>ENA-OQIK01000003-OQIK01000003.1-human-gut-metagenome-genome-assembly--contig:-NODE-3-length-328274-cov-8.064208_pt1 | contig 328274 bp, 262 predicted proteins | sample MGYA00242578_ERZ504743 | MGnify/ENA primary metagenome ERZ504743 (study PRJEB26092, sample SAMD00036441) | human gut metagenome | host: Homo sapiens | study: EMG produced TPA metagenomics assembly of...
TCAAATGGTTCGATGTCTGCCCGGATGCGACACTGAATGTGTCCATCCTCGCAGTATCCGGTTCTCAAGGTGCACGCTTTGCGGCTGATCCGGTCCGACCGGGCCGCGCGGCAAGGAGATATATTGCCAGACCGCGAAGCCCTGTGGGACGTCAATTCCACTCTTCACAAGTCCTACACAACATATTGCTTTCTATAGGTAATAGAAAGACTGGTGCGGATCTTCCGCACGTATCAGATGATGACCCTTTGGTTCAGGAATATATAGAGATCGGTCACCTATAAGTGTTTATCTACCCGCGCTTTTAGCAATGTAAACCGCGCTTCAGATAAAAAGAGGGAGCGCCGCGCACAACGCGACACTCCCCTAGCGATTCAAGAGAATCTATTAGGCCTCGAGAGCCTTCTTGGCGATGGTAGCCAGCTCGTTGAAGGACTCGATGTCCTCGTAAGCCATCTGAGCCAGGACCTTGCGGTCGAGCTCGATGCCGGCAACCTTCAGGCCGTGCATGAACTGAGAGTAAGAAATATCGTTCAGGCGAGCAGCAGCGTTGATACGAGTGATCCAGAGAGAACGGATCTCGCGCTTCTTGTTGCGACGATCACGATACTGATACTGCAGGGAGTGCTGGACCTGCTCTTTAGCATGCTTGTAAGTACGCGAAGCGGCACCGTAGTAACCCTTCGCACGGTGCATAACGGTACGGCGCTTCTTCTTGGCGGCAACAGCGCGCTTAATACGTGCCATGTTCTATCAACTCCTAGACGGTAAAACGAAAAACGGGAACGCGAACTTAGGCGAGACGCGACTTGATGACCTTGCGGTCGGCAGCGGCGATCTCGGTCTCCTGACGGAAGCCACGCTTACGCTTGGTGGACTTCTTGCTCAGGATGTGGCTCTTGAAAGCCTTGGCGCGCATAAGCTTGCCGGTACCAGTCTTGCGGAAACGCTTCTTGGTGCCGCTGTGGGACTTCATCTTAGGCATGAAATACTCCTTAATCGGTTACAGAACACTAGTTACTTGCTATCGCTTGCCGCTTTATCCTCATCGAAGGCGCCCTTAATCGGGGCGAGCAGCATAAGCATGTTACGGCCTTCCATCTTAGGCTTGGACTCGACCGTAGCGTAAGGCTTGAGATCCTCGGCGAGACGCTCGAGAACGTTAAGGCCCTGCTCCGGGTGAGCCATCTCACGGCCGCGGAACATGATGGTGATCTTAACGCGTGCGCCCTTCTTGAGGAAACGCAGAACGTGGCCCTTCTTGGTCTCGTAGTCGCCAACGTCGATCTTGGGTCGGAACTTCATTTCCTTGACCTCGACCTTGGACTGGTTCTTACGAGCAGCCTTGGCCTTCATGGCCTGCTGGTACTTGAACTTACCGTAGTCCATGACCTTGCAGACCGGCGGCTCCGCGTTGGGAGCGATCTCGACCAGGTCGAGACCCTGATCGTCGGCGACGCGCTGGGCATCGCGGATGGCGAACAGGCCGAGCTGAGAGCCATCGACGCCAATCAAACGACACGAAGATGCAGTGATCTCGTCGTTGATGCGGGTGTCATCAGACTTAGCTATTTTCCCTACCTCCATTCATAAAAAAATAACCCGGCGCTTCTCAGCAACCAGGTCGTACACATAGACTTCCTCGATTTGAGGAAGGGAATCTAAGTTGTATGACCAGTCAGCTGCTCATTGGCGCCAAAAGGTGGGAACCCTCAGGTTCCTCTTTAGGGCATTGCGGGAACAACGCCTTGCGAATAATAACACGTACAGCGCGTTATCACATTACGTACACGAAAAAGGGACCTTGACCCCCTTGAACGCTCGCTTGCATGTATGGTGCTCGAGGCGAGACTCGAAGGGCCTTCGCTTCGCGAAGCCCCGGGCTTCGGGCGCGTGGCGCCCTCGCCACGCTCCGCTACAAACAGGCCACAGGCCTGTTTGCTTAACGCTTCGCGCGCTCACGCGAGTTCGGCACGAAAAAGGGGGCCGCAACCCCCTTGAACGCTCACTTGCATGTATGGTGCCCGAGGCGAGACTCGAACTCGCACGTTGTTGCCAACGGTGGATTTTGAGTCCACTGCGTCTGCCAATTCCGCCACTCGGGCACGCAATGCGTGAGTTAGTTTATCACAGCTTTCTGTTGATTAGTCCGAAAATGGAACTTCAAGCATTTCGATGAGTTCGACCGAGCGGAGCATCTCGCGCCGACGGCATCCGCGACCGTCGACCGAAGCCTCACCCATCTGGTTATCGTAAGGGTCCTCGCGCATGCCGTCGAAAGAGGGCTCAAACTCTGCCTGGAATCGATTGTTGGCCACCATACGCCACGGGTCGAGATTGCCAAAGTAGTGACGGCGGCGCCACTCCTCCCCCATCCTGCGAGCAGAAGATCCAAATGACACGTCGGCGTTGAGCCATCCGGTCTGCGGCGTATAGAACTCTGCCCAGTCGTGCGACCCCACCGAATCGGGCGCAACATACAGGCCGCTCTGCCAACGGGCAGGCACGCCCGCGATACGGCACATGGTGATAAACGTGAGCGCCATAACGCCGCAATCGCCGCGGAGCGAATGCGCGCAGTCATCGGCAATAGATCCCAAAAGCAAGTACGGCGGCTGATAGCGATAGTCGATGTACTGCGTCAGGTAATCATAGATAGCACGGGCGCGATCGAGCGGATCCTCGAGCCCGTCAATGACACGGGCTGTCAGCTGCTGTAGATACGGCGTGAATGCAATGTGCGGACGGTCCTCGGAGGTGTCCACGGGCAGTGGCGCGTCCATGCAAGGATGCACCGGAAGCGCACCCCCATAGACATCACGATAAGCGGCATCAATTTGATAGCGATAGGTCACCGAGAATGAGCGCTCACTCGAAGAAGACCACGAGGCGGTACGCGCCGAAGCATTCGCGGGGGCAACAGCACCCTCCGGCGTCATATCGAGAACCTCGATATGAGACTGTTGACGACAGGCGGCGGCAACGGGTAGCCACGCGCGAACGGTCTCCCCTTCCAGAGCGCCGGGGACAGACACGGACGCTTTAAGCGTAATGACGCGAGCCAATCCGTTTTGTGACTCCATCTCCTTGAGCATCTCGTTGCGCAGTGCTATTCCGTCCGTAGAATCGGGCCGCATGCCGGGAACCTCTTTGGGATATACGCGAAGCGAATCGAGGAAGTTGTCGAGAACGAACAGTTCGCCATCGATAAAGCGCCAGTCAATACGCTTACGATTAATCAGGTCATCAAACTGCTCTTCGGTAAACTCTGGCCACTCCTCGCGAATCATCGCAATAGCCTGGTCGCGCGACACCGAAAAATGAAGCGGCGTCTCGAGCATGCGATACCGCTCGGCACGAACACAAGCAGCCAGCGAAGGCTCGGGGTTCTGCTCCAAAAGGCGATCGCAAGCCGCAACAGCCCGCGTCAAATAGCCGGCATCCTTGAGTCGAAGAATCTCAGGCGGCAGACCAATATCGAGATGACGAAAGTCATCACAGCAAACATCAACAGAGCAACCAACAGGACCCTCGTCAATAACCTTCCCATCCGAAGGCAGCACATCAATAACAGCCATACCAAACTCCAAGTCACTAGAACGTTTGAAGCCCATTGTAGCGAGATAAAAAGAAAGCCCCAATAAAGGAACCCTCAACACCGATAAACGGTACCTATAAAAATGAATTCAGCCCAGTAACCCTGTAGAGAGTTAACAAAGGAGGCCCCGTTTCCCCGGAGCTGATTCCGTCGCGCGACTTCTGGCGAAGCCAGGTGAGCGCGAGGGAATCAGCGTAGGGGAAACGGGGCCTCCGGCGGGAAGTTAAACCGCTACTTACGCCTTGTTGACGGAGCCAAACTCCTCCATGAGCTCCTTGGTGCGGGCAACGATGTTGTCGCGACCAGGCTTGAGGAGCTTGCGGGGGTCAAAGCCCTTGCCCTGCTGATCCTTGCCAGCCTCGATGTACTCGCGGACGCCCTTGGCGAAGACGAGCTGCAGGTCGGTGTTGACGTTGATCTTGGAGATGCCCAGGGAGATGGCCTTCTTGATCTGATCCTCGGGGATGCCGGTGCCACCGTGCAGAACGAGGGGCAGGTCACCGGTCTGGGCCTTAATCTCGCCCAGACGCTCGAAGGAAAGACCAGCCCAGTCGGCGGGGTACACGCCGTGGATGTTGCCGATGCCGCAGGCGAGGAAGTCGACACCCAGGTCAGCGATCTGCTTGCACTCAGCAGGATCAGCGAGCTCGCCGCTGGAGGTCACGCCGTCCTCGGTGCCGCCGATGCCGCCGACCTCGGCCTCGATGGACATGCCCTTGGAGTGGGCAAGCTCAACGAGCTCCTTGGTGCGGTCGAGGTTAAGCTGGAAGGTCTCCTCGTGAGAGCCGTCATACATGATGGACGTGAAGCCGGCCTCGATGCACTTGAAGCAGTCCTCGTAAGAACCGTGATCGAGGTGAAGGGCGACGGGAACGGTAACGCCCGTGGCCTCAACGGCAGCCTTGACCATGTCGGCGCAGACCTTGAAACCGCCCATCCACTTAGCGGCACCAGCGGTGCACTGAAGGATCAGCGGAGACTTGGCCTCCTCGGCGGCCTGGAGAATAGCCAGGGTCCACTCGAGGTTGTTGGTGTTGAAGGCACCAAGACCGTACTTGCCGGCCTCGGCCTTCTTGAGCATGTCTGCTGCGTTGACGAGCATAAAAGAAACCTCCTGTAAGGTTGCTCCGATAACGCCTGAGATTTTACCACGGCGCACCCGAGTATAAACGTTCGTTTGTTCACGAATATCGTCCAAACAGACTTTTTTGACCGTTTGCCCTACGAAATCGACCCGTTGGGGAAAATATCTTGACGTTTGGACGCTTCTCGTGCTTCAGAAACTGACTACAAAGCTACATCTGCATGAAAGGGTTCTGCATAAGCTCGCGTGCCACGGTGGTCGAATCGCCATGGCCGGTTAGGCAAACGGTATCGGGCGGGAGAAGCCGGGCGAGCTTGGAGAGCGAGCGCAGAATCGCCGCCTCGTCTCCGCCGGAAAGGTCGGTACGGCCGTGACCGCCGGGAAAGAGCGTGTCCCCCACGAAAGCGATATTTCCCTGCTCTGTTGCGGCAAATAGAACGATGCCGCCCGGCGTATGCCCGGGCGCCTCGATAACCTGCAGGCAAATGGCGCCCAGTTCAATGGTATCGCCCTCGGCAAGCAGCCGCGTCGGCTCGCCCGGATCGGGAGTCTCGATGCCCCACATCGCTCGCTGCTCCTCGATATTCATATGCGGCACAGCTACGTCCTTGCCGCACAGCTCGTACAGGGCTTCAGCGCCAACGGCGGCGCGAACTCCAGCGACACCACCAACATGATCGGCATGGCCGTGTGTACAAACGGAACCGAGCACATGCACGCCAGGGTGTTCGACTCGGATATGCGCAACGAGGCTCTCGCCTTCCCAAGCGGGATCGATAATCAAGCATTCGCCACTCGAAATAATGGCGTAACTGTTGGTCTGGATGGGGCCGTTTACAAGCGCCTCAATCGAAGCCGTACCCCGAGGGGTTAAATCCAAAGCCGTAGCGTCCATGCGTACGCCCTCCTTCTATAAACGTCGAGGCATCAAACGATGCCTCGAACGTAGCAAATATCATTTCTGTCGCGCGTTCGTCGCGCCTATACGCGACGCTTGAGCTGAGCCCCACCCTCGCCAGGCATCAAACGGCGTGCATCGTAGACCGAGTCGACGCTGCCAATCGATGCCAGTAGCGGATCCAGGCCACTCGCATCCGAGATCTCGACCATAAAACGCAGGGTCGCAATGCCCTCGCGGTTGGTCGAGGTGGCGGCGGAAAGGATATTGCCGCCTGCATCGCCAATGGCGATGGTAACGTCCTTGAGCAGGCCCATACGATCCAGGCACTCGACCACAATCTCGACCTGGAAAAGCGTATCGGCGGCGCCGTCCCACTCTACGTCAATCATGCGCTCGGGGTGCTCCATGAGGCCCTTGACGTTGGGGCAGTTGGCACGATGCACCGAGACACCTCGGCCGCGCGTGATGAAGCCGACGATGTCGTCGCCCGTCACGGGGTTGCAGCAATGGGCCAGACGGACCAGCAGGCCGCTGTTGCTCTCGCCCTTGACGATAATGCCGTTGCTGGCGCTCTTGCCGCGCTTTTGCGGCTTGCGGTTGGAGCCGCGGGCAGGCTGCTTAACAACTTCGGCGATTGCCTCGGCCTTGGTGATCTGTTCCTCGGGTTTGGGGTCCAAGATTTGCTCGACCTTATTGCCCACGGCACGTGGGGCGACTTTACCCGCACCAACGGCGGCAAACAGGTCCTCGAGCTGCTTGTAGTTAAACTGCTCCGCCACGGTATTGAGCGCACGCGTGGACCGCGGCGTAGAGATGCCGTACCCGCGCTTGCGCAGGTCCTTGGCCAGTATATCGCGGCCAGCAGCAGCGTCATCGTCTTTGGTCGCGGCGGCGAAGTAACGGCGGATCTTTGACTTGGCCGAAGGTGTCTTGACGATCTTGAGCCAATCGCGCGACGGCTTGGAGCTCTTGTTGGTCAGGATTTCAATGCGGTCGCCCGTCTTGATCTCGTGCGTGAGCGGGGCCACCGCACCGTTGATCTTAGCGCCGACGCAGTGGTTGCCCACCTCGGTGTGAACGGCGTAGGCAAAGTCGAGCGGCGTGGAGCCGGCACGAAGCGCCATGACCTCGCCCTTGGGCGTAAAGACAAAGATCTCTTGATCGAAGAGGTCGACCTTCAACGAATGCAGGTATTCCTTGGCGTCGGTGATCTCATCAGACGCAGCCCAATCGAGCGAATGTTTGAGCCAGTTAATCTGGTCGTCCAGACGCTGGGCATCATTGGTCTTAGACGCAGACGATCCGCCCGACTTCTTGTACAGCCAGTGGGCGGCAATGCCGTACTCGGCCTGCTCATGCATCTCATAGGTTCGAATCTGAATCTCGAGCGGGCGGGCCGTGGGGCCGATAACCGTCGTGTGAAGCGATTGGTAGTTATTGACCTTGGGCATGGCGATATAGTCTTTAAAGCGACCGGGCATGGGGTGCCATAGTGTGTGCACCGCGCCGAGCGTGGAGTAGCAATCGCGCACCGAATGCGTAATGACGCGCAGTGCCACCAGATCGTAGATCTCGGAGAACTCCTTGCCCTTGCGTTTCATCTTTTGGTAGATGGACCAATAGTGCTTGGAACGGCCGTTGATCTGGAAGCCCTCCAGGCCAATGCGGTTGAGCTCGTCGGTGAGCGTCTTGATGGTCTCGGCCAGATAGCGCTCGCGAACCTCGCGCGACTCGGCTACCATGCGCGCGATGCGCTGATAGGCATCGGGCTCCAAGTAGAAGAAGGACAGGTCCTCGAGCTCCCACTTGATAGAGCTCATGCCCAGGCGGTCGGCCAGAGGCGCGTATACGTCCATGGTCTCGCGCGCCTTAAACAGACGGCGGTCCTCGCGCAGGGCGGCAAGCGTGCGCATGTTATGCAGGCGGTCGGCGAGCTTGACGATGATGACGCGAATGTCCTTGGACATGGCAAGGAACATCTTGCGCAGCGTGAGGGCCTGCTTCTCGTCCATGCTGTCTACTTCGATGTTGGTGAGCTTGGTCACGCCGTCGACGAGCTCGGCCACGGTTTCGCCAAACAGGCCGGAAACATCGGCAAGCGAGGTCTCGGTGTCCTCGACGGTATCGTGCAGCAGCGCGGCGCACACCACATCGCAGTCCATCTTGAGGTCGGCCAAAATGATGGCCACCTCGACGGGATGGTTGATGTACATCTCGCCCGAGCGGCGCTTTTGGTTGCAGTGCTTCTCGGCGGCAAAGCAGTAGGCTTGCTCCACCTTGGAGAAGTCGTCCTCATTCATATATTTGAGGCACAGACGCTCCAACTTGTCGTAGCTGTCCGCCATAATCTCGGGCGGCAGCTCATCGGCATGCTTATAGTGCTCCATCTCCGAGAACGGCTGGAGGGTGGAATCATGGGCGGTACGGGCTGCGGCATCCATCGAGGTCCCCTTCCCCTAGGCCCGCGGTACGATCGGGCGGTTAACTTTGGCTAGCATATCAGAAGCGCACGAATCGAGCGCCCAGCTCCGGAAAGCCGAGAACTCCATGCGCGAGCGCAAGCCCTCCAAATAGCGAATTGACCTGCTCAATTGCACACGGCCGGGGTTTTCGGCCATCGCGATACGACGCGTATCGTCAAACCCCGTAACGCGGCAGAAACCGAGTTCTTCGAAGATTCCCAGGCCGCTTGTCACCGAACGCTCGTCGACCGGGGTGCGGGCATCGATGGCAAGGCACATCTGCGCGATGTCGATATCGCTTGCGCAGAATGAATCATCCCCGGTCTTACCGCGGTTGGAGCGCCACATGGTCTGCAGCGCACGATAGAGTGTGACGAGTTCGTCGCGCTCGGGTGCGTAGCAGTCGAGCAGGCGCTCGTTGATGCGGGCGTCGCGCGACGAATAGAGCAGGTGGATCACGGCGGGCTGTCCGTCACGACCGGCACGCCCGCTCATCTGGTTGAACTCAATGGCGCCAAACGGCATGTGGTACAGCACGACATGGCGGATATCGGGCAGATTGACACCCTCGCCAAAGGCGGAGGTCGAAACGATGCAGCTGAGGCTTCCGTCTCGGAATGCTTCCTCCACGCGGCGGCGATCGGAGCGCGCAAGCCCCGCGTTATAGAACGCGATATGGGTTGCGCAATCGGGCACACGCTTGCGCAACGTCTTGGCGAGCGCCACGGACTGGTCGCGCGAATTGACGTAAATGACGGTCTTCTCCCCCGTCGCCACGATCGACACCAAACGGTTCTCGCGGCTCGCAAGGTCGCGGTCGTCCTCGAGCTGCAGGTTCTCGCGCACCGTCTCGTCGACCACCGTGCGAGTGATCGGCAGCATGCGGGCAAGCTCGGCCACGACCGGAGCCGTCGCGGTGGCCGTCGCAGCCATAACAACCGGGTCGCCCAGGGCTTTGAGGATATCGGGCATGTCGAGATAGGCGCTGCGGTCGCCGCCCTTGGCAAGGCCGGCGTGGTGCGCCTCATCGATAACGACAAAGCCGATGCGGCCCGAACGCGCGAAGCGGTCACGGTGGATAGATAGGAACTCGGGCGTCGTGAGCACGATACCGGTGCGGCCCGAAGCTAGGCCGGCGAACACGTCATCGCGTGCGGCCTCCACGGTCTCGCCGGTCAGCACGCCAACGCCAATGCCAAGCGCTGCCATCGTCGACGAGAGATGATAGGCCTGGTCGGCAACAAGCGCGCGCAGCGGATAGACAAAGATGCTCGCACGTCCGCGAAGGACAGCCTCGCGCGCAGCATGTACATGGAAGATGAGAGACTTGCCGCGGCCCGTTCCCATAACGGCCAAGACGCTCTGGTGGTCAGCCAAGGCATCGAGTGCCTCAACCTGTGCGCGGTGCGGCTGGTTCGATCCGATAAAGCTATGGATAAGCGAGCGCGTGAGCTCGGTATAGGAAAGCTGGGCGAGCGTCTCACGCTTACGCGACTCCAGGCGCAGGCCGGAATCCGCCGGCTGCACGCCACGACGAAGCTCGCATGCCGGATCGTCGATATTGGACGCCGCGGTATCGCGCACCAAGACATCTTTGATCATGAGCTTGGGCTTCACGCGTCCCTGCCAATGCTCGGCCACGGCCTCGAACACCAAGTCGACGGCGCTGTCGCAATTGATGAGCCTATCGATCTGCGGCACGCGGAACATGATGGCCGGCACACTCGCGGCGCCATCGGTCGCCACAAAGCGCATGTGTTCGCCGGTTTTGCCCACCACGGCGCGATCACACATCGTCACGCCCTCGGCGGCCAGCAACGGCACCTTATTGCCCTGGCCAAACGGCTCAAGACGGGAAATCTGCTCGATGGTCTCGATATTTAACTCGGAGAGGTCGACGGTGGCGGCAACCTCGTCAGTGTCCTCAAAGTCCTCGGCGGGAAGCTCCGATAGCACGGCCGAAAGGCGACGACGGAACTCGTCGAGCTTGGACGCCTCGATGGTCACACCCACCGCACCCGCATGCCCGCCGCGACGAATCAGCAGATCCGAGCAGCGTTCTACGGCGTCGAACAGGTTGACCTTGCCCACCGAGCGACCCGATCCGCGCGCAACGCCGTCCTCAATCGAGAAGAGCAGAGCCGGCACGTGATAACGGTTGGTCAGGCGGCTCGCTACGATACCCTTGACGCCCTCGTGCCAGCCCTCGCCACCCACGACGATTGCGCGACCGCCGTCATAGGTCTCCTCGACCTTTGCCATGGCGTCGCGTGTGAGCTCCGCCTCGATCTCGCGGCGCTGACGGTTGATTTCCTCGAGCTCGGCTGCCAGTGCACTTGCCTCGATAGGATCGCGGGCAAGCAGCAGGTCGAGCGCCAGCTTGGGATCAGCCATGCGGCCGGCAGCATTCAGACGAGGGATGAGCGAAAACGACAGGCCGTCGGCCGTAATGGTAGAAAGGTCGGCCTTGGCAAGTGCGGCAAGCGCGATATAGCCGGGACGGGCCGTCACGCGCATCTGCTGGATGCCCTCGGCGACCAGTGCGCGATTCTCGGGCGTGAGCGGCATCATGTCGGACACGGTGCCCAGCGCCGCGACCTCGATCAGCGAACGCCAATACGACGGCTTGCCCAAACGCTCGCCCAGGACCTGCACCAGCTTGAGCGCCACGCCGGCACCGGCAAGCTCGCGCGAGGGACCCTCGTCCTCGAGCTTGGGGTCGGTCAGGGGCACGCCCTGCGGCACCTGGTCGGACGGCTCGTGATGGTCCGTGACCACCAAATCGATCCCCAGGCTCTCCAGATAGGAGACCTCCTCCTTGGCGGCAATGCCGTTATCGACGGTCACGATCAGGTTGGGTTGGGCGAGCTCGTTGACGCGGTCGAGCGCCGCACGCGACAGGCCGTAGCCCTCGTCAAAGCGATGCGGAATAAACGGCGTGACGTTGGCGCCAAACGAACGTAGCGCCTCGGTCAACAGACAAGTCGACGTAATGCCGTCAACGTCAAAATCGCCAAAGACCGCGATGTGCTCGTGGTTGCGAATAGCGCGCTCGACGCGGTCGGCAACGACCGCCATGCCCGGAATAATGAGTGGGTCGGCCCAGTCGCGATCGAGCGAAGGCGTCAAAAACAGCTGGCCTTCCTCGATGGATGCAATGCCGTGCGCAACCATAATGCGCGCCACCAGCCCGGGTATGCCCAGGCCAGCCGAAAGCTCCTTTTCGAGCTCGGGGTTTTGCCGAGCGACCGCCCAGCGATGCGTCGTCTTAAGCGATGACATAGGCGCCCACCCCCGATAGGGGCAGGTCGCCGCGATACCTCTCACGGTTCATAGCGATGAGTCCTCTGTGTATGCCCGCTTCGGCAGGCAGATCTGTTGAACGGATTAATTATACCGTGCGGCACGGACGTACAACGTCCAGCACGCCGCGGTTTCGATAAACGAGGGCGGTAATAGCCTCGAAATATTCGAGCGTTTCTGACGCACGGACGCATGCGAGCGTCTAGCATATCCATTCAAAACGAATTCACGAACAAAGGGAGTCACAAGAGCATATGAAGCAATGGGTTGGACTGGGCAAGTTTCTCGCGGGGCACATGCAGGTCATCGTTCCGATTTGCGTGGCGCTCGGCGTGCTCTTTCCCCAACAGATTGGCGTGCTCAAGCCCATCGTTCCCGCCCTGTTTGCCTTTATGACATTCCAAGGCGCGCTCAGCAACACTTTCCATCAGGTTACTGAGGTGTTCCGCCGTCCGCTGCATCTGATTGCGGCATTGCTCGTCTCGGCGGCACTCATCCCCCTTGCAGCCTATGCCGCAGGATCGTTGTTCTTTGGCTCCAACCCAAACCTTGTCTGCGGCATCGTGCTCGAGTACAGCGTACCCGTGGCAGTCACCGCCTTTATGTGGATTAGCATGTTCGGCGGCAACGGCCCGCTCGCGCTCACCATCATCCTGACGTCCTCGGTCATCTCGCCCGTCACGATTCCGCTTACGCTCAAGCTCTTGCTGGGCGCCACCGTCTCGATCGACGTGCCGAGCATGATGCAGAACATGGCCTTTATGATCGCCATCCCCGCTGTGCTCGGCATCGTGATCAACGAGCTCACGCGCGGATGGGGACACGAGAAACTCTCCCCCGCGCTCTCGCCCGCCTGCAAGTTCATGATGATGGGCGTCATCGCGTCCAACTCCACCGCCATGAGCGAGTACGTGCTGCATATGAACGCGGTGCGCCTAGAAGTCGCCCTCTTTATTTTGACCTTCGCCATCAGCGGCTTTGTCGTCGGTTTTCTGGTCGCTCGTGCGCTCCATCTGCCATATAGCGAGACGACTACCATGTGCTTTACCTGCGGCATGCGTAACATCTCTTCGGGCGCCGTCATCGCCACGCAGTACTTCCCGGGCGAAGTCGTGTTTCCCGTCATGTGCGGAACGCTGTTTCAGCAGGTGTTGGCCTCAATTATCGGGCATCTCTTTGAGCGCCTGACCGGCGAGGAGCGCGCCGCCCAGCGCAAGCGGGTCGAGGCTGGCCGCGACGCCATGGCGCGCTAGGCTGTCCGCATTACGCGGGTGTTAGTCTTGCTATACGAGCGTTTCCAGATGCGCACGCAGACGCTCAGCATCGATATCGAGCGTCGTCTCGGCATTGACTTGGGCCAAACGATAGCCGACAAAGTAGGGCGAAACCACCCAACGCGGCAGCGCCTTGGCAATGGTCCGACCGCCCAGGTGATAGAAGAACAAGTTGTACGACTCTGCGCGACCACCGTGGTGCCCGTTTAGGATATAGCGCAGAGCTACCTGGATCGCATCGGCAAAGAGATCCGCCTCGGCTTGGTCTCGCGCGTCATCGCTGGCGGCGATTCCCTGCGGGGCTGAAACGTTGATCACAAAGAACCCCATGATCGGTTCGGTTGAGATATTGACCAAGATTCTCCCCTGTTGCCAGACATTGATTCCTTCGAAATTGGCGGAAGTCAGTGAAGCATAGCCGTCTTCCTGCTCCAAACCTACAATCTGCATGTGCGGATGGACCAGACTGCCGCCCGAAAGTGGGCCCTTGTTCTTGTACATGAGAACGCTGCGATACTGTCGGGAGTCAATCATCCGCTGCCAGCAATCCAGAGCAAACCGCATAACATGATGCAGCTCGTCCGGTGCATAGGTCACCAGGTCGGCGTCGTGGTCGGACGACTCAATCAATACGGTCTGGCGAGTGGCGCGCAAGGTCTTAAACTTATTCTCGAGCCAGATGCAGTCACCGTCGCGCCGGATGATATTGGCGAGTTCCTCGGTATCGCAAAAGGGGCACGCGGTGCCGGGACGACGGTTGTCGTCGGGCTTACCGTTCGCCTGCTGAACGTCAAATACCAGCGCCACGGGTTATACCTCCAGCGACACGATCTTGGTGCCATGGAGCTCGGAGACGCCCAGTGCCGCCGCCACGGTATCGCGATTGGCCGTGGAAATGCCGCCACCGGGAAGAATGGTCAGGCGGTCGCCCGCATACTCGACAAGACGCGACAGGTGCTCCAGGTTGTCCTCGATCGGCGTTCCGGCAGCACCACCATGCGTCAGGATGCGCGTGATGCCGCAGTCGGCGAGTGTGTCAATGGCATCGAGCTGAGCCTCGAGCGAGAGCTGGTCAAAGGCCCTGTGAAAGGTGATATCGATGGCCCCGCGCTTGCACTCCTCGGTCGCGTAGCCCGTAGCCATCACGAGGGCGCCGAGGGTGAGCTCGTCGAGCGCCCAGCCGCCGGCACAGGGCTTGCAGCAGCCAAAGACCAGGCCGTCAACGCCGGCGCTCACGGCAAGGCCCAAGTCCATCTCCATCATGCGCAGCTCGTCCTGGTTGTAATGAAAGTCGCCACCACGCGGACGAATCATGCACATCGCTCGCGCGTCATGCTCGTGAGCGTAGCTGACCGTAGTGCTGATAACGCCGGCCGAGGGCGTAGTGCCACCAACGGCAAGGTTGTCGCACAACTCGATGCGCTTAGCACCGGCATCGATAGCCGCCGGCACACGCTCAAAGTTCTCGGCACAAAACTCATACAGCATAGATAGACCCCCAAAGACAGCAGATGTTTTCCGACGGGCATTGTCACACATCTCCATGAAGTTGCGGTGGAATAGGGACTGTTTTGGCCTCTGGAGCCCGTATTCAGTCCCTATTTCACCGCAACTTAAAGGGGTGCTGACCGAAATGGTCAGCACCCCTTTTTGCTGTATAGAAGTAGTCGTTGGGGACGTTCTTAAACGACTATTCATTCAAGAACGTCCCCAACGACTATCCCAGGATCAGGCACGCTTTGGTGCGGGAAGGTAGCTGCTCAGAAATGTGGTCGAATGAGAGTTGCATCAAAGGAGCACTGGTTGGTGTTTCGCGCGATGCGTCAACCGACACTCGTCGCTATACCGGGGACAGACAGACCGGGCTCCCTATACGACAACTGTTGACATCATATACTATGTGTCATATAGTAGGTGTTACACAGTATACTACGAAAGGAGGTGTGCGGATGGAGGCACAGATGAAGCGCGGCTTCCTCGAGGCCTGCGTGCTCGCGGCCGTCTCGGGCGAGGAATCCTACGGCTATCAGATCGTGAAGGACGTGCCCGCGAGCATGGGGCTCACGGAGTCCACGCTCTATCCGTTGCTCAAGCGCCTGGAGAAGGCAGGGTGCATCACGGCGCGCTCCGCCGAGCACAACGGGCGGCTGCGAAGGTACTACCGCATCACGAACACCGGGCATGAGCGTATCGCCGAGTTCCTCGCCGAATGGCCATCCGTGCAGGAAATCTACAGTTACGTGAAGGGAGCGCACCATGACGCGCGATGAGTTCTTGAACCGGCTGGGCGAGCTTCTGGCCTGTCTGCCGGCAGATCAGGTAAAGGAAACGCAGGAGTTCTACGCGGAGGCCATCGCCGACCGTATGGAGGACGGCATGACGGAGGCCGAGGCTGTGGCCGCCATGGGCACGCTCGGTGAGGTCGCCGAGGCAACGCTCGACGAACTGCCCGCCGTGCCGCGCGCAATTGCGAGGACCAAGCGCAAGAGCACGGCGCTTCTATGGGCGCTCGCCATCGTGGGCTCTCCGGTATGGATTCCGCTGCTGTTCGCGTTCGTCGCCGTTGCCGCTACAGTCTACATCTGCATTTGGGTTCTTGCGCTCTGCGTGTGGATCGTGGCCGCGGCATTCGGGGGCGCGGGCGTGGTGGGGCTCCTGTTCACCGTGGACGGCATCATTATCGGGCATGTTCCGTACGTTTTAACCTCGATGGGAATGGGATTCGCTTCCATCGGTGTGGCGCTCCTCGCGGGAGCCGGTGCCTGGACGGCGTCCAAGCAGATCGCGCGCCTCTCTGCCCTTTGGGCGAAGAAAGCCGTTTCGCCCTTCTGGAAAGATCGAGGCAGTAAGAGCCGCAGGGGCGCTGAAGCGGCGCCGCTTACGGCATAGGAAGGAGTGCAAACATGTCCAGCGTAAAAAAGATTTACCTTGCCGTAGCGGGTGGGCTTGTTGCCACGGGGCTCGTCCTGGCTGCTATCGGATTTGTGGCCTCCGGCTTTAACCTCGCTGTGTTCAACACACAGATCGACCTGCGCGATGACACCATCATTCTGGGTGGTGTTGAAATAGACGACCCGACAGGGCTTCCACTCATCGAGCAGCTTGCCGAGGTTGGCGAGATCCATATTGGATCTGCAACGGCTGGTTCGTCTTCTCCTCGCAAATGATCGAGCTCGTAGCAGCCATCCCCCTTCGGGCGCACCACGACGGGCGTAAGCACGCCGCCCTCGAAGCCTTTTGACCTAGTCGCTGGGGACGTTCTTAAACGACTAGTCTTTCAAGAACGTCCCCAGCAACTACCCCAAATGCCAGAACCAAAGCAGCGCCGCAAGCAAAGGACAGACAGCGAGCGGGCACCAGAGCGAACAAATTGGCATAAAAGAGGACGGCATAGACCTTCTGGTCATGCCGTCCTCTTTGAATGACTAGTTGTCGCTCTGGTGCCCGCGCAGCGTCGGCCGGTCCGCCGTTCGGTAGAACGGCGGAACCTCCTAGCCACCCAGATAGGCTTTACGCACGTTATCGTCGTGCAGGAGCTCTTGGCCGGTGCCGGTCATGGTGATCTTGCCGGTCTCGAGCACGTAGCCGCGCGTGGCGATTGAAAGCGCCATTTGGGCGTTCTGCTCGACCAGAAGCACCGTGGTACCGGCCTTGTGCAGGTCCTCGACAATCTGGAAGATCTGCTCGATCAGGATCGGCGCCAAACCCATGGAGGGTTCATCGAGCATGAGCAGCTTGGGATCGCTCATGAGGGCACGGCCCATGACGAGCATCTGCTGCTCACCACCCGAGAGGGTGCCGGCCACCTGGCGACGGCGTTCCTTCAGGCGCGGGAACTGCTCGTAGACGCGCTCAAGCCCCGGAGCAACCGTGGACTTGGGCTGCGTATAGGCACCCATCTCCAGGTTCTCCTCAACCGTCATCTGCAAAAAGGCACGACGGCCTTCGGGCACCTGGGCCAGGCCCTTGCCAACCAACTTGTCGGCGGGCGCGTGGGTAATATCCTCGCCCATAAACTTGATGGAACCGGTCTTGGAACGCAGCAGGCCCGAGACGGTCTTGAGCGTTGTGGACTTACCGGCACCGTTCGCACCGATCAGAGCCACGATCTCGCCCTCGTTAACGTTAAAGGAGATGTCCTTGATGGCGTGGATAGCGCCGTACCAGACGTTGATGTTGTAGACGGAAAGCATCGGCTCTGCCATTTAGTTCTCCCCCTTATCCTGCTTGCCCAGATACGCCTCGATAACGGCGTCGTTGTTCTGGATTTCCTCTGCCGTGCCCTTGGCGATGACCTTACCAAAGTTGAGCACGCAGATGCCCTCGCAGATGTTCATAACGAGCGACATATCATGCTCGATAAGCATGATGGCGATGCCGAAGGTGTCGCGGATCTTGACGATGTTCTCCATGAGCTCCGCGGTCTCGGACGGGTTCATGCCGGCGGCAGGCTCGTCGAGCAACAGCAGCTTGGGGTTGGTGGCAAGCGCGCGGACGATCTCCAGACGACGTTGAGCGCCGTAAGGCAGCGAGCCGGCCTGCTCATTTGCCAGGTGCTCCATGTCAAAAATGGACAGCAGCTCCATGGCGCGCTCGTGGGCGGCCTTCTCGTGCTTCCAATACGTCGGCAGGCGCAGCACGCCCTCAAAACCGGAGTAGCGCTCCTGATTGTGCAAACCGACCTTGACGTTGTCCTCCACCGTCATGGTGTTGAACAGGCGGATGTTCTGGAAGGTACGGGCGATGCCCATACGGTTGACCTGATAGACCGACTTGCCCGAGGTGTCCTCACCGTCGAGCAGGATGGTGCCGTGCGTGGGCTGATACACCTTGGTGAGCAGGTTGAAGACCGTGGTCTTTCCGGCACCGTTGGGGCCGATCAGACCGGCGATCTCGGTCTTGCCGATAGTCAGGCTAAAGTCGTCGACTGCCTTAAGGCCACCGAACTCAATGCCCAGGTGGATGCACTCGAGCGCCGGGCGCTGGCCCAAGTCGCGGTCGGGAACGATGGCGCCAGAAGGATACGGGACCATCTTGCCCTTGTTGAACTCAAACTTACTGGGCATCGGCTGCCACCTCCTTCTTGGAAGCAAAGCGGTCCTTAATGCGTGCGAAGAACGCCTTGAGCTGCGGGTTGTTGGTAAAGATCATGACCAGGATCAACACGATGGCGTAGATGAGCATGCGGTAGTCCGAGAACTGACGGAGCAGCTCGGGGAGCACCGTAAGCAGTGCGGCCGCGATGACGGAACCGCGCATGTTGCCCAGACCACCCAGGACCACGAACACCAGGATGAGGATGGACGTGTTGAAGTCGAACTTGGTGGCGGAAAGCTGCGAGAAGTTACCGCCGAAGAGGGCTCCGGCAGCGCCGGCGAGAGCGGCGGAAACCACGAAGGCGATCATGCGGTACTCGGTGACGGAGATGCCCACGGACTCGGCAGCGATCTTGTTGTCGCGCACGGCCATAATGGCACGGCCGGTACGGCTGCGAACCAGGTTGAGCACGATCACGAGCGCGACCATGACCAGGATGGCACCGGCGAGGAAGGTCGAGTACGTCGACACGCCCGATGCGCCCTGCGCGCCCTTGATGATGGCGGTGCCGTCCTCGAGCAGGTGCAGGTCGTCGATCGTGGAGTTACCTGTGATGTTAAAGATCACGTGCAGACCGCGGGAGTCGACGCCCACAATGAGGCAGGTGACGATCTCTTTGATGATCTCGCCAAAAGCCAGGGTCACGATGGCCAGATAGTCGCCGCTCAGACGCAGGACCGGGATACCGATCAAGAAGCCCAAGATGGCAGCGGCGATAGCGCCGACCACGATGCTGATGACCAGGCGCATCGGATCGGACGGGACGGCGCTCTCCAGCGCGACCGCGGTGACGATGCCCGTGTAGGCACCGACGCTCATAAAGCCCGCGTGGCCCAGCGACAAGTCGCCCGCGATGCCGACGACGAGGTTGAGGGAGATGGCCATGACGATGTAGGCCGTAATGGGAACCAGCTGACCGGCGATCATGCGCGGGATCATGTGGTTAGACTGCATAAAGAACACGATGGCAAATGCCACGATGCACATGGCGTACGTAACAAAGTCGTGACGCGTCTGCTTGTCTTTAAGAAACTTCATAACGCTCACCTACACCTTCTCGGGGACGTACTTGCCCAAGAGGCCGGCAGGCTTGACGAGCAGGACGATGATCAAAACACCAAAGACGATGGAGTTGGCAAGGCTCGTGGAAATGTAAGCCTGCGCCATCGCCTCGATGATGCCGATGAGAATGCCGCCGACAAAGGCACCGGGGATGGAGCCGATGCCGCCGAAAACGGCAGCGTCGAAGGCCTTGATGCCAGGCATGGCGCCCGTGGTGGGCTGCAGGACCGGCGAGTAGGAGCACAGGAGCACACCGGCGATGGCGGCAAGGGCGGAGCCGATGGCAAACGTCATCGAAATAGTGCGGTTGACGTTGATGCCCATGAGCTGAGCGGCGGCCTTGTCCTCGGACACGGCGCGCATGGCTTTGCCCATCTTGGTCTTACCTGTAAAGAACATCAGGCCGGCCATGATAACCAGGCAGGCGACGATGGTGACGAGCGAGACTGCGCTTACATTGAACTTGGCCAAGAACTCCGGCACCTGGAAGGTGACGAGCGAAGTGAAGTTCTTGGGCGTGGCGCCCCACAGAAGCTGCGCGGCATTCTGCAGGAAGTAGGACACGCCGATGGCCGTGATCAGAACGGCCAGCGGGCCCGCCTGACGCAGCGGCTTGTATGCCAGACCCTCGATGAGAACACCGAGAACGGTACAGACCACACAAGAGAGAATTACAGATGCCCAGCCCGGGAGGCCGAGATACGACGTGGCGCAGAACGAGACATAGGCACCGACCATGATGACGTCGCCGTGAGCGAAGTTCAGCATCTTGGCGATACCGTAGACCATGGTGTAGCCCAACGCGATGATGGCGTAGACGCTGCCCATGGACAGGCCGTTGACCAGGTATTGGATAAAGACCGTCATGTTCCACATCCCCCTTTCGAATAGGTTTCCAGTTGATGTATGAAACAGGGACGTTACATCGTCCCTAGATACCAAGCAAGCAGGGAAGGCCAAAACCTCCCCTGCTTGGGATCAAAACCGCTCTATGTAAGGCGGCCTATTAGGCCTGTACGTACTTGCCGTCGGTAATGACGTACGCCGTCGGGTCCTTCTGGACCTGACCCTTGTCGTTCCAGGAGAGCTTGCCAGTCAGGCCGTCAACGGTAATGTTGCGCATGGCCTCGGGAAGCTTCTCGGCAACCTCGGTGGGGTCGGCGTCGACGCCCAGGCCGGCCTCCTTGAGAGCCTCGACCACAGCATGCACGCCGTCGTAGGCGTCGGCGGCAAACTGGTCGGGGGTATCGCCGTACTTATCCTTGTAAGCGTTGACAAAGTCGGCGTTCTTCTCGTCGTCGGCGGAGAACGGGGTCATGAGCAGCAGACCCTCGGCCAGAGAGGTGTCGAAGCCCTCAACGCCCAGGATGCCGTCCATGCCGTCGCAGCCCATCATCTTGACGTCGTAGCCCATGTCCTTGGCGTTCTTGAGCAGGACGGACGCCGGCGTGTAGTAGATCGGCGCAAAGATCATGGTGGCGCCTGCCTGCTTGGCCTTGGTCAGCTGGTTGGTAAAGCTCGTGGCGGAGTCGTCCTTAAAGGTCTCCTCGTCGACAATCTCAAGCTTAGACTTAGCGGCCTGGGCCTTAAAGGAATCTGCGATGCCCGAAGAATAGGCGTCGCCGGAGTTATAGAACAGCACGAACTTCTCGTTCGCATACTTCTCTGCCAGGAACTTGGCAGCGTTGACACCTTGGTTGGGGTCGGTAAAGCAAACCTGGAAGACGCAATCCTTGCCCTTGGTAACGTCCTCGGAGGACGCGGACGGGGTGATCATGAACGTCTCGGGGTCGTTGCCGCACTCGGCGGCAACGGCGACCGACGCACCCGTGGTGGTCGGACCGACGAGGGCCTGCATGCCCCAGTCGAGCAGGGTGTTGAAGGCGTTGACGGCCTTCTCGCCGTCAGCCTGGTCGTCCTCGGCCTTGCTGACAAGCGGCAGCTCCTTAGTCGAGAAATCCTTGCAGCCAAGCTCGACAGCCTGTGTAACGGACTTGCCGTAGGACGCGTTGGCGCCGGTCAGCGGGCCGATGGTGCCGATCTTAAACGAAGCGTCGCCCGACGCGGAACCGCTGTCGCCGCCGTTGGAGGAGCAGCCAGCTAGAATGGACATCGCCCCCAGACCTGCTGCGCTCGCGATAACGCTCCTGCGATTCATAACAGGGTTCAATGACTTACCGGTGAGGCTCGACATGCGGCTCTCCTCTCAAATCTCGTCGGGTTTCGGTTACCCGACAGGCCATCCTTCGCCGTGTTCGGCGTTCGCAAAATAGTAGACGCTTTAGTTAGGAAAAGTAGCGGTTATTTCGACTTTTCTTTGGATTTGTTCATTTATCCATTTTTCTGCGTATTTCCTTTACTTTATGCAGTAACGCCACTTTAATATGTAAAAGTAATGTTTCCATTCTGTTACAAGCGTTCCCGCTCTTAATAAACATGGTGTCCCCCTTTTTCGCTGGCCGCGGTGCGGCCGTCTTGCGGTACAGGGCAAACCTTATGGCGCAAACGTTGACAGTTTGTTACGGAAGTCCGTTTGTAGCGAGCGTGTTTCCAATGTTTCCGCAGCGTTTCGGGGGTGCCGTTTTGTGCGGCTCCTGTTGCCTGGCGAGCACGCGCCCCCGGTTCACGCTAGAATGCACTCAACCTTTAAGCGGTTTATCCATCCATAAGATGCACGAAGGAGTTATCTATGAGCGAACCCCTGCGCACCGTGAACGTCGGTCTGATCGGTCTGGGAACCGTCGGCGGCGGCGTGGCCCGTCTGATCAAGAGCCACCACGATGAGTACCTGGCAGCCTACGGCATCGACCTTAAGCTGACCCGCGCCTGCGCGCTTGCTTGGGAGCAGGCCGAGGCGGCAGGCATTGAGCGCGAGGCCTTTACGAGTGACTGGCACGACGTCGTCACCGACCCCGCCGTCGACATCGTCGTCGAGCTGATCGGCGGCGAGCATCCCGCAACCGAGATCTTTACCACCGCCTTTGAGCACGGCAAGCATGTCGTCTCTGCCAACAAGGCTCTGCTCGGCCGTCACGTCGAAACGCTTGCCGAGAAGGCGCGCGCGTGCGGCGTGCAGATTAAGTGCGAGGCCAGCTGCGGCGGCGGCATCCCCATCGTCAGCACGCTTGAGCACGACCTGGTGGGCAACAAGATCCTGACCATCGCCGGCATCCTCAACGGCACCACCAACTACATCCTGTCGCGCATGGACGCCGAGGGCGCCGATTACGCCGATGTGCTCGCCGACGCACAGGCCAAGGGCTATGCCGAGGCCAACCCGTCCGCAGACGTCGACGGCTTCGACGCCGCCAGCAAGACGGCAATCCTCGCCTCCATCGGCTTTGGCACCCGCGTGACCACCGACGATGTGTACCAGCAGGGTATCCGCACCATCGGCGCCGAGGACATCACCCAGGCCCGCGAGCTCGGCTACACCATTAAGCTGCTGGGCATCGCCCGCAACACCGACGCCGGCGTCGACGTCCGCGTGCATCCCACGCTGATCCCCGCCGACCACATGCTTGCCAAGGTCAACGGCGCCATGAACGCTGTCTACGTGGTAGGCGACGCCGTGGGCGAGACCATGTTCTACGGTGCCGGCGCAGGCTCCTTCCCCACCGCGAGCGCCGTCGTGGGCGATATCCTGTCGCTCTCCGAGCAGATCAGCCACGGCGTGGCTCCGCTGCCCGAGATTGAGCCCTATGGCCACAACCTCGCCTTTAAGCCCATGGACGAGCTCCAGACCAAGTACTATGTGCGCCTGAAGGTCGCCGACCGCGTGGGCGCCCTGTCCGAGACGGTCGATATCTTTGCCAAGCACAACATCTCGATCTCGCTCATCAACCAGGTCGAGGACGGCAAGTCGGGCGTCAGCGATGCCTGCTCGGTCATCTTCCTGACGCACCGCGCGCTCGAGAAGGACGTCCAGGCTGCCGCCGCCGAGCTTGCCAGCGTCGACTGCGTGGCCGAGGTCGCCAACGTCCTGCGCATCGAGGACGTCGAGGCCTGGACCGAAGGCGTCATGGCCAACTAACTCGATCTTCGCCATACGACATATATGTGTGAGGGGCTCTCGTCCAGCAGTGGACGAGAGCCCCTTTGCTTGCGCACACGGGGCGTATTGGCGCAATCCGCATTTGAACGACTTGGCCGCTCCTGACAGCCGGGGGTACCGTTCGCCGACGTGTAACCGAAACCGATTATGACCGCCGCTATGCTGTGCTGCGTATATCCGACCGCAAAGAGAGGAAACACCATGTTGCTCGAGGGCAAGAAAGCAATCATCACCGGAGGCACGCGCGGTATCGGCTATGCCATCGCCTGCCGTTTTATCGAGGAAGGTGCTGCCGTCACCGTCTTTGGCTCGCGCCAGGAGACTGCCGACGCTGCCGTTGAGAAACTGACGACCGCTTATCCCGAGGCCAAGGTCTGGGGCCGCTCCTGCGACCTCACCTCGCTCGAGGCCGTAACCGAGGCCTTTACCCAGGCTGCCGCCGATATGGGCGGCCTGGACACGGTCGTCAACAATGCCGGCATCTCCCAGCGTTCTCCCCTTTTGGACTACACGGCCGAGGAGTTTGCAAAGGTCATGGACCTCAACGTCGTCGCCGTCTTTAACGGCCACCAGGCTGCCGCCAAGATCATGACCGAGGCCGGCCACGGCGGCACCATCACCACCACGAGCTCGATGGTCGCCAAGTACGGCCAGCCCTCCGGTGTCGGCTACCCCACGTCCAAGTTTGCCGTCAACGGCATGGTCCAGTCGCTCTCGCGCGAGCTCGCCCCCATGGGCATTCGCGTCAACGCCGTCGCCCCCGGTGTGACCAAGACCGATATGGTCGCCAACCTGCCCGAAGAGGTCATCAAGCCCATCATCGCCACCATTCCGCTGGGCCGCATGGGCGAGCCCGAGGATGTCGCCAACGCCTTTGTTTTCCTGGCGAGCGACATGTCCTCCTATGTCACGGGCGCCGTGCTCCCCGTCGACGGAGCCGCCCGCTCCTAAGGAGCCACAAGCTTTGGCTTCAAGCTTCAACATAGCTCAACCAAAAAGGCGCGCCGTCTGAATCAACTGCAGACAGCGCGCCTTCTCCTGTTATGAAAGGGAAACTATGTCCCAGTATTTCGGATCAGAACGGGGCACGGTTTCCCCCAGGACCTCCTTGCGGAAACTGCATCCCACTCTGAGCGCCCATTCCGGGACACAGTTTCCCAACGCTCCCCGTTTCGGAAACCACATCCCGTTCCGAGCCTTCAAAGCGGGACGCGGCTTCCCCGAGAAAGTATCGACTACTTACCGTCGTCGTCTTCGGCTTCTTCGCGCGCATAGAGCTCCAGCATGCGGCGGCGGTATTCGCGCACGGCGAGCTTGGCGCGCTCTAGGCGGCGACGCTCACGCGGGGTGAGCTCGGACGGATCTATCTCGTCGCCATAGGTCTTATCGGCAAGCAGGTGCGCCGCGTCCACGATGCGGGCATCGATGTAGCCGCTCGCTGCCTCGGCGGAAAGACGCTCGGCAATCGTATCGAGCGTAGGCAGGCCCTCGAATACGCGACCATGGCCATGCGATGTCAGCAGCTCGTGCTCGCGTGCGAGCAGGCTCGCTAGGTCGTGGTGGGCGCGCAGGATGTCGAGCGCATCGGATGGATGCTCGGCAACCTCTGCCACGGCGGCAACCGGCGCGGCATCGACCACGCGGTAGAAGAGCTGCGCGAGCAGTGGCATCAGGAACACCGTGATGGCGCCGGCCGCCACCATAACCGAAGCGACGCCCTGTGATAATGCGCCGGCGTTGACAGCGACGCTCGTCACGGCGACGATAATCGGCAGCGCCGTGGTGCAGTAGAGCGCCACGGTGATGCGACCATACGCCGAGACGTCGCGCGTCTTGGGACAGATGCTCATAGAGACCAAAATGGGCACGGCACGGATAACCAGCAACGCCACGATAAAGCCCACGAGCAGGCCAGGGCGCGATGCTACAGCCGTCAGGTCGATCTTGGCACCCGACACGGTAAAGAACACCGGGATCAAAAAGCCATAGGCAAGGCCATCGAGTTTAAGCTCGAGCGTATGGTTGCCCTCGGGGATGATATAGCGCAGGACAAAGCCCGCGGCAAAAGCGCCCAACACGATATCGAGGCTAAAAATGGCGGTAAACGCCACGAGCGTGACCAGGATGAGCACTGTGAGGCGCACAAACGTCTGAGAAGTCGTATCGGCGCGCTCCTGAATAAAGGCAAAGAAGCGGCTGCCAATACGCTTGGAGCGACTGGGGACCACGGCAAGCAGCACGCACGCCACGGCGAACAGCCCCAAGATCAACAGCGTCTCGACACCCGTACGGGCAGACAGCAGCACCGACATGGCGAGCACGGGTCCGAGCTCGCCCCACGTACCATAGGCAAGAATCGAATCGCCGACGCGCGTCCCAGCAAGCGACCGCTCGCGCAAGATGGGCATGAGCGCCCCAAGCGCCGTCGAGGTCAACGCCAGCGTCACGGCGATGCCATCAAAATGACTGACCGAAAACCACGGGGTAAAGCGCACAGCAAGCCAGGCGATGCCAAACGTGACGACCCACGTCGCCATGCCGTAACGCCCCTCGATGCCCGTGATGTTCTTGGGATCGATCTCAAAGCCGGCAAGCAGGAACAAAAAGGCCAGGCCGAGCTCGGACACAAGCGAGACCTCGGCATCTACATGGATGACGCCGAGCATATGGGGCCCCAGCACCGCGCCGAGCACGAGCAAAAAGACCGTCTCGGGAACGGGTTTTCCGGGAATCGCCGAGGCGATGAAGGGGCTTGCAAAGGCCACGAGTGCGATGATGGCGAGTGAAACGAATGCCATGTGATGCCTTTCTCTTGTTTGCGCTTCACTGTAGCACCCTCGCCGTCCTCAACGCGCCGCGAGCTGTCGTATCATAGTGAGGTTTACAAACATGTGGCTCAAGGCGACCGCAGGGCAGGCCCCGCAAACCGACCGCTGCCGCATACCGTACCGTACGCCCAACCGATCAGGAAGGCAGGAACCAATGGTCTCTCGTATCTACGTGGAGAAGAAACCCGGGTTCGACGTCGAGGCTCAGCAGCTCAAGGGCGAGCTGACCGAAATTCTCGGCATCAAGGGCATCGAGGCCCTGAGGATCATAAACCGCTACGACGTCGAGGGCATCGACGAAGAGCTTTTCCGCTCCTGCGTGCCGACCGTCTTTAGCGAGCCCCAGGTCGATGTGACCTACGACGAGCTCCCCGCAAGCGATGGCGCCGTCTTTGCCGTCGAATTCCTGCCTGGCCAGTTTGACCAGCGCGCCGACTCCGCCAGCGAGTGCGTGCAGCTCATCAGCCAGGGCGAGCGCCCCGCCGTGCGCTCCGCCAAGGTCTATATGATCTCGGGCGCTCTGGACGAGGCCGCCATCGATGCCATCAAGCACTACGTGGTGAACCCCGTCGAGGCGCGCATCGCCTCACTCGACCTGCCCGAGACGCTGTACATGGAGACCCCCGAGCCCCAGCCCGTCGAGGTGCTCGACGGTTTCCGCGAGCTCGACGAAGCCGGCCTTGCCGCCTTTATCTCCGAGCGCGGCCTTGCCATGGACGAGGCGGACATCGCCTTCTGCCAGCAGTACTTCCGCGATGAGGACCGCGACCCCACCATCACCGAGATCCGCGTAATCGACACCTATTGGTCCGACCACTGCCGCCACACCACCTTCGGCACCGTCCTGGATGATGTGACGATCGATGACGCCGTGGTGCAGCAGGCCTTCGACCGCTACATGGAGATGCGCCACGAACTCGGTCGCGACGCCAAGCCCGTCTGCCTCATGGACATGGGCACTATCGGCGCCAAGTATCTCAAGAAGACCGGCGTCATGACCGATGTCGATGAGTCCGAGGAGATCAACGCCTGCACCGTCAAGGTAAAGGTCGATGTCGACGGCGAGGACCAGGACTGGCTGTTCCTGTTTAAGAACGAGACCCACAACCACCCGACCGAGATCGAGCCCTTCGGCGGTGCCGCCACCTGCGTGGGCGGTGCCATCCGCGACCCGCTGTCGGGCCGCAGCTACGTGTACCAGGCCATGCGTGTCACCGGCGCCGGCGACCCCACCGTCCCCGTGTCCGAGACGCTCGAGGGCAAGCTGCCGCAGCGTAAGCTCGTGACCACTGCTGCCGCCGGCTACTCCAGTTACGGCAACCAGATCGGCCTTGCCACCGGTCAGGTCAACGAACTCTATCACCCCGGCTACGTCGCCAAGCGCATGGAGGTCGGCGCCGTCGTGGGCGCTACCCCGGCAAACCACGTGCGTCGCGAGTGCCCCGCCCCCACCGATAAGATCATCCTGCTGGGCGGCCGCACCGGCCGTGACGGCATCGGCGGCGCCACCGGCTCCTCCAAGACCCAGAACACCGAGTCCATCGAGACCTCGGGCGCCGAGGTCCAGAAGGGCAACGCCCCGGTCGAGCGCAAGCTGCAGCGCCTGTTCCGCCGCGGCGATGCCTGCCGTCTGATCAAGCGCTGCAACGACTTTGGCGCCGGCGGTGTCTCGGTCGCCGTAGGCGAGCTTGCCGACGGCCTGTATGTCGACCTTGATACCGTGACCAAAAAGTACGACGGTCTTGACGGCACCGAGCTCGCCATCTCTGAATCCCAGGAGCGCATGGCCTGCGCCGTCGCCGACGGTGACGTCGAGGAGTTCATGGGCTACGCCGCCGAGGAGAACCTGGAGGCGACCGTTATCGCCGAGGTTACCGCCGAGCCGCGCATGCGCATGGCCTGGAACGGCGTCGCCATCGTCGATCTGTCCCGCGAGTTCCTCAACTCCAACGGTGCGCCCAAGCACCAGGTCGCCCACGTCTGCGCCCGCAGTGTGTGGCAGCCCAGCTGGGCCGGTACCACGCTCGCCGAGCGCATGACCTCGCTCGTCACCGACCTCAACGTCGCTTCCAACAAGGGCCTTTCCGAGCGCTTCGACTCCACCATCGGCGCCGCGACCGTGCTCATGCCCTTTGGCGGCAAGACGCAGCTCACCCCAAGCTCGGCCATGGTCGCCAAGTTCCCCGTGGACGGCGAGACCACCACGGCGAGCGCCATGGCATGGGGCTTCAACCCCTATCTGATGGAGGCCGACCAGTTTGCGGGCGCCTACCTGTCCGTGGTCGAGTCCATCGCCAAGCTCGTGGCCGCCGGCTTTGAGCACAAGCGCGCCTATCTCTCCTTCCAGGAATACTTTGAGCGCCTGCGCACCGAGGCCGAGCGCTGGGGCAAGCCCATGGCAGCCGTCCTGGGCGCCCTTATGGCCCAGGTCGACCTGGGCGCCGGCGCCATCGGCGGCAAGGATTCCATGAGCGGCTCCTTTGAGGACGAGGCCGGCGAGCTCAACGTTCCGCCGACCCTCATCAGCTTCGCCGTGGCCGTGGGCAAGGCCGCCCGCGCCGTCTCGTCCGAGTTCAAGGGCCTGACGCACCGCGTCGTCCGCATCGCCCCCGCCACCTACGGCGAGGACTACCGCCCCGACGCTCAGCAGCTGCTCGCCGCGTTTGACGCCGTCGAGGCGCTCACTGCTACCGGCGACGCCCTGGCCGTCTCCACGCCCGGCTACGGCTGCGGCGCCGAGAGCCTCTTTAAGATGTGCGTCGGCAACCAGATCGGCATCGAGCTTGCCGAGGACGTGGACGTGGAGAGCCTCTTCACCCCGCTCTACGGCAGCTTTATCGTCGAGCTCGCAGAGGATGCCGAGCTGCCCGAGGTCGCCGACGGCGTTGTCGTCGAGCCACTGGGCACCACCGTCGAGGGCTATGTCATCGACACCGGCTCCGAGGTCATCGAGCTCTCCGAGCTCCAAGAGGCCTGGGAGAGCGGCATCGAGGGCGTCTTTGCCTACCGCAGCACCGGCGAGCAGCCCGAGGTCGAGACCGTCGACTATCGCGCCAAGGATATCCACGTGTACGGCGGCGCCAAGATCGCCCGCCCGCGCGTGATTATCCCCGTCTTCCCCGGCAACAACTGCGAGTACGACAGCGCCCGCGCCTTCCGCGCCGCCGGTGCCGAGGCCGACACCTTCGTGATCAACAACCTCACGCCCGAGGCCGTCGCCGAAAGCACCCACGAGCTTGCCCGTCGCATCCGCCAAAGCCAGATCGTCATGATCCCCGGCGGCTTCTCGGGCGGCGACGAGCCCGACGGCTCCGCCAAGTTCATCACGGCGTTCTTCCGCGCCCCCGAGGTCACCGAGGCAGTTCGCGACCTGCTCAAGGCCCGCGACGGCCTGATGCTGGGCATCTGCAACGGCTTCCAGGCCCTGGTCAAGCTCGGCCTGGTGCCCTACGGCGATATCGTCGACGCCACGCCCGATGCGCCCACGCTGACGTTCAACACCATCGGTCGCCATCAGAGCCGCCTGGTGCGCACCCGCATCTCGTCCAACCTGTCCCCGTGGCTGTCGCAGTGCAGCCTCGACGACCCCTACACCGTCGCCATCAGCCACGGCGAGGGCCGCTTTGTCGCCAACGACGAGGTGCTCGCCCAGCTGATCGCCAACGGCCAGGTCGCCACGCAGTACGTGGGCGAGGACGGCAAGCCCAGCATGGACCTTTCCGTCAACCCCAACGGCTCCGCACTCGCCATCGAGGGCATCACGAGCCCCGACGGCCGCGTCCTGGGCAAGATGGGCCATGCCGAGCGTCGCGGCGACAACCTGTACCGCAACGTGCCCGAGCATGTCCCCGGCGACAAGTTCATGCCGATCTTTGAGAGCGGCGTAGCCTACTTCGCCTAAACCTTTCCCATCGGGTACAATCCCCTCGGGTAACAACACCCGCCACCGACACATCCGGTGGCGGGTTCTTTTTTGCTTCGCGCATGTAGGAAGGACATCATGGAAAGCCGCAAGCCGTATCTCGCCACCCTGCCCGGACTCATCCTGGGCTGTCTTGTTTGCTGTGCACTCTGGGGATCGGCCTTTCCCTGCATCAAGATCGGCTACGCACTCTTTGGGATCCCGGCGCACGATAGCGCCTCGCAGCTACTCTTTGCAGGTTTGCGCTTCACGCTTGCCGGCATCCTGGTTATCGTCGGTATGAGCACAGCTCAGCGCCGCCCGCTCGTCCCACAGGTACGCGATATCAAGCCCATCTGCATCCTGTCACTCTTCCAGACTATCGGGCAGTACTTCTTTTTCTACCTGGGACTCTCGCGCGCCAGTGCCATGTCGAGCTCCATCATCGAGGCCAGCGCCAACTTCCTCGCAATCCTCTTTGCCGCCCTGGCGTTTCGCACCGAAAAGCTCGATGCGGCCAAGGTGCTCGGCTGTGTACTGGGCTTTGCCGGCGTCGCGCTCGTCAACCTTTCGGGCGCGGACGGCACCTTTGGCTTTACGCTCGACGGCGAGGGCTTTATCCTGGCCTCCACCGTCGCGGGTGCCCTGTCGACCTGCCTGATCGGCATCTTCTCGCGCGAGCACGACGGTGTCTTGCTTGCCGGGTGGCAGTTCTTGGTCGGCGGCCTGGTCCTCACCGCCATCGGGTTTTTGATGGGCGGCGCGCTCTCCCCCACCGCGATCATCCCCGCCATCGCGCTCATTATCTATATGGCACTCATCTCCGCCATCGCGTACTCGCTATGGTCGCGCCTGCTTGCCGTCAACCCCGTCAGCCGCGTCTCGGTCTTTGGGTTTATGAACCCCGTCTTTGGTGTGCTGCTGAGTGCACTGCTGCTCGGCGAGGGCGCCGGCACGAGCCCCGTTACCGTTATAGTTGCCCTGCTGTTGGTCTGCGGCGGCATCATCATCGTCAACAGGCCTAAAAAGGCCTAGCGAACTGCCCTTATTTAGCAGAGGGGATTCACATACTTTAGTTTAATGGAATACATCGGAGAGCCGAGGGCCACCATGCACGCAAGCGTGCGCCCCTATTTCTAGCGTATCTGGACGCCAGCTTTCTTCTTCTCGTACTTTACGCGGTAGAGCTCCGCGTCGGCGGCGCGAAGCAAATCTTGCCAGGTATCGACACCATCACCGACCCGTGCATAGCCGATGGACATCCGCAACAGATACGGCACCTCGGCGCGTGCGAGTTCATCGTTGATTGCCGCGCACAGACGCATGATGTCCTGTTCCGCCGCTGCCTTTTGGAGCACCACGAACTCATCGCCACCATAACGTGCGATAAAGCCACCAGCCGGCGAACAGACATCCTTGAGCGCCGTCGCAACAACCTGAAGAGCATGGTCGCCCTCCACATGTCCATAGCGATCGTTAATCTGCTTAAAGCCATCAGCGTCCATCATAAGCAGATATACATCTTCGGCCTGATCCGCATTTGGGAAGAGCGACAGCATATAGGTCTCAAAACGGTTGCGATTGTTAAGTCCAGTCAACGGGTCGGTCGAGATGAGCTGCTCCTGGTAGATGATGTAGAGCAGCAACATGCTAATCATTATGCCGACACAAAGGCCGGGCACCGAGTATACGACCTGAAAGGTACCGCCCACCAGGGCCGGAATGGCGAAAAATGCCAAGGTTCGATAGATGGCCTTCGTCTGCAGGCTCTCGACCCTGCGAGATTGCACAAACGCATGCAGGGACGTATGTATAACGTAACAGTAGCTGACGATGGGCTGGATCATATAGGCAAAGCCGCGACGATACACGCCCTGCGAATCGATATAGAACAGGGCGTGCGTCCAGTAACTGGTAAACGCCAGCACGACCACCAGAGCCGTAGGCAACGCTACAAGCACCACCCTATAGCGCGAGGTCAAAAGGCGAGAACCCTGCACCGTCTCGGAATAGATAAACCAAATGAGACACGCGATAGCAAAGAGCGAAAACGAAACCGCGTTGGAAATCCAGTTGGCAGCAATGCCCAACGTGCCGTCCACACCGTCCGAAAGCGTCCAGATCATATCGAATAATATGTACGCGGCAGAGGTGTAGCCAAGCATGCTAAACAATAGCTGCTGGGTGCTCGAGAACAAGGAGCGACGACTTCGCACGGCAAGCCCGATAAGAACAATCATGCATAGCACGAATATCTCAATCTTGAGTGCCTTAACCACTAGCGCCATCCCTTCAATACCCAAGTGGTCAGAATCGCCCAATTCGAATCAGGGCAATAAACACCCCTTTACTCCGCAGGGGTAAAGGGGATAATAGCAGAGCGCCCGAACATCACTGCAAAACAGTTTCTGTTCGGGCGCCCATACGGCGCGAATTGCACACGCCGGCATCATTGATGGGTATCGATTGCTACTCGCCATCGATGTCAGTCGCGACGGCCTCCTCGATGGCCTCGACACCGACAGGCGACAGATCCTCCTTGCCTTGGCAGAACTTCTTGTCGACCCAGCCAGTCAGAATCGGAGCCATGATCGCCGTGATGATAACGGCGGTGGCGATCTGAGCGTACGCGGTGGGCGCAAGCTCGGCATAGCGCGGAGCGACCTCGGCGAGGGCAACCGGTGTGGTCATAGCCGTACCGGCAATGGTGGAGCAAGCCACAGCGGCCTTGCCATTGCCGCCGCACAGACGCTCAAACGCAAAGGTGATGGGACCGACGACAAACAGCGTGACAAGGCCCAGCAAGATGCCGGAAATACCGCCGGTGATAAAGCTCGACAGGCTCATGGACGCACCGAGCTGAAATCCGATGACGGCAATCGCGGGATTGGCACCGGGAACCAGCAGGTTCTTGATAAACGGGAACAGGTTGCCCAGAACCATGCCAATAACGAGTGGCAAGATGGAGCCGATAATGGTGCCAATGGGAATGTTGGCGAGGCCGGAAACACCGAGGATGATCATCGTGACGGCAGGGCCGGCCGTAAAGAACAGGATACCGACGGCGCCCTGCTCGGACTCATCGCCGAACTCGCCCATGATGCCCGTATAGAGCGCCATGTTGCAAAACGCGATGCCGCCGATGATAGACACGGAGCTCAGACCCAGGAAGTTGTCGTTAAAGAAATATGCAACGCCTAGGCCGAGAGCCGCTGCGACGACCAGCTTGGGGATCAGCACGACGATGCCGGTCTTGATGGCGCCCGGCGTGGACTTAAAGCTGATGCCGGCGCCCACAAACAGCAGGATCGCGGCGACGATGGTATTGGACCCACCGCGGCAGGCAGCCGTAAAGAAGCCGCCGATCTCAAAAACCTGCGGGCAGAAGGTGTTGAGCAAAAGACCGACGATCATGGGATAGATCATGATGTCGCCCGGGATGCGCGGGACCTTGAATTTCTTTTGCTCGTTGGCGGTCGCTTCCCGTGCCATGAAACCCCCATTTCCGCTGACGGGGTACAAAAGCCCACGTCACGCTTTGCTACAGTAAAGTTTGACCATGGTACCAGAAGAAGCAGACCGGCTCGGTGAGAAATTCGATTCGTAAAGTCGAGACGGTAAACGCGCCCTGCTCTTATACGAAGCTCAAAACGATATAGAGCGCAATGCCCGAGACGCAGCACCACAACATCGACTTTGTCTTGATTGCCACCGCCACGACGCCGGCGGCCGCAATCCAGGGAATCAAGCCCTGCCACAGGCCGGCGTCGAAAGCGCCGGGGCTTATCAGGTCGTTAGCGACTAGCGCCGCAAAGGCGGCGGGCGGAATATAGCCCAAGGCCTCGGTAACGCGGGGTGAAAGCGTTCTCCCACGCAAAGCAAACGCCGGGGCAATGCGGAAAAACGCGATGGCCGCCCACGACGAGAGCCACAGGACCAAAAACTCGTTAACGGGCATCGCGAGCACCCCTTCCTTCGGCGAGGGCATCGCACACGAGCGCCGCGGCAACGCCGACGAGTACGCTTACCGGCACGGCGACATTCGTCCACCCCAAGAACTTGCATACGGCGACGGACACCGCGCCCGAAACCGCCGCGACAACGTTGCCGCGCGACAGCCGCTGCGAAAAGAGCAGGCAGATAAAGAGCGAGGTGCAGACAAAGGCTGCAATGGCGGTGGGAACATCGACAACGGCGCCGACGATGGCGCCCATCGTACACGATACGCCCCATGTTGCGATAAGGATCACGTTGAGCACAAAGGACTCGCGCGGGCCCCAATCCTCCCCTTCAACCAACTTGGCAAGCGAGATGCCATATGCCTCCTCGGTAAGTGTCGCGGCAACAGCCAGCGTCTGACGCTTCGAGGCACCCGTCAGATGCGGCGCGATCGATGCCGAGTAAAGCGCAAAGCGCGAGGAGATGGCAGCAACGCTCGCGACGATCGATGCTGCAGGCACGCCCGCCAGCCACAGGTTGCAGATCATAAACTGGCCGCTGCCCGTCACAAACGTGCTGCTCAGGGCAAAGACCATCCAGGGTTCCATTCCCGTCTGCCCCATGATCATTCCGCACGGCGCGCCTATTGCAACATAGGTAAGCATCACTGGCCAGACGGTTCTAACGATTTTGAGCACCATACGCTTCTCATCCTGACAAAGTCTCCGAGCCGCATGTAGCGACACGGCAGAATCATCATCCGACAGCAACCGAGTTCACCTACAATTGCCACCGGATCGAAAGACACAACTTTTTAGGAAGTCATTATGACAGCTATCGATCGAGACCGGGCGCGCGCGGCCTTCAAAAGCTACACCGATGCCTACGACGCCACCAGCCCACGCATCGCGCTCAAAATCGAGCATACGTACCATGTGGCCGAGGCATGCGATGCCGTAGCGCGCGAGCAGGGCTGGTCGTCAGAAGATATTGACCTGGCCTGGCTTTGCGGCCTGTTACACGATATGGGCCGCTTTGAGCAGCTGCGGCGCTGGGACACCTTTAAGGACGCCGAGAGTATGAGCCATGCAGCGTTGGGCGTCGGGGTCCTCTTTGGCGAGAACCCCGACGACGCGCCCGCCACAACAAGCATCCGAGATTTTATCGAGGCCGACGAGCACGACGAGCTCATCCGCGCGAGCATCGCCTATCACAGCGACTTTCGTCTACCGGCACAACTCAACGAGCGTACACAGCGCTTCTGCGATATCGTGCGCGATGGCGACAAAATCGACATTATGCGCACCATCGCCGACAGCACCGTCGACACCATCCTCAAGGTGGACGAGAAGACGTTTCTCGGCAGCCGTTTCTCGTCGCCGACACTTGCCGCCTTTGACGAGCACCGCTGCGTCGCACGCGATGAACGCAACGAGCCCGCAGACTACCTGGTGGGACTCATCTGCTTTATGTTTGAGCTCGTCTATCCAGCAAGCCGCGCGCTGGCGCGCGAACAGGGCGATATCCACCGCCTGCTCGACGCGCCCTTTGGCATTACGCGACCCTTTACCGATCCCGCCACGCAGGCAACCTGGAGCCGTCTAAAGGACGAGATGCGTGACTGGCTGGCGCGCGCCTAGCGCTCAAGCTGGGCCAGCAGCTCCTCAACGACCTCGACGGCGTCCCCAACAACCTTGTACTGGGCAGCACCAAAAATGGGGGCATCCGGGTCCTCGTTGATGGCGATAATGCGCTCCGCCCCACCGATGCCGGCAAGATGCTGGATGGCGCCCGAAACACCGATACTCACGAGAAGCTTAGGCGAAACCGATACGCCGGTCTGGCCAATCTGATGGCGATACTCCAACCAGCCGGCCTCCACGACAGGTCGCGTGCAGCCAAGCTCGGCTCCCAGAGCCTCGGCGAGTCTTCGCATCAGCGGCAGGTTTTTCTTGGAACCAATGCCGCGACCCACCACGACCAGGCGCTCGGCATCGGCGATCGAGACCTGCTGCCCCCACTCCTCGGTGGGAATCGAGATCTCGACACGGGCCTTAGCATCATCCGCAAGCGATATCTGGGTGATCGTGCCGGAGCGGCCGTAGTCAAAGTCGGGTGCCTTAAAGATGCCGGGACGAACCGTTGCCATCTGGGGACGATGATTGGGGCAGACGATGGTGGCCATCAGGTTGCCGCCAAACGCCGGACGCGTCTGTTGCAGCAGTCCCGTCTCCGTATCCATCGAAAGTACGGTGCAGTCAGCCGTAAGGCCCGTCTGCAAGCGCACGGCAACGCCGGGTGCCAGTTCGCGGCCAAAAGCGGTCGCACCGTATAGGATGGCCTCGGGTTTGCGTTCGGCTACCAAATCGCAGATCAAGCGGGCGTAGACCTCCGCATCGTTTTGGCGCAGGCGCTCGTCGCGACAGGCCAGGACTTCGTCGGCGCCTGCGCAAACCAGATGCTCCAGGTCACCGAGAGAACCCTCGGGGGCCATACCGACCAGTGCCACCAGACGGCAGCCGCGAGCATCGGCAAGCTCGCGGCCCTTGCCCATAAGCTCATAGGCAACGGGAGTCACCGTATCGTGCTCGTCGGTCTGCACGAATACCCAAATGTCTCGATATGCATCAAGGTCCACCGCACCAGCGGCCTCATCACGCTCGATCGAGATAGCGTTGACAGGGCAGGCGTCGACGCACCCACCGCATAGGATGCAGCCGTCGGTTACGTGGGCGCATCGGTTGGGTCGCTCGCCTTCCACTACGATGCCGCCCGAGGCACAGGCGCGAACGCAGCGACCGCAGCCGATACAGGCTTCGCTATCGATAATCAGTCCGCTCATCTATGCCATCCCCTCGATAATCTTGGCAAGTTCTACCGCCTGCTCGGACGCCGTCCCCTCAACGGCCTTGCACGTTTGGTCACGGTCGGGCACAAACGAGCGCACGACCTGTGTCGGCGACCCGGCAAGACCGCAACGCGCGGGGTCGGCGTTCACGTCGGCGGCACTGACCACGCGCACGTCCGTCTCCTCCGCCGCGCGAATACCGGCAATACTCGGCATACGCAACTGGCCAATCTCCTTGGCAGTCGTCATCGCGCACGGCATCTCAAGACACACCGTCTCCTCGCCGGCATCGCATCCGTGAACGAGCGCCAGCGAGCCACACGTCGTAAAGCCCGCGCTTTGCACGCAGCTCACGTCGGTCACGCAGGGAATCTCAAAGGCACCGGCAAGCTCGGGACCAATCTGGGCCGTATCGCCATCCACCGCCATCTTGCCGCAGATGAGCAGGTCGAAGTCCTCGTCGAGCGCCTCGATGCCGCACTTGAGGGCATAGGTGGTTGCCAGTGTATCGGCACCTGCAAAGGCACGATCGGTCAGCAGCAGCGCGTCGTCGGCACCTCGAGCGATGCAGTCGCGCAGCAGCGACTCGGTCGCGGGGATGCCCATCGACACCACCGTTACGCGCACGTCCATGCCAAAGCCGATAAAGTCGTCTTTCAGCGCCAGCGCGCATTCCAAAGCGCTCGCATCAAAGGGATTAATGACCGCCTGCTTGCCATCGCGCACGATGGTATTGGTCTTGGGGTCCATCTTGACCTCGGTGCTGCCCGGCACGGCCTTGACGCACACCACCATATGGAAATCGCTCATCTTCACGCGCCCCCTTTCTGGACGAGCTCATCCAAGAGCTTCTCCGAAAACAGGTTGCCGCGACCCAGCTGCCCGTCGGGATCGAGCTGGAGCTTGAGCCGCGCCGACTCGACCATGGCCTCGTGACCGTACATCGTCTCTAAGAAGCCCGCCTTGATCTTGCCGACGCCGTGCTCGGCAGAAACGGCACCGCCCATAGCCGTTACCTCCGCAGCCCACTGGGCAAACAGCTCGCCACCGCGACGGTAGTCCTGCGCATCGCGCGGCAGGATGTTCACATGCAGATGGTTGTTACCGATGTGCCCCCAGGCAGCAGATTCAAGCCCGCTTTCGGCCAGTGTGCGGCGATAGAGGGCCACGACATCGGCAAGGCGTGCATTGGGCACCGACATATCCGAACCCAGCTTGGTGATGGTAGGATCCATGCGGCGGCGCTCGTCGATAAGCATGTTGACGCTCTCGGGGACCGCATGGCGGAAGAACCGCTGGCACTCGCGATCAACCTCGGTGCGCGCGACCCATGTCGCATCGTCGCGGCCGCCCGCAAGCTCCAGCACCCATCCCAGGCGGTACAGCTCCTCGGTCGCCTGGGCCTCGTCATCGCAGTCGAGTTCCACATAAACACAGACCTTGGCCTCTTTGTCGAGCGCCGGCAGCGAGGCAAACGCCGTCGACTGCTCGCGCTGGTGACGCAGAATATCCAGGGCGCCAGCATCGAAGTACTCGATGGCGGCCGCATGGGACAGGACGGGGCGCACGGAATCGGTAAAGGACACGGCCTTGTCTTCGCTATCGAAAAAGCAGCTCACACCCCAAACGACCGCAGGTGCCGCTTGCAGGGCAATCTCGAGCTCGGTGATAACGCCGAGCGTGCCGCAAGCGCCGATAAAGAGGTCGATGGCGTCCATATCGTCCGCAACGAAATAGCCTGAGGCATTTTTTGTCTTGGGCATGGTATAGCCGGGAAAATCGAGCTCGAGCGTACGGCCCGCTGCCGTCACGAGCGACAGGTGGCGGCCCTGGGCAAAAGCCTCGCCACGCTGAAGCTCAAGCAAATCGCCATCAGCCAGTGCGACGTGGAGTCCCGTGATATGCGGGCGCATGGGACCGTAGGCGTAGCTGCGGGCACCAGAGGCGTTACATGCCGCCATGCCGCCCAGACAGGCAGACGTCTCGGTGGGATCGGTGGGAAAGAACTGCTCGGGGGCCTCTTGGAACTCCTCGTAGGCCTCAAGCGATGCCTGGTCCCAACCAGCAGTCGGCAGCACCTTCTTGCTCAGCTGCTTGCGCAGCTCCGAGAGCACAACGCCCGGCTCCACGCGCAGCAGAAATTGGCCTTGTTCATCGCGGCGAAGGCCCAAGTAGCGATTCATACGGGAAGTATTGAGGATATGCCCGCCGTGGGGCACGGCACCGGCGGCAAGGCCGGTTCGGGCGCCCTGAACCGTTACCGGGACACGCTCGGCATGGAGCTTTTCCAAAATGGCACGGACCTCGTCTTCCGTTGTCGGAAACGAGATGCTCGAGGCCTCGCCCGATGCGCGAGACTCATCGCGACCATACTCTTCGAACTCGTCGGTGAAGGGTTTGATGGTTGCAGACACGCGAACTCCCCCTTTAGCTAACTACAGTGTTTGCAGGGAGATGTTACCGCATCGTTTCGTCGACGTGTTTGAGACCGTCTCCATAATTGGCGATTTTTACGTTCGTGCAATTCGGCGAGCGGCTTGATTTCCTCGGCAGACGATGCTTTTGACACATATGGCCCCGCCGTCGCCGACCGCGCAATTGTCACTCGAAAAAAGTTGGAGTATTTTTTGCCGCCTTTTACCTGCGGAGACACCAATCCGTCAAGCATTTGGTCAGCAATTGGTCAAGTAGCGGCTGATACCGTCGGCATCGACAGCCAAAACCGACAGAAGTTTTGGCCCCAGAAGCAGGGAGGTTCCCATGGCATATTACTGGCCCCAGTACGGCATCGCCATCGAAGTCGACGACGATCCCCATCTCCTGCCTTTCGACGAAGAGGCATTCCCCGATACGACGGTCTACCACGTTACCACCGATGTGATCTGCGACCCCGAGTCGTTCTCGGCGCTCGCCCACCACATCGCGCATATCCACGACATCGAGCTCCCTCCCGACTTCGACGAGCTTGTCTACTCGCGCCGCCTGATGCTTCACATGCTCTTTGGAGCGGACCCGTCCACCTTTGCGCGCGTCTATACCACCAAGGATGCCGCATGAGCGCGAAGAAGCCACCCCACTTTGCAGGCCTGGGTCGTCGCAAGAAGCTCATCGTTGCCTGCTTGGCCATCGTCTGCGCCCTTGTCGCCGTAGGACTATACGCTTGGCAGTCGCAGCCCGTACCCGAGGCGGGCGCTTCGGTTACGACGGCCGAGGGCAAAACGCGTCAGGAAATCCAAGATGAGCTCGACGCCATCGTCCGCGACAACATGATGACGATTTCGGTCGCACCGGTCGCCCAGCTGCAAAAAGGCGGCAAGCTGCGCGTCAACGTACAAAACGTCCAAGACAATAAATTTCCCCAGCGATTCCGCGTCATCCAAAACGACGAGACCATGTACGAATCCGGTGTGGTCGAGACCGGCAAGACAATCGAGACGTGCCCCGCCGGCGACATCAAAGAAGGCGAGGCGTACATCGAGATCCAGGCACTCGATGCAAAGACCCTCGACAGCCACGGCAATCCGACACGTGTCAAGGTACGGGTTGAGCAAGCCGAGAACTAGCTTTCCGGCCGACGCGGCACCGCACGCAATTCACCAGCATTCGTCCAATCATCGCGGGGACGGCCCGCGGCGAATAGAAAGGAACGACCATGGACATCACCAGGAACATGAACGGAGCCAGAGCGCTCGTCGTGGGCGCAGGGCTCGCGCTCGCGCTCGCAACGGGCGCCGCCCCGACGCCAGCTATGGCAGCCGGGCGCGTTGGAACCACGAAAGTAATGGTCAGGACCGAGATCGACAACGTTGAGTTCAAAGTTCCGACGGTTATTCCCTTCGTCGCCAAGGCCGACGGCACGCTTCAGGGCCCCTCAGAAGACGCAACCACCATCGACAATCATTCGGCCTACGGCATCCATGTCACCAACATGAAGATCGACGCCATGAACACCTGGACCATTGCCGCCGACGCCAAGGCCGGAACCGCGCAGAACTCCATCGACTTTAAGGTCGGCCCCGACGGCGCACTCCAGAACGCCAGCGCCGCAATGCAGGGGACGGGCCTCGATCTTTCCAAGAACGCAGCCTTCGACATGGGTTACCAGGGCATTGCCGGCGGCAAGGACAAAATTAAACTCAAGACAAGCGGAAACGTCGCCCGCGTCACGCGCGACATCTTCCGCGCAACCGGCGAAGGCGATCAGGTTGCAACGATCACCTGGACGGTCGAGCCCGGTGCGCACACGGCATAAGGCCGTCGCCCTGGCCGCCGCCGTCGGCATCCTAGCGTTTGGGCCAGCCATGGCCTTTGCCCAGCAAGAACAGGCGCAGGCCACCACGCAAGTGACGGTCGACCTCTCGGAGCTCGACCGCGGCGACCGCGAGGAACCGTTGGCGCAGACAGGCGACAGACGATGGCTCTTGGCAGCAGGCGCCACAGCAGCAGGCGCAGGAACCGCCGGCCTCGGTCTGCACATCAAACGCAGCCAGAAACAAAACATGGACAGGCCGCACTAAATTAGCTAAGGAGACCCCATGGCATCGAAGAACCTTTTGCCCGTCGTCGCACTCTGCGGCGCGCTCGCAACCGGAACGCCTGTCGCCGCTTGGGCGACTCCCGTCATGGCAGACTCCTTACCAGCAGCCCTAAGTTCCGCCCCAAATCCGTCGAGCGCCATTGCGTGCAAGCGTTTTTCGATCGCACAGGCCGCGATCTCAACCTCGGGATGCCTTCGTCGTAATACGGACGGCTCGATAGTCGTGGATATCAATCGTTCGAACAAGGCAAGCGGCTCCCAGGCGGGGTGCGCCGTCTGCACGTGGCGCTCGGTTGTGCTCGATGCAGATGGCGATCCATGCAATTTAGAGCTGCGCATCGACATCGCTTCGGTCGATGACTCGGCGAACGGAGCGAAGGTCGTCTTCGACGATACGTTTTTTGAGAAAGGAGGCGGTATATGTCTGGGCTGCGCCGCCGCGAATGCAGACGACACGCAGCCCACCCTCTCATTCACGGCATCGTTGCAGCTGACCAAAGCCGGCACCGATGCCGTCGCGGCGGGAGAAGCGTCCCTGCTGTTCTACGCCGTCAGCACCAAAGACACAGACGCTCATTTCGAGAAGTCAGACGGATCACTCAGCCTTACACGAGGGATAGAGGCAGGCCCTATTGAAATCGATGCCCACGCGCAAAGCAGGCAACGCATTCTTGCCGACCCGGTGCTTCTCGAAATGGAGTGGAACGGATCCGGAGCCATCGGAATTCTCCCCTCCGCGCTTGACGCCAAGACGCTCCCCTCAAACGACGAACCCATCAACGCAACCACACAAGAAGAGAGCGCGGACAAAGAAGCAGGTGCGGGCGACACGCCGTCGCCGACAAACAGCGTCCCAGCTTCTTTCGAAGCACCGAATGAGCCCGCTACCGATCCAAACGATCCCGAGCTCGCGGACAGTCTGGGGCTTGCTGATCCTCAAGAAATCGATGAAGGTAACTGCTGCGTGCTTGCCGCGCTCGACCACACGGAGGTCATCGACGCTGCGAACATCGAAGTTGCCGCCGCCAATCAGCCCGTCCGCAAGTCGGCCATCATCGCATTTCCCGAGTCCATCGAAGTCGTCTTTTTGCCATCGGGCGAGGTCGTGGCCCCAACACTGCTCACCCTGTTGGGCGCCAAGAATACTCGAAACGAAATTAAAAAGGTCACGGTTGTCGACCCTGCAACCACCGCTAAACTGCGTCTATACGCCGTTGCCCCAGACGGAGGCAAAACCTTGGAATTCGATGGTGACACACTCCTAGCCTGGCGACGTCTGGACATTATGCAAGACGTCTCGTATCAGATCGAACTCGAAGGGTTTGATCGCGCCCGCGATGCCAATATCATCGCCGCGGCTATTGAATCCCCACAGCGGCTTATGACACTGCGCTTTGACTACTATCCCTATGTCCCGACAACCACCTGAGGCTTAAATGCTGCGCATCATTCCTAATACCACTTATATAACGTATTAGATGAGTCGCGATGTGCCTCGCATTTCGTTCTGCTACGATTGCCACGTTGGCATCAATACAGGAGGGCTCATGCCGGGCTTGGGAACAATCATCAACGTTGTGCTTTTAGTTGCGGGCGGTCTTTTGGGATTAGCGGGCGGCCGCTTCATTACACCGCGCATCCAAGACACGCTCATGAAAGCATCGGGGCTGTGCGTCCTGTTTATCGGCCTGGGCGGCACCATGCAAAAGATGCTCGTCATCGATGGAAAGGCGCTGTCGACCACCGGTACCACCATGCTCATCGTCTCATTTGCGCTCGGTTCGCTCATCGGCGAGGCCGTCAACTTGGAAGCCGCCATCGAGAACCTTGGCGAATGGCTCAAGCGCAAGACTGGCAGTGAGGGCGATAACGAGTTCACCAACGCTTTTGTCTCGACTTCACTCACCGTGTGCATCGGCGCCATGGCCATTGTGGGATCGATCCAGGACGGCCTGCTCGGCGACTGGTCAACGCTTGCCCTCAAGGGCGCACTGGACTGCATCATCGTCTGCACCATGACGGCCTCGCTTGGCCGCGGCTGCATCTTCTCCGCCCTGCCCGTCGCCGTGTTCCAGGGGACGATCACGCTGTTTGCCGGCGCACTCTCCCCCATCATGACCACGGCAGCCCTCGACAGCCTTTCGCTCGTAGGCTCCATGCTCATCTTCTGCGTCGGCGTCAACCTCATCCGTCCTCAGACCTTCCGCACGGCCAATATGCTCCCCTCCGTCGTCATCGCCGTCATCTACGCCCTCCTGTTCTAAATCTATCTACGCAGCAGTATCTCGAACACCTGTTTGATGCTGTGCTATGATATGAGGTCACCGAAGCTGCGTTAGGAGAGGAGAAGCGGTGGCCGACCAGGACATCAAGATGCTCATCGAGCGCATTATGGCCGAGGCCCGGACCCATCAGTCCGCCCGCTTCTCAAACGAAATCTACGCAGACGAGCCGATTCTCAAAACCGGCCGACAGATGCAGAATTTCCTCCCCGACCAGTACCGCAAAATGCGCGAGATATCGCGCTGGCAGGATGACCCCAAGGGCGGCGCGGGTCGTTGGCTTTCGGAAGCCGAGCTTTTCTACCGCCAGGGCCTGCTGATGGCCGACTTTGAGGACGACTGCCCCTACAACGGCACCTTTAAGTCGCACTTTCCCACCTACAATGCCATGAGCGATCGACAGTTGCGCGGCTACTTTACCTGGCGTGCCCAAGTGCGCCGCGGAAATATCGAGGAGACATCGACCTCGTTTGCCTTTCTGTATCTCTATGAGTTGATTTGCGGCATTGGCGTAGATGACCCGCTCGATGGTTTTAACAAGATCAAGGCCTTTTGGGATGCCTACCGCGCCTTTGAGCCCGGCATCGACCGGTTTGCACGCGTGTGGCTGCAGGATTACGCCGTGTTCCACGGGCTCGACCCCAAGCTGCTTCGCGACTCTAAAACCGTCATGTTCGATAACGCCCTTATCGAGCTGCGGCGCGCGGCACGAGACCTTGTACCAGCACCGGCACCGTCCGGCCAGACCCCTAAGCGTCGCAAAACCTCCGAACCCACGCTCCCCCTTCCGCCCGATGAGGTGCGCGAGGAGCGACTCATGGCCGCCATCAACGCCCTCTCCACGTACAACCTAAGTAACTCGCGGCTCGGCCGCAGCCACCACCGCGATCTGCGCCACGTGGCGTGCGCCGTGTATGTCCGTATGGCGCGCTACTATGACACGCACCGAAAGACCGGCATCGTGGCGAGCTTATTTGGGGAGGAGACGGCCATGCCCTACACCATGTTTGCCTCGGCCGTATTCTTTGCGCCCGAGCGCCACGAGGACTGCGAATACCGCCTGGATCCTATCCATATCTACCGTTGCCAAAACGGCTTTTGGGAATGCATGCGTATCCACGGTAGTAGGCAAAAGAGCAGCAAGCTCGGTGAAATGATGCGCGCCTGCGACCAACGCCTGCGCCTGGCGCTGGACCCCGCCCATCCCCTTAAGGAAGAAAAGGTCCCCAAATATCTGGCCAAGATTATCGATGACGAGATTGTGGCATGGCTTTCATGGGATGCCGCACACCAGCCCGTCAAGATCGATATCGATCTGAGTCAGCTGGGACACATTCGGAGCGCCGCCGCGCAAACGCGCGAAGCGCTTTTGATCGACGAGGAACGCGAGGACGGCGCGTCCGCAGAAGCCGAGGCAGCGGACTCAGGGCAACCGGAAGCCGAGCCCGTAACCGACGCGACGGTCGAGGCGGTCGTGGCACCCATTCGGCAGAACGAGGCCGACGAGCCGACCATATCCACCGAACAGTTTGGTGTCGTGGCACCGCTTCTCGCGCCGACGCCCGCGTTCGCAGCTGCTGCGCCCGCTGACGCCACAAACGAACTCGCGCCCGCCGCAGACGCCTATCTCCGCGCGCTGCTCGAGCACAACGCAGTACAGGCGGAATCGGCGGTAGTGCAATCGGGGCAGAGTGAGGACATGCTTGTCGATACCATCAACGAGGCGCTCTTTGACCTGGTGGGAGACACCGTTATCGAATTCGGCGCGACAGGGCCGCAGATTATCGAGGACTACGAAGCAGACGTGAGAGGATACCTAGACCATGAGTGATACCGCATCCGCAGCACCCCGCGTGCCCAAGCGCGTCGCTGCCGTCATTCTCAACTCGCTCAAGGGCGGCGTGGTCCCGCGCATCGGCCTTCCTTACATCACCGTAGGGCGCGAAGTTGAGATCCGCGCCCTGCTCACCGATCTGAGTCTCATCGCCGACGGTGGGGCGAGCTTCCGCTTTCTGGTCGGTCGTTACGGCGCCGGCAAGAGCTTTTTGCTCCAGACCATCCGCACGCACGCCATGGGTGAGGGATTTGTCGTCGCCGATGCCGACCTATCCCCTGAGCGCCGCCTGCAGGGCGGCCAGGGACAGGGCCTTGCCACCTACCGTGAGCTCATCCGCAACATATCGACTAAAACGCGCCCCGAGGGCGGTGCGCTCAACCTTATCCTGGATCGCTGGGTCGCCTCGTGTGCCGATGCCGATGAGTCTGCCGTCAATGCCCAACTGGCCCCGCTCGAGGAAATGGTCCACGGCTTCGACTTCGCCCGTATGCTCCGCCGCTACCGCGCGGCCGTATCCGAGGGCGACGAAGAAGCTATGAGCCGCGTGACCAAATGGATTCGTGGCGAGTACCGCACCAAGAGTGAGGCACGCGCCGAGCTGGGCTCCTCGACCATCATCAGCGATGACGACTGGTACGACTACGTTAAGCTCATTGCGCGCTTTTTGGTCTGCAGCGGCTACAAGGGCATGCTGGTGCTCATCGACGAGCTCGTGAATCTGTATAAGATTCCCAACGCCATCACACGCCAATACAACTACGAGAAGATCCTGACCATGTACAACGACACGCTCCAGGGCAAGGCGCAGTACCTGGGCATGATCATGGGCGGCACGCCAACCTCCATCGAAGACCGCCGCCGTGGCGTGTTCTCCTACGAGGCTCTGCGTAGCCGACTCGCTCAAGGCCGCTTTGCACGCGAGGATCTTAAGGACATGTTCGCGCCCATCATCCGCCTGCAGCCACTCACCTACGAGGAGTTGCTGGTGCTGATCGAAAAACTCATGCAGATCCATGCTGGCTACTTTGGCTGGACGCCCACGCTTACCGAGAACGACTTGGTAAACTTCCTCAAGATTGAGTTTGGCCGCGTGGGAGCCGACACGCATCTGACGCCGCGTGAAGTCATTCGTGACTTTATCGAGTTGCTCGACATCCTATGCCAAAACCCCGACGCCAACGTGGCCGAGCTGCTGCAAAGCGTCGGCGGCGACGCGCTGGCGCCGGCAGCCGCAACAGGCGACACCGATACCGCAGGCGGCGACCGTAACTTCGCCGAATTCACCATCTAACCTGCCAAAAAGGGACAGGTTTATTTTGGCAGGTTTTATCTGGGCAAACGCCGATATTGCAAGATATCGAGCCGTTGCCCGTTGCGTTGATCAGCCCGTTGTTGAGAGGAGGTCCCATGAACGCCTTTGACCGATATGCCCCGTTTATCCAGGATTTCATTTACTCCCACGATTGGGGGAGTCTGCGCTCCATCCAGGTTGCGGCGGCAGACGCCATCTTCAACACGCAAGACAATGTGCTCCTGACGGCATCCACGGCATCTGGCAAAACTGAGGCGGCCTTCTTTCCCATCCTGACCGAGTTTTGGGAGAACCCGCCCGCGAGCGTGGGCGCCCTCTACATTGGTCCCCTCAAAGCACTCATCAACGACCAGTTCGTTCGCCTCAACGATCTGTGCGAAGAGGCAGATATCCCCGTCTGGCACTGGCATGGCGATGTCTCACAATCACACAAGGCCAAACTCATCAAAAAGCCGAGCGGTATCCTACAGATTACGCCCGAATCACTCGAGGCACTCCTGATCCACAAGCACATGGCAATCCCGCGTATGTTCTGCGACCTGCGCTATGTGGTCATCGACGAGGTCCACTCACTCATGCGCGGTGACCGCGGCGGGCAGACGCTCTGCCTTATTGAGCGCCTTTCGCGCATGGCGGGCGTGCAGCCCCGCCGTATTGGCCTTTCGGCCACCATCGGCGACCCCGAGCGCACGGGCGCTTTTCTCTCGCAGGGAACGGGGCGCAACTGCGTTATCCCCCGTTTTGAGGAACCGCGCCGCGTATGGCGCATCTCCATGGAGCACTTCTACAACTCGGGCCCCCAGGCACAGCAGCGAAGATTCACGAGCACAGGCCCGCAGGAAGCTGAGGTGCTCGCATGCGAGCGCATTGAGGCGGCAACGCCCGCGGCACTGCCCGTCAGCACCCAAGACATGCGCCATAGCGGACAGCTCACACAAGAGGAGCGCCGTCAACGTCGTGAGCGGGCACGGGGCAAGGCTGCCCCCAAGGACAGTCGCGCTTCCTCAGCCCCCGAGGGCGAAGTCGACATCCCGCAGGCAACCGAACAGGCACTGCTCAACCCCACCGACACCGCACCCGACAACGCCGACCCCGGCATGGGCTACATCTTTGAACATACCCGCGGCCGCAAGTGCCTGGTCTTTGCCAACTCGCGCGAGGAGGCAGAGGCCGTGTGCTCCATGTTGCGCAGCTACTGTGAAAACCGGCACGAGCCAGACCGCTTCCTTATCCATCATGGCAACCTCTCGGCATCGCTACGCGAGACCGCCGAGGAGCTCATGCGCGACGAGGAACAGGCGCAGACAACCGTCACCACCTCCACGCTGGAGCTCGGCATTGATATCGGTCGCCTGGAGCGCGCGTTCCAGATCGATGCACCGTTTGCCGTCAGCTCCTTTTTGCAGCGCATGGGACGCACGGGACGCCGCGATCTTCCGCCCGAGATGTGGTTTGTCATGCGCGAGGAGGAGCCCGAGCCGCGCACGATGATGCCCGAGACCATTCCGTGGAAGCTCCTCCAGGGCATCGCGCTCGTACAACTCTATCGCGAGGAAAAATGGGTCGAGCCGCCCGAGCTCGATCGACTCCCCTACAGTCTGCTCTATCACCAGACCATGTCGACGCTTGCCAGCACCGGCGAACTCACGCCGGCAGAGCTTGCCCAGCGCGTACTCACGCTCAGCTATTTCCATCGCGTCTCGGCCGATGACTATCGCGTCTTGCTGCGTCACCTCATTACCATCGACCATATTCAGGTCACCGAGGGCGGTGGGCTCATTGTGGGCCTCGCGGGCGAACGCATCATTAACAACTTTAAGTTCTACGCCGTGTTCCAGGATAACGAGGAGTTCACCATCCGCAGCGAGTCGGCCGAGCTGGGCACAATCGTCAATCCCCCACCGCCCGGTGAGCGCATCGCCATCGCCGGACACTGCTGGATTGTCGAGGAAGTGGACTGGAAGCGTCATACCGTCTTTGCCACGCAGGTCAAGGGCCGTGTGCCGGCCTACTTTGGCGACTGCCCCGGCGACATCAATACACACGTACTCGAGCGCATGCGCAAGGCGCTCAACGAGCACGCGGCATATCCGTACCTCATGGGCAACGCACGGGCACGCCTTGCACAGGCTCGTCATACCGCCGAGATTTCGGGCGCGGGAACTAAACCGCTCATTAACCTGGGTGGCGACACCTGGGTGCTCTTCCCCTGGCTGGGCAGCTACGCCTTTTTGGCGCTCGAGCGCATGCTCAAGATTAAATGTGCCGCGGAGCTGGGCCTTCGCGGACTCGACCCGTCGCGCCCGTACTTTATGCAGTTTAAGATGAAGGCCGACGAAGAGACGTTCTTTGAGGTGCTCGCCGCCGAGGCCGAGAAGGACTTTGATCCCATCGAGCTCGTCTATCCCGGCGAGGTGCCTTATTTTGATCGCTACGACGAGTACGTTCCCGAGGAGCTCGTGCGCAAAGGCTTCGCCGAAGGCGTGCTCGACATAGAGGGCATGAAGCAACGTGTCCTCGGATGGCGCGACCACGCCTAAGACCAGTCTTTTTGGGACGGAGAGACTTACTTGTCGTGAAGGGCAGTACCGAGAAAGTCGGCGTCGAAGGGCACGGCTTCGGCAAAGGCATAGTCGCCGTCGCTGGCGATGAGCAGGTAGTTTTCCTCGCCGCCGAACTCCGTATCGCCACATGGGATCACCCAGGCGTGGTCGAACACCTCGAGTGCCGTGGCAGCGCAATCACGCAGGAACGTCACGTCGCTCCCCTCGTTCGCGCTCACGAGATTGGCAACATAGATGCCGCCGGGGTTCAGGCTGCCCCTCGCTAAGCGCAGCGCCTCGACGGTCACCAACTCACGCACGGGCTCGGCACCGCCAAAGCAATCGCTCACGACCACATCGTAGCGACGATGCCCCACGCTCGTCACGCCCAGATACGAGCGAGCCTCAGCGGTTATCACCCGCAGGCGATCGCCCACCGCGCGCTCCAGCTCGTCTAGGTAGAACCAGCGGCGCGCCAGGCGCGTAATCTCTCCGTCATACTCGATGACGTCCATGTGCAAGCCCTCGTGCGACATCAGCGCGAACTTGGGATAGGCAAACCCGCCGCCGCCCAGCATAAGCATGCGGTCGATACCATGACCATAAGCGTCACGCATTGCGCCCTCGGCCTCAAACACGTCGTCAAACGCACGATAGTACGTAAAGACGGGCTCTGCCCAACGCTCGCCAACGTAGGTCGCGCTTTGGTAGACGCCGCCTTGCACCAACACGCGAATCTCATCGCCGCGCTCATCGTGCACGCGCTTTACACGCGCCAGCCCATTGCGGGTTCGCGCGACCTGCAGACAGGCAGCGCGAACAGCGACGGCGGCCGCACCGAGCGCCGCAGCTCCCAGGGCAACGCCGGCAACGACGCCGGCAGAAACACTTGGCTTGTTCATCTAGAGCTCCTTCTGCAGATAGAGTCCATGGTCATAAAATCCAAGATGGCGATAGTACTCGCGCGTGCCGATCGCGCTGATCACGTTGATGCGCGCATAGCCGGCATCCCGAGCTATCTGGCACGCACGCTCCACGAGCAAACGTCCCAATCCATGATGCTGAGCCGCCTGGCCCTGATCGCCCACGCGTGCCGCCATGCCATACACGTGCACCTCGCGAATCATTGCCTCCTCCGGCCCCGTCGGCAACTCGTCCGCATGCGCGGCAACAAACGAACGGTCGGGCAGCGACAGGCGCAAAAAGCCGGCAATCTTGCCTTCGGGCGTCACCCACTGCAAAAAGCGCTCGTAAGTCACCGGCGTCTCGTACGCTACTTCCTCGTCAAGGGTCAACTCATCCAGGTCGGCACCCGCGGTACTGATCTCGCGATAGCGAATCTCACGCACCGTCGCACCGTCACCCCGAGCAGCCAGGCGGTTCTCAACGAGCTGACGCAGGTTGGGCTTCTTGTTGCCCACCATGATGTCGTCGGAACTAAAGTCGCGAATCATGCGGCTAATGCGGCAGAACGCCGGCGTCACCACGATGTCGTCGGCCAATACATCGAGCAGCTCTTCCTCGGTATAGGGGCGCCACTCGCCACGCTCGTAACAACCCACCAGGCGCGAACCCTCGATGAGCGCACACGGGTAGACCTTGACCTCGTCGGGCATAAAGGCCCCTTCGGCCATAAAGCGCTCGTAGTCGCGCTTGTCCCCCTCGGGCGTGGCGCCCAGCAAGTTGAGCATAAAATGCGCGTGGATTTTAAAGCCAAACAGGCGCGCGAGCGAAAACGCCCGCTCGATCTGCGCCAACGAAATGCGACGTTCGTTGATATCGAGCAGGTGCTGGTCGAGACTCTGGATACCCATCTGAATCTTGGTGCAGCCCAGGCGGCGGATAAGCGTAAGCGCCTGCGGCGTTACGGCATCGGGGCGCGTCTCGATAACGAGCCCCACCACGCGATGCTTCGCCGTCTCGTTGATGCGCTGCTGCCGCTCAAGCTCTTCCATCGTCGCCGTCTGCCACTCGGCGACCTCGCCCCACGACGTGCCGGGGCCGTACAGACAACGCACTGCGCGGTTATAGCCGCCCACGGCGGCATCCACACGCCCCTGCTCGTCGGCAACGCCGGCAGCAAGCTCGACCTCGTCGGTCGTAACGCCCGCTGCCCGATAGCGCTCGCGACGCTCCGCCACCACCGCCGGCAGGGCATCGGCAGGAGCGTCATCGAGCAGGCGTCCCGCCTCGGCACGGCTGATGCCCGGACGCGCCAGCATGGGGTTGGCCGCCACGCCGGCCACGGCATCGTCATTGAGCGCACGGAAAAGCTCCGACATAAACCATGCCTGATACCCTTGCGGATAGTCGCTCCAGGTGCCGCCGAGCACGATGAGCTCAATCTTGTCGGTCGCATGACCCATCTGCGAAAGCGCCGTCAGACGAGCGCTCACCTGCAGATACGGATCGAAGCAGTTTTGCTCCGCACGGGCGCACGCCGGCTCGGCATGAAGATAGCTTTTGGGCATGCGCAGATCGTTGGGACAAAACAGGCAATCGCCCGAACAGGGCCACGGCTTGGTGATGACGGTAATGGTCGCCACGCCCGAGGCCGTTCGGCGCGGCTTCATACGCAGCACCTGCAGCAGTTGACGTTCCAGATCGGCGTCGACATTCCACCCAGCCCAACGAGCCGGTTCCTCACGTTTAACCCGCTGGTAAAACGGCAGCAGTCGGCGCTTGGCCAGGTCCCGTTTGTCGGCACCCTCGCGGCGCGCCTCGGCATGTATCAGTTTGACGAGGGTCTTGTCGTTCACGGCCTCACCACGACGCAGGACCTCGAGTATGTTCAAGATAATCTGTTCCATGTCCCCATTGTAAAGGCAAAGGCGCCGGAGCCGATCTCGGCTTCGGCGCCTTCATCAAACAGCGCGTCTAAGCATCTATGCCTGCGGACCAGCCCGCACCCATCACTCCGGATCAAACGACATGTCGCCCGAACCGACCTCAAAACGATACGTGGCAGACTTGTCACCGTTATCGAATTCAAGATTCAAAATGGTCTCGCCGTCATAGCCAAGCGGAAGGAAATCGCTCTCGAAGTCGCCGCTGCCCAAGGTGAGGCTCGCCTTAAAGCCCGTCGAGTTCGGAACCGTCATCTCCACATCGCCCGAGCCCACACTCACGTCCATCGACTTCGCGGGGGCCTGGTAAAGCTCGAACGTCACATCACCCGAACCGACCTCAGCGCTGAGCGCATCAGTCACGCTGCCCGTAAACTCTACATCTCCCGCACCCAGGAAAAGATCGAAACCATCACAGATGACACCGGCAATCTGCAGATCGCCCGAGCCCACGTGCGCGTTGACTCCCTTCAGATGTTCGGCAACACGGCGCGGCAGCTCGACCGTAACTGAGCGATCGATTGCCTTACCGTCATCACTTCCAAACTGGGAAACCTTGAGCGTCGAGTCCTCGACGAATGCGATGTTTTGCGTCGCGGCCTTGGAGGCATCCATACCCTCGGCAACGCGCCCCCGCTCGATAACGCGAGTCTTGTTGCCATCAACAACCTTGACGTCCACCGAAGCCGCATTGATATCGAAATCGAGGTAGCGGAACTCATCGGCATCAAAAGTCGTGCTCGAAAGCTGCTGAGGCCGAGCGGAATAGTTGCCGCCATCCAAAAGATCGTCGTCGTCAAGCGCATCGTCCATACCAGACAAGCCGGATACAACATCGTCGAGATTCCACGGACCATCAAAATGAATCAATGTCCGCGAAATGCCAAAGACAAGCCCAATGATGAGCACAAACGCTCCGATGCCAACGCCCAAGCGTACCTTGGATTCATGTGAAAGCTTCATCATTCATCACCCTCTTTGGCAATCGGCTCAGCGGTAGTCGCGGTAGCCACGTCAGCATCAACCGAAGCGGAAACATTCTGAGCCCTAGCTGTCACCGGCGCCGGACCAACCTGAATATCCCCGCGCGCCCAATCACCATCGAGTGCACGCGCCACCCAGTGATAGATGGGAATCGTAAAGAAGATCAGCGCGGCAAAGGGGCCGGCACCAAACGGGAACATCAGCAAAAAGAACAGCAGCCAACACACAGCCCAATACGGGAACGACTGGAACGGGCCCTTCACCGGAGTCGAGCCAACCGCGCCGCCACTCGTCACCTGCGCCGTAGCGGCATTGGCGGCCTGCGCACTCCAGCTTGCCGCTTGCGCCGCCTTGGCGGCGGCATCACTCGCCTGCGTTGCCGCCTCGGTAGCACGTGCCGCCGCCTCATGGGTACGGGCGCGCTCCGCCGCCTCGGCCTCGCGCTGACGGGCGCGGTCCTCGTTCTCAAACTCGATATCGTCCTCGATCTCGTCACTCGGATTGAGGAGCTCGTCCAAGCTCACGCCATAGAGTTTTGCGAGCGAGATCAGGTTCTCGGTATCGGGCGAGCTCTCCGCGCGCTCCCATTTACTGACCGCTTGGCGCGACAGCCCCAGCTTTCGCGCCAACCCTTCTTGGCTAAAGCCCTTGCTGCGGCGAAGGTCGGCGAGCCGCTGCGCAGTTTCTACATTCATGGTTCCTCCTATGCTTTTGCCAGCCGTGCCGCCGGACCGTTGCTGTTCTTAAGGCGCCTTGCACAGTTAAAAATCTATCCGCCACCGCCAAAAGCATGCCACCTATTCTAGTGAGATTTTTGACAACCGGCGGTTGCGGGCACAGATGAGCTGCGGAAATGTGTCCAAACAAAGCAATGACCAACAGCTCGGTTGTCCCCGTTGCGGCGTTAACGGTAGTATGGTCGTACTATTTATTCCGCACCGCCATCGGAGGGAGTTCCGCGCCGTGAACCGCGATTTCGCCTCATCGCTCATCCAGCTCAACAACACGTTCTATCGCGAGCACTCCGCCTCCTTTTCCGATACGCGCCAAGCCCCGTGGCCCGGCTGGGTGCGCACCATGGACATCGCGCTCGGGCAGCTCGAAGTCGCCACGATCGAGCATCCCGTCCGCGTCTTCGATCTTGCCTGCGGCAATATGCGATTCGAGAACTTTGCCGCCGGCGGCGCACTTGCCGCCAAGGGCGTCGATGGCGCAAACCCCTCGGCAGACGCCAGCTGCCCGTTTGAGTTCTATGGTGTTGACTCGTGTCAGGATTTGGCTATCGATGCGCACGGTCACGCCCTGCGCATTCCCAACCTGCACTTCCAGGAACTCGACGTGCTCGATGCCCTTATGAAGCTCAACCCCGCCGAGACACCCGACGTGCTTTTCGACGCCCCGCTCGCCGACATCTCGGTCTGCTTTGGATTTATGCACCACGTGCCGTCGTGCGAGTACCGCGTACGCGTGCTCGACGCTCTGGTGCGCCAGACGCGCCCAGGCGGCATCATCGCCATCAGCTTTTGGGAGTTTATGAACGACGAGCGCATGGCGCGCAAAGCCGTTCGCGCCGAGGCCCGCGCCGAGCTCACCCCGCCGTTTGAGGGTTACGATTCCGCGCAGTTTGAAGCCGGTGACCACCTCATTGGCTGGCAAAACGACCGCCACGCCTACCGCTATTGCCATCACTTTGACGATCAGCAGATCACCGACCTGGTGCGCGGTGTCCGCACGTTCTACAAGAGCGGCGAGGTCCCCGTGCGCGAGCTTGAGCGTTTCCATGCCGACGGTCGCAGCGGCGAGCTCAACCGCTATGTGATTCTCAAGCGCCTGTAGGTATCGGCGACTCGCCGCCGAGCCGCACCGCATCTTTCGGGCAAACCATGCCCACCCTTTTTCAACCCATTGACGGAACGCGCCTGCAATGTGTTCCATACGTATGACCAAGGAGCCTCATGGGAGCCGTCCACGTTCGCACACCTAAGAACTTTGTGCTCGAGGAGCGCCTGGAGCGCTACGCCAATGCGATTGAGACGAACCCCGAGTCTTATGCCGGGAATTGGCGCGAAGCCTGCGCGCCAGCCGGCGGCGCACCCTTCACCCGCCTTCATCTGGATCTGGGCTGCGGCAAAGGCACCTATCTGGTTGAGCAAGCTCGCCGCGAGCCAAACACGCTCTTTATCGGCATGGACCAGGAGCCCATCTGCATCGCCTATGCCGCACAGAAAATCTGCGAGCAGGGGCTGTCCAACGCACTCGTCCTGCCCCGAGGTGCCGCATCGCTGCCGCAGCTATTTGCCGCAGGCGAGCTCGATGCCATCACCATCAACTTTCCCACGCCGCAGCCCAAGGCCAAGTACGCCAAAAAGCGACTCGTCCATGTCGACCACCTAATGCTGTACCGTCCGCTCTTTTCAGCCGGTGCCACCGTCACACTGCGAACCGACAGTAAGCCATTGCGCGACTACGCCTTGGGGCAGTTTGCCGCGGCCGTCTACGATACACTTTGGGTAAGTGACGACGTTCGCCGCGACCATCCCGAGCATCCCGAGACCGAGTACGAGTGCCGCACGCGCGAAATGGGTGCCGTCGTCTATGGCATTTGCGCCACACCCGGCGCGCAGCCCACCGACGAACAGCTCACAGCGGGTCGCATGCAGGAGCAAAGTCTTGCCTGCTACCTGCCCGATAACCTCGATGAGCTCACCTATGTGCCTCTGGGCATGGAAGAAGCCGTCGAGAACTTTAGAAACCGCGCCCGCAAGGGCAAGAAGCGCTTACCGCAGGAGTCCTAGGGGCTTCTGATGGTCGCGGCATCGGCAGACAAGCGCAAATAAGCGCCAGCGAACGATCCTCAGACCTAAGTGAGTAGACTTTTTAGCAATAGCCAAGCACAACCCGCATAGCGAAAACTAAAACCGCAGGTAGAGCCCTTGCGCAAAAGCCATGTGCTCGCGATATTGCAAAAAGTCTACTCACTTAGCTGGCAACTGCACCAAACGGCTGGGCAGAACGCCCATTTCCTGCATTTTCTCGCGCGCTGGCACCCCGCGCCGCCGCTACGCCATAATAGTTGGCGGACAATCGCGAGAGAAAGCAAACACATGGCACAGACCACGACAGATACCGCCGCCAGCACCGTCTCCGGCGCCGGCGCCGCCAGCTCATTCTCGGGCGGCACGGGAACCGAGGCAGAGTTCGGTTCGCTCGGCGCGCTCTCCCCCACCTGGTGGGAGCCCGAGGACGGCAGCGAGCCCGAACCATGGCTCACGCCCGATCAAGCCTTCGAACGCTTCTTTGAATGGACGAGCAATCGCGGCATTGAGCTGTGGGATCACCAGGAAGAAGCCCTCATGGATCTGGCTGCCGGCGATCACGTCATTTTAGGCACACCGACCGGATCGGGTAAATCTCTCGTCGCGCTGGGCATGCTCTTTATGGGCATGGCGCAGGGCAAACGTTGCTATTACACGGCCCCCATCAAGGCCTTGGTCAGCGAAAAGTTCTTCGACCTGGTACAGGTGCTCGGCCGCGATAACGTAGGCATGATCACCGGCGACACGCATATCAACACCAAGGCGCCCGTCATCTGCTGCACGGCAGAGATCCTTGCCAACGATGCACTGCGTGAGGGCGAGGACGCCGACGTGGGCTGCGTGGCCATGGACGAGTTCCACTACTTTGCCGACCCCGATCGCGGCTGGGCCTGGCAGGTGCCGCTGCTCACCCTGCCCCACACGCAATTCATGCTCATGAGCGCCACGCTCGGCGATGTCACCGCGATCGCCGCCTCGCTCGAGGAACACACCGGCGCTACCTGCGACTTGGTCGTCGATGCCCCACGCCCCGTGCCGCTGAGCTACGACTACGTGACGACCTCGCTTGAGGGCACCGTCGAGCTCGCAATGCGCCGCGGCGAGGCCCCGCTCTACATCGTGCACTTTAGCCAGGACGCCGCACTTGCGACGGCGCAATCCCTCGCCAACTTTGGTATTGCCAGCAAGGAGCAGCGCGAGGCCATCAAGGAGGCGGCCAAGGGCACGAGCTTCTCGACGGCCTTCGGCAAGATCCTCAAGCGCTTGCTCGGCTGCGGCGTCGGCGTGCACCATGCTGGCATGTTGCCGCGCTATCGCCTGCTGGTCGAGCGCTTGGCGCAGCAGGGCCTGCTGCCCGTCATCTGCGGTACCGATACGCTCGGCGTCGGCATCAACGTACCCATCCATACCGTGGTGCTCACCGCGCTCACCAAGTTCGACGGCTACAAGATGCGTCGCCTGCGCGCCCGTGAGTTTCATCAGATCGCTGGTCGCGCCGGTCGCTCGGGCTTCGATACCGAGGGCATGGTGATCGCCGAGGCACCCGAGCACGAGATCGAGAATGCCAAGCTTATGGCCAAGGCGGGCGACGATCCCAAAAAGCTCCGCAAGATTAAAAAGAAGAAGGCCCCCGAGGGCTTTGTCACCTGGAACAAGCAGACCTTTGAGCGCCTGTTCGAGACGCAGCCCGAGACGCTCAAGCCGCGCCTTCGCATCACACACTCCATGGTGATTAGCGTGGTCGAGCAGGGCGGTGACGCTCGCGCCCGCGTGCACGACCTCATCGAGACAAGCCTGCAGACCCCCGAAGAAAAGGCCAAGCTCGAGGTTCGCGCCGACGAAATCTTCGCCACGCTCATCGACTCCGGCGTCGTCGTGCGCACCGAGGTACCGCCCGCACCCGACGCTCCGGCTGATGCCGCGCCGGACATCGACTACGCGCTGACGGTCGACCTGCCCGAGGACTTTGCGCTCGACCAGCCGCTCTCGCCGTTTTTGCTTGCCGCGTTGGAGCTGCTCGATCCCGAGAGCGAGACCTATACCATGGACCTCATCAGTATGGTCGAGGCCACGCTCGAGGACCCCAAACAGGTGCTCCGCGCCCAGGAGCGTGCCGCGCGCGACCGCGCCATGGCCGAGATGAAGGCCGACGGCGTCGAATACGAGGAGCGCCTGGAGCGCATTCAGGACGTCACGTACGAAAAGCCGCTCGAGGACCTGCTCGATGCCGCCTTTGACAAGTACTGCCAGGAAGTGCCCTGGGCAAACGACTACCAGCTCTCCCCCAAGAGCGTCCTGCGCGATATGTTGGAAAGCGCGAGCGATTTTAAGGGCTACATTCAAAAGCTCGGCATCGCCCGCTCCGAGGGCATTTTGCTGCGCTACCTGGCAGAGGCTTACCGTTCTCTCGACCGCACCGTACCCATCGAGAAGCGCGACGAGCGCCTGCGCGACATTATCTCGTGGCTGGGCTTTGTGGTGCGCTCGGTCGACTCGAGCCTGGTGGACGAGTGGGAGAACGCCGGCAACCCGGCAGCCCTCGATGCCGCGCCGCCACAGGGCATCGACGAGGTCGTGGCGGACCGCCGCGGCTGCACGCTGCTGGTGCGCAATGCGCTCTTCCGCCGCGTGACCCTTGCCGCCCGCGAGCACGTTCGCGACCTGGGCGAACTCGACGACGACTGGGGCATGAGCGAGATTCGCTGGCAAAAGGCGCTCGATGCCTACCATGAGCAGCACGAGGAAATCCTCACCGACGGAGATGCCCGCAGCGCCGCGATGTTCTCCATCGATGAGTCCGACGAGAAGACCGCGCACGTATGGCACGTGCACCAGATCTTTGCCGACGAGGATGGCGACCACGACTTTGGCATCATGGGCGATGTCGATCTGGACGCCACGCAAGACGGCGGCGAGGTCATCTTCAAAAACTACCGCGTCGGCTTTATCGAGGACCTGCTCGAGGACTAGCCGAACATACTGGAACGAAACAAAGCGGGGCCGTTGGCAATATCGCCAGCGGCCCCGCTTTTGCACTATCTGCTATGCCTTACTCGGCATCTTCGACCTCATACGAATCTGCCTCGGCGGGCTCATCGTTTGTCTCTGGCGCAGCCCCGCGCGCCTCGTCAAACGCCGCCTTCATGGTCTTGTTGCCCCATGTGAGCTTGCGAATGGTAAGATCGTCGGCTTTCTTGTTGGCTAGGCGCAGATTGTTCTCGGAGGACAGCAACGCCTCCTTGGTTTTCTGCAGATGGCTAATCGTCTTGTCGATCTCATCAATCGCCGTTTGGAACTTGCGGCTCGCGATCTCGTAGTTGCGACCGAAATCATTCTTGAACTTTTCCATCTTGGCTTCGAAGTTCGTGACGTCGATATTCTGCTGTTTGTACTCCGCCAGCTCCTGCTTATAGCGCAGCGAACCCATGGCGGCGTTGCGAAGAAGCGTAATCATGGGAATGAAAAACTGTGGGCGAATCACGTACATCTTCTCGTAGCGATAGCTCACGTCGACTATCCCTGCGTTATAGAGCTCGCTCTCGGGCTCGAGTAGCGTGCAGAGCACCGCGTACTCACAGCCTTTTTGGCGGCGATCGTGGTCGAGTTTCTTAAAGAAGTCCTCGTTTTTATGCTTGGTCGCGGTCTCATCGTTCTCGTTTTTCATCTCGAACATAATCGAGATGATCTCGTTGCCGCTCGCATCGCACTCACGGAAAATGAAGTCGCCCTTGGTGCCCTCGGACGCATCGTTATCTTTCTCGAAGTACGCGTTGGGAAACGCCGTCATGCGCAGGCGATTGAACTCGGTCTCGCAGTGCTGTTCGAGCGATTCGCCCACCATCTTGGTAGACAGACGAACCTTCATGTCCTTAAGGCGCTCGATCTCTTCATCCTTATAACGAATCAGGTCATCGCTCGCGCGCTTGGCCTGCGCAAGCTCGAGCTCGTGTGCTGCCTTGGCCTGCTCCTCGCGAGAATCGCGCACCGCCAGCTCGCTCGTCAGCTTGGCACGGGCCTCGTCACGCTCACGCTCCGCCGCGGCGACCGCCTCCGATAGGTTCATCTTGGCCGTCAGTTCCTGTTCGCGCAGCTGAGCACGCAGACCCTCGGCCTCCTGCTCGGACTGAGCCTTTGCGACGGAAAACTTCTCCTGAACCTTCGCGCGATAGTCAGCAAGCGTACGTTCGGCCTCGCTGCGAGCGGCCTCGAGCTCACGCTGCGACTCGGCCGCAGCAGCAGCAAGCGCCATCTCCTGGGCCTTGTCCGCCGCGGCGAGCCTGGCTTGCAGCTCGGCAATCTGGGCATCACGTGCGGACAGGTCGTTTTGAGCAGCATTGCGTGCCGCTGCCTCGGCAAGCCTGGCTTCATCATCTTTGCGCCCCAACTGCGCACGCAGGTTGTCGATCTCGCGCTGCAGTTCGGCATTCTCCTTTTGAGCATCGGCGCGGGCCTCAACCGCCGCGCGCTGGCTTGCGCTCTCGCGCTCTGCGGCAGCGCCCTCGAGCTTGGCGCGTAGCTCGGCAAGCTCGGCATCGCGCTTGGCGACTTCTTGCGCCAGCTGTTGAGCCGCAGCGTTCTTCTGCTCTACGAGCTCAGCGTCGCGCTGAGACTCCGCCTCCTGCAGGGCAGACGCCGAACGCGAACGCTCAAGCTCCAGCGCCTGCTCGCCCTCGCGCTGGACCGCCTTCACACGCTCATCAAGATCGCGCGAGAACTCGGCATCGCGCACCTGTTTGACGATATCTGCATAGCCGGACGCATCGACCTTAAACACTTCGCCGCAATGCGGGCACTTGATCTCGTTCATGGCAGCTCCTCGATGGACGCAAATTTAAACCGTCTACACTCTACCGCGCCGCGCGGACAAAAAAGGCGCCGCTGTCATAATGGCAACGGCGCCAGAACCGCCACAAAGGTGCCTGTCCCCTTTGTGGTGGCTTGTGTCCCTACAGGTCGCGGTAGTCGATCAGGCGAAGATCAGGTTGAGACTCAAGCCAAGCGCGAAGCTCGGGGTCGATCAGCGCATCGACTTCCTTGGTGCGATCGGTCGTAAGCGAGCTGTTCTCCAAGATAAAACGATCGAGATAGCCCGGATGGCACACAAAGACGACCGTCTCGCCGTCCGCCATCTCGCGAACCGTCCGCATAATCGAGTCCTTGGGTTCGTAGCCCGGCTCCATCGAGTGCATCACCATGCGCAGGTCGGTGGCACCGCATCGCACAACCGCCGTGGGGTCGAAGCTCGCCTTCTGTTCCTTAAGGCCCAGTTCCTGAGCAACCGCCGAGATCGCTCGGTTAAGGTTTTTGCTCATGACGGCATGGGCCTCAAAGTAATCGGGTTCGCGGCCCACAATCTTTACAAAGCGGTCATGCTGCGCGCGGATCTCGATGCAAGCCTCATCAAAGTCGATCAGTTCTTCGCCGCGCTTAAAATGCTCGCGGAAGGTACGGCTGCTATGGAACTCACCGCTCTCGTTGAGCATACTCGGAATGAGCTCCGGGTCGGCACACGGCTTGCCCAGGCACACGTTGGTATGCTGGCCCACCGCAATGCCGGCGTCCGCCACGAGCGACCAGCCACGCTCGGCCTCGGGCATATTGGGCATCAAACCCGCCGAGCGCACCAGACCCTCATTGATGCTGCGGGCAATCCCCAGGTTAACGGCATACGAATAACCGATATCGTCGGCACGAATGAGCAATTGCTTCATAGCGACTCCAATCTATGCAAAGACCACCACAAAGGTGCCTTTGTGGTGGCTTGAGGGCTACAGTCCAAAGAAGCCCAGGATCTGGTCGCGGCTAACGGGCTTGTAGTTGTTGGCATCGAGGCCAACGTCGTAGCGAAGGACTGGGCGCTCGCGATCGCGATTGCGCGCGTTGGTGCGGTCTCCCCTGCTGTGAATGTGCCCGTGCAGCATGATGGCGCCGCGCGCCTTGCCATTCCAGCTGAGCATGGGGTAATGGCTCATCACCAGACGATGGCCCTTCGCGTAACCGGGAGCGATCTCCAGATAATCGCGCACCTCATCCCAAATGTGCGGCGCGTCCGGATCTTCCCAATCGCCGTCATGGTTACCACGGATGAGCGTTATGTTCTGGCAGTCGATGCGCTCGCGCAGGCGAACCGCTTCCGCCAGGGGCAATCGATACGTAAAGTCTCCCAGGACATAAAGGCGGTCGTCCACAGCCACGCACTCGTTGATGGCATCGATGACACGGCGGTTCATCTCCTCGACCGAGTCAAACGGTCGATCCATGTCGTGCAAGATATTCGTATCGCCCAGGTGCAGGTCGGCGGTAAACCACATCATCGTCTCTGTCCTCATTTCGCAACGCGTATAAGACCTGTTTAGTATACAGACGCGACGATGAGACAGTCACCCAAAGAGCCCGCCGAACAGACCTCGGCGACGCTTGTCTTGCTTTTTCGAAACGTCATCCTGAGCCTTCTTGCCCTGCCGCTTTTTGCAATCTTGCTCCAGTTCATCGTCATCGAGCAGCAGATCCCACTCAAACGGATCATCTACCAGATCGAACAAGTCATCGTCATCAAACACGTGCGCCTCCATTACCGATTAGCGAGCATCCACAACGTAGTTGAGAAGCCTACGGGCCCGTGCGGACACAAATTCATCCTGTCTGCGTCTTTCAATCGTTTGCCGCAACGCTTGCGCGACGGAACGCTTGCAGATAAGATAGGAACACGGATGGCACCCGTGGCAGCGGGTCTTGCCAACTCCGATACACGTTTTCATTGTGAGAAGTGGCCGTCTTCGCTTACGCGGGGGCGGCCACTTTGTTTATCCCTATGTCATCTGATTCTAATGCACAAACATGCGCACGAACTTGTGCTTCCAGCTTGCATAAGGGGCATAGCGGAATGGCACGTCCAACCACGTTGCCTTGTTCACGATGCTCTTCTTGTGGCTAAACGTATCGAAGCTCTCGCGTCCATGGTACTGTCCCATACCGCTCGCCCCCATGCCGCCAAAGCCCATATGGCTCGTGGCCAAATGCATAATGGTGTCATTAACACAGCCACCACCAAAGGGCACGTAACGCACAAAGCGCTGCTGAACCGCACAGTCCTGGCTAAAGATATACAGGGCCAGCGGCGTCGGACGATCCGTAATAAACGCTTCGGCCTCGTCTAGGCTCTCAAACGTCAGCACCGGCAAGATGGGACCGAAGATCTCCTCCTGCATCACGGCGTCATCGGGGGTCACGCCGTCCAAAATCGTCGGCTCGATCTTGAGCGAAGCCTCGCGCGCGGCACCTCCAAGCACGACCTTATCGGGATCGATCAGCCCGCGCACGCGCGCAAAATGCTTGGCGTTGACGATATGCCCGTAGTCCTCATTGTCGAGCGGATGCTCGCCAAACATGCGGCGGACCTCCTCCTTGATGAGGCCCAGCAGCTCGTCGCGCACGCTCGTATCGACCAGCAGGTAGTCGGGTGCCACGCAGGTCTGCCCCACGTTGAGCCATTTACCAAAGGCGATACGCCGTGCCGCAACCTTCAAGTTTGCCGTCGCATCCACGATGCAGGGACTCTTTCCGCCCAGCTCAAGCGTCACGGGCGTAAGGTTTTTACTTGCGCGCTCCATGACGAGCTTGCCGACCGGAACGCTACCGGTAAAGAAGATCTTGTCCCAGCACTCGTCGAGCAGTGCTTCGTTCTCGGCGCGACCGCCCTCGACAACCGTCACCAGGCACGGATCAAATGCCTCTTCACAGATTTGCTTGAGCACCGCGCTCGATGCCGGAGCATATGCGCTCGGCTTGATGACCACGGTATTGCCCGCGGCAAGGGCGCCGGCGAGTGGCTCGAGCGTCAGCAAAAACGGGTAGTTCCACGGAGCCATGATGAGTGTGACGCCATAGGGCACGGCCTGCGTCTTGCACACACTCACGGCGTTGGCGAGGTCACACGGGCGCAGGAGCGGGCGGCTCCATCGAGCCACATGCGCAATCTGATGACGAATCTCGGAAAGCGATGTGCCGATCTCGCACATATAGGCCTCGTCGTGCGACTTGCCCAAATCGGTCTTGAGCGCATGGGCGATATCGGCCTCGTGCGCCCGTACTGCATTGCGCAAACTCACGAGCGCGCGACGGCGAGCGTCGACATCAAACGTGGCGTGCGTCTTAAAGTAGGCGCGCTGATCGCCGACGATGCGCGCAATTTCCTCGGTGTTCATGAGCCCTCCTAGTTCTCGTCCTCAAACATACCACCCGCAACGACCTCGTACATATGCTCGAGCTCCAAACGGTCCATTAAAAGCGGAACGGGGTACAGGGGATTGGCCTCGGCATCGGCATGCGTCGCCATCTCAGGAATGTCGGAGCGGCGAATGCCTGAAACATATCTGGGGATTCCCAGGGTCTCGTTCATGCGGTCGACCCAATCGATAAAGGCCTCGGCCGCCAGGCTGTCCTGCGCGTTAGCCGGCGCGATACCGGCCATGCGGGCGAGATCGGCAAGCTTGGGAGCGGCAGCTTCGCCATAGGCGCGAAGCATGTGCGGCAGGATGATCGCGTTGGCCAAACCGTGTGGAATTCCGTATCGGCCGCCCAGACTGTGCGCGATGGCATGCACATATCCAACATAGGAGCGCGTAAAGGCAACACCCGCCTTATACGCCGCCGAAAGCATATTGCGGCGCGCACGCATGTTGCCACCGCACTCATAGGCCTCGAGCAAATTGTCGTGGATGAGCTGCACCGCCTGGCGCGCCATCTTGCGCGTATAGGGCGTGGTGCTGCGCCCGATAAAGGCCTCGACGGCATGTGTCAGGGCGTCCATGCCCGTTTGCCCCGTAATGGAGGCGGGCAGGCCGCGCGTAAACTCGGGGTCGTGCACAGCAAAGCGCGGGATCAGCACAAAGTCGTTAATGGGATACTTGTAGTGCGTCTCGTCGTCGGTAATTACCGCTGCAAGCGTGACCTCGCTTCCCGTGCCCGCCGTGGTGGGAACGGCGATGAGCAGCGGCAGGCGACGATGGATACGCAACAGGCCGCGCATCTTGTTGATGGGCTTCTTTGGCTGCGCGATGCGCGCGCCCACGCCCTTGGCGCAGTCCATGGCCGAACCGCCGCCAAAGCCGATAATGGCCTGGCAGGCGCTCTCTCGATACAGAGATGCCGCTTCCTCCACGTTTGAGACCGTGGGGTTCGCACGTGTTTCGGCATAGACCGCAGCGCTAATTCCCTTGGACGCGAGCGCTGTCTCGAGCGGTGCCGTGAGCCCCAGACGGGCAATGCCGGGATCTGTCACGATAAGAACATGGTGTATTGAACGCTTTTGAAGCACTGCGGGCACTTCCTCAGCGTGCTCTAAAATGCGTGGCTCGGTATAGGGCAGCACCGGCAATGCGATGCGAAAAACCGTTTGATACGTTCGGCACCAGGCGCGGCGGGCTAGATGCATAAAGGAAGCTCCTTCATTTGTTGATTGGTCAACATTTGCTCGACCGATTGTACTCATCGGAGGTCGCACGAGGTCTAGCAATCGTTAATCAATCAACATCTTCACATGCCCAAAATTGTTTTATTAAAAATCATTCCTAATAGGCTTCACATTCGGTCGCATTTATGGATAATAGAACTCGTCAAGACGCACGTCCGGAGAGGGCCCTTACGGGACCGGACGAGCGCGCCATCGCCATCGATCGAAAGGATCGAATTATGAAGTTTGTTTGCCCCGTTTGCGGTTATGTGGAAGAGTTCGACGGCGACCAGCTGCCCGAGGATTTCAAGTGCCCCCAGTGCGGCGTTCCCGGCTCTCGCTTCCTGAAGCAGGAGGAGGGTCAGCTCGAGTGGGCTGCCGAGCACGTCGTGGGCGTCGCCAAGATGGAGGGCATCTCCGAGGACATCGTTGCTGACCTGCGCGCCAACTTTGAGGGCGAGTGCTCTGAGGTCGGTATGTACCTGGCCATGGCTCGCGTCGCTCATCGCGAGGGCTATCCCGAGATCGGCCTGTACTGGGAGAAGGCTGCCCACGAGGAGGCCGAGCACGCCGCCAAGTTCGCCGAGCTCCTGGGCGAGGTCGTGACCGACTCCACCAAGAAGAACCTCGAGATGCGCGTTGAGGCCGAGAACGGCGCCACCGCCGGCAAGACCGATCTCGCCAAGCGCGCCAAGGCCGCTGGTCTCGATGCCATCCACGACACCGTGCACGAGATGGCTCGCGACGAGGCTCGCCACGGCAAGGCTTTCGCCGGCCTGCTCAAGCGTTACTTTGGCTAAGCCAGCAGCCTGAGAGATAATCTCTAGCTCGAAGAAGGCCCGGACCGTATTGGTTCGGGCCTTTTCGTTGGCTTATTGCAGTTGCTCCTGAAGAACACTGAGCGACTGAGAGCTCAAGTCGTCGTATTGTATGAGGACGCGAGATGGAGCGTTCTTAGTCGATGCCCGATCACCCGTCCACAGGCAATCGGCGATGTTGACATAGGAAATACGAGCGTCAGCGAGAGCCTTCGCGAAACTCTCCCCTGCCTTGTCCTCGGCCAGGGCAACAGTGCAGTAAAGGCCGGCGTCCGCGTACTCGATCGAGACTTCCCCTGCCGGAAACGTTTTCCGTACAAGCGCCGCCAGGCCATCACGCGCCCCACGAGCACGAGCGCGCACGCGGTTCACATGTCGCTCGTAATCACCCGATTCCAGCAAACGCGCCAAGGCAACCTGATCAACAGAACTTACCGACGAGGCGTAGAAACCAAGGTTGCGTTTAAACCTCTCCATTAGTTCATCGGGCAGCACCATGTACGCCAAACGCAACGCCGATGAAAGGCTCTTCGAAAACGTGTTGGTGTAGATAACCGACTGGGCGGCATCGATCGACGCGAGCGCGGGAATCGGCTTGCCGGCAAGGCGAAACTCACAATCAAAGTCGTCTTCGATGAGATACCGACCTGGCCGCTCGGCGGCCCAGCTCAGCAACGCATAGCGACGTGCAATGCTCGTCACAAGACCGGTCGGATACTGATGAGACGGCATCAGGTGAAGGACATCGGTCCCGGTTTTCTGCAGCGCGCTCAAGTCCACGCCCTCAGCATCCAACGGGACATGCCGCACTTCGCAACCCATGGCCTGATAGATGCGCGTCAAGCGCAAATAACCTGGATCCTCGACGGCATACACCTTGTCCGCGCCAAGCAACTGAACCAACATGGTATCGAGCAGCTGGGCGCCCGCACCGATAACGATATTGTCGGGATTGACATTCATGCCCCTTGTCCCGCGCAGATGGTGCGCAATCGCACGTCGCAGTCGAGCGGTGCCCTGCGCCGGTGCGGGCGAAAAGATTTCACGTTCGTCTTCGGACGTCAGCGTCGCCCGTAGCGCACTTTGCCAAAGCCGCGCCGCCTCCAAAGCGGAAGGAGAAAGTGCGTCGAATCGCTCTGCCTGCCCCATGGCATCATGCGCGCTGGGACCAACAGGGACAGCATCTCGGTCGATATCCCCCGCAGCCAAAGCCAAAACCGGTGCATCCGGAAGTTCGCAAGCGTAGTAGCCACGACGCGGCATTGAGCAAATATAGCCCTCGGCAAGCAACTGGCTATATGCATTCTCGATGGTAATGACACTGATTCCCAGATGACTGGCAAAGGCGCGCTTAGACGGAAGATGCTCCCCCGCCGCAATACGGCCAGCAACAATATCATCGCGAATTTGCTGGTAAACATACTCATAAAGCGATGCTTCGCCGCGATTTTCCAAATTGTAGTCAAGCATGGGTCTATCACCTGACCTTATCGAATCATTCAATCTGGCATTAGTCTGACCTTGTTATTATCTCGAAAACTGAGTATTTCGCCATACCCAGCTCCCCGATAGGATGTTCAGTCAAGCAATGTACATGCCAACCAAGGGAGCAACCATGGCAGAACAGACCAGCAAGGCCGATCGCGTCAAACTCAATCGCGAGCTCGCGCAGATGCTCAAGGGCGGCGTCATCATGGACGTCACCACGCCCGAGCAGGCACGCATCGCCGAGGAGGCGGGCGCCTGCGCCGTCATGGCGCTCGAGCGCATCCCGGCCGACATCCGCGCCGCAGGCGGCGTCTCGCGCATGAGCGACCCCAAGATGATCAAGGGCATCCAGGAGGCCGTCTCCATCCCCGTTATGGCCAAGTGCCGCATCGGTCACATTGTCGAGGCGCAGGTCCTGCAGGCCATCGAGATCGATTACATCGATGAGTCCGAGGTCCTCTCCCCCGCCGATGATGTCTATCACATCGACAAGACCCAGTTTGACGTGCCGTTTGTCTGCGGCGCCCGCGATCTGGGCGAGGCGTTGCGCCGTGTTGCCGAGGGCGCCACGATGATTCGCACCAAGGGCGAGCCGGGCACGGGCGACGTCGTTCAGGCCGTGCGCCATATGCGCAAGATCCAAAAGCAGATCCGCGACGTTGTTGCCCTGCGCGACGACGAGCTCTTTGAGGCAGCCAAGCAGCTGCAGGTTCCGGTCGAGCTGGTGCGCGAGGTCCATGCCACGGGCAAGCTCCCCGTCGTAAACTTTGCCGCCGGCGGAGTCGCGACCCCCGCCGACGCCGCGCTGATGATGCAGCTGGGCGCCGAGGGCGTCTTTGTTGGCTCGGGCATCTTTAAGAGCGGCGACCCCGCCAAGCGCGCCGCCGCCATCGTCAAGGCCGTGGCAAACTTCACCGACGCCAAGCTCATCGCCGAGCTTTCGGAGGACCTGGGCGAGGCTATGGTGGGCATCAACGTCGACGAGATCGAGATTATCATGGAAGAGCGCGGGCGCTAGTCCAGCAGAAAGGATCGCACATGAGCGATTATGCACACCAAACGGTTGCCGTGCTGGCGGTCCAAGGCGCTTTTGCCGAGCATGAGGCAAGGCTATCTGAGCTGGGCGCACGCTGTATTGAGCTGAGGCAGGCGGCTGATTTGAAGCAGAACTTTGACCGTCTGGTACTTCCCGGCGGCGAGTCTACCGTTCAAGGGAAACTGCTTGATGAGTTGGACATGCTCGAGGAGCTTCGTACCCGTATCGCTGAAGGCATGCCCGTCCTGGGCACCTGCGCCGGCCTGATTCTGCTGGCTCACGACCTTGCCGCTCATGACGATAAGGGCACGTCGCGTTTGGCAACCATGGATGTACTCGTCGAGCGCAATGCCTACGGCAGGCAACTCGGCAGCTTTCGAGCCAAGGGGCAGGTAGCCGGCATCGACGGTGAAGTGCCGCTGACGTTTATCCGCGCGCCCCGCATCGTCGAAGTGCACGGCGACGCCAAGGCCTTGGCAGAGGTCGATGGCCGCATCGTCGCCGCCCGCCAGGGCAACCAGCTCGGCGTAACCTTCCACCCCGAACTCGATGAAGACACCCGCCTCCACGAACTGTTCCTACAAATGTAGACATCGAAATCAACAAACGAAACGAGAGTGGATAATCTCCCACCTTGAGCATGAATATGGGCTCAAACCGGGAGATTATCCACTCTCGTTCTATGTAGTCGTTGGGGGCGTTCTTAAACGACTACATCGCGATAGACGACCACGTTTGCCCAGATAAAACCGACCAAAATAAACCTGTCCCTTTTTGGTAGGTTTGGATCAAGGCAACGCCGATGTCTTGGTACCGACAGCGAAAACCCGCCAGAGCGAGCAAGGTGCCTTGAAACGAGGCGGCATTGACCTTCTGGTCATGCCGCCGAAGTTGAAAGGCAGATTGCCGCTCTGGCGGGTTTGCAGCGTCGAGCCGTTACGCGGTTTGGTAAAACCGCGTAACCCAATTAGAAGCGGTTGCCGCGGAAGCCGCCACCGTTGCGGCCGCCACGGTCGCCACCGCGACCGCCGCGGTCGTTACCACGGTTGCCGCCGAAGCCACCACGGTTGCCACCGCGATCGCCATAGCCACCACGGTTGCCACCAAAGCCGCCGCGACCGCCACGGTCGCCGCCACGGTCGCCAAAGCCGCCACGGCCACCGCGATCGCCACCGCGACCGCCACGGTCGCCGCCACGGCCACCGCGATCGCCAAAGCCGCCGCGACCGCCACGGTCGCCGCCACGGCCACCGCGCTCGTCACGGCCGCCGCGAGGACCGCGGTCCTCGTCCAGGCCCATGGCGACGAGCGGAGCGATAACCTTATCGAGAGCGGCCATCAGCTCGGTAGCCTCCTCGTAAGAAAGCTCGGGCAGGAGCTTCTCCTTCTTGTTGGCAAGCTCGACCAGGCCCTCAGCGGCATCCTCGGCAGCGAAGACAACGATCTTGCGCATATCGCCCTCGGCGTCGTCGATGCGGCCGACCAGATCGGCAGCCTCGGCCTCGGCCATCAGGCCATCGAGCTCACGAAGGCGCATGCCCAGCAGGTCGGACATTTCCTTCTGCTCCATCTTGGGCTTGAGGTCAAGAAGCTTGATGGCGCGCTCGATGTTCGCCATGCGCTCGGCCTTGGCCTCCTCCTCCTTGGAAATAGCAAAGCGACGGCTGCGCAGCAGGCGGGCGGCCTTCTGCATCTTGTCCATCAGCTCTTCGTCATCGTAATCAGCGGCGGCCTCGACAACCTCGGCCTCCTCGGCCTCCTCGGCGGAAACCTCGTCAGCAGCCTCAACCTCGGCAGCTTCGGTCTCCACAGTCTCGACTGCCTCAACCTCGGCAGCCATGGTCTCGTTCTCGGTCTCGTTCATGATCTCTTCGTTCTCAGACATGAGACTCCTTCTTGGCCCTCTCGGGCATCATCGCCCCATTCGCGGGGCCCGTCGCGCACTCTTTGCGCTTTAAACATTCATGCCTCTCGGCAAAACGTCCATTAGTTTATGGTGTCGCCATCCAATCTAGCTGCAGAATCTATGTGCACACATTAATGCGACATGTGCGACTCGCGGCGAGCGTACACCAGCGACACCGCGAACCCGACAACGGCAATCACGGCCGCCACGCGCACGGCGGCTGCAAATCCTATCGCCTGGGCAACGTCCGACGCAACGCCTGCGGCGCCAGCAGCCACCGCAGAACTCGAAAGCAGGCCGATAAACAGCGACGGACCAAACGACGCGGCAATCATGTTCCACGTGTTAAGCAATGCCGTTCCGTGAGGATGCTCAGCGGCGGGAAGCGTCTCCAAACCGGCGGTCTGCGAGGGGCTCAGTACCAAACCGACGCCGGCATACACCACAACGGTCAGCAGCACGACAACACCGATGTTCATGCTTGCCGCGGTCATCGAGATGGCAGTCTGCCCCACGGCAATCAGGGCAAAGCCGACCGGCAGCAGTGGCCATGCGCCACGGGCGTCCATCACACGTCCGCCCACAATCGAGGTCACGGCGTTGCAGGCAATCGCCGGCAAAATGAGCAAGCACGCGACAAGTGCGGTCATGACGTATGCGCCCTCAAAATAGAGCGGCAACAAAACACTCATCGAGAACGTCGTCATCATCGACACCACCACAAGCAGGCATGCAGGCCAAAAACGAACGCTCGCCATGGGACACACGTTAAGCACCGGATGTTCGAGCTTGAGCTGACGAACCGCAAACAGGCCAAGCAGCACCACAGCGGCGAAAAGCGTCACGATACCAGTCATCACATTGGTCGAGAACTCGCCTACGGAATACACAAACGCCGTAATGCCGGCGGCGAGCAAAACAACCGACAGAATATCAAGCGTGAAGTTCGAGCGCTTTCCGACATTCCGAACGAGCCTTGCGCCCGCAGCGGCGACCACGACACCGCCCACCAGTGGCACTACGAACACTGCCCTCCAGCCAAACAAGGTGCACATAAGACCACTGATCACGGGTCCAAACGCCGGCCCCAGCGTAATGCAGGCACCGCCCAGGCTCAGATACAGACCGAGTTTCTCGCGCGGGGCGCAAGATAGCACCACATTCATCATGAGCGGAAACAAGATACCCGATCCCGCAGCCTGCAAAATACGACTTGGCAGCAAAACGGCAAACGACAGGTCGACCAGGCACAGGACTTCGCCGGCGACCATGCATCCGCATGCGAAAAACAGCAGCTTGCGCGTCGAGAAACGACCGGACAGATAGGCCATGATGGCCGCAAAGATCGATGTCACGATCATGTATCCCGAAACGAGCCACTGCGCCGTGGTGGCACTCACCGAAAAGGCCGCCATGATATCGTGCAGTGCCACGTTAATGATGTTCTCGTTAAACGCGGCAACAAAGGCTGCAATATACATTACGACGAGAAACGCCGAAGTGGCCGATGGCGTTGCTTGAACTTGTTGCTGAGATTTGCTCCCCATGCATTTCCTTCCTCTTGGAACAACAGTCACATCGCCCCAGAGGAACAGTCCAGGGCGAGCATGAGCCCTAGACTTACGCCAGACGCCGCACGCGACGGATCCGACAACATGGTCCAACGTTGAAAGATTGTAACGCTGACGCGCAGCTTTCCTTCCGCGCTATTATTAAAAGCCCACGAAAGCACGAGACATGAGGAGCCCGCCATGATTAAGCCCATCATGAAATCCGAGTTCTTTTTGCGCCTGCCTTCCGAAGACGCGGGACCCGACGATGCCGCGACCGGGCAGGACCTCCTGGATACGCTCCATGAGCATGAGCACGAGTGCGTGGGCCTTGCCGCCAACATGATTGGCGTGCGCAAACGCATCATCTGCGTAAAGGACGGCAACAGGGCGCTGCTGATGTACAACCCTCAAATTCTTGAGCAGGTCAATTCCTATCAGACGAGCGAAGGATGTCTCTCGCTTTCCGGCGAGCGCCCCTGTACTCGCTATCGCCGCATTAAGGTTGAGTATTTGGACGAGAATTTCGTCCACCGCATCAAAAACTTCTCGGGCTACACCGCCGAGATCATCCAACACGAAATCGACCACTGTTGCGGAATCGTTATTTAGTTCCGCCGATTCAAGAAAGCTCCCTGCAGCAAAACAACTGCAGGGAGCTTTTCATAGTGCGGAACTTCTATCCCACTAGCTCTGGCGGTAATGATCGAAGAAGTCGGCGAGATCTTCGAGGGACTCTTTGAGCACTTCCATGCGCGGCAGGTACACGATACGGAAGTGGTCGGGCTCAGCCCAGTTAAAGCCGCCGCCGCGCGTGATCAGGATCTTCTTCTCGTGCAGCAGGTCAAGGGCGAACTGCTCGTCATCGGTAATGTTGAACTTCTTCACATCCATCTTGGGGAAGATGTAGAACGCCGCACGCGGCTTAACCACCGAGATGCCGTCAATCTTGTTGAGCGCCTCATACACAAAGTTGCGCTGCTCGTAGACACGGCCGCCGGGGCGGATGTAGTCGTTGACGGACTGATGGCCACCGAGCGCCGTCTGAACGATCGACTGAGCCGGCACGTTGGAGCACAGGCGCATGTTGGAGAGCATGTTGATGCCCATGATGAAGTCGCTCATGCAGCGCTGGTTGCCCGAAAGCACCATCCAGCCAATACGATAGCCCGCGATCATGTGCGACTTGGACAGACCGCTAAAGGTGACGCAGGGCAGATCGGGAGCGAGCGAGGCAATCGAGACGTGCTCGTAGCCGTCCATGCACAGGCGGTCGTAGATCTCATCAGCAAAGATCATCAGCTGATGCCTGCGTGCAACCTCGACGATGCCCTCGAGCACCTCGCGCGGATAGACGGAACCCGTGGGGTTGTTGGGGTTGATGATGACGAGGGCTTTGGTCGCGCTCGTGATCTTGGACTCCATATCCTCCAGGTCGGGATACCAATCCGCCTGCTCATCGCACAGATAGTGCACGGGATGACCGCCGGCAAGGGTTGCGCACGCCGTCCAGAGCGGATAGTCGGGGCTGGGGATCAGAATCTCGTCGCCATTGTCGAGCAGCGCGTTCATCGAAAGCTGAATGAGCTCGGACACGCCGTTGCCCGTGTAGATATGCTCCATCTGAACGTTGGGCAAGCCCTTGATCTGCGAATACTGCATGATCGCCTTGCGCGCGGAGAACAGGCCACGCGAGTTGGAATAGCCTTCGCAGTCGGGCAGCTGCTGGCGCATGTCCTTGATGACCTCATCGGGCGTGCGGAAACCGAAGGGCGCCGGGTTGCCGATATTGAGCTTGAGGATGCGCTCGCCCTCGTCCTCCATACGGGCGGCCTCGTCGACGACGGGACCGCGCACGTCATACAGGACGTTATCGAGCTTGGTGGATTTAGAAAAAGTACGCATGGTGGTACTCCTTGCAATTTGAGCTGAGGGATGGGGTTCGGGCTTGGAATCGTTGCGGGGTGATGATGCCTCGCCTTGATCGGCGTCGCCGGCAAGCAGCCAGGTAACATCGACCTCCAAAATACGGGCGAGCAGCTCAGCCACATCGCGCCGCGGAATCGTCTTGCCGCTCACATATTGGCTCATCTGACTCTTGCCGAGTTTTTTGCCGAGCATCTCCGATGCGCGGATCACGTCCGACTGGCGAACGTCGCGATCGGACATAGCCTGTCGCAGACGATCGCTAAACGTCTCTTGGGCCACTAGAACCTCCTTGCTGGCAAAGTTCAATTTATACAACACGAATTGAACCTGAGTTCAATTTAGGCAGCAGTATAGCGCCGTGCTATTTCGAAAAGTTCAATTTCAAAAATAAAATGAGCAAGACCTCGAGATTTATTCAAAGGCGATAACGACGTGCACGCATTTAGAGGTATTCGAGGAAACGAGCGGCGGCAAGCGAAACATCGGCCGTTCGATATATGGCGTTGATCTGCCGATGGGGATGCCCTTCGAGCGGACGCACAGCAACATCAAACTGGCAGCGACGCAAGATGAGCGCGGGAAGAATGCTCACGCCCAAGCCATCCTCGACCATAGCCATAATCGCATAGTCATCCCAAGTCGACAGTTTTGAGCGCACCGCCAGCCCCGCCCGACGGAATAGCGGCGTAATCTCGTCATCAGTGCCGCGTTCTAGCAGAATAAACTGCTCGTTGGCTAAATCGGCAAGAGAAACGACCTCCGCCGTGGCAAGCGAGGAGTCCGCTGGCACCACGGCCATCAACTCGTCTTGCACCAACGGTCGCGACGCCATGCCGGCGCCGCGTGGCTCGCGCGGGATAAAGCCCAGGTCGCAGCGCCCCTCCGCCACCCATTGTTCAATCTCTGAGTAATCGCCCATCAGCAACTCATAATCGACGTCCGGGTGATCGGCGCGAAAACGCGCAATGACCGGTGGCAGCACGTGGGTCGCCACACTCGAAAACGTACCAATGCAGATCTTGCCGCGCATGAGCCCACGCATCTCGTCCACGTGTCGCTGCAGGCGGCCAAACTCCTCGCAGAGCGCCTCAACCGCCGGCATGATCTGCCGCCCATCGGCAGAAAGCACCACACCCTCGCGGCTGCGGTCGAGCACCTTAAAACCCCAATCGGTCTCAAGGTCGCCCACCATGCGGCTCACGCCCGACTGCGAATAGCTCAGCCGCTCGGCGGCGCGCGTAAAACTGCCGGCACGCACCGTCTCGAGCAGCACCTGCATCTTTTGAATATTCGTTTCCACGGCACCCCTCCACCTTTACATGAGTTTTTGTCATGTTATCCATGCATTATATTCGCTTTTCTTCTAAAGCCAGTTCACCCATAGTGAACATGCTCGGATATAGAGGGGATGTCAGCACATGAACAACGGATTGTTTACGTACTTAGCAGCATTGCTATTGTTTGGCTCCAACGGCATCATCGCCGCTGCCATCGCGCTGCCGAGCTCCGATATCGTACTGTTGCGCACGTTTTTGGGCGCTCTCACCCTTGCCGCCATCCTCTTCATAACCAAGCGCCATAACCTGCAGGCTCCGTCTCGCCCCCGCGAGGCCGCAGCGCTCATCGTCTCGGGCGCCGCGCTGGGCGCCAGCTGGATTTTCCTGTTCCGCGCCTATCAGACGATCGGCGTTGGTATCTCCTCGCTGTTGTATTACTGTGGCCCCATCATCGTTATGGCCCTCTCCCCGCTCATTTTTGGCGAAAAGCTGACCGGCAGCAAAATCGCCGGCTTTATCGCCGTCGCCTGCGGTGCTTTTCTCATTGCGGCACAAGGTCTAGGCGGCAATATGCCCATTGCGGGTATTGTCTGCGGCATCGTCTCGGCCTTCTGCTACGCATTGATGGTCATCGCTAGCAAGGGTGCGCCACACATCGAAGGCCTCGAGAACTCCACGCTCCAGGTGAGCGCCGCCTTTGTGACCGCGCTGGCCCTCACACTCATCACGCAGGGCGCTCCCTCATTCCTGTCCGCCGGCGTCGCCGCCAGTATTGATTGGCGCGCCGTCGCTATGCTCGGCGTCGTCAACACCGGCATTGGTTGCCTGCTCTACTTTAGCGCCGTCGCCAAGCTGCCCGTCCAGACCGTCGCCGTCGTCGGCTACCTCGAGCCGCTTTCGGCGGTCGTGTTCTCGGCCGCCCTTTTGGGTGAAGCCATAACACCGGTCCGCCTGATGGGCGCCGCGCTTATCATCGGCGGCGCGCTCTTTTGCGAACTCGCCGGCAAACGCGCAAACGCCAAGGCTGGCATCGCCCAGATAGCACGTGCTTAAAAGCCCCTGCTTTGAAATGCTACCTGCGTAGATAAATAATCCCCAGCTGAGGATTATTGTCTAAAATAACCCGATGTGCCAAACTGCTCTTGTATGTATAAAGACGGCATAAAGTTTTTTGTCCTAGACAGATAACCGGATGTCTAAGGGAGTCCTCGTGGCACACAACAAACTGGAGGCAAACCTCCAAGACCAGCGCGGGCAAGGCGGGCACGGAGCCATCCCCCTCTCCGCTGGCATGCTGCTCGTAACGCTCGGCGTCGTCTATGGCGACATCGGCACGAGCCCTATGTACACCATGAAATCGATCGTCGCCAACAACGGCGGCATCGGCACCGTCAGCGAGGACATGATTCTGGGCGCACTTTCGCTCGTCATCTGGACCATGACGCTCGTGACCACGGTCAAATACGTGGTAATCGCCATGAAGGCCGATAACCACAACGAAGGCGGCATCTTCGCCCTGTTCAGTCTCGTGCGCAAGGTGGCACCGTGGCTGATCCTTCCCGCCATGATCGGCGGCGCGGCGCTGCTCGCCGACGGCATCCTCACCCCCGCGGTCACGGTCACCACGGCCATTGAGGGCCTGCGCACCATCGAGTGGGGTCACGCGCTTTTGGGTGACGGGCAAACCAACGTCATCATTATTACCATCATCATTATCTGCGGCCTATTTGCCATGCAGCGCGCCGGCACCTCGTCGATCGGCAAGCTGTTCGGCCCGCTCATGACACTATGGTTCCTGTTCTTGGCAGGCGCTGGCCTGTTCAACATGCTCGGCAACCTGTCCATCTTGCGCGCGCTCAACCCCATCCGCGGCATCATGTTTCTGTTCTCGCCCATCAACCACTCGGGCATTATGGTGCTCGGCTTTGTCTTCCTATCGACAACCGGTGCCGAGGCACTCTACTCGGACATGGGCCACGTGGGCAAGGCAAACATCTATGCATCCTGGCCATTTGTTAAGGCGGCCCTTATCCTCAACTATCTGGGTCAGGGAGCCTGGCTGCTCGCCAATAACTCCAACCCCCAGATGCTCGCGATGGATATCGTCAACCCGTTCTATATGATGCTCCCCGAGCCCCTACGCCCCTTTGCCATCGTGCTTTCGGCCGTGGCGGCCATCATCGCCTCACAGGCGCTCATCACCGGCTCGTTCTCGCTGGTATCCGAGGCAACGCGCCTCAACCTTATGCCGCACCTGCGCATCCACTACCCCAGCGACACCAAGGGCCAGCTCTATATTCCGCTCGTCAATAACATCATGTGGGTCGGCTGCATCTTCATTGTGCTGCTGTTCCAGAACTCCGAGCGCATGGAGAGCGCCTATGGCCTCGCCATTACCGTGACCATGCTTATGACCACCACGCTGCTGACGAGCTATATCGCCGGCATCCTCAAGCACAAGCTGGGCGCCTGCGTCTTCGCCCTGCTCTTCGGTGCCATTGAGCTGTGCTTCTTCGCCTCGTGCCTCACCATGTTCTTTGACGGCGGCTACGTAATGATCTTCTTGGCCTCGCTGCTGTTTGGCCTTATGTATGTGTGGCGCCGCGGCACCGCCATCGAGCGCACGCAGACGATCCTGCTGCCCGTCTCCAAGTACATTGACCAGCTCAACCGCCTGCGCAACGACGAGACCTACCCCGTGCTCGCCGACAATCTGGTATTTCTCACCAACAGCCCCGACCCGCTCACACTCGACCGCGACGTGCTCTATTCCATCCTGGACAAGCACCCCAAGCGCGCCAAGGCATACTGGTTCATCAACGTGCACGTTACCGACGAACCCTATACGCACGAGTATTCCGTCGAGACCTTTGGCACGGACTTTTTGTTCCGCGTGCGCCTGGACCTGGGCTTTAAGGTCAACCAGCGCGTCAACGCCTATCTGCGTCAGATCGTCGGCGACTTGATGGCATCGGGCGAGCTGCCGCCGCAACATCACACCTACTCCATCTACGAGACGCGTGGCAACGTAGGTGACTTCCGCTTTTGCATGCTGCGCAAGATGCTTGCCCCCGAAACGGACATCAACCGCAATGACCACCGCGTGATGGCCATCAAGTACGCCGTCCGCCGCGCCTGCGGAAGCCCGGCACGCTGGTACGGTCTCGAGAACTCGGCCATCATCATTGAGTACGTACCGCTCTTTGCCCGCATGCGCCCGGCCGTCAAACTTGTGCGCACCCAGGTGCCGCTCGAGGTTCAGATCGAAGAGGCCGAGGAAATGGAGGTCGACATCTTCTCGGACGACTTGGTCAACGGCAACGAGGCCGGCAAGAGCATGAACGTCGATCCCACCGAGCTGCTCGAGAGCGTCGCCGATACGCCCGAACAGCAACTCGACGGACTCGAGAGCACCCAGTTCAACGACGCCAACTTCTAACACGCCACCAGCCATTGACGACAACGGCCTCGCATCTCATAAGAGGTGCGAGGCCGTTTTATGTCGCAACGGACCAGTGAGCTACGAACGGCGCGGCTCGGGAACCACGAGCCTATCGGGGCTCGCGCCCTCGGCATCCATCAGGCTCACGTAGCGAATCGACGGATCCCCATACATCGCGTAGTAATAATTGCCCGTGCGCGCGCTAAAGCATCCGGTGTAGATAGTCTTCTCGAACTTGCCATCGCCCATCCTGGACGCTCCCTCGATCATCGCCACGCCCTCGAGCGAGCGGAACATGCGAACGACGTTTTCGGTCTCGCTCTCCTTTTGCGGGTAATTGGCATTGAGGTACGCCGCCTTTACAAAACGGCTCGGCGAATAGCAATCGCCCGGAATGCCGCGCATGCCGGCACCGGCTCCATAGGGCTTAAGCTCGGCACCACGCCATGTCGCCGTCTGCGGAAAATCGCTTGTGGCGGTGATATAGGTGCGCAGGTTTTCCATGTGCCACGGGAAGGTCGGCTGGTTGGCAAGGGTGTCGACCGGATCGTCGTATACATGCAGGCCGTCAGCCATCATCTCGACCACGATGCTGCGCTGGCTGTCGCCGATAATCCAATGGAGCAGCGCCACGCCCAGCCCCTCTCCGGCAGATTTGGCGACAATCACCGTGTCGCGCAGCGCGGCCTCGACCTCATCGACCGTCGAGAACGTCGCTGCCACCCACAGGGGAAACTCATAGGCCGCGATATTGTTCTTGCCGTCGACAGGGCCCTCGGCATACTCGGCATAGCCGGGAAAGTTGAGCCCCGCCACAGCCAGACCCGCATCGCTACCACAGTCGAAAAACATGGGATAGTTCTTGTAATCGATGCACATGCCGATTACCGCGTGTGCCGCCGACGCATCGTCGATAAACGAATACGGAATGTGGAACCCGCGCGGCATCACGCGAACCTGTTGGCCGTAGTCAAAGCTCCAGTCGAGGTTACGGCCCAGATACATGTGGCCAGAATTATCGGTAAATCGAATGCTCGTACACATAGCGCCTCCTAGCTTTACGGTCCTGCTAAGGTTATTGTAACCAAACAAAAAGGCGCTAAACACAAAAGCCCGGACATGACAACAATGTCACGCCCGGACCAAAAGAGACGAAGTGCGGTGCTTTGGTCCCCTTAGACCAACTTTCCAAGACAGTGGTCGATCATATGCTGGACCATCTGCGCCTCGAAGCCCACAAAGTCCTGCTTGCGCTCGCGCATCTTGCCATCGACGATCTGGTCAAAGGCAACCTTGCACTTGATATAGCGCGTGGACTTGGTGACCTCCTCGTGCGTCAGACAGCTCTCCTCCATCTTGCTGGCGCCCAGGCCAAACACCAGACGGGGGTTGTAGAGCACGTGGGGCTCGCCGGCGTCGTCCAGGTAGACGCAGACCTTCTTGGTAACGCCGATCTGGTTGGCGGCCAAGCAGCCGGCATCATCGAGCGACTTGATGGTATCGATCAGGTCCTGAGCAACCGACTCGTCCTCGACGGTCGCAACCTCGCAACGCTGGGACAGGATAGCCTCGTCGTGGCAAAGCTCTTTAATCATACGTTCCTCCATAGGGGTCGTTGTAACCGCTTAAGTATACGGTACCCACACATTTTCATGCGATAAATACCGTCCGTCTGTTACAAAGCGCCGAACATCAACATGCGAGGAACAGCAAGGTTGTAAAGGCGATATAGTAAATGAGTTCGTGTCAATCGGCCTAAACTCGGGGCCGAACAAGGAAAGGGTATGCATGGACGAACTTTTTCACGTCAGTGAGCGCAAGTCCACAATCGGGACCGAACTTCGCGCTGGACTGACAACATTCCTGGCGATGGCCTACATCATCGCCGTCAACCCCGCAGTGCTCTCGGGCGCTGGCATTGATGCGGGAGCGCTCGCCTGCGCCACCTGCCTGGGCGCCGGCATCATGACCATCTGCATGGGCATCTTCGCCAACCGACCGCTCGCCTGCGCGTCGGGTCTGGGCATCAACGCCATGATCGCGGGCATCGCCACCACCATGTGCGGCGGCGACTGGCACGTGGCCATGAGCGTTATCTTCCTCGAGGGTATCGTCATCTTGCTGCTCGTCCTGTGCGGCCTGCGCGAGGCCATCATGGACGCCATCCCCGTGGTCCTGCGCCACGCCATCTCGGTGGGTCTGGGCCTGTTTATCGCCATGATCGGCCTGTGCGACGCCGGCATCATCACCGCTGGCGCCGGTACGCTCGTCGGCCTGGGCGACATCGCCTCCCCCACCTTTATCGTCGGCATCATCTCCATCGTCGTGACGGTCGCCCTGGCTTCCCGCAACGTGCCGGGCTCGCTGCTCATCGGCATCATCGTCGCCGTTATCGCCGGAATCCCGCTGGGCGTCACCCATGCGCCCGAGGGCTTCATCGCACCGCTCGACTTCTCGACCTTCGGCGCCCCGTTTGCCAGCACTGCCGACGGCAACCTTGCCATCGTGAAGGTCCTGACCGACCCGATGCTGCTCGTCGTTGCCTTCTCGCTGCTCATGAGCGACTTCTTCGACACCATGGGCACCGCGATGGCCGTCGCCAAGCAGGGCGAGTTCCTGACCGAGGACGGCAATGTCGAGGACATCCGTCCCATCCTGGTCGTCGACTCCGTGGCCGCTGCTGCCGGTGGCTTTATGGGCGTCTCCTCCATCACCACCTTCGTCGAGTCCACCTCTGGCGCTGCCGACGGTGGCCGCACGGGCCTCACCTCCGTCACCACCGGCGTGCTGTTCATTCTCGCCGCGTTCTTCTCCCCCATCGTCACCATCGTTTCCAGCGCCGCCACCTGCGGTGCTCTGGTCTACGTCGGTTACCTCATGATGAGCGAGGCCTCCGAGATCGACTGGTCCGACGTGTCGCAGGGTTTCCCGGCGTTCATGATTGTCGCCGGCGTGCCCTTCACCTACTCCATCTCTGCCGGCATTGGCCTGGGCTTTATCGCCTACGTGATCGTCGCGCTCTTTAAGGGCGAGGCCTCCAAGATCAAGCCGCTCATGTGGATCGCAGCCCTCGCCTTCCTCGTCTACTTCTTCGTGGCGTAACGGCACAGCCTGCCAAAGCAAAACCATAAGGCGCAGAGTCGCACCAAGCGGCTCCGCGCCTTTCTTTTAGCATCTGCCCCCGTGCCAGCGTGCGACAATTGAGGCTGTCAATATCACAACACCGAGAGAAGCCCGTCATGGAAGCGCATCAAAAGCAGATAACCGTTCATGCACAGCATGCCGAAAGCGCACCAGTCATCTATCTTCCCGTGGTCATGGGCGACGGCACGGAGGTTTATGAACGCTGCCGAGAGCTCAACTGCCCGCCCTTCACGCTTGTCGGCATTGGCAGCCTCAACTGGAATCGCGAGCTGAGCCCCTGGGGATGCGACGGAACCGTGCGCGATGCCGAGCCCTTTGGTGGACAGGCCGCTGGTTTTCTTGACGAGTTGTTGAAGCAGATAATCCCAGAGGCCGAATCATCGCTCCCGCAACCGCCCACCTGGCGCGGCGTTGCCGGCTACTCGTTGGCGGGTCTTTTTGCACTGTGGGCACTTTGGCAAACAGATGTCTTTGAGCGCGCGGCGAGTGCATCGGGGTCGCTGTGGTTCCCCGGCTTTATCGACTACGCGCGCGAGCGCACGATGACAGCTACGCCCGACGCCGTCTATCTGTCACTCGGTAAAAAGGAAACCAAGACGCCCAACCGCATGATGAGGCACGTGCTCGACGACACGCGCGCAATGGAAGAGCTACTCATCGAGCGAGGCATCCCAACAACGCTGGCACTCAACCCCGGCAATCACTTTGCCCAGACCGACCTGCGCATGGCCCACGCCATACACTGGATACTGACGCATTAAAAATGGCGCCCACGCGTACGCATGGGCGCCATTTTTTGATTTAGCTGAACACAACTACTACTTGACAGTCTCCTCGAGTTCCGAGACATCGAACTCAAAATCATTGCCGGGCAGAATCGCGTTGAGCACGATACCCACCAGCGAGCCCACGGCAAGGCCCGAAAGCGAAATCGTCACGCCGCCCAGCTCCAGCACGATGGCGCCGGTGGTACTGTAGGCAATGCCGAGCGAAAGCACGAGCACCAGAGCCGCCACCAGCACGTTGCGGTTGTTCTGGAAATCAACCTGGTTCTCGATAAGGTTGCGAACGCCCACGGCACTGATCATGCCGTAGAGCACAAGCGACACGCCACCGATAACGCATGCCGGCATAGCAGCGATCACAGCAGCGAACTTGGGGCAGAACGAAAGCACAATGGCACAGCAGGCGGCAATGCGAATCACGCGCGGGTCGAACACGCGCGTCAGGGCAAGCACACCGGTGTTCTCACCATACGTCGTATTGGCAGGGGCGCCAAAGAGCGATGCCAAGATAGTCGCCAGGCCATCGCCGAGCAGGGTACGGTGCAGACCGGGATCGGCAATGTAATTGCGTTCGCAGGTAGAGCCAATGGCGGAAATATCTCCAATGTGCTCAATCATGGTCGCAAAGGCCAGTGGCATGATGGTGATAATGGCCGTCGTGGCAAGACTGCTATCGAACTGCGGTCCAAAGAGCGCGAACACGGTGTTGTCCCACACGACAGGTAGACCGACCCACGGCGCGGCGGCAACCCCCGAAAAATCAACCTCGCCCAGCACCGCCGCAACGGCATAGCTCACCACAACGCCCAGCAGAATCGGCACGATCTTGACCATGCCGCGGCCCCAAATGTTGCAGATGATGATCACGGCAACGGCAATAGCAGCAACAAACCAGTTGGTCTGGCAGTTGGCGATAGCAGAGCTTGCCAAGATCAGGCCGATGGAAATGACGATGGGACCGGTCACCACCGGCGGGAAGAAGCGCATGACGCGCTTGGCGCCAAAGGCGCGGAACAGCGCTGCCAGCACCGGATAGAGCAGGCCGGCGCAGGCAACGCCCAGACAAGCGTAGGGCAAAAGCTCGGCCTCGCCGTTGGGTGCAATGGCGGCATAACCCGCGATAAAGGCAAACGACGAGCCCAGGAACGCGGGCACCTTACCGCGCGATAGAAAATGAAACAGCAGTGTGCCGATGCCGGCGAACAGAAGCGTCGTCGAAACGGAAAGGCCGGTGAGCACGGGCACGAGCACCGTGGCTCCGAACATCGCAAACATGTGTTGCAAACCCAACACGAACATGCGTGGGCGGCCGAGCGACGATGCATCGTAGATGGCATCGGTGACGGCGGGCGTCGAGGATTGGGACATGGAAGTCCTTTCGAATGGAAGGGCGATCAGGCATATCGGATAACCTGCCCGAACGATACGATCCGAACCATTGTACGCGATATGCAGTACCTCGCACGCGCCGCCACCTGCAAACGCTAGCGCTATTTCCAAACGCGCTCGGCAATACGCCTGACCAGCGCAATCTTTGCCCATTGCTCGTCCCCGGTCAGCTTATTGCCAATCTCGCAGCTGGCAAAGCCACACTGCGGAGACAGATACAGGTTCTCGAGCGGCACGTACTTTGCCGCCTCGCGGATGCGCTCGACGATAACATCCTCGTTCTCGAGCTCTGCCGCCTTGGTGGTCACCAGGCCCAACACGACCTTCTTGCCGGGGGCAACGTACTTGAGCGGCTCAAAGCCACCGGCACGCGGCGTATCGAACTCAAGATAGAACGCATCGACGTTCTCGTGTGCGAACAGGTACGGCGCGATGGGGTCATAGCCGCCCTCGAAGGCATAGGTAGAGTGGTAGTTACCACGGCACACGTGCGTGTTAATGACAAGGTCATCGGGCTTGCCCTCGATGGCGGCATTGTTGAGCGCCACGCCCAGCTCGCTTACCTTTTGCAGGTCGACCGGGCTCATGCCGGTTTTGGCAACAAAATCGGTATCGCAGTAGATGCCCCAGGTGCAGTCATCAAACTGGATGTTGCGGCAGCCCGCAGCATACAGGTCAGCAATCACGGTGCGGTATGCTGCGGCAATGGCATCGACGAGCTCTTCGTCGGTCTTGTAGACGGCGTGCAGACTCTCCTGCTGGCCATCGCAGCGGTCGAGTGTGACTTCGGAGAACGTCTGGATCGGCGCCGGAATGGTTTGACGCGCGACCTGGCCCTCCCCCTCAAGCGCCTTGACAAACTTAAAATGCTCGACGAACGGGTGGTTCTCGCCGCTAATGGGACCGGTAACCACGGCGGTGTCGGCCGTCGTCTCCTCGCCATGGAACATATAACCCGTGCGTGAGGTGCGGCGCTCAATGCCGTTAAGGCCCCACATAAAATCGAGGTGCCAGTAGCTGCGGCGGAACTCGCCATCGGTGATCACCTGCAGACCGGCGGCCTTCTGCTTGGCCACCAAATCGCGGATGGCATCGTCCTCGACGGCCTTAAGGCCGGAAGCGTCGAGTTTACCCGCGACATAGGCAGCGCGGGCATCCTTTACAGCCTGCGGACGAAGAAAGCTGCCGACGATATCGGCGCGAAACGGTGCGTTCGGTTGAATCGAAGTGCTCATAGATATCTCCCTTTTGCATTGGTTGCTTTACTGGGACAGAGTATGAGCGCTCATATGGACATCGTAAAATATATGTTTATAACAGTTTGATATAGATACTTCCTATATCAGTTTGGACTGCCATAAAGAGATTTGACCCGCGCAGAACGCAGCAGTCTAGATGTACTGACGAATCGCGTCGATATAGGCCTGCCCATAGCGCGTGAGCGTCGTGTTCTTGCGCGTGATAATGCCGATCTCCATGTATTCGTCCACATCGAGCGGAATCGAGATAATACCGGGGCCATTGAGCTCGTGGCTAATCACGCCCGAACACACCGTGTAGCCGTTGAGGCCCATGACCAGGTTGAACAACGTAGCGCGGTCGCGCACGCGGATATTCTTGCGACGCTCAAACGTCGAGGTCAGCTCCTCGGAATAGTAAAACGAGTTGTAACTACCCTGCTCGTAGGACAGGAAGGGATAGTCTTCCAGGTCCTCGAGCGTCACGCTGGAGCGGGCCGCCAGCGGATGGTCGGCACAGACGAAGATATGCGGCGTGGCACAGAAGAGCCCTTCGAACACGAGCTCGTTGGCCGCCAGCATGCGCTCGATGACCTCGCGATTATGCTCGGACAGATACAGGATACCGAGTTCGCTTTTCATGTGCGCGACGTCCTCGATAATCTCGTGGGTCTGCTCCTCGCGCAGGGTAAAGTCGTAGCGCGCGGCATCGAACTCGCGGATCACATCGACAAACGCGTTCACCGCAAAGGAATAGTGCTGACAGCTCACGCTAAAATGCGGCACTTGCTCGGACTCGCCCTTGTACTTGCCTTCGAGCAGATCGGCCTGGTCGAGCACCTGTCGCGCGTAGCCCAAGAAGGTCTCGCCCTCCTCGGACACAATGACACCCTTGTTGGTGCGCTCAAAGATGTGTACGCCCATCTCGTTTTCGAGATCGCGAATCGATGCGGTAATCGAAGGCTGCGACACAAAGAGCCGGCGCGAGGCCTCGGTGATGCTGCCGCACTCGGCAACTTTGACGACATACCTGAGCTGCTGCAGCTTCATAGCTTTCTCCCTAGACGTTCGCGATGCCGAAACCTGCCACATCCGTCTGACGCATAAACGACGGCATCTCCCCCGTAGCGGCGCAGGCGGCAATCTGATGCAGTGCCCCCGCAACCGCATCGTCTGCCGCAGCGCCGATATGCCAGCGTGCGGCAGCCGTGACAGCCTCGTTGGCATTAGCGACCGCAACGGAATTGGGAACGGCGTCGATCATGGGCAGGTCGTTATCGGAATCGCCAAATACGGCCACCTCGTCGGGCGTTAGGCCCAAAGCGCGCGCCAGCTCCAGTGCAGCGCAGCCCTTGTCCCAACCAGCCGGAAGGATGTCGAACAGGCGCACGCGGTTGTTAGGAAACACAAGCGAGAGCTCCGGCACCTCGGCGGCAACGCGCTCGCGTAGCTCCGCGAGCTCCTCGCGCGAACGAGCGCTCCAGATATTCGCCTTGAACACCGGCGCATCATCGACGACAGGGCGGCACGGGGCCTCTTCGCCCTTGAGCCACGCATTGCCGCCCGATTCCATAGCGCGGCGCACACGCTCGGCATCACGTGTCACGCAATAGGCATCGTTATCCCAAAAGTCATCACCTAAGCTGTAGACCTTCAGATAGGTATCGTCGGTTTCTTCTTCCAGATAGGCGGCTAAACGCATAAGCGCGTCGCTATCGGTCGCGCGCGAAGCGACCGCCTGACCGTCGACAAACATGACTTGGCCGTTGCAGAACGCACCGGTCGAAAAGCACTCGGAACGATTTTTGAACATCCAGCCCATCGCGGACGGCTGGCGACCCGAAACCGGGCCAAAGTGCAGACCCGCCGCCTGCATGGCATGAATACCCTCAATGGCGTAGTCACTGGCGCCGTCATGCCCGGCTGGAATCAGCGTATCGTCCATATCGGTCAGCACAAGTTTGATCATAGAGTCCCCCAGTCATTTTCACCGTAACCATTGTAACGACCTACCAATAAGGGACAGGTTTATTTTGGCAGGTTTTATCTGGGAAAACGCAGCGCCCCTGTTGCCACCTGCCAAAATAAACCTGTCCCATATTGGCAGGTGCGCTAGTATAGGGAACAACAGATTCGATGCGGGAGTGCCGGCGGTGCAAACCACAAGGCTGAGAGGGCAATGGGCCCAATCCTTTGAACCTGTCAGTTAATGCTGGCGTAGGGAGCATGCCGCCTTTACAGGGGCGCTGTCTATGCACAGCGCCCCTTTTCTATGCCAAGGAGGCATGTGCAGTGATTGATTCGGAACAGCTTAAGCAAAATGTGGTTAAGGCCGTGGATGAGATTCGTGCCACCAATCCGATGGCCGGTTCCATCACCAACACGGTGACGATCGACTTTGTCGCCAACGCACAGCTCGCCGTGGGCGGTTCGGCCGCCATGGTCTATCTGCCAGACGAGGGCGAGGCACTCGTTGCCGGCGGCGGTGCCATCTATCTCAACATGGGCACGCTCTTCCCCATCTACGAGCAGACGATTCCCCGCGCGGCCAAGGCGGCACACGACGCCGGCAAGCCCTGGGTGCTCGACCCGGTGGGCCTGGGCATCGGCAGCCTGCGCACCCAGCTGGTAAACGAGCTCAAGCAGTACAAGCCCGCCATCGTGCGCGGCAACGCCTCCGAGATCATCGCGCTTGCCGGCCTGTGGGGTCTTGAGGGCGAGGCAGCCGATTTGAGCCGCGTGCGCGGTGTCGATACCACCGACACGGTCGACGCCGCCCGCGATGCCGCTGTGGCGCTCGCTCGCTACACCGGCGGCGCCGTAGTGGTCTCGGGCGAAGTCGACCTGATCACCGACGGCACGACGGTAGCCAAGTCCTACGGCGGCAGCCCGCTCATGTCCAAGATCACCGGCTGCGGTTGTTCGCAGGGCGGTGTGCTGGCTGTGTACGCCTGCGCTGCCGATCCGTTTACGGCAGCCATCTGTAGCACCGCCGTCTACAACGTTGCCGGCACGCGTGCCGCCGCTGTCGCCGATGCCCCGGCAAGCTTTAAGGTCGCCTTTATCGACGAGCTCTATCGCGCAACCGCCCAGGACATCGCCGATAACCAACTCGAGCTCGAGGAGGCATAAGCCATGTCCGAGCCCGCAACCAATGCCGGCATGAACACGCTCGTCGCCGTGGCCATCGCCCCATGCGGCACCGGCGATGAGCTGTCCGCCGAGGTCGCCGAGGTCGTGCGCGTCATTCGCGAGAGCGGTCTTCCCAACCGCACCACCTCGATGTTCACCGAGATCGAGGGCGACTGGGACGAGGTCATGCAGGTCGTGCGCGACGCGACCTTTGTGTTGGCGAGCAAGGGCATCCGCACCGAAGTCGTGCTCAAAGCCGATATTCGACCCGGATTTACCGACACCATGACCGGCAAACTCGAGCGCATGGAAGCACAAATCAAAAAGCAGGAGGAAGCACGATGAGCATCCGCGACAACCTTGATATCTCGGCCTATCTGGTACTCGGCCCCGAAAACACCCTCGGACGCCCCGTGGGCGATGTGATGGCCCAGGCACTCGACGCCGGCTTTACCTGCATCCAGGTGCGCTCCAAGGTGGCAAGTGCCCGCGAGATCATCGCGCTGGCCGGCGACGCCGCGCAGGCAATCGCACGGGCCGGCAAGACCGGTCAGGTCGCCTTGCTCATCGACGACCGTCTGGACTGTGTGCTTGCCGCGCGCGAGCAGGGTATTGCTGTCGACGGCGTGCACGTGGGTCAGAGCGATATTCCCGTCGAGGTCTGTCGCAAGCTGCTGGGCCCCGATGCCATCGTGGGCCTTTCGGCCCGCTGCGAGGAAATGCTCGAGTACGTCAAGACCGCCGACATGAGTTTGGTCGATTACCTGGGCATCGGCCCACTCCACGAGACCGAGACCAAGCGCGACTGCGGACGCGCGGCCGACGGCTCTATCATCACCAAGAGCTTTGAGGACCTGGCCGCACTCCACGCGGCAAGCCCCGTGCCCATCGTGGTGGGCGGCGGCGTCAAGACGGCCGACCTACCGCAGCTCAAGGCCACTGGCGTCGACGGCTTTTTCGTAGTGAGCGCCGTCTGCAGCGCCGACGACCCCCACGCCGCAGCCAAGGAGCTCGTCGATACCTGGCAGCAGGCATAAGCATAAGTCGAGCAGCCGATTTGCAGCTTCATATCTTCAGCAATGGAAAGCGCATCCCAGTTTGGACACCCATTCTGGGATGCGCTTTCCATATAGAGACTTAACGGGAAACCGCATCCCAGTCTGAACGCATATTCCGGGACGAACTTTCCGAAACCCCACCGTTTGGGAAACTGTAGCCCGTTCTGAGCGCTCATTCTGGGACGCGCTTTCCGCCGAGTCCGCGGCAGCTTGTCCTACCCCGCCAGATACGTTTCCAGCGCGGACAAAGACGCCTCCGCATCGTGGCGGCCAATCTGATAGATACGCTCAAGCTCATCGGGCTCGCGGCACAGCGACGGCACCTTTACCGATTCGCTCGGTCGCACCACAAAGACCTCGCCGGTAGCCTCGCGACGTGCCAGGTCATCAAGCGTGGCATTGTAGGCCTCATGCCGATGCTCAAGCGCCGCCACAAACTCCGGGTAGTGACGGAACACGCGCCGCAGCATGGGCATCACGCTGTTGGGCTGCTTCACAAAGCCCGCCGGCTGCGTGAGTACCACAATATTGCGGTCATACCCCTGCGCAAACAGCCAAGCACTGGGAATGGAATCGGCCACGCCGCCATCCAGATATTTATGCCCCTCAATGGCGACAGGACGCGTTGCCACGGGAATAGCAGACGACGCCCGAATCCACTCGATATCGCGCTCGTCGCCATACGGCAGATCGTGATAGACGGCCTTGCCCGTCTCGATATCGGTACACACGCACGTAAACCGCATGGGGCAGGCACGATATGTCTCCAGGTCGATGGGATCGCGCTCGATGGGCACCTCGTGATAGGCAAAATCTGCATTGAACATATCGCCGGTTCGCAGCCAGCTTGCTACACCCGCATAGCGCTTATCGGCGCAATAGGCCTTGTTGTAGCGAATGGCACGACCAATCTGGCGCGATTTAAAGTTGTAGCCAAACGCCGCGCCCGCCGAGACGCCCACCATATGGTCGCAGGTCAGGCCGCACTCCATCCATACGTCGAGCACGCCCGCCGTATACATACCGCGGTAGCCGCCTCCCTCGAGCGCAAGCCCCACCGTGGGCGTCGTATCTGGCTGTGCCATGCAACCATCTCCGTTCCTGCGTTTTAAAACGAAACAAGTATACCCGTCAACATATATCGCCTCAGTCGCATTTTCATCGAACATCGTCGCGTTACCGTTTGGCGAATAATGGCGAATAATGGCCGCCCGCAACATGGGCACCCCTGCATAATTCCATACACTTGTTTATACTACTCAGTAGTTATCAGCAACGAACGTCAGCCGACAAATAAACCCAACGACGCAGCAAGGCGGGGGCTTGGAAACACGCGAGGCGTTGAGCAACAACGCGTGTGCACAACGAGCTCGCCCGACGCAATCCGCCCCGACCCCAGAAAGCCGCCTACAGCATGGATACCCCCAGCAATTACACTGAAACGCTCGAAAAGACCGTCCGCGACCTTCTCAAGCGTCAGGAGGATCTGGTCAGGACCGCCTTTACCGACCAGCTTACCGGGCTTGGCAACCGCGGCGGCTTTGCCCGTTCCCTCGAGGAGCTCTGGGAGCAGGACACCCCCGTTACTATGGCGTACATCGATATCGACAATCTCAAGCACTGCAACGACGTCTTTGGCCATGACGAGGGCAACCGCTATATTTTGCAGGTAAGCCTCTATCTCAAGCTGTATATGGAGGTGGACGAAGCGGCGTTTCGTCTGGGAGGCGACGAGTTTGCCATCCTGTCTACGATTGCAACCGAGGACGACCTCGCCGAACGTCTGGAACGCTGCCGAACGGTCCTGCTCAAAAACAACGATGCCGAGATGCCTCACTCGTTTAGCTACGGAGTGGCACACGCCGACCCCGCCCTGGGCGAAGCCCCCAATCGCTTGACGAACGATGCCGACCATCGCATGTACGACTACAAGCTACGTCATGCCGTGCACCTTGATCGACGCAATATCGCACAAGCCCACACCGACGACTTCGAAATAAGCGATCGAATTTTCGACGCCCTTTCGATGCTCAACGAAGGCCGCTATTTCTTTATCGAGAACTTGGACAAACATCGAACCCTTTGGTCACAAGGCGCCTTGCGCGATCTTGGTCTTCCTTCGGAGCATATAGACAACTGTCACGATTATTGGAAAACGCGTGTCCATCCCGATGACCTTGAGGCCTATACCAACGACATCGACCAAATCTATGACGGCTCCAAACATCGTCACGTCATGCAGTACCGCGTGCGCAATGCCGCCGGCGATTACATCCTCGGCCGTGCTCGCGGGTTTCGTATCGACGGCGACGGAAATGTCCCCTCGCTCTATGTCGGCGAGCTCGTCAACCACTCGCTTGCCGAGACCGTCGACGCCGCCACGGGTCTCGGAACGCAGCGCACGCTGATCAACGCTATCGATGCCTGCCGTCGCGACCGTTGCGAGACGGGGCTTATAGCAGTGCGCGTTCGCGGCACGGCAAAGCTCAACGAGCTCTACGGGGCCGAGGCCGTCGACAACATGCTCGCCGAATACGCAGGCCGCATGTTGTCGATTACTCGCGGCAGGAGTCGCGTCTTCCGTTCACGCAACGCCCAGTTCGTCGTGCTTAGCAACAATTTGGATCACGAAGCATTCGAGCAACTGATCCAACATCTCAAAGAGGCCGTTTTCGCTCCCGTTCGAATCGCGGGCGACACTATTACCCCCGTCTGTCTTGTCGTTCCGGCCTTTTACGAGCACCTGACCAATCAAACGGCCGCCGTTTTAGGCGAACTCGACCGTCGCATTCGCACGGCCGGCGGGCTTGTTCCCAACGACAGCCTCCCCATACCCGAGGTGGAGCGCAAAAGCGCCATCGCCGAACGCATCGATCCGCTCACGGGTCTCTATCGACCCAGCGAGTTTATGCGCCGCGCCAACGAATTTCTCGAGACAAGGCGCAACGGCGCCTGGTGTATCGCCACCGTCGATATGGGGCACATGCGACTGTTCAACGAATGGCACGGACAGGCCGAGGGCGACCGCGTACTCGCCGATGTGGGCACGGTTCTCAAGGACATCGAGAATGCCGCCATGGGCGTCGCAGGGTACTGGGGCCAAGACGATTTTTGCGTACTCATCCCCTTTGAACACGACACCGTCCATCAGATCTATAGCCGCGTTCGCCAGGCCGTGGCCAAGCATGATGACGGCGTGGGCTTCTGGCCGTCCATGGGCGTCTACCCCATCGACTCCAACGAGGAAATCACCATCGATGCGCAGGCCAAGGCCATGTTTACCAATCGGCGCGCAAAAAACGACTTTAAGGAGCGCATTGCCATTTTCCGCCCCGAGGAATACGAACACGAAATCGCGTTCCACCGCACGCTGACCGAATTCCAGTATGCGCTCTCAAACGGCCGCATTACCTACTACTTGCAGCCCCAGGTCGACATGGAAACCGGCGAGATCGTTGGCGCCGAGGCGCTCACACGCTGGATTGACAAGGATGGCTCCCTCATTTCACCTACCACCTTTATCCCCGCTCTCGAGGAAAGCGGTTTTGTGGTGACGCTCGACAAATATGTTTGGCAGGGCGTCGCCTCGTGGCTGCGTGAGTGCATCGATCGAGGGCTGCGCGTAGTTCCGATCTCGCTCAATGTGTCGCGCGTGGATATCCTTGCCTGCGACGTCGCCGAGCATATGGGGGCGCTTGCCGCCCAATACAACCTACCGCCCGAGCTCATGCGCATTGAGATCACCGAGACGGCTTATACGGGAGAGTCCGAGGCCGTGGATAAGCTGACGGCCGACCTACACACTCGCGGTTTCTCGACCTACATGGACGATTTTGGCACCGGCCAGTCTACGCTCGCGATGCTCAAGAACGTCAACGTCGACGTCATCAAGCTTGATCGCACGTTTGTGCCCACCGACCGCGATCAAAGCCGTAGCGCGCAAATCGTTTCATCAATGCTCGAGATGGCGCAATCGCTCCATCTGCCCGTTGTAATCGAAGGCGTCGAGACAAACGAGCAGGCGAACATGCTGCTCCAAATGGGTGCCCACTACGCTCAGGGCTTCCTCTACTACCGCCCCATGCAGGCAAAGGATTTTGAGGCATTGCTCGATGGCGGTAACAAAAACTGATACGCTCGCGCGCAAAACGATACCGCCGAAGGGGCGCTTGTCCCCATTGGCTAACTTATGCCCCCAATCCAAACCGAATTGGGGATATGATGCAAACCACTGTTGTGCCCAAGGAGGTTATCCATCATGAACGAGTCGTATCGCCTGGGCGAGCAATCAATCATCGCTCATCTTCAGCGACTTGCGAACGGGGCCTCAACCACCGAGCTCGATGTTGCCGCGCTGCCCCCGGAGCTGCGTGCCATCGGCGAGCAACTGCAGAAAACGCTCGCCATCCTGCAACAAGAACGCGAGCTGCTTGAGCACGGCGCCTATATCGACTCGCTCACCAATCTTGGCAACCGTGGCGGACTCGACCGCCATGTCGATCAGCTCTGGCGCAAAGGCACCCCCTTCACCTGTGCCTATATTGACATCGATCGCCTCAAGCATTGCAACGATAAGTTTGGCCACGCCGAGGGCAATCGCTACATTCTGAGCATCTGCCGCGCACTCACCGAGACAATGGAGCACGATGAGTTGCTGTTCCGTATCGGTGGAGACGAATTTGTACTTATATCCCCCACGACAGACGAAGCCGAGCTCGAGCAGCGCCTGGAGCGGACGCGTGCCAATCTTATCGAGGCAACATCAGGCGACAAGGCGCCCATGATCGCCAGCTTTAGCTTTGGCTGCTCGCGCGTCGACCCACTTGCAGGCGATACGCGTCGCCAGATGACAAAGGACGCCGACCGCAAAATGTATCGCTACAAGCTCATGTACCGTGTGCAACAACCGGAAGAAGGCGATGCGCTGCAACGCCCGATCACCGAACAACCCCCCCCTGCAACGACCGAGTGTTTCAAGCGATCTCCATGAGCTCCGAGACACGCTATCCGTTCATCATTAACCTCGACACCGGCGAATCGCAATGGTCGGTTAATGCCGTGCGCGATTTTGACCTACCCTCCCAGCATCCCTACAACTCGCTCGATATATGGCTTGCCCGTGTTCACCCCGAGGACCGCGACAACGTACGTGCCGAGCTCGATATGGTGGTAAACGGCACGTGGCACTTCCACTGCATGCAGTATCGCGTCATGAATACCGCCGGAAAATACGCGCTTTGCGACTGCACGGGTTACCGCCTGGACGGCACCGATACCGAGCCCAACATGTATGTGGGCATTGTCACCAACCGGAGCCTGGCAGATACGACCGATTCCGTGACTGGTCTGGGCGATATCCACGCCCTGGTCAACGCCATTGGCGAGATGCGTCGCGTGGCACGAAACGCGGGCTTGATCGCCATTAAAATCGACGATATCGCTCAGGTCAATGCCCGCTTTGGCTTTGATGCAGGCGACCGCGTTTTGGCGGAGAGCGCCGCCTGCCTCATGGATTGTTCGCGCGGTAAGGGTCGTCTGTTCCGCTCGACCGGACCGATGTTCGTGGCGCTTTTCGACGAATTCGATCCCGAAGAGACCGACGCGATCGCAAAGGAAATCGAGCGGTTCCTGGGCTCTCCCGTGCTCTTTGGCTCGTTTGAATATCAGCCGCCCCTTCGCGTGGCCACGCTTCATCTGGATACCGTCGACCGACAGCCCGTTTCCATTTTGAACGAACTTAATGCGCTGATTAAAGAGGCGCCGCAGGTACCGGGCACCAAGCTGGACTAGCGTTATGGGGCGCGATGCGAAACACAGCCCGTTTCGCATCGCGCCCCACGCCATCTGCCCTCTCGTGCGATAATCCTCCGCAGAAGTCACCGACAGCAGAGGGAGTTAGTGATGAAGGTTCTTTTGGTCAATGGCAGCCCCAAGGCAAACGGCAACACCGCCCGCGCACTCGCCGAGGTCGCCGAGCAACTCAGGGCCGAGGGCATCGATACCGAGATGTTTCAGCTGGGCGCCAAGCCTATTCGCGATTGCATCGGTTGCGGCCAGTGCGGCAAACTCGATTGCCGCTGCACCTTTGACGACGACATGGTCAACGAGTTGATTGCCGCCGCCGAGCAGGCAGACGGCTTTGTCTTTGGTTCGCCCGTCTACTACGCGCACCCCAGCGGACGTATCCTCTCTGCCCTCGACCGTGCATTCTATGCTGGCAGCAAGGCCTTTACGCACAAGCCGGGCGTCGCTGTCGCCGTTGCCCGTCGCGGTGGCACGTCGACCACCTTCGACGTGCTCAACAAGTACTTCACCATCAACCAGATGCCCGTGGTAGCGTCCACGTACTGGAACAACGTCTTCGGTGCCATGCCGGGCGAGGCCGCCCAGGACGCCGAGGGCCTTGCCACCATGCGAAACATCGGCAAAAACATGGCCTGGCTCCTGCGTTGCATCGAGGCGGGAAAGGCCGCCGGCATCGAAGCCCCCCAGGCCGATCGCGAGCGAACCAACTTTATTCGGTAGAACGGCGGAACATAAATATGAATATTCAAATTTTCGGCACCAAAAAGTCCTTCGATACCAAGAAGGCCCAGCGCTATTTTAAGGAGCGCCGCATCAAGGTGCAGTTTATCGACCTTAAGGAAAAGGAGATGAGCAAAGGCGAGCTCACGAGCGTGATGCAGGCGGTCGGCGGCATCGACAAGCTGCTCAACCCCAAGGCCAAGGACGAGGAGACGCTCGCGCTCATCCAGCACCTCACCCCTAGCCAGCGCTTCGACAAGTTGCTCGAGAACCAGCAGGTTTTGGCCGAGCCCATCGTACGCAACGGCAAGAAGGCCACCGTCGGCTATTGTCCCGATGTGTGGGGAGCCTGGGAGTAGCCTGTGTTATTTGTCGGCGCGTGGGTATAAGAGCAGGCGTTTGGCATAAGATTCAACTGTAAGCCATGTCTAACAAAGGAGGGCACATGCCCAACAAACCCGTGAAGATCATCATGCTTACCGGCTACCTCGGTGCCGGCAAGACCACGCTGCTCAACCACATCCTCGCCAACGACGGCGGCATCCGTGCTGCCGTGATCGTCAACGATATCGGCGAGATCAACGTCGACGCCAGCCTCATCGCCGACGGCGGCCTTTCCGAGACCGACGACCTCATCCCGCTCACCAACGGCTGCATCTGCTGCACGCTTTCGGACGACCTAGCCAACCAGCTGCAGGGCATCGCCGATTCAGGCAAGTTCGACTACATCATCATCGAGGCCTCGGGTATTTGCGAGCCTATCCCCATCGCCTACACCATCTCGAGCTTCTGCGACGAGGCCAAGGTGGGCGGCGAGCCCAAGCTCGCGCTCGACAACATCGTGGCCGTGGTCGACTGCGCCCGCATGTACGACGAGTTCAACGGCGGCCGCGACCTGCTGGCCGAGGATATCGACGAGGACGACATCGAAAGCCTGCTCATCCAGCAGATCGAGTTTTGCTCCACGCTGATCCTCAACAAGACCGATACCGTGAGCCCCGAGCAGATCGCCGAGCTCAAGGCCATCGTCCGCAGCCTGCAGAAGGACGCCGTGATTGTCGAGGCCCAAAACGGCGAGGTCCCCATGGAGGAGTTGCTCGACACCGACCGTTTCGACTTTATGCGCGCCTACAACTCCGCCGCTTGGATCGAGGCCATGGAGCATCCCGAGGAGCACGACGACCCCGAGGTGCTCGAGTACGACATCGAGACCTTTGTGTACTCGCGCCGCAAGCCGTTTGACCTGCAGAAGTTCACCGATTTTGTTGAGCAGGAGTGGCCCGACGAGGTCATTCGCGTCAAGGGCCCGCTGTGGCAGAACGGCAATCCGGACATGTGCTACATGTTTGAGCAGGCCGGCCACCAGATGCGCCTGATGGAGAACGGTCTGTTTGTCGATTCTGCGCCTGAGGGCGAAAAGCAGAAGATTATCGACGAGAACCCCGAGATCATGCAGATTTGGGACGACGAGACGGGCGACCGCATGACGAGCCTGTGCATCATCGGCCGTCACATGGACAAGGACGCGCTCATCGCCGCCCTCGATGCCTGCCTGACCGACTGGCACCGCGCCTAGGGTTATCGAAGCGAGCGTTTTCCGCCCACGTAACCGCCTAACCACCACGAAGGTGCCTGTCCCCTTCGTGGTGGTTTTTCATTCTGAGCCAAGGAGATTCATGTTCAACATTGTGCTGTATGCGCCCGAGATTCCGGCCAATACGGGCAATATCGGCCGCACCTGCGTGGTTACCGGCGCCCGCCTGCATCTGGTGGAGCCACTGGGCTTTTCGCTCGACGACAAGACGGTGCGTCGCGCCGGCCTGGGCTACTGGCAAAACTTGGACGTGACGACCTATGCCGGCTGGGAGGATTTTCTTGCGCGCAACGGCCTCTCCCCCGCCGACGAGTGCCTGCATCTGCTGACCAAAAAGGCACGCCGCACCTATGCGCAAAGCACCTACCGCGACGGTGACTATCTGGTCTTTGGCAGCGAGAGCTCGGGGATTCCCGAAGAGCTGCTCGCAGCGGCGCCTGAGCGCTGCGAGCGCATTCCTATGCTGCGCGATTGCGACTCACTCGATAATGCCGAGGCCTGGGGAGCCCACGAAGAGTCGCTCGGACATACCGAGGACAGCCACGAGGCCATCCTTCAGCAGGATATCTGCGGCAACTTTGTCGACCCGAACGACTATCGCATCAGCGCACTCAACCTCTCCAACAGCGCCGCCATCGTCCTCTACGAGGCCCTCCGCCAGACAGGCTTCCCCGGCATGTGACAAAGGGACTGTCCCTTTGTCACATTGATGCACCAAATAACGAGCCGTCGCTTTTAATCAGAATTAACTAGAATAAAATGGAGTTAAACGGCGATGTGAAAGGAGAGCCTTGTGGAATATCTCGAGAACCCGTTTACCCCCAGTTTTGGTGAGGTTCCTGCCCATCTCGCCGGCAGACAACAGATTATTCGGGATTTGGACCGTGCCTTCTTGAGCCAGCGTAGACGCCCGGAATTGACCTCGATCTTCTCAGGCGCGCGTGGAACCGGTAAAACCGCTCTCATGTCGTCGCTCGCAACAAGGGCGGAATCCCACGGCTGGATAGCGGTAAAGACGACCGCGCTCTCGGGAATGCTTGAGGAAATCGAGCTCGGGGCGAAACGTGCTGCAGGCCATCTCATCAACCCGTCTAACAACTTCGAAGTCACCGGTCTCGGAATCGCGCCGCTCGGCAGTATCGAGGTCAATCGCGTTCACGATGCCTCGACTTGGCGTTATCGCATGAGCGACATCATCGACCAGCTCAACGAAACGGGCACCGGTCTACTCGTCACGGTTGATGAGGTCGACCCGACGCTCGACGAGATGATCCAGCTCGCAGCCACGTATCAGCACTTTGTGACCGATGGGAAACGCGTCGCTCTACTCATGGCGGGACTTCCCAACAACGTCTCGACGTTGCTGAACCACAAGACGGTCTCGTTCCTTCGTCGCGCCCAGCAATATCATCTGGGGCGTATCGCCGACTACGATGTACGCGAGGCCTTGATCCGAACGATCCAGGAAAACGACCGTCTGGCGGATGCCGAGGGAATCGATAAGGCCGTTCGCTCGATTTCGGGCTTTCCTTTCCTTTTGCAGCTTGTGGGTTACCGCGCCTGGGATCTCACGAGCAACTCGAGGGAAATATCATCTCGCGACTTTGACCAGGGAATCAAAATCGCACGCGATGAAATGGACGACCGGATCCTCGCAGCGACCTATCGGGAACTCACTGCGGAGGACAAGCGATTTCTCATCGCCATGCTCGACGACGAAGAAGAGTCCACCACCGCTGACCTTGTCGAGCGCCTTAAGCGTTCGCCGCAACAGGTCTCCCGCTACCGACGCCGCATGATAGACGCCGGCATCATTGGAGAACGCGGGCGCGGAATCGTCGCTTTTGAATTACCGTTCTTCCGCGACTATCTCGCCGCTCAATGCGTGAAATAGAAGTCAATGTGACAAAGGGGCAGTCCCTTTGTCACATCGCCTATAGATAGCGGCCGGTAATGCTCTTGGGGCAGGCCGCGATGTCGCCCGGCGTACCGGTGCAGACGATTTGTCCGCCTGCGTCGCCGCCGCCCGGGCCCATGTCGATCACGTAATCGGCATTACGGATAAGGTCGAGGTCGTGTTCGATCACGATAACCGTGGCGCCCTTGGCAACGAGGCCATCAAACACGCTCAGCAGCACCTGAACATCGAGCGGATGCAGGCCGATCGTGGGTTCGTCGAATACAAATACGGCATCGTCCTGCACACGGCCCATCTCGCTTGCAAGCTTAAGGCGCTGTGCCTCGCCGCCCGAGAGCGCCGGCGTGGGCTCGCCAAGTGTCAGGTATCCCAGCCCCAGGTCGCGCAAGGTCTGCAGGCGCGCCTGGACTTTCTTGAGTCCTACCGTGGCATCGAGTGCCTCGTCCACGCTCATATCCATAAGTTGCGGCAACGTAAGCAGGCTGCCGTCCTTGCCCTCGCGATGGATATGCGAGGCGGCATCCGCATAACGCGAGCCACGACATGCAGGACAGACGATCTCGACATCGGGCAAAAACTGCACGTCAAGCGATATCGAGCCCGTGCCATCGCACGTGGGGCATCGCAAGGCACCGGTGTTGTAGCTAAAGGCACCCGCCTTATACCCCGCCGCCTTGGCCTCGGGCGTACGGGCGAAGGCGCGGCGCAGCTCATCATGGATGTCGGCATAGGTCGCCACCGTCGAGCGCACGTTGGCGCCAATGGGCGTGGCGTCAATCAGGTTGGCGCGCGCGATGCCCTCGGCATCGACCCAACGCACGTGCCTCGGCAGGCGCTCGCCGGCCGCTTGCGCCTTGAGCGCCGGGATGAGCGTCTCGAGCACCAGCGTCGTCTTGCCCGAACCCGAAACGCCCGTCACCGCGACAAGGCGGCCGCGCGGGATATCGACTTCGAGCGGTTTGACGGTATGGATGGCCTCGGTTGCCATGCGGATATGGCCCTGGTCGAACATTTCGTCGTCAGTCACCTGTGGGCGCAAACGCTTGGGCTCTGCGCGCAAAAACGGAGCGATGCGGCTGCCCCGCGATTGCTCGACCTCGCCTACCGTACCAGCGGCGATTACACTGCCGCCGCCTGCTCCGGCAACGGGGCCCATCTCGACCAGATAGTCGGCTTCCGCTAGTACGCGCGTATCGTGGTCGACAACAACCACGGTGTTGCCGTCATCCACCAGATCTCGCATCACGCCTACCAGGCCGTCGACATTAGCAGGATGTAGGCCAATTGAGGGCTCGTCCAGCACATAGAGCACGCCCGTCGATCGGTTGCGCACCACGCGGGCGAGCTGCACGCGCTGACGCTCACCCGTGGAGAGCGTGGCACCGGCGCGATCGAGTGAAAGGTAGTCGAGACCCAGGTCGACCAGGCGGCGGGCCGTACTCAAAAACGAATCGCAGATGTCCCCGGCCATGGGCTGCATCTCGGCCGGCAAGGATGCGGGCACCCCGCGCACCCACTCAATCGCCTCGCCCAGCGTCATGGCTGCCGCCTGCGCCAGATTGATACCGCGCACCTGGGGCTGGCGCGCGGCGTCGGAAAGACGCGTGCCGCCGCAATCGCGGCACGGCCCCTCGCACAAAAAGCGTGCCACGCGCTTAAGTCCCTTGTCGTCCTTAACCTTGGCGAGCGCATTCTCGACGGTATAGACGGCGTTGTAATAGGTAAAGTCGAGCGGCGTGGCGCCCTCGCCATTTTTGGGAACGTAGAGAATGTGCTTCTTAACTGCCGGGCCATGGAACACGATATCGCGCTCTTCAGGCGTGAGCTGGTTGAACGGCACGTCGGTGCGCACGCCCATCTCGCCGGCCACCTGCTTCATCAGATCCCACATCAGCGTGCCCCAGGGAAGTACCGCGCCCTCGTTGATTGTCTTTGACTCGTCGGGCACCAGGCTCGCCTCGTCCACCTCGCGCATGACGCCGGTGCCTCCGCAGGTAGGACACGCGCCGCCACTGTTAAAGGCAAGGTCCTCGGCACCCGGCGCATAGAACTCGCGCCCGCATGCGGGGCATGTGAGCGACAGGCCCGCGGCCACGTTAAGGCTCGGCTCCACGCGCGCCCCGCAATGCGGGCACACGTGATGTGCGCAGCGGCTAAAGAGCAGGCGCAGGCTGTTGTTGAGCTCGGTCATGGTGCCAAAGGTCGAACGCACGCCTGGCACACTGGGGCGCTGATGCAATGCGAGCGCCGCCGGCACGTGCAGCACTTCATCCACTTGAGCATGCTCTGCCTGCGTCAAACGACGGCGGGTATAGGTGCTGAGCGCCTCCAGGTAACGACGCGAGCCCTCGGCATACAGAACCCCCAGCGCCAGCGAGCTCTTGCCCGAACCCGACACGCCGGCAATACCCACGAGCCTTCCCAGCGGAATATCGATATCGATGTCCTTGAGATTATGGACGCGCGCACCGCGCACCTCGATAGCACTTGGCTGTTGCGACACCGTCATCGCTTCCTTTCCTGTTGATCGAATGTGACAAAGGGACAGTCCCTTTGTCACATTAAAACGCAATCGCGAATGTACTTGCTCAGCATGGGCACGGTAAACCGGACGAGACCGTATCCGGCAGCCTCGATGACGCGCTCGCGAATCAGGCTTGCACGATATTTACTCGCCCAGCTCTGGGTACGGTCGCAGCGCTCAATGATATCCGCCATACGCGTCGGCTTGTCCTCGTCAACCGCCATGGCCTCGATAAAGAGGCGCTGCGGACTGCGTAACCCGTAATACAGAGGCGCGTCAACCGCTTCGTAGAACTCGGAGACGGCATCCGCATGGCCATCCTCGACATCGCGCCTTTCAATGACCTGCGAGCCACGCCGGACAGCAGACCGCCACATGTAATATCCCACCAGCTGAACCATATAGGGATGCCCCATGCTCTTGTGTGCCGCAAGGTTCGCCGTCTCCGCATCAACGGAAAGGCCGGCGTACTCGATCGTCTGGACATATGAATCGCGCACCTGGGGCAAAGAAATCGCCCCCAACGTACGCTGCTGGGCGCGTCGCAAAAACGTCACGCTCGGCTCTTCGAGCAGATCGTCAACCATACTGGGCAAGCCGGCAAAAACCAGCGCAAGACCACGCTGGTCGCTATCGGGCAAGCCCGTGGCATCCTGATCTCCGAGCACCTGCTGATAGAGAACGGCGAGAGCCGCCAGTTCCTCGATAGACGCAGATTGAGCCTCGTCAATCGCAAACAGAATGCCCTTGCTTGGGCCGAGTTTCTTGAGACGTTCGTTGACCAGCCCTCGCAACGTCTCGCCTTTTGCCCGCGCCGCCTCAACCGACATTCGGCCAAATGACGGGCCAAACTCCATTGACGTCACAACGGGCTTATTCGAGCGAAGCGCGTCGGCCAAGCGGTCGCATAAGCCAAGCGAAGCGGAATCGGAGACAACCGCCCATCCGCGCTCACTGGCCAGACGTTGCAGCTCCCGCAGGAGAACTGTTTTGCCACAGCCGCGGTTTCCTGTAATGAGCATGAGTCTGCCCGGCGCTCCGGCACCGTTATCGAGCCCTTCCTCGAAATCTTCGATAACCGACTCGCGACCGATAAGCATCGGAGGCCGCTTGCCTGCCGTTGGCTTAAAGGGATTTGGATTCATGCCGGCCTCCTCGGATTGGCAAACACTGGTAATAGTTATACCAACTTGTACCGAGTTACACCAATTGCATACGACAAAGGAACTGTCCCTTTGTCACCTGTGGCCGAAAAACTCGGCGTCTGCTGCTCGCCAGGGGCGGAAGGTGGTGGGATCGATCTTTACGTGCGCCGCGGCGGGTACGTCGTACCATTTGACCGTGTAACCGGCGCCGTGAGAGCAAAAGACCGAGTCGGGCGTGTTGGGCAGATCGGCCTCGGGCTCATAGGCGGCCACCTCGATTACGCGCTCCGCATCATGGCAAGCCGCATAACCGGCGAACTCCAGGTACAGATGCCCGCGACCGCCCGTGTAGGCAGCCACCTCCAGCGCATAATCCTGCACCTCGGATGCCGGCACGCGACCCACAAGCTTCGCCCGGTCTCCCGCCATCGTCGGCGGCTCGTACTCGGCACTCATGCGCGTGGCATCCGAGAGCGCCCGGCCCACGCACTCCCCCGGCACCTCGAGCTCAAAGCGATACCACGGCTCCAACAGTACCGCCGCGCCGGCCTCGCGCGTCTGCATCAAACCCTGGCGAATCGCGCGGTACGTGGCCTGACGAAAATCGCCGCCCTCGGTGTGTTTGGCATGCGCGCGGCCGCCCGTGAGCGTAATGCGCACATCGGTGATGGGCGAGCCCGTCAACACGCCCAGGTGGTCGCGCTCCATGGCATTGGTGAGCGCCAAACGCTGCCAGTTAAGATCGAGCTCATCGGTCGAGGTCACGGTGCCAAATTGCACGCCCGAGCCTGCCGGTAACGGCTCCAGGCGCAGGTGCACCTCGGCATAGTGGCGCAGCGGCTCAAAGTGGCCCACGCCCTCGACCGACTGCGAGATAGTCTCCTTATAGAGAATGCCGCCGGGCTCAAACCCAACCGTAAGGCCAAAGCGATCGGCCAGCACCCGCTGCACGACCTCGAGCTGCACGGCGCCCATCAACTGCAAATGAATCTGCTCAAGATGCGTATTCCAGCTTACGCCGAGCATGGGATCTTCGTCCGCCAACTCAGTCAGTGCTTTGAACACCGCGTGGACATCGTGTTCGCCCGGAAGCACCGTATAGGTGAGGACCGGCGCAATGACGGGCGCATCGCCCGCGGGCTCCGCGCCCAAGGCGTCCCCCGGGCGAACGTGCGCAAGACCCGTCACGGCGCAGATGCCGCCAGCAGCAACCTCTTGGGCAAGCTCATACTTCTCGCCGTTATAGATGCGTACCTGGTCGATCTTTTGCTCCCAAGTGGAGGCGCCAGAGCATCCCTCGACAACTTGCTTTGCGCGCAGCACACCGCCCGTCACCTTGACCCAGGCAAGACGCTCACCACGGTCTCCACGACTCACGCGATAGACGCGCGCGGCAAACTCCGGGAGCCACGCCTGTTCACGCATCAGCGCGCATATGCCATCCAGCAACTCGTCCACGCCTTGGTCCTTGAGCGCCGAGCCGGCAAAGCAGGGAAAGAGCTTGCGCTCGGCAACCATGCGCGACAGCGCTGCGACGGAAAGCTCACCCGCTTCAAGAAACTCCTCGAGTGCCGCCTCGTCCAACGCAGCAGCATCCTCCCAGGCGGCACCGCCCGCCAGCAGCTCGTTGGCATCCAGGCAGCCCTCGGAAAGACGCTGCCCCAGCTGTGCCAGCAAAACATCGCGACCGGGATTCTCCAAATCGATCTTGTTGATGAAGATGAACGTCGGGATGTCATAGCGTGCAAGCAGGCGCCACAGGGTTTCGGTGTGCCCCTGTACGCCATCGTTGGCACCCACCACCAGAATCGCATAGTCGAGCGCGCGCAGCGTGCGCTCCGCCTCAGCCGAAAAATCGACGTGGCCGGGTGCATCCACGAGCATGACGTGGGCATCGCCGTGGTCGAGCACGGCCTGCGACGAGAAGATCGTAATGCCGCGCTCGCGCTCGATCGCGTTAGTGTCCAGGTGAGAATCACCATCGTCCACACGGCCGCGTTTGCGAATGCGGCCCGCGTTGAACAGCATGGCCTCGGCCAACGTGGTCTTGCCAGCATCGACATGCGCCAAGATTCCAACGACCGCTTGCTTCGACATGGCTCTCCTCTTATTGCAAGCCCATCGCACGCGGCAACGGGCATCCTCGTTCCACACTGGATGATACAATTTACGGGCCGGCGGGCGAAGCGGGCCCTATCCCCCGACCGAGCTCATCGCCCTGCGTTGCCGCGCGGCGATTTTCGTAGGTTCGCGCCTTGCGAAAGCCGGCACCTCCCCTTTTTGTCCGCCCGGACTCATCTGGGCGGTAACAACGCGAGCCCCACAACGACGCGTTTTACCAAAAATGGCCCCACTCGAGGCCATTTTTTATTTGAGCTGGGTGATGATACGTGCCTTGGCTCCTACGCCTCGCGCAGCCAATCAAACGCGACACGCGGCGTACCGTCCGACACATATACGACACCGGCGCGCTTAAACCCGGCCTTGGCGATGGCGCCCTGCATAGGCAGGTTGTCTTGATGTGTGTCGATACGCAGATGGTCGATGCGTTCCTTGGCAAAGGCAAACATCGCGGCCGCGACGCCATGCGTGGTGCCGTCGGATGCCACGCGGTGCAGCACAGCATACGGGGCATCGCTGCGCCACTGGCCGCCCTCGATCGCATCGTAGGAACTGTCCGGCCCCGGCAGAAAGGCAAACGTCGCCACCACGCGGCCGTCGATTTCGCACACGTAGCTGCCACCAGCGGCGATATCGGCAGCCAGCTGCTCGGCCGAGGGCGTGCCTACCGGCCACTGCGTGGCGTTGCCATGCGCGCGCATAAAAGCGCGGGCCGCGTCATAGATGGCCATAACGGCGGGAATGTCGGTATCGAGGGTTTTTCTGATCATCACGCGGCGACCTCACGTTTATTGGTATCACTTTGATTGAGCAATGATACCAGCGTTTGAAGAGGGGCGCGAAGCAGATGGGGAGCAAAAAGCGAGCCGCCTGGTCAAAGGCAAAGAGCGAGTTTTTGGGCGCTGCCACCGGCGGCGATATGGGCGACCTGTTTGCGCGCGAGGATGAGCGCCGCGACGCCCTGGACGCCGAGCGCGATGAAGCCTGGCGCTACAAGTCGTGCGAACGCAAAAACCGTTACGACACGCGCGCCGAGGCCGAGGCAGTTATGGCCGACTGCGAAAACCGCGGGCGGCGCGGCCTTGCCTGCTACAAATGCGAATACTGCGGCGGATGGCATCTGACGTCGCACCCCTGGAAATAGGCCCCGCATCGGCGCGGCGCCGGCCATCGCACGCAAGCTACGGGCGCGGCGGCACCAAAACGTCGTAGCGAACGGCCTTGCCCGCAAGCTGATAGCTCGGCTTAACGCCGGCAAGCAGCGGCCCCTTCACCGGCCGTTTGATAACGACTTTGCGCGGATACACCGCAAGCGCTGCCTGGACCAGCGTCTCCTCGTCGGCGCACGGCTGCTCCAGATGATGCAAAAGCTGAAACTTCTTTTTGACCGCCGCGCTCTTGGTGCGTTCGGGAAACATGGGGTCCAGATACACCACGTCGGGAGTCGCGAGCTCGCCCTGCCCGATCAACTCAGCTACATGGCGAAGGCCGGCGATGCTGTCCTCGCCCGCATGCAAGCGCATGCGCGACACGGTAGCCGCAAGCGCCGGATCGTCTGCCGCGCGATCCAAGGCATCCTTGAGAAGCGCCGCGATCACGCAATCCTGTTCATACAGATCGACGGTAAAGCCCGCGGCCGCCAGCAGCAGCGAATCCTCGCCAAAGCCTGCTGTGGCATCAATCGCCCATGGTTGCTCGATGCCTTTTGTGCGCGCAGCCTTTACCAACAGCTCTTGCTGCAGACGACCCTGCTTGAGCCGTGGAAGCATGCGGCCAAAATCGGCACGCAACTCCATCGTGCCGTCGGTGAGCGTAAGGCCCTCGGACGTCCGCACGAGCTCGAGCCCAGCAGCCCGAGCAACAGAAAAGGGATCGACGACGCCCATGGACACTCCTTAGCAAGCAAAACGAATACGTGAGCGCCATCTCAGTTGGCACCCAACCGTCCGCTATTGTCCCACACGCGACATGGTCCACAGCATCCCAATGCAAAGCACCGCCATCAATCCCGTGCACACGGCAGCGATCACAGAATCACCCATGCGCCTTCCCAACGACCGCGGTTCACGCACTTGCTCCGGTCCGTACATCATGGCTCCTCCTTCGGTTCAACTCTTACCATGGCCTCATCATCGCAGCGCCGCGCATACGCTGCCATCGATTTGACTTACGTCCAGCTTTCCTTTTTGAAAGATTGGACCGTGCAGGCAAGAGACGCTTTCAAACGCATGCATCGCCCCGTTGAACTACAATGTGCTTCACGATATGTGCCGCAACCTGGGTGCGACAGATTCTCCGCGCCCGCATCGAAAGGACCAGCTATGAGCGCCGCTCGCAAGACACTCAAAATCCTTGCCCTGATTTATTTTGTTCTGGGCATCGCCAGTCTCGTCATTGGAATCGCCGGCATCGCGACCGGCAAGCTCGAGTCCACCTACGGGTCGAACGCCATGCTCGCCGCGGCCGTGATTATCGCCAAGGGCCTCATCGATCTCGCCGCAGGTGTTGCGGGCATCAAGGGCGCCAACAAGCCCTCGCAGGTGGATGGCGCGTTTAAGCTCGGCATCGTTGCCGCACTCGCCACGATTGCGCAGGCCGTGCTCACGCTTCCCGCACTCGGCGGCAGCGCCGTCAATATCGGCGCCTTTGTCATCGTGGTCTACGACCTGTTCTTTGTTCAGCAGGCGCACGCCGTCAAGGCCGAGAACAAGGACCGCCTGTAAGCGCTCGCTTCTCATAGCCTCTGCAGCCAAGCAACTAAAAAGGGCCGATCGCGCATCTCCGCGGTCGGCCCTTTACGTTTGCCCAGATAAAACCTGCCAAAATAAACCTGTCCCTTTTTGGTAGGTTAGTGGCGGTACTCGGCGATGATGAAGTCGATATCGGTCTGAAGGGTGTCCAGGTTTGCCAGGCGCTCTTTGTCGGCAGGGCGCGTGCGGTAGTAGTACGGCGTCATCTGAAACACCGCCTCGATATCGGCCTGCGTCCGGAGGGTGATAGAAGCTGTCACCCGCTGCGTTCCGACCAACTCGAGCTCGGTAGTCTTCGGCAGCTTCTCGTCGTTAAGGTATGGCGTGTCGTAGAGCACCTCCTTGAGCCCAAACAGGTGCCGAGCGCCCGGCACCACGGTGTAGAGCGAGCCCTCGGGCGCCAACACGCGGGCAAACTCACGCTCGTTAAAGGGGGCGAAGAGCTCGGTCACCATATCGAAGGCGCCATCGGCCACCGGGATATCCTTCATGTTGGCTACGAAAAAGGTCGCATCGCCGCGCTTGGCGGCCAGGCGCACCATCTCCTTGCCCAGGTCGAACCCGTAAGCATCTACGCCCGGCACCGCGCCCATGGCGCTCGTGTAGTAGCCCTCGCCGCAGCAAATATCGAGCAAGGTCATGGGGCTGCTCGTAGACGTTGCACGCCCAGACACCTGCTCGCGCACCAGTTCGACCATCGCATCGCGCAACGGCGCATAGTAACCGCGGTTCAGAAAGTCACGACGGCTGCGCGCCTGCGACTTGGGATCGCCCATGGAGTCGCCGCTCTTAGACGAGCGCAGCAGATATAGATAGCCCTCGTGCGCACGGTCAAATCGGTGTCCGCCCGCGCATGCGGCACCGCGCTCGTCGTCCACCAACGGCTCATGGCAAACGGGACACAACAACATGGCAACTCCTTAGCGCGGACAACACAACGCCCACCATTGTCGCACGCCTCCCTCACCAAGTCATTGGGGACGTTCTTGAATGACTAAGGAGTGTCCCCAGCTGCCGGCAGAAAAGAAACGTCCCTAAGTGCCGACTAGTCGATTAGGAGTATCATCGTCTGCGCAAATAAGCACGAATGAGCATGTTAGAGATTGAGAGCGTATGGCAGACACCGCATCTAAGCACATTGACATGACCACCGGCTCGCTGTGGCGCAATATTCCCCTGTTCGCCTTTCCCGTCGCCGCCACGAGCATCCTTGAGCAGCTGTCGAACCTCATCGCCACGGTCATCATCGGTAACTTCTCGGGCGACCAGGGAACCCTCGCCATGGCGGCGGTCGGCTCCAATGTTCCGCTTACCAGTCTTATGATCAACCTGTTTATTGGCCTGTCGCTTGGCTCCAACGTGGTCATCGCCAACGCCATCGGCCGCAACGATCAGAACATGGTCAAGCGTGCCGTCCACACCTCGATTTTAATGGCGCTCGTGGGCTTTGTCGTCATCGCGCTGGGCGAGATCTTTGCCGAGCCCATGCTCGCCGCGCTCAACGTCCCTGACGAAACCATGCCGCTCGCTTCGCTCTACCTGCGCGTCTTTTTGCTCAGCATGCCCTCGATCTTGCTCTACAACTTTGAGGCAGCAATCTTCCGCTCTGTCGGCATCACCCGCATGCCGCTGCAGGCGCTTGCCGTGTCCACCATCCTCAATATTGGCCTGGACCTCATCTTTGTCCCCGTGCTCCACTGGGGCGTCGCGGGTGTCGCCATCGCCACCGCCATCGCCTACACCGTCAGCGCCGGCACGCTCTTTGTCCACCTGCTCAAGACTGACTCCGTCGTCCGCGTCACCCCACGCGGCTTAGGCTTAGACCCCATCGCCCTCAAGCGCATCGTCAAGATCGGGCTGCCCGCCGGCATCCAAAGCGCTGTCTTTGCCGTCGCCAACATCATCATCCAGTCCGCCATCAACAGCCTGGGCACCGAGGTCATGGCGGCATCCAGCGCTGCCATGAGCCTGGAGTACGTGTGCTACAACCTGCTCAACAGCTTTAGCCAGGCTTGCACCACCTTTGTGGGACAAAACCACGGTGCCCGCCAGATCGACCGCTGCACCAAAACGCTCAAGGTCTGCCTGGTCGAAGGCGGCATCGTTGCACTCACCACGATTATCGTCATCGTCGGTCTGGGGCGCGAGATCCTGGCGTTGTTCAACAGCGACCCCAACATCGTCTCGATCGGCTATATCCGCGTGTGTTCGATCTTCCCGGCGTACGCCTTTAGCATGTTCTACGAAAACATGTCCGGTTATCTGCGCGGCTTTGGCATCTCGCTCATGCCCGCCCTCATCACCATGATTTGCGTCTGCGGCATCCGCTTCTATTGGGTGTTCTGCGTGTTCCCGCACTTCCGCACCTTTGCGAACATCATGATGGTCTACCCCATCAGCCTGGGCACCACAGCGTTCTTTATGGTCGTGGCGGTATTGCTCTGCCATCCGGCACGCACCTATCGTCTGGCGCAAGCTAAGACTGGGGCGCGCTAGACACATCCAACAAGGTGGCGCATCGGCAACTAGCTCACGATATGTGAGCTCATGTAGTCGATAAAGCGCCTCGTGGCGATCGGCATGGTATCCCAGCTGCGCCAGGCTGCCACGACGTCGCGTGAGGGAGCGTGCACGATGGGACGCACGCAAATATCAGCCTGCATGCCCTCGACCGTACGCCGGTAGAGCATGCTCACGCCGAGGCCCTCCTCCACCATCGCCATAATGGTGTAGTCGTCGGTAACCTCACTTGTCACGTGCGGGGACAGCCCGTGCGCCGCAAATGCATCGAGCACCAGGCTCTGCTCGCCCTCATCCAGCAGCACAAACGGTTCGGACGCGAGGTCGGCGAGCGTCACCTTTTCCTTTGCCGCCAGCGGATGGGCGGCTGGCAACAGCGCCACCAGCTCGTCATGATAGGCCACGCGCTTCTGAAGCCCCGTGGTAAATCCACGCGCCGTAAAGCAAAAGTCAACCACGCCATCGTGCACCCATTGGGCGTTGCGCGTGTAATCGCCCTGCTTGAGGGTAAAGCGCACGCCCGGATGCAGGGCCCCAAAGTCGCGGATCACGCGCGGCAGCACGGTACGGCTTACGTTGGTAAACGTCGCAATGCGAATGTCGGTCGATGAAAGCCCCAGCAACTCCTGGCGCTTGCCCTCGAGCTCGGCCTCGGCCGTTACGATCTGGCGCAGATACGGCAGATACTGTTTGCCGTCGCGCGTAAGCGAGACGCCCTGCTTGCCGCGCTCGATAATCGTGGTGCCCAGCTCGCGCTCGAGCGCCTTGACGGCCTGGCTCACCGCGCTTTGCGTATAGCCCAGCGCGTCGGCGGCACGTTTCAGGCTGCCGCAATCGACCACCATACATACAATCTGATACCGCGATGCCATCGTGCCTCCACTTCGATGTAGCCGTAAAACGTTTTGCCAGGGTTTTTTCTTCCAACATTAGTATTTCTTAATCATACTGAAGATACATTCGCTTTACTACATCCATATCTGGGAGCAGAATCCTTTTTGCGAAACCGTTCTGTAACAAAAGGAGTCCCATGGATCGCAAAAAAGCAATCGCGCTCTCATTTTCCGTTCCCGTCGCATGGGGCTTTTCGTACCCCCTCATGAAGATCGGCATGGACAGCATGAACGCCACGAGCATCGTCGCGCTGCGCTGCATCATCGCCTTTGCGGCCTGCCTGCTGCTCTTCCACAAGCACGCGGTGCGCATCAACCGTGACCTGATGGTCCGCGCCGCCATCATCGGCGCCATCATGGCAACCGAGATCACCTGCATGTGCCTGGGCTCCAGCCTCACCTCCGCCTCCACCGCCGGCTTTTTGCAGAGCCTGACGGTCGTGATCGTGCCGTTTGCCAACGCGGCCCTGCTGCGTCGCGCCCCCGAGCGCAAGGTGCTCATCGGCACAGCCATCGTCACCTGCGGCATGTTGCTGCTCTCGGGCGCCGACTTTACCAGCCTGAATCCCGGCGCGATCATCATGCTGCTCTCGGCCTTTATCTATGCCGGCCACATTATCGTAGCCAAGCGCTTTGTCGAAGAAGTCGATCCGCTGGCTCTGGGCGTTTGGCAGCTGGGCTTCGGTGGCTTGTTCTCGGGCATCGCCGCGTACACCTTTGGCGGCTTCACGCTTCCCAGCACGCCGAACGAGATCGTCGTTGTCGTTGCGCTCGCACTCATCTGCTCTGCCTACGGCTTTATCACCCAGACGCTCGTGCAGCCCCACGTACCTGCCGAGACCACCGGCTTCGCCTTCTCGCTCGAGCCGGTCTGCTCCGCCGTCTTCTCGTTCTTCCTGGTCGGCGAGGTCCTGAGCCCCATCGCCTTCTTTGGCGCCGCCCTCATCCTCACCGGCGTCATGGTGGCAACCGTCGAGCTTCCGCGCCTTCGCGCACACGGACACGCTCGTATGGCAGGAGTGCCCGAGCACATCTCGTAGGCCCCACTCTTCATACAGCCGTGGCATAAAGGCAACCGGTGCGCCTTTACAATAGATGCCAACAGAGCATCTGCCATAAAGGAGCCCCATGGACACCGCAACCCGCGACCGCAACATAGCAACTTGGTTGGGCGATGCGCCGCAGCCGGTACGTGACACTACGAACCAGCTGCTCGAGCGCATCGCCCTTTTGCGTGCCGAGCAGACTATCTACCCGGCACAAGACGACATCCTCAATGCCCTCGCCTACACGCCAGCCGACCAGGTCAAAGTTGTCATCTTGGGTCAGGACCCCTATCACGGACCCAACCAGGCCATGGGGCTGTCGTTCTCGGTCCCCGCAACGCAAACCAAGTTGCCGCCGAGCCTGCGCAACATCTATAAGGAACTCAAAGCCGATCTGGGTTGCCCCATTCCCGCCACGGGAGACCTAACCCCCTGGGCACAGCAGGGCGTCCTGCTCCTCAACACTACGCTCACCGTGCGCGAGCATGCCGCGAACTCGCACGCCAAACTGGGCTGGAGCACGCTCACCGACTACGTTATCGAACGCTGCTGTCAGCTGCCCCAGCCGGTAGTCTTTTTGGCATGGGGCCGCTTTGCCCAGCAGATGGTCGAAGGCAAGCTCGCCGCTACCGGCGCGGACAAGGCAACCGGCAAGTTATGCCTGGCTTCTACGCACCCCTCGCCGCTTTCGGCCAACCGTGCCACGGCAGAACTCCCCGCTTTTATGGGGTCGCGCCCCTTCTCTGCCGCCAATCGGCTACTCGAACAGCACGGCTCGACCCCCGTCAACTGGACTTGCCTCGGCTAAAAATCGATACATCAAAAACGCGCCCGACAGCTTTCCATCGGGCGCGTTTCCTATTCGGGCCAAATAAATTGTGTGCGGCCGGCCTCGCCGCCATCGATCAGCAGGCTCTGCCCGGTCATAAACCGGTTGGTCACGCCCACAAAGTAGATCCACTCGGCGATCTCTTGGGCGGTGGCCCAGCGTTTAAGCGGCGTGAGCTCCATAATCTGGTTCCACAGGTGTTCGTCTTCCATCACGCAACGGTTGAGCGGCGTGATAACGCCGCCCGGGTCCACACTGTTGGCGATGGCCTGCGGCGCCAAGCGGTTTGCAAGGTTCTTGGTGTAGGCGATAACGCCGCCCTTGCTGGCAGCATAGGCGGGAAACTCCGATCCCGTATGCCCGCTCGCCGACCCCACATTGACCACGGATGTAATAGCCGGCGCCGGCTTGGCGGCAAGCCCCTCCCCCACAAAGGCGTAGCGCTCGGTCACGTTGATGGTGCCGCACAGGTTGGCGGCAATATCGTCGGCCGAGTCCTGCGTACCAGCAACATTCACGATCACCTGGGGTTCAAGCTCGCCTGGAAACGAGTCCGGCTCGCGGACATCGACGATCAGATGGCGATAGCGCTCGTGCTCGATCGCTGCCGGCAGCAAATCAAAGCCCACGACCTCGTGGCCCTCGTCCAAAAAGCGCTGCACGCACGCGGCTCCGATACCGCCCGAAGCGCCCGTGATCAAAACCCGCATATTTGCTCCTTAGGCGGTTGCGTGGCGCTCGAGATACTCGGCGCCCACATTCTCGCGCTCCCAGCCGCGCACGACCTTGTAGCCCACAGGGCTCAGGAAGACCTCGCACAGCAGCTCGGCAACAGCGCCGGTCAGCGAGCACATAAGGACCTGCACCCAGGTCCAACCAAAGAACGTGTGGCTCACCACAATGGCAAAGACCAGGTTGTCGATAAACTGGCCAACGCCTGTAGACACATAGGAGCGGAAGGCAAAGCTCGCAAAGTTATTCTTTTTGAGCATACGGCCGAGCGACTGGTTGAGCGTGGAGTTAACGACGGCAGAGACGAGCATGGCGAGCGAAGATCCAAACACCACGTACCAGGTGCCGCCGATGGTGGCGTTAAGGGCGGTGTTGACCTCGATCATACCCGTGTCGTAGTAGGCGCCCCACATGCCGGGCGTGAGCGAGCATGCCCAAAAGCACAGGCTTACGGCCAGGTTGACCGCCAGCGCGAGGATAGAGATTTTGATGGATGCCTTGGCGCCAAAGCGCTTGCAGATCATGTCCTGGCACAAAAACGAAACCCAGCTCACCACAAAGCCGCAATCGAGTGCCAGATACGGCAGGCTGATGAGCTCTTTGTTGGCCAGCAGGTTCATCATGATAACGCTCACGATAAACAGCGAAACCGTTGCCGCGGGAATGCTCCGCAACAGGACCTTGTAGTCCTCCATGACCTTCTTGATCATTATGTACTCCTTTGGTTTTAGGTTTAACGAGCAGGATATCGGACCCGAACTGCTCGGCCGCCACGGTCTTGAGGCGACGGTGGGTATGATAGCCGCTCACGCGGCGGCAGGCAAGCAAACGGCGCGGCGGCCCCACAGGATCACCGCGCCGGTGCGCTAAAACGTTACGTTGCCGAACTCCGACAGGACAAGGTCGGGGTTGTGGTCGGTAGCCCAGTCCACGTTCCACGGGCTCGTGAACAGCAGCAGTTTGCCGCCGCGCATGTCCTCGACGCGCAGGGTATCGCGCGTGAGCGAAAGGCCCGGGATATCGATGGTGTCGGGGTCGTTTTGGATCCAGCGGATGTCCGTATAGGGCAGCGGCTGGCGACGAACCTCAACACGGTACTCGGCCTTGAGGCGGCGCTCGAGTACCTCAAACTGCAGCACGCCGACCACGCCCACGATGACGCTCTCCATGCCGGCACCCAGCTCGCGGAAGATCTGGATGGCGCCCTCCTGGGCAAGCTCCTCCATGCCCTTCACAAACTGCTTGCGCTTGAGCGTGTCGACCTGCGTAATGCGGGCAAACATCTCGGGGGCAAACGTCGGGATCTGCGGATACTGCACGTGGCGCTTGCCGGAGCACACGGTGTCGCCGATGCTAAAGATACCGGGATCGAACAGGCCCACGATGTCGCCGGCGTACGCCTCGTCCACGATGGCGCGATCGTCGGCCATCATCGAGGTGCCCGTCGCCAGCTTGAGCTTGCGGTTGCCCTGCATATGGAAGGCGTCCATGCCGCGCTCGAACTTGCCCGAGCAAATGCGCACAAAGGCAATGCGGTCGCGGTGGTTCTTGTCCATGTTGGCCTGGATCTTAAACACGAAGCCGCTAAAGTCGTTCTCGGCGGGCGCGACCGGCTCGCTGGTGAGCGTATCGGTATAGGCACGCGGCGTCGGGGCCAGACGCAGGAACTCTTTAAGGAAGGGCTCCACGCCAAAGTTGGTGAGCGCCGAGCCAAAGAACGCCGGGCTCAGCTTGCCGCAGGCCACGGCATCCAGGTCGAGCTCGTCGCCGGCGCCATCGAGCAGCTCGATGTCGTCCATCAGGTTCTTGTGGTTCTCCTCGCCGATAAGCTCGTCCATGGCGGGGTCGCCCAGCTCGGCCTCGACCTCGGCAACCTTCTTGGTGGCGTTGGCATGGCCGTCGCCCTCAAAGGCGATAACGCGACGGGTCTGGCGATCGAACACGCCGCGGAAGTTGCGACCGCTGCCGATCGGCCAGTTCATGGGATACGTATTGATGCCCAGGACGTTCTCGATCTCTTCCATGAGCTCAAACGGATCGCGAGCCTCGTGGTCGAGCTTGTTCACAAAGGTAAAGATGGGAATATGGCGCAGCGTACAGACCTTAAAGAGCTTTTTGGTCTGGGCCTCGACGCCCTTAGCGCCGTCGATGACCATGACTGCGGCGTCGGCGGCCATAAGGGTACGGTAGGTATCCTCCGAGAAGTCCTGGTGGCCGGGGGTATCGAGAATGTTGACGCAGGCGCCGTTATAGGTGAACTGCAGCACCGAGGAGGTAACGGAAATGCCGCGCTCCTTCTCGATGTCCATCCAGTCCGAGACGGCATGCTTAGCCGAGCTCTTGCCCTTAACCGAGCCGGCAGTCTGGATGCTGCCGGTATAGAGCAGTAGCTTCTCGGTAAGCGTGGTCTTACCGGCGTCCGGGTGGCTGATGATCGCGAATGTGCGGCGCGACGAGATTTCATCCGACAGGCTTGCCATGCGGATCCTTTCTTGCATTGAGTGCATTACGTCGTTGTAACCGCACCATTGTAGCCGCGAAACCTCGCCATAGGGCGCCTATCAGGACAAATTCATCAGTTGGGGCCTGGGTAGCCGGCCCAATCCGAATTTGTCTCTTGCGTAACTGTACATAGTGTATATATACTGTGCTTACCGGTTATATACACGTGTAGCCCAACAGCTAAGGAGCCGCTGTGGACATCATCCTATCCAATTCGAGCGACAAGCCCATCTACGAGCAAATAGCCTCGCAAGTCAAAGCTCAGATCCTTTCGGGCGCGCTCGCTGCGGGAGCCAAACTCCCCAGCATCCGTGCACTCGCGAGCGATCTTGGCGTGAGTGTCATCACCACCAAGCGCGCCTACGCCGACCTGGAGCAACTCGGCTTTATCTGCACCGTGCAGGGCAAGGGCTGTTTTGTCGCCGAGGGCAACCAAGAACTCTTGCGCGAAAACCAGCTCTGCCATATCGAAGAGCTGCTTGCGAAAGCGGCGAGCCAAGCCGAAGCCTTGGGCGTCACGCGCGACAAGCTGCACGAGATGCTCGACCTCGTAGCCCCCGAAACCATGCAGTAGCCATCTGCAAGAAAGGCTATACCATGCAAAAGTTGCTAGAACTCAAAGGTGTATCGCGCCGCGTGAGCGACCGCTTTTCACTGCGCGACGTCACGCTTGCCGTGGAGCCCGGCCAGATCGTTGGCTTTGTGGGCGCAAATGGCGCCGGCAAGACGACGACCATTCGCGCCGCGCTTGGGCTTATAAAGCCCGATGCCGGCGAGGTGCATCTGCTTGGACAGCGCTGCGACGCCAACGCGCCCGACGAGACGCAGCGCCACCTGCGCTCCCGCATCGGGCTTGTCCTGGACACGTGTCCCTTCCCCTCCACGCTCAAGGTGGGCCAGGTCGAGAAGCTCGTAGGCCCGGCATACCCCACGTGGAGCTGCGAAACGTTCGCCGGATTCATCGACCGATTTGGCCTCGATCCCAAGACGAAGGTCAAGGACCTCTCCCGCGGCATGGGCATGAAGCTGCAGCTCGCCTGTGCGCTCAGCCACAATGCCAAGCTGCTCGTTTTGGACGAAGCCACCGCGGGCCTCGATCCCATGGCGCGCGAGGAACTGCTCGACGAGTTGCTTGCCTTTGTCGCCGACGGCCAGCACAGCGTGCTGCTCTCGAGCCACATTACATCCGACCTCGATCGCACTGCCGACCGCGTCATCTGCATCGATAACGGCTCGATTGTGTTTGACCTGCCGCGCGAGGACATTACCGACCGAGCCGGCATCGCCCACTGCACCCAAGCACAGGCCGCAGAGCTTATGGCTTGCGTCGAAGGCGCCCGTGCCGCCCACCACGCCTATAGCGTGGACGTGCTCGTACCCAACCGTCGCGAGGCGCTCGAGGCCTTCCCCGAGATTCCCTGCGACCGGGCAACCATTGATGACTATCTTCGCCTCATACTGAAAGGGGCTTCGAAATGAAACGCGCCTTTATGTCTGAGCTCGCCATCGTCCGCACGCTTGTCCCGAGCATCGCGGGCGTCGGCTTGTTCATCTTCGTCGTGCTGACGCTCGCCAACGCGTCGGATGGCGATTCCGGCATGAGCGCCGGCGCCTGCGCGGTCAGTGCCATGTCACCCATCATGGTCATGAGCTCGCTGGCCGGCTTCGACAATCAAAACGGATGGGAGCGTTATCGGGCGACGCTGCCCTTCTCGCGCAAAGACATCATCTGCGCACGCTACCTGAGCGTTATTGTCTTCTCCGCCATCATGGCATGTGCAGCTACGCTTTTGAGTATCGTCGCCATCCCGCTCTTCAGCAGCGCGGGCATTCCTTCGACGGGACAGACGGTCTTTGAAATCGCAATCGCCTCGGCAGTATCGATGCTCATCTCCCTCATGATGGTGTTCCTGGCACAGCCGCTGTTCTTTCGATTTGGACACATGGAGGCGCTACGCCTATCCGTTGGCCTGTTTGCCCTGCTTGGTTGCGGCACCATGGCCACACTGAGCTCCTCCAACCCCATCAGCAACTGGCTCATGTCGATTGCCGGAGCGAATCCCGACCCTGCCGTTCTGGGCTGTCTGTGTGCAGGCATCGCCGCACTTGCCCTCGCGCTATGTGCAATCAGCTGCACCGTCAGCACCAAGGTTTATCGAGTACGAGATTTGTAGCCACACGAAACTTGACCCACGTAGGCCACAATCGGTCGCAATCGCCCATCCGCAAATCCATGGCAAACGGCATGTCCCCGGCGTGCGCCACCGTACTACTTGCGCAGCGGCTTGGGCAGCGGAATGCCGGCGGCGATGGCTGCAGCGATAATCATGCAGACAATGCCCTTGAGTGGGAAGCACATGAGCAGCAGGCCCACGACCATGACCGGCTGACGCATGACCGCACCCATCGTCGACGCCGTGCAGACGGCGACGCAAAAGACCGGATCGGCGCCGGTAAGGACGGCAAGGCCGTAGCCCAGGCTTACGCCCGAGAAGATAACCGGGAAGAAGTGGCCGCCGCGCCAACCAAGGTTGATGAGAGCGGGCGTCAGCATGGCCTTAACAAGACCGGTCGCGATAAGCACGCCGGCGGGGATGGTCAGATAGGTTTCCATGAGCACATCGGCTTGTGTCTCGCCGGCAAACATGGTGTAGGGCAAAACCGTGCCGCAGATGGCGAGTGCCAGACCAGCCAGCATGGCCTTGACGACAGGGCGCTCCCCTATGGCGTGGGCCAACGCCTCGCTCGCATGCTCCGAGACAAAGTACAGCCAGCCGCAGACCGTGCCGACGAGCGACAGGGGGATAAGCCAGGCAAGCTCAAGGTTACCCACCTGGGCGGCCTCGAACCTCGGCATGCCCATGCCGCCGCCCACAAGCTGGCCAAGCAGCAGGTAAGTGCCCAGACCGCCGGCAATCGCAATGCCGTAGACCACCGTCTTTTGCGCCTTGGGGAGCTTGATGGTGATCTCATCGGATGCGGGGTCCTCGTCGCCGTCGGCGCTACCGGCAAGCGGCGCCACAAAGCCAAACACGGGCGCGGTAAAGAGCGCCGTCAGGGCAGCCTGGGTGCCCAGCAGCGTGAGCTCCCTAAACTCGGCGCCAAAGCGACGCATGCGGTCGCCGACCCAGCTGCACAGGCCCGCGATGACGCCGGTCAGACCGGCTTCCGGTCCAATACTTCCGCCAAACAGTAACGGTAGCAATGCCGCGAGCGAAAGCTTGCCCAGATTGTCGTACGGGTAGCGTCCATCTTGCTTGACCTTGGCCATCACCTGGTTGAGGTCGTCGGTCTTGGCACCCGTCATCTTTTCGTACAGACCAATCACCAAGCCGCCCAGCAGGCAGACGAAAAACGGATACGGCAAAAAGCCAAACGGACCGCTCGCGAGTTCGGGCGAGGCGACGCCCAGCATATGCGGGATCTCGGTCCATAGATAGTCGATACCATGCTCCATCGCAAAGAAAAACAGCCAGACCGCGGCACCAGCAAACGCACCGGTCACAGCCACGCTCACTAAAAACAGCGCACGGTTTTTAGGTTTTGCCAGGTCATCCATCGGGACCTCCCGTTGGTCAAAAGCGACAAAGATAACTTTTATTGTAAGACGGGCGCAGCGCAGACGGGCAAACCATCTACGCCGTAAACGGCGCTACTGGGCACCGCACGCGCGACAGACCTAAGGCTTAGCTACCGATAATCGATGCGATCTCGTGCAGGTCCTCGGCAAAGTAAATGCCTTGCTGGCGCCTCGGGCTCGAAAGCCCCTTATCAATCATGTGTCCGAGCAGCGCCTTGAGGTCGTTGTAGTAACCGTCCAGGTTATACAGGATGCACGGCGCACTCAGATGTCCCAATGACACGGCCGACATGACCTCGGCGATCTCCTCGAGCGTGCCCGTGCCGCCCGGAAAGGCGACAAACGCATCGCCGAGCTCAATCATCTTGGCCTTGCGCTCGGCCATGTCGCTCGTCACGATAAGGTCATCGATACCATCGTGCTGATACTCCGCCTCGATAAAAAAGCTTGGCTCCACGCCGGTCACGTGTCCGCCGGCATCGAGCACGCTATCGGCAAGCGCGCCCATCAGCCCCGACTCGGACCCACCGTACACCAGCGCGTGGCCGTTAGAGCCAATCCATGTGCCGAGCTGCCGCACCGCAGGTAGAAACGCCGGGTCGTTACCGACGCTAGCGCCCAGGTATACCGTGATATTCATATGTTGTCCCCCTCATCGTGACGCGCGGCGCCCACTCTAGCGTTGGCGTCGGCGATATTCGCGCACGCGGCGCGACAGGTCGGCGAGCTCATCGCGATCGAGCTCTTCCAGGTGCTCAAGATCGTCCATAAAGCGCGCCAGGGTTTCCTTTTGGCGCATCTTAATGAGCGTATTGCAGTAGTTCACCGCCACGCCCGTGAGCATGGCGATGTAGAAGATGCTGATGACGCTCAGGACGACGGTGATAGCGCGGGCGACCGGCGTTTCGGCCGGGATGTCGCCAAAGCCGATCGTCGACACGGTCTCAAAGCTAAACCAGAGGCCATCGCCAAACGTGAGGGTCGTGGGCTCGGACAGCCAGACGGCCGTCGAGCACAGCAGGTAAAAGACAAGAAACAGGCCCGTGATGCGCGCAAAGCCAGCCTGGCGCAACACGTCGGCAAGCGTCCTCAACTTGTTCATCGCGACCCCTTTTCCCAAACACCCATTCACGTTCGCCCGGTATTGTCCCACAACCGGCAGTTGGAGACGCTCCTTTTGTGTCGGACAGATTGGGGCTGTCCCCAACTGCCGGGCGCGACCGCTTAGCGGCACGTACGACAGCTGGGCGGCTGAGCTGGTATCCTTATGCGTTACTGTCTCGACTCGATAGGATTGTCTGTGAAACCTTCCGCCGTCCTTCGCTTAGCTCTATATCGCACCCTAGCCGTCGCGCTTGCCGCGCTCGCCATACTGAGCGCCGTCATGCCCGCCCCCGCCTTTGCCGCCGACTCCGACCAGCAGGTCAAGACAGTCCGCGTTGGCTGGCTCGTCAACAATGCAAGCTTCCAGGAAGGCACGCCGGGCGAGCGCCTCTCGGGATGGGGCTACGAGTACCTCCAGACCCTCTCGTATTACACAAAGGGTTGGCAATACGAATACGTTAGCGGCACCTTCCCTGAGCTTTTGGACATGCTCGAGGCGGGCGAGATTGACCTCATGCCCAATGTCTCGTATTCGGCAGAACGCGAGCAGACGCTGCTCTTTTCCTCGAACCCCGAGGGCACCGAGCGCTACTACATCTACGCCAGGCCCGATCGCGACGATCTGGCCAAGGGTGACCCCCAGGCGCTCCAAGGCCTTACCATCGGCTACAACCCTGGCGTTATGCAAACCTTCGTCGGCCAGCAGTGGCTCGACGACGAAGGCGTCACTTGTACCTATAAAGAAATCGACACCGGCGGCGGCCTCTTTGAGGCGCTTTCAGACGGCGAGGTCGACGCCATCATCATGAACGACACCATTTCGTCGCCCGATGCGTCGCCCATGTTCTACGTAGGCTCGAGCGACTACTATTTTGCCGTCCCCAAAAGCCGCCCCGATCTGATGAACGACATCAATGCCGCCATGACATCAATCTCCCGTGTCAACCCGCGCTATAACGACGAAGTCAAATCGAGCTACTCGGCCCAAAACAGCGGCTCATCATCGCTCACCGGCCCCGAGACCTCCTGGCTCAAAGACAACGGCAACACTATCACGCTCGGCTATCTAAAAAACCAACTTCCCTACTGCACGCAAAACGACGAGGGCGAGATGGAAGGGTCGCTCGCCTCGCTTGCAACGACACTGCACGACAAGTTTGGCATTACGGTTAAAACCGTCGCAATCGCGAACAACAAGGAAATGGCAGAAGCCCTTTCCAAGGGAACCATCGATGTCGCCCTGCCGTTCTTTCGCGACTACTGGCTCGCCGAACAAGAAGGGGTCATCCAGTCAAAACCGATGGGAACGGTTTCCCTGACCGCCATTCACAGCAGTAAAAACCTGGACAGCGATCTTAAGAACATCGCTTGCACAGACAGCGCGATCGTCAACCGTTTTGAGCTCGAGAGCCTATTCCCCGACGCGACGGTAACCGAATATTCGAGTCCCGACGAGGTGCTCAAAGCCCTCAACGAGGGGACGGCAAGTTGCATCATTGTCCCCAGCACGCGTCTGCAAACCATCCGCGATGCCCACGACATCGAGGATTTCGAAACACAGGAACTCACCAACACGGCGCAACTATCGTGCTTGATTTCGCGCGGCAAACCCGAGCTGCTGGGGATCATTAATAAAGGCATCATCAATGCAGGCGAATCGCTCTCTGCAAGCACCTATTCCCCCACATCGTACTCGGCGCAAGAATCGGATACGTTCCGGTTTCTCTACCGCAACCGCACCGCCGTTGCGACCGCAATCATCTGCGTTTTGCTCGCCGGCATCGTCATCCTTGTCTGGTCGCTTCGGCGTGCACAGATAGAACGGCAGAAAGCCGATGCCGCCAACGCCGCCAAAACCGCTTTCCTCACGCGCATGAGCCACGACATCCGCACGCCGCTCAACGGCATCCTGGGCCTTATCGAAATTGAAGAATTGAAAGAAGGCGACATGCAGGTCGCCCGCGAAAGCCGCGCTAAGGCGCGTGTTGCCGCCAACCACCTACTGTCGCTCATTAACGACATCCTCGAAATGGGCAGGATCGAGGAGCGCAAGGTGACGCTCGAACACAAAACATTCAACCTTAAAAAGCTGTGCGACGATACGCTCGTGCTGTGCAAGCTCCGCGCATCTGATCGCGGCATAACAATGCTCGACGCCAGCGAACCCTACGCTGTCGACCAATACATGATCGGCAGCCCCACCCATATTCGACAAATCCTCGTCAACCTACTCGACAACAGCATCAAGTACAACAAGCGCGGTGGCACCGTCACATTCTCGTCGACTGTCAAACCGTTCAATGACGAGCATGCAGTGGTTTGCTTTAGCGTCTCGGATACTGGCATTGGCATGACGCCCGAGTTTTTGGAGCACATTTACGAGCCGTTTGCCCAAGAAGGCAACGATGCCCGCAGCAAGTTCCAAGGAACCGGCATTGGCATGTCGATCGTCAAATCGCTCATCGACATGATGGGCGGCACGATTGAGGTTTCGAGTGAGGTTGGCGCGGGAAGCACGTTCAGCGTCCAGATTCCGCTCGATATCGACAAGCACCCTCAGGCAAGAGAATGTACGGACGAGCAAGCAAGCAGCTGCTCGCTTGCCGACATGAACGTCCTTTTGGCAGAAGACAACGAGCTCAATGCCGAGATTGCTCAAACTCTGCTCGAAAGCGAGGGCATCGTCGTAACTCGCGCCGCCGACGGCAACCAAACGGTCGACCTATACGTCGGTCGTCCCGCCGGCAGCTTCGATGCAATCCTGATGGACATCATGATGCCGGGCACGGATGGCTACGAGGCAGCCCGCGCGATTCGTCTGAGCGAGAAGGCCGATGCAGCCGATATTCCCATCATTGCACTGACCGCCAACGCCTTTGTCGAGGATGCCAAGGCGGCACACGATGCCGGCATGAACGCCCACCTGTCCAAGCCGCTCGACCTCAACAAGCTCAAAAACATGCTCGCCTGCATCAAGAAAAACGGCACTGTTTCGCTATAGTTTGTGCTCAACCACCATACACAGGTAGAAAGGAAGCCAACGATGTTTAGGCCCTTACGTCGAAAGAAGCGCGCCATCACCGATGAGGAAGCGCGCAAACTGCTGGCCACCTGTAAGCGCGGCGTCTTTGTCGTCAACGGCGACGACGGCTACCCGTATGCCATTCCCGTCAATTACTTCTTTGACACCGAGCACGACAAGATTTATTTCCATGGCGCCAAGGCCGGCCACAAGGTCGATTCACTCAGGCGCGATGACAAAGTCTGCTTTACCGTTTACGGCAACGAGTGGTACAGGGACGACGACTGGGCTCCCTACGTTATGAGCACCGTGGTCTTTGGCCGTTGTCGCCTGGTAGACGAGACGTCTTCGTTTATCGAGGATAAAGTCCGCCAGTTAGCGCTTAAGTATTACCCTTCTGCCGAAGAAGTCGAGGAGGAAATCGCCAAAGACATCAAGGGCGTCCAGCTCTACGAGATTTCGATCGAGCATCTTTGCGGCAAGCAGATCCATGAAAAGTAAGCCTAAAAGCAAGTCTTGCAAATAGCAATTGAGCGTCTTAAGGCCGTCATCTTTGACCTGCGAGGCGGCTTGGTTTTCTAATGCAGACGTCGAGGCTTCGTCATTCGATCCGAAACAGCCAGCTATCGCCACGACAAAGGCGCCCACTTACTGTGCATTAAAAACGTAGCGGTCCAAGCGCTCGCACGCTTCCCTTACGCGCGAAAGCGGCAGCGCCAGATTCACGCGAATGTGGCAAGGTCCGTGGAACGGGCGGCCGTCCTGATAGCCCACGCCCACACGCGCACCCTCGTCGAGCAGCCACTGAATATCGCGGCCATGCTCGCGGCACCACTCCGTGCAGTCCAGGAACACCATATAGGTGCCCTGCGGGCGCAAATAGGACACACCCTCAAAATGCTCGTCCACGTAATCGCAGAAGTAGTCAATGTTGCCCTGGATGACCTGGTTGAGCTCATCGAGCCACTCGTAGCCCTGCGGCTGGTAGGCGCCGATAAGCGCGTGCATCGAAAGGACATTCATCTCGTTGTAGTGGGTCTTGTTGGACACGGCGCATACGCGGTCGCGCAGCGTCTCGTTGTAGATGATGTGGTAGCTGCCGACCAGACCCGCCAGATTAAACGTCTTGCTCGGCGCATAGAGGGCAACCGTGCGCATACGGGCATCCTCGCTCACCGACTGCGTCGGGATATGCTTGTGACCGGGCAAGATGATGTCGGACCAGATCTCGTCCGAGATCACCACGCAATCGTGCTGGCGATAGATGTCCATGGCTCGCTCGATCTCGTCGCGCTCCCATACACGTCCGCACGGATTGTGCGGTGAGCAGAACACCGCGGCATGGATGTGGTTTTGGACGAGCTTGCGCTCCATGTCCTCAAAGTCCATGCGCCACACACCCTGGTCGTCGAGCTTAAGCGGGCTGAGGGCAATGCGATAGCCCGCGGCTTCGATGGACTTGGTAAAGCCGATATAGGTGGGACTGTGGACCAGCACCGCATCGCCCGGCTGGACATACGCTCGCAGCGTCGACACAACGCCGCCCAGCACGCCGTTTTCGTAGCCGATATGCTCCGGGAGCAGGCCCTTAACGCCATTACGGTGACTCTGCCATTCGATGATGCGGTCGAAGTACTCGGGGCGCGGATCGAAATAGCCAAACATGGGGTGCTGGGCGCGCTTAATGATGTGCTCCTGGACCGTGGGCACCGTGGCAAAGTTCATGTCCGCTACCCACATGGGGATGCGGTCGAAGCCCTCGTCGGGTGCGCTCGGAGCCATACCGGGAATCTCACCCCAGGAGTCAACGGCGATGGAGTCCATGCTATGGCGGTCGATTAGCGAGCTAAAGTCGTATTTCATGCTGAGCTCCCGTGCAAAGTGATTGTTTTGGTAGGCGTTATTGTCCACCAGCACGGGCGATTTTGGCATGGGGTTTGGCGCTTAATTTGACGGGTGCGGGCGAATGGCTGGTTAGTCTTGCGCGTCGTTGACGGCGGTTATCTTCAACCTGGTTCCGTCGACCGTAAACGATATGTCGAGCCCAGCGTAAGCCAAATGGTAAATGCGGTCTGGCTCGTGTTTGCTGCCCGCGCGGCGCGGATCCTGGTGAAGAACCTCGACCAAACCGGGGAGCTTTTCAGGCGGGACCATTTCCTGCAGCACTTGCGGAAACTCGACGTCGAGCTCTTGCCACGGCGCGTCTTCAATCCAGCCGCCCGTTGCATCCGGGTGGCAGTCCGCAAACGGAATGTAGGGCTTAATGTCGTAGATGGGCGTGCCGTCGCGCAGGTCGGCCCCCAGCACATGAATGATGGGACCATCGTCGGTAAGCTCAACACGATCGAGCTTGACGCAGGTGAGCCCGATGGGATTAGGGCGAAACGGACTGCGCGTGGCAAACACGCCCACGCGCTCGGCTCCACCCAGACGCGGCGGGCGCACGGTCTTCGACCACGTGGCATTAGTGCCGGACCTGTCCTGCGTCTTGGCATCGGCAGCTATGTCCTTAGCCGTGCCGCCGGGCGTGCCGTTTTCGAAGCGCCAGAGCAGCCATAGGTGAGAGAAGGAGTCCAGACCCTCAACCGCTGCGTTGGAGGCAAATTCCGGCTCAAAAACGATGCGTCCCTGCAGATGGGGCGCCAAAAAGCTGTTGCGTGGGATGCCGAACTTCTGCGGCAGGTCGGTATGTATGTGAGCAATAGGTTCCATGCCGGTCATTGTACGGCATGGAGGTGTAGGGCGTTGCGCGCAATTCTTCGCCGCGGTCCCCCGTCGTGCAACCAACGGTTGCTTGGAAGGGTGCCGGCTGCCGCGTATGCTTAAGCCATCAACCAGCAGAAAGGAGCCGTTATGGCCTTTGCAGAAAAGCTCATCGCTGTCCGTCGCGCCCATCACCTTACCCAAGAGCAGCTCGCCGCCAAGCTCTTCGTCACACGCCAAGCCGTTAGCCGTTGGGAACGCAGCGAGGTCACACCGGGCATCGACATGATGAAGCTCATCGCCGCCGTAACCGGAGAACCGCTGTCCCACCTGCTCGAAATGCCCGAGCACTATTGTCAGAGCTGCGGCATGATACTCACGTCCGAGGACTGCGGCACCGATGCTGCGGGCACCGCGACCAATCATTACTGCAAGTGGTGCTACGACCAAGGCAAGTACACCTACGACACCACAATGGAGGCAATGATCGAGGATTGTGCCCCGCGGCTGGCACAAAACTCCGGTATGTCGCTCGACGAAGCCGTCTCGCTCATGGGCGCGGTGCTACCGCAACTGGAGCGCTGGCGCACCGTGCAAGAAAACGAGGAGCGCTACGGTGCCGAAGCCCGGTCGCGCTATGGCAATGAGGCTATCGATGCAGCAAACGAAGCGTTGCTGGACATGGATCCTCATACATGGAGCGACATGAAAGAACTCGAGCGCGCTATTCTGGGCCAGCTCTCGATTGCCATGAGCGACGGCGAACCGGAAGGCAGCGAGGCTCGCAAGCTTGTCGCAATGCACCGTCGATGGATTGGCCTTAACTGGGGGCACGAACCCCAAGACGAAGCATACCTGGGCCTCGCCCACGGCTATCTTGCCGATCAGCGCTTTATCGACTACTACGACAAGCCCTGCGGCACCGGCGCCACGGCTTTTCTGGTCCAGGCGATCGAGTCGTCGTCGGCTCACGCATAGACCACGGCGACTTTGGGTATTTCAATCGAAACCTCAACTGATTGGAGACCCATGGCTACTGATCACGAGCTTGTGCTCTACGTTATGACCGGCTGCCCGTATTGCATAAAGGTCAAGCGCTTCCTGGCCGATAACGGCGTGACCATCCCCGAGCGTAATATCTCGACCGATTCCGATGCCGAGCAGACGCTCATCGCCGTCGGCGGAAAGCGCCAGGTCCCCTGCCTGTTCATTGACGGCGAACCACTCTACGAATCGAGCGACATCATCGCCTGGGTACAAGAACATCTGCTCTAGCACTCATTGGGTCATTGGGGACGCACTTAAATGAGCAGTTTCACTCATTGGGGACGTACTTAAATGAGTAGTCGTTAAAGAACGTCCCCAACGACTAACTAGCCGTGAAAGCGGGCTACGGGCGCAAGTGGCTGTTCGCGGAAGACGTACTCGACGGCGGCGCGGTATTCGTCGACCTTTTTGGTCTTGCGAACGAGCTTGTGAACGGTCGCGGGATCGGCGAAGGCGCATTTGGCGTAGAACCACCACTCCTTCATGCGAAAGACCGCGTTGCCCCCAATCTCGTCCGCATAGGCCGCAAACAGCATGTCGTGGAAGCGCTGCAGCTCAGCGGCCGTGGCAGCAGGGCCGCCCTTAACCATGCGAGGCAGCGCGGGGTTCGCAAGCAAGCCACGCCCCAACATCACATGGCGCGTGCCGGGATAAGCCTCCACCAGCGCATCCATGTCCCCTAAATCAAAAATGTCACCGTTATAGGCGACCGAAAACGGCGCCCGCTCCAGCGTCTCGCCATAAAACTCTTTGCGCGGCGAGCCCGTATAACGGTCCTTTTGCACGCGCGGGTGCACAATCAGCTCTGCTAACGGCATGCGACAGTAGAGGTCGAGCACGCGCTTGTACTCGTCGTCGCTTTCCAACCCCAACCTGGTCTTGACCGACACCGGCAAGGGCGAGCGTTCGCACACGTCGCTCAAGAACACCTCGAGCTCATCCAAATTGCGCAGAAAGCCCGAACCCTTACCCTTCGCGACAACCGTACCCGAGGGGCAACCAAGGTTGAGGTTGACCTCGCGGTAGCCCATATCGGCAAGCACCTGCGCCGCCCACACAAACTCGTCCGCATTCTTGGACATCAGCTGAGGCACCACGTTAAGCCCCTGGTTATTGGCAGGGTCGACCTCTTTAAACGCCTTGCCGCCAAAGCGATTGCCCACCCGCGGCGGCGGCAAAAACGGCGTGTAATAACAATCGAGCGCGCCGAAGCACTCCGCATGCACGCGACGGAACACATGCCCGGTAATCCCCTCCATGGGGGCCAGCGATAAATACATCAACATCCATTCTCAAATCAATGTGACAAAGGGACTGTCCCTTTGTCACATGCATTATGCCTTGTCCTTGAGGCCACCCACAAGGCGGAGGCGGTTACTTGGCGTTAACTACCCCTCCAGCAGTCACTGCGCAACGATTGCCAATAACACGCTGTTGATCACTATGTTTGAACAGCGCACACCCTCTACTCATTTATACTCAAGAGCGTGTGCGCTTCGCCCCCGAAAAACGATGAGAGTCGAGGACCCTATGCAGCAGCTCACCGAACAAGAACGCAAGCGTATCCAGCGATACTGCATCTATCCCAAGATTGCCGGTGCAGCGCTTGCCATGGCGTTTGTGCTGCCTTTTTTGATCATTCTCTTCGAAATGATTGACGACATCGTCTTCCACCACGAAGGCTTCCAGGATACGGGCATGACGGCCGCCCTGGTGCTCACTGCCATCGAGCTCGTCATATTCTGCTACTGCGCGCTCGCGCCGCGCTTTGGCATGCGCGGCAAGCAGTGGAAAGAAATGCAGCGCCGACTCGCCGTCGAGCAGTCCGAGAAAGACCGCTCGGCACAAATCGCGGGCGTTATTGGCACGCAGACCGCCGCGCGCCTGCTCAAGAACAGCGACAACGAGACCGCGCGCAACCTGGGTGGCGCGGCAGAAGTCGCCGCTGCCGTAGGCGCCGTCGCCACCGCAGCGGATGTGCTTACCGAGAGCTTCGCTAACGCAAAGGCCATGGCGGAGGCCTGTGGTGTGCCCATCCTCCGTGCAAAAAAGTGGATCGTCGCGCTTGTGGCGCTGCCCCTCGCAATCGTGTGCGGTGCCTATATCCCGCAGCTGGCACAGGGAAACATCGAGATGCAGAAGAACGCAGCGGCCGCGGCCGAGCAGATCGCCATCGCCCGCAAGACGCTAGAGCCCGCATGCGAGTACGTGTCCGCCGATGACCCTTACGAGCGATATCAAGATTACGGCTATCACGTCCGCGGCTACCTTCACGACGGCGACTCCGATACCCAGAAGACCTATACGTACCTGGATTTCGACAACAAGGGAACGCTCAAGGAAGTGAGTTACATAGCAGAGATCGACCCCGACGCGAGCCTTGAGGACAACCTCGCCCGCATCGAGCTCGACTTGGACGAACTTTCCTCTGTCGTCCAAACCGTAGACGTCAAGACCGTGAGTCCCGAGCTCCTAGCACCGCGAAAGCTCCCCGAAGAGTTTAGGCAGGCTTTTTTGAACGGTTCGCTCTACGAGAGAATCTCCATCAGGACGAGTGACAACCCCATCAAAACGTACTATTCGTTTGACACGGAGCCCGAGGACGAGTTTGACGAGTACACCCATCCAAGCATCCGTATCACATTGATGGGCAAAACGAGCTAGCCACCCAATGTGACAAAGGGACTGTCCCTTTGTCACATTATTCGGAGCGTAGGGCTTCCACAGGGTCTTTCTTGGATGCGCTGCGAGCCGGCAGCAGGCCGGCAACGACCGTCAGCAGCACCGAAATTACAATGAGCATCAGCGCATCATGCACGGGGAGGCTCATCAGGTTGGGGACCTGCTTGGCGGCAAGTGCCCAGGCATTAACCGGAAAGCTCACGGCCACTACGACGACAATGGCAAAGACGCCGGCGATGAGGCCTTCGATGAAGGTCTCGGCGTTGAACACGTTGGCCACGTTGCGCTTCGACGCGCCGATCGCACGCAAGATACCGATCTCCTTTTTGCGCTCCAGTACGCTGATGTAGGTGATGATGCCGATCATGATGGAGCTCACCACCAAACTGATGCTCACAAACGCGATGAGCACCAAGCTGATGGTGTTCACGATGTCGGTTACCGAGCCCATGATGATGCCCATGTAGTCGGTGTACGAGATTGCCTGCTCGTCGTGGCCAGCAGCTTTGACCTGCTTGTTGTACGCATCGATATAATCGAGCACGCGCTCCTTGGCCTCAAAGTCGCGCGGGAAAATCTTGACCGAAATGGGGTCCGCCTCGTCCGCATAGCCCAACGTGGTCAGATTGTTGTCGTAGGTGAGCTTCGACGCCTTGGCATAGCTCATCATGAGCGAACTCAGGTCCTCAGCGTCCATGTTAAAGTGGATAGCGCGAGCAAAGGCGTTTGCATCCACGCGCATGGCGCTCGCCAAGTTGGCAAAACTCGAAGACATCTGCGTCGCCATTTGGTCCATGAGCCCTGCCGCACCCGCCTTGAGCTGGGTTGATACCGTCGTCGCAATCTGCTCGCTGACCGCCTTCATCACCTGATCCATAGACTGCTGCAAATACGGAGCCAGCTGCTTTTGCACATAGTCGCCCATCACCTGCTGCAGACGCTCGGCCAGGGCATCGCCGCCGAGTGCCCTGAGCTGAGCCAGGTATTGCTGGGCGTCGGCATCATGCTCAAGATACGTCGAGAATGCGGCAGCAAGCTTTGACGCGTCCTTAAGGTCTTCGGGCGACAGCGCCTTAAACTGGTCGGACTGCATAAAGCCCTCAAACAGCTGATTGGCAAGCGTTCCCACCTGCTGCATTTGCTCGGGCGTGAGCTCCAGACCGTCAAAGATGCCCGAGAAATCCGGAGCCGGCGCCTTGGCCATGATGTCACTAAAGTCGATGTCTCGCCCAACACCCGAAAGGTCAATATCCAGCCCGGACAAATCAAGGCTAGAAAGGTCCATGCCGCCGGCCGCACCCGAGAGCGCAGATGCATCGAACGAGAACGCGCTCTTCAGCGCCGCCTCGTCCACACTGAACATGCTGCTCAGATCCACGCCTTGCTTGGCCTCGCTCTGCAGCTCGTCGAAGGTTTTGCCCGTAAAGACATCCGTCTCGGGGTGGGCAAGCTGCTCCTGCACAATCTGCGAATCGGCGGCGCGCTTCATAAGCTGGCAAGTCAGCGCATGCGTATAGGCAATGCCCGGAGTCAATGCGCTCGCGTTGGCCGTCTCGTTGGGTCGCACCACGCCCACAATGCGCACGTCAATACCGTCGGCAACCTTGGCGGCCATAAAGTCGGCGTCGCCAGACATGTCGGTCCACATGCCGGTCTCTTCGTTTTTGCGATAGGCATCGGCCGGCGACAACACCTTAAATGTCGTGGACAGCGCATCGTCGTAGGTAAAGTCGGTGCCGGTCTCGGGCGTCTCGACCTTGCCGTCGGCCGTCATGGCGCTGTTGACCAGGTCGTTGAGCTCATCGATATCCAGCGCGCCGATGCTATAGAGCGTATAGTCGCCCACCGTGCCGCGGTCCGAAAGCACCATCACGGCTTCGTTGGCGGACGTGGGCCAATGGCCGGCAACGACATCGTATTGGCTGTCGAGCAGGCTCTGGTCGTCAATCATCTCGTTAAAGACCGAGGTCCCCATGGAATCCATGCTCACCGTTGCCGCCGAGCTTGCGCCTCCGCTCATGGCCTCGGTCATAGCGTTGGGAACAAGCCGAACGGGCCTCTCGTCGCCCTTGCTCAAACGATAGACAACCGGCGTCACGCCGTAGCCGTACTGGATAGCGTTGACCTCTTTGTCGATACCGTCACCGCCGCCGTCAAGCCATGCCTTAAAGCTCGTCATATCGTTAGATTTAACGCTTGCGAACATATCCTTTACGGCCGTGACCACGGGAATCTTATCCGTTCCCTTAGCCTTGCCACCGGTAGCGTCATCGGACGAGGCCTCGCCCTTGGATACCTCCTCATCGGTAGCCCCCTGTCCGCCCATCATGGACGACAGGTCGTAATCTTGTTTGGAAATCGTAAGCGGGTAGCTTGAGAGCGTGTCCTCCTCGACCTTTTTGATGTAGCCGTTTACGCCGTTGGAGAGCGCCAGAATCGCTGCGATACCAATAATGCCAATCGAACCTGCGAAGGCAGTCATGGCCGTACGGCCCTTCTTGGTCATGAGGTTTCGGGCAGAAAGCCCCAGCGCCGTCACAAAGCTCATCGAGGTTTTGCGCGTGGGCTTGGCCTCGCGACGCGCGGCCTCGGTAGCATCAAAGGGATCTGAATCGTCGGTGATCTTGCCGTCCGCCAGGGTGACAATGCGCGTGGCGTACCTGTATGCCAACTCGGGATTGTGCGTGACCATGATGACCAAACGATCGCGCGCAACATCCTTGAGCAAATCCATGACCTGTACGGATGTCGTTGAGTCCAAGGCGCCGGTCGGCTCGTCAGCCAGCACAATCTCGGGATCGTTGATCAGGGCGCGGGCAATAGCCACGCGCTGCATCTGGCCACCCGATAGCTGGCTCGGGCGCTTGTTAACGTGCTTGCCCAGGCCAACTGCCTCAAGCGCCTTGCGCGCACGCTGGCGGCGCTCAGCACGCCCCACGCCCGTGAGCGTAAGCGCCAGCTCCACGTTTTCCAAAATGGTCTGATGCGGAATGAGGTTATAGCTCTGGAACACAAAGCCGATGCGATTGTTACGATAGGCGTCCCAATCGCGGTCGCTGAAGTCCTTGGTCGAGATGCCATCGATCAGCAGATCGCCAGAATCGAAATGGTCGAGTCCACCAATGACGTTGAGCATCGTAGTTTTACCCGAACCCGAGGGACCCAGGATGGCTACAAACTCGTTATCGCGAAAAGACAGGCTTACGCTGTCGAGCGCTACCTGCGTAAACGACTGCGTAACGTACCTTTTGCAAATATCTCTGAGATCCAGCATGGACGGCAACCTCTCCCCCGCCGTTCGCATCCAACGCGTTTGACCTACTCTATCAGCTTTTTTGCCGGTACCAGCAAGGAATGTAACGAACAAAAATGTAACGAACAAAAAACGGGACGGCACGCCGCATGGCGCACCATCCCGCACATAACATCGAAGGTGTGACAAAGGGACTGCCCCTTTGTCACACCTTTGTCGCATTCGAACCTACTGTTCGCTCTTCGCGAGTGCCTGATCGATCAGTTTGTTGAGCGCCTCGCGCTGCTCAGCAGAGTTGATACCGCCCATGATCGGCTCTCCCACGATGTTGCCGTTCTGGTCGATCACATAGGTGGTCGGGAACGAGTACAGGTTGGAGGTGAACTTTCCGGCCTCGCTGTCCGACTTAAACCAGATGTTTTTATACGTCACGCCCTTCTTGGAAAGCACGTCCTTGGCATCGGCCACCTCGTCTTTTTTGCCGTCGAGCGTAAAGGAATTAACGCCCACGACCTGGCCGCCCTTCTCGGCAAGCTCCTTGTTGAGCTTCTCCAGATCGCCCAGCTCTCCCACGCACGGCTTGCAGGTGGTAAACCAGAAGTTCATGACGGTGACCTTGTTCTTGGAGAACAGCTCGTCGCTGTTTACATCGTTGCCGTCCAAGTCCTTGCCCTTAAAGCTGGGGAACTTCGTCTCCCCGCTCTCGCCGTTGGTCATGCCTGTGGTCGAGGCATCAACACTCTCCCCCTCGCCGGGCGTGCTGCCGCATCCGGGGAACTCCTTCTCCAGCGCCATGAGCTTGTCCTCGATCTCCTTGACCTGCTGCGCGCCGGCCTTAAGCGTCTTAAGCTCGTCAGCCGCAAACTGATCCTTGGCGCCCTCGATGGTATCGAGCAAGAAGTCGCCGTAGTTCTTGCCGTCCTCAATCATGGGAGTGTCTTTGTTGGCCGCAAGGAACACCTTTTCCCATAGGGCGTTATCGCTCGCAAAGATCTCGTTTTCCTTTTGCAGCAGCTGCTGGTACAGCTTGGCCGCCTCCTCGGCGCTCGACGGCTTTTGTGCCACAAGCTCGGCAATCTGCGCATCGCCGCTCGTGGCATCCTTCGCGTCGCCCTTGGGGGCAGAGCACGCCGCGAGAGTCAGCGCCAGCACGGGCAGCATCAACAAGGCCGCAATTTTTGACAGTTTCATGGTTCCTCCGTTTATATCGAAACTTATATAGGTACCTATTTGTTTTCGCAGGCCTGCGTGGGCTGCGTGGGCTTGTCGCCCGTCACACCCAGCCCGTAGCGAAAGCTAATAGCATCGACGGGGCACGCGCCCACGCATTTGCCGCAACGAATGCACTCGGCATGGTCGGGCGTACGCGTAACGTCCACGTCCATCTGGCACACCCTGGCGCACTTGCCGCACGAGACGCATTTACAATGATCGACCTGAATCCCCAGCAACGACACCTTGTTCATGAGTGCATAAAATGCGCCGAGGGGGCAAATCCATTTACAGAAGGGGCGGTAGAACAGCACGCTCAGCACCGCAACCACAATGAGGATCGCGAGCTTCCAGGTAAAGAGCTTTCCCAGCGCGGAGCGGATTCCCGTATTCATGATGGACAGCGGAATCGCGCCCTCGAGCACGCCCTGCGGGCATATGTACTTGCAAAAGAACGGGTCGCCCATACCCACATCGTTAACCACCAAGACGGGCAGCAGCACCACGGCAAACAGTAGCACGGCATACTTGATGTACGTGAGCGGCTTGAGCTTTTTCGTGGAGAGCTTTTTGCTGGGAATCTTATGCAGAAGCTCTTGCAGCCATCCAAACGGACACAAAAAGCCGCATACAAAACGCCCCAGCAGCACGCCGATTAGAATGAGCGTTCCGGTGACGTAATACGAAAAGCTAAACTTAGACGAGCCCACCACCGACTGAAACGACCCGATGGGACACGCACCTGAGGCCGCCGGACACGAGTAGCAGTTGAGCCCCGGCACGCAGACGGCTTTGCCCGCTCCCTGGTAGATGCCGCCCTTGGCAAAGTTAGGCAGGTGAATATTGGTCGCAAGCGTCGCCGCCGCCTGAATCAATCCACGGAATCTCGCCAAAAGATGCGATGCAGTGTTTTTTCTTTTATCCAATTCCGATACACTCCAAGCACAGCCTGATTGCCTTGGCCAGCACGGCATCCGCTTCGCCGCGCATAATTCCAAAGCCAACCATGGCTACCCCAACGATCAGCAAAGCCACCTGCGCCACAGGCTTAATCGCTTTGAACAATCTGACCATTCCTTTCGTTTCGCGACCCATTGGACCATACCGACTATAAAATCCGTGTTAAGCGTGAATGACTATGCAAGGAGAACGTTATGCGCATCTTGGTCATCGAGGACGAGCGGGCACTGTGCGATGCGATCGCACGCAGCCTGCGCAACTTGGCCTATAGCGTCGACTGCTGCTACGACGGGCAGCAGGCCCTCGATCTGCTCGATGTCGAGACCTTTGATCTTGTCGTGCTCGACCTCAATCTCCCCCATGTCGACGGCATGACCGTGCTCAGGCAACTCAGGACAACTGATTGTGAGACCAAGGTGCTTGTGCTCTCGGCACGTGGCGAGGTCTCCGACAAGGTAGCGGGGCTCGATGCGGGCGCCAACGACTACCTCACCAAGCCGTTCCATCTTGACGAGCTGGCGGCACGTATACGCAGCCTCACGCTCAGGCGCTTTACGCAAAGCGACGTTGTTCTAACCTGTGGATCGCTGAGCTTTGACACCAAAGCGCGCCTCGCCTCCGTGGGCGGCGAGACCCTATCCCTCACGCGCAAGGAGACCGGCATCTTGGAATACCTGATGCTTAACCAGGGGCGGCCGGTGAGCCAGGAAGAGCTTATCGAGCATGTATGGGACAGCAGCGTCAACAGCTTTAGCAACGCGACCCGCGTGCACATCTCGTCGCTGCGCAAAAAGCTGCGCGGCGCGTTGGGGCACGACCCGATTCGCAATCGGATTGGAGAGGGCTACGTTATGGAGGATGGCGAATGAAAGGGCTTTCTCTGCAATGGCGCATAACGATCATGACGGCACTGCTGACGTGTGCGGCGTGCGTGCTGACGAACTGCCTGGTCGGCTATACGGGCATGCGCTACATGGATGCCATCGGCAGCGATATCTCGGCCTTTAACGCAACCGACGAAGATTCGCCCCAGGCGTTCGACCCAACGAAAGCGACCCTCGATGAAAAGGTCACGATCGTCGTAAACGACGCACAAGAGTCTTTTGGCACGACAACCTGGTACATCACGGCCGGAATCACGCTACTTGGCGGCGTGCTGGCATACTTTGTGAGCGGCCGTGCACTTAAACCGCTACGGGCTTTTGCAGCCCAGGTTGAGCGCGTGCAGCCTGACAACTTAAGCGAAATTAAGCTCAGCAAAGATGTACCCACCGAGCTACAGCGATGCAGCGCCTCATTCAACGACATGATCGCCCGTCTTGACGAAGGGTTCTCTGCACAGCGTCAGTTTACCGGCAACGCCGCACACGAGCTGCGCACCCCGCTCGCCCTTATGCAGGCACAGATTGAACTATTCATCTCCGAGCACTCCGGTTTGCAACCCGAAACAGCCGAGCTGCTCGGCCTGCTACAAGAACAAACTGAGCGGATGTCGCGGATGACCAAGGTGTTGCTCGAGATGAGTGAGCTCCGCAGCGTTCCTTGCGAGGACGATGTTGAACTTGGTCCCTTGTCCGAAGAGGTCCTCACCGACCTTGCGCCACTTGCCGAAAATAAGGGCATAGCCCTCAATTGTGCTGGAGACGCCTTAGTAATCGGGAGCGACACGCTCCTCTATCGGCTGGTGTTTAACCTGGTCGAAAATGCCATCCGTTACAGCCGCCCCGGCTCGACTGTCAACGTCTCCATCTGCGACAACAACAGCCGCGTGTTCCTGCGAGTCGAGGACCAGGGCCCGGGAATACCCAAGCAGTACCGCGAGAGCATCTTCCAACCGTTCTTTCGCCTGGATAAATCCCGCAGCAGGGCATACGGCGGCGCAGGACTCGGACTCGCGCTCGTTTGGGAGATTGCAGCGCTTCACGGTGGTGCTGTAGAGGTCGAAGCAAGTTCCGAGAACGGGACCACTATGCTCGCAAGCCTTCCAAAACGATCCGCAGCATTAACCGAATAGTAAAACGAAAGGGGTCCCGCACACGTTTGCGCGGGGCCCCTCCCTGTCAATGCAATTCGCCCAAAAGAGTAGAAGCCTACTCCCACTCGACCGTGCCGACGGGCTTCGGCGTGAGGTCGTAGCACACGCGGCAGATGCCGGGAACCTCGGCGGTGACGCGGGCGGTAATGCGCTTGAGCAACGCCCAGTCGAGCTCAGGCACCTCGGCGGTCATGACATCGACGGTGTTGATGCAGCGGATGATACAGGGCCAATCGTAGGCGCGCTTGCCCTCGCGCACACCGGTGGCGCGGAAGTCGGGCACGACGGCAAAATACTGCCAGATGGTCAGACCGGCCTTGTCGATCTCCTCGCGCACGATGGCGTCGGCCTCGCGCAGCGCCTCGAGGCGGTCGCGGGTGATGGCACCCAGGCAGCGGACGCCCAGGCCAGGGCCGGGGAACGGTTGGCGCTCAACCATGTTCTCGGGCAGGCCGAGCTCGCGACCCACAACGCGGACCTCGTCCTTGTACAGCAGTTTGACGGGCTCGCAGAGCTCAAACTGTAGGTCCTCGGGCAGGCCGCCCACGTTGTGGTGAGCCTTCACGCCATCCTGGGACTCCAGGATGTCGGGATAGATGGTGCCCTGGGCGAGGAAGCTAACCTCATCGCCAACCTTGCGGGCCTCCTCCTCGAACACGCGGATGAACTCGGCGCCGATAATCTTACGCTTGGCCTCGGGCTCCTCAACGTCCACGAGCTTGTCCAGGAAGCGGTCGGTGGCGTCAACGTAAACCAGGTTGGCATCCATCTGGTTCTTGAAGACGTCGACGACCTGCTCGCTCTCGCCCTTGCGCATGAGACCGTGGTTCACATGCACGCAAATGAGCTGCTTGCCGATAGCCTTGATGAGCAGGGCCGCGACAACAGAACTGTCGACGCCGCCGGAAAGGGCCAGCAGGACCTTCTTGTCGCCGATCTGCTCGCGGATTGCGGTGACCTGCTCGTCGATGAACGCCTGGGCAAGTTCGGGAGTGGTGATACGCACCATATCGTCGGGACGCTTGTTGGGATCCATGCAGAGCTCCTTTTCGATTCGATGGAACGCGCCGCGCATATGCAAACGCGCTGTCATATGTCCTCATTATATGCAGATCGAGGTTCGTTTCCCATCGCTGCGACGGAGCTTTTTGCAGGGGCGGCAGTTTTTCCTTATGCCAAGGTCAGCTAGGCTTCGGTAGCCACCTTAAGAGCATCGCCAATAGACTCTTCCTTTATGCGTTCGGCATAATCGTAGGCGATACCCACAAATTCCAGTCCCGAGCAACAGGAGTACAATTGCTGCTATTGTTGCCAGCTGTTGGGAGATGGAAGATGGACTGCGATGGCTACCCATGCGTTCCCATGCCGTTGATGTGCACTGCCTTTGTGCCGGGACAGATCGACGCTGCGGTTGCAGGCATTTCCGACCCCGATTCGCGCGCCATTGCCACGGCAGAAGCACTGTACTTTCGCGGACAGGCCACCCTCGCTGCCAAGACGGCGCGCCCCTATCTTGACGCCACCGATCCCGCGCTGCGCTATTCCGCATGCTTTATCTGCGGATACGCCAGTCTGTCGCTCAACCGTATCGCCGACGCCCGCCGGCGCCTTGCTGGCATCCTCGATACGCCGATCGACGAGGAATCGCTCGCCGTCCACGCCACGCATATCCTGTTCGCCTCGGCCGCGAGCGTCCTGCTACACTTGCCTTCCCCGTATTCTGCCGAAGAGTTTTATCCACTTGCGGCGCACCTGCCCGAAGGCCTGCGTCTGTTCGCCAGCTACGTGATGGCGCACGCCTTGTATCTGCGCGGCGAATACGGCCGCAGCCTGGGCATGGCGGAAAACGCCCTGATTATGAAACAGGGAAGCTACCCCATCTCGGAACTGTTCCTGCACCTGGCAGCTTCCATGGCCTGCATGAGTCTCAAAGACGTCGACGCCGCAAAAACGCACTTCGGAGCTGCTTGGAACATTGCGCGCCCCGACGGCCTTATCGAGCTCATCGGCGAACACCACGGCCTTTTGCAGGGGCTTATCGAGGCATGCTTAAAATCGCAATACCCCGACGATTTCGCTCGCATCATCGAGATTACGTACCGCTTCAGCTACGGCTGGCGGCGCATCCACAACCCCGATTCGGGCGAGGACGTTGCCGACGATTTAACGACCACAGAGTTCACCATGGCCATGCTCGCCTGCCGCGGATGGACCAACGCCGAAATCGCACGCCATATGGGAGTATCGCCGGGCACTGTCAAAAACCGCCCATCCGGCGTATACGCAAAGCTTGGCATCGGCACACGCGCCGAGCTGGTCGCGCATATGTTGCGTTAGCGACCGGGCTGCCAAGCGCATCGAACGCGTTCCGGAACCCGGCACTTCGCGCGCTCAAATTGGACATTTTGGCCATCGAACGGCACTACCGCCACGAAGCGCCTTCTCGCAAAATTGGATTATTTCCACCGATATTTGCGGGATGGGAGTCCAAGATGCTTGATCGCCGTTCGTTACTTGTTGCTGGAGCGTCCTCGCTAGCGAGCATTATGTTGCCTCGCGTGCCGGGAAGCGAAAATGCCTTCCTGCTGCCGTTCGCGCCCACCGCGGCCTATGCCGACGAAGAAGATCCCTTTAAGGTGCTCGTTCTCTCGCGCACCATGTTTGGTGTGGTCGTGGTCGACGTCGCCAACAAGAATACGCCCATCGCAGGTGCCCAGGTCACGCTCACATCGCGCTATGCCGCAGGCAAGCAGCTCACCGCCACGACCGACGACGAAGGCACGGCCATCTTTGAGGTCGCGCCGCTTTCGGAAGGCTACGTGGACGAAGCAACGCTCCTTGACGCGTACGACTTTAACGGCGGCATCTCCATTAGCATGGCGGGCTACCGTGATGTCGAGATTCCCCTTGCGCGCATCCAGGGCGGCACCGCCATAACCGCGCCCACGCGTCCGCTTTCCGACGGCCAGCCGTACTTCCGCCAGCTCACATTCGACGAATGGGACATCCAGTACGCTGAAGCCACGTTTATGGCATTGCCGAAGGACGACACGGCAAACGACCAACCCGACACGCACGCCTTTACTGTACAGGCACATCTGCCACAGGGCGGACAGGCAACGCTGCGCATCAACAAAGTGACACCTGCCGCGGGCAGCTCACCCGAAACCGTCACGCAGATCGGCCAGATCAAGGCCAGCGCATCGGGCGCGGATAATCTGGCGACATTCACGCTGGAAGACAAGTTCCTCGATGCGGCATCGGGCCTTCTGGAGGAGGGGTGCAAGCTGTGCTTTGTCCTCGACTATCAGGGCAAAACCTACACGCTTTCATCCCCTATGGCCGTTGTCACCGCGCCGGCCGCAAAGGCAGAATCGGGCTCGACCACCATCATTCCCACCACCATGGACCAAGAGATCACTCCGTTTGATTTCCCAGCGGCGTTTCCCGGCATCGGCGGCAACAAGTTCACCTGCTGGATGCCCTCGTTCCCCATTCTGTTCGATTTCTCGTTTGCCGGGTACGTACTGTTTGGCGGAGGATACAAACCAGCCAGCTATATGAACGATTCGGGCAATCCGGATCCGGAGTACTGGAAGAAGTCACCGCGTGAATCGGGCGCCAAGCAGGCAAACCGCTACCTCGACGAGATGGAGGGAAAGTGGAATCAGTACAAGAGTATGAGTGCCGGTTCGGGCACCGATCCAAGGAACACCAAGCTGCTTCGCCACCATTGCACGCTGCTGTTCACGATGGATATCGCCACACAGCTGTACGGCTCGCTTGCCTACGATTGGGTGGGCAAAACCTGGGGTGGCAACGACGACCCCGCATACGGCAATATTAAGGCCCTCTTCCAGGTAAGAACCGACCTCAACTGGACCGAACAGTTTACCCTAGGACCGGTGCCCTTTTTCCTAAACGTCAACCCCTGGGTGCTAGCGAAGCTGGCGCTCGCCGTGGGTGCCCACACGCACGGCAGCGGCGCGGCGTTTTTTAAAAACATTTCGCTCGACTATTCAAACACGTCGGGCTCGTTCACCATCCAGATCGGGCTTGCCGTCACCTTTGGCGCCGGCGTTGCAGGCGTCGCTTCGTCTGCCGTGCGCGGCACCGCATCCCTCACGCTGTTCATTGGGTACGAGAAGGCAGATGGACACCAGCTTCCGCGACTGCGCGTAGGTGCAGACGTCGATGTCGATGTGATACTCCAGTTCGTAATGTTCAAGTGGACCACCAAGGCTTGGTCGGGGTCGTGGCCCACACTCATCGATTCGTGGAATATGTCGGTGAACAATTGCGACCAGTATGTGCTCCAGCGCTCTGAGCTCGCATTGGGTGGAGATACGCCTTACACGCTGGATGCCCACTTCGGCACGCCCGGCAACGCCGAGGCAGGTGGTATGCCGCAGTTTATCGCGTCGGCCACCATCGTCACCAATTCCGAGCTGCTCGCACGCGCCGAGGTTGCAGCCGCCGCGATAAACATCGCGCCTGTCGTGCGCGATTGGAATCAAGCGGTCACGCGCATTGAGCTCGAGGCGGATGCAGAAAGCGACGACACGGGACAGATCGAGCATTTCGTCCATGCACTGATAGAGGACGACGAAAACGCCGCGCCGATGTATGAGTACACCCACATCGGCCAGGCAACGAACGCCGTTGCGGACCCCAACGCCAATTCTGCCGGCGTATCGGAGGACGAGCGTGGCGGCATCAAGCCCTCGAGCGACAACGTGCTGTTTGCTGGCGTGCTCAGCGAAGCTCACATGAAGCTGGCAATGATTGCCGGCGTAGAATGCCTGTTCCGTATCGCCTCGGTGCGCTACGGCGACAATGGCCGCTCGCGCCTGGTGGTGCACACAAAGGCAAACGGCACGTGGTCCGCTCCCACGCCCGTGGACTATCCCCTTGGGTTTGGCGAGGGCGACGTGGAGCGCGACGGCATATTCGATTACGACTTCGACGTGGTGGAATATACAGACGGGAGGGGAAACCAGAACGCCTACGTGCTGCTGGTCTCGGGCGAGCGCCCCGCCGGCGACAACACCCTTTTCGATACGGCGAGCACATCCGGCATACTGTCCGTTGTGCGCCTGCGCATAAGCAACGACGGAGTTCGCGTGATATCGCACACGTCGTGGCGCAGCATCTCGCGCGGCCGTCTGCAAGAGGATGGCTACCATTGCCTGCAGTGCCCGCGTATCACGGTGGGTAAGACGCTGGTCGACGGACGCCTGTCGGGTGCCTACCTCCACCGCCGCGGAGCCACCGCAGAAAAGGCGCTCGGCAGCGAGGCTGAGGTTGCGCTGGAGTGCTTCACCCTGTGGTCGGACGTTTCGGGCGACAGCCTGACGTTCCGCCAAGTTCTCCGCTTTCCGCAAGCACCGTCGAGTATCGAGCTGGGCGAGCCCGAGAATATCAACGGCAAAATGGTGGTGCCCGTTGCGTACGAAACCGCAGACGGTTGCGGCTGCGCATCGTACGCCGTGATCGGCCAGTCCATTGCGGGCTGGGGCGTTATGCCACCAGACGCCACGGTACCCCATGCGGTGCCGTGGCCGCAACATTCGGGCTTTTTGGCAACCGTCAACGAGCAACTGCAGCATATTACTTGGACGCGAGGCGCATCGGCATTTGCAACGCAGCCCGTGGGTGCCGCAGGCTGTGGCCCGGCGTCGTTTAGCGTAAGCAACAACGGCAGGTGCGTGCTCTATGTAGAGAACACCGATGGCAAGGTGGGACAAACCTACGACGAAGAAGGCAACCCGGTAGCAGTGATGGGCAAGCACTTCCGCATCTTCGCCAGCACCTTGGCTGGCGATCTGTTCACGGAACCGTTCGTGATGTGCGAGCTGGACCATCCCGTCGATCAGATAACGACATTTTTGACGTCGGGAGGCATGCTCTCCGCGCTCGCCACGCACATTGTGAGCGCGGAGAAGAGCGAGGCAGAGCTGCACGGCATCGAAGTGCCTCTGGTGGCGTGTGCCACTCCGACGGGCGCGGTCGCTACCTCAGGCGCGGTGGTGCCCGGAGCAGCAGGCGAATCCTTCATGGTCACGGTGCGAAACGACGGCAACACTTTGCTGACCGCCGGCACGATCGATCTGTACCGAGAGGGCTCCGGCCAACCGTTCTCCAGCGCATCCATCGGATTCGGAGCGAACGCACGCATGGCTTCGATCTACGATCCAGAGCTTGCCGAAGACGCTTCGGCCAACGACATGGCACACGTAAAGTACGCGCTCGAGACGCTGGGCGCACGTTTTGCAACGCACCCGCTGGTAGCCGACAACGGCAACGCCGTGCTGGCACCGGGTTGCACGGCACAGTTCCGCATGAGCTTCGCCATCCCCGAGAGCTGGAGCGACGAAGTGGGCAAACGCGTCACGCTGTATGCGAAGGCGCGTAATCTGGTGGCGCTCGATCCCGTAACGCTCGAGGAGATCCGACCGGGCGCAAACTCGGCGCTGAGTGTCGTTCTGCACGAGCTTCATGTGCCCGACGCGGCATGCGAACGCTCAGAAGTGCAGGTCGGCGTATGCGACAGCGCGGATACGACAGGACTTCACGACGCCCCGATGACAGCAGACGGCGATGGTGGCTCGAGTGGCAGCGGTACTGACGAGGGCGGCGGCTCCGGCGGAAGCAGCTCCGGCAGCGGCAAGGATCACGGCAATAACAAGCGCCCCGGAAAAGCAGGCGCACTTGCGGGCACGGGCGACAGCAACGTCCCCCTAACCGCAGCCGCAGCAGCACTCGCTGCAGCTGGTGCCGGCCTTGTCGCCTACAGCGCCCGCCGCACGGCGCTCGAAAAAGACACCGCCAATGAGGACAACTCGGATAAGCCTCGCTAGCTCCTAGTTACTTTTGTGAGAGACGCCGACTCGGCTCATCGAACATCAAAATGGGCTGGTTCTGAATACCCAGAGCCAGCCCATTGCACATTAAATGTCGTCTGAGGAGTCGAGTTCTGCCTCGAGCTTGGCACGGCGTCTTTTCGCCGTGAAAAACGTTGCGCACAGGACAGCAAACGTGGCCGCGAAAATCGTCGCACCGCAGAACACGCCCGTGGCCAGGTTCGCCAACCAAAAGACGCTTTCGAGCGGTACGATCTGCGCCTCAGCGACACAGCGCATTGCGGCAATAACAAGCGCGAACGCGGTGCCGCTAAGACCGCTGACAAGCAGGAAATATCCAACAGGAAGATGCTCGGTTTGCCCAAAACGATTGGTATCGACATAGCCCTTCCGCGTTTGCAGTCCTGCGCAAATCAACATCACGAGAATGAGCCACAAATACATGGCTGCCTCGAACGGCGTTGCAAAGCCATGCGGCATTTCACTGGCGTCGCTGTGAACCCACGCAACCTGTCGAGCTATAAACTGGTAGAAAAAGATCATCAACATGCCAAACGAAAGCAGCACGAAACCAATCTTGTAGATCTTCGCGCTCTCAGCCTCCAGGCGCTCATCCTTTGGACCGGCATATTCACGCCACTTTTGCACGAGTTTTAAATCTTCAAATTTCATAGCGAACTCCTAAAGAGCGTCAGGGTCGACGTTGCTCTCGTCTTCCCAAAACAAGTCGTTCAACGTAACGCGTAGCGCTTTACAGATTGCCACGCACAAATTGAGCGTGGGGTTGTAGCCGCCCGCCTCGATAAGGCCGATGGTTTGGCGCGTAACGCCCACGGCTTGGGCTAAGTCAGCTTGCGAAAGGCCAGCCGCCGCGCGTGCCGCCTTCATGCGTAGGTTCTTTTTGCCCGGCATGGAGTTCCTTTCGTAAATGTGGACAGATATCCGTTGCAACATAACAGAAATATATTGCATCCTTCACAAGATGTCAACTATATCTGTCATTATGGAAACCATGTTCGCCATCGCCATGTGGACATAACAATCTCGATTCGCTATTCAAACTTACTCGGACAGAACCGACTCGGTTTTGTCCGAGTAAACGTGATTGATAGTCGATCGCTGTGCCCGCTCGTGCAATCAGCATCATTCGATTTTGTTTAGTAAAACTAGGTCCCTATTAAATAGAATTCGTTTGTATCCAAATTTGTTTAACAATGCCGCGTTACCACTAAACACTATACCCGTTAATCCGAACGATTGTTCGATGGATTTCGTGTTAGGTGGAATCGCCCATGGCCTGGGCTATGCTACCTTGACTATCTATATGACTTAAACGCAGCAAAGGAGCACCGAGAGAGCGAGTATGGCAAAAAACACCGCAAACTATGGTAACGACAGTATCCGCCAGCTCAAGGACGAGGAACGCGTACGCCTGCGCCCCGCCGTCATCTTTGGCTCGGACGGACTCGATGGCTGCGCGCATGCTGCCTTCGAGATCCTGTCCAACGCCGTTGACGAGGCACGCCAGGGCTACGGCAAACTTATCACCCTTACCGCCTTTCGCGATGGCTCCATTCAGGTAGAGGATAACGGCCGTGGCTGCCCGCTCGACTGGAACCCTTCCGAGAAGCGCTTTAACTGGGAGCTCGTCTTCTGCGAGCTCTACGCCGGCGGCAAGTACAACAACAACCAGGGCGGCGACTACGACTTCTCGCTCGGCACCAACGGCCTGGGCTCCTGCGCGACCCAGTACGCTTCCGAGTACATGGACGTCACGGTTTGGCGTGACGGTAACAAGTACTCTCTGCACTTTAAAAAGGGCAAGGTTGTCGGCGCCAAAAAGAAGGCACTCGAAATTGAGCCCAGCAATGAGGACCGTACCGGCACCACCATCAAGTGGCGCCCCGATCTTGAGGTCTTTACCTCGATCAGTATTCCCCACGAGTGGTATCGCGAGACCATGCGCCGTCAGGCCGTGGTCAACGCCAACGTGACCTTCCGCCTGCGCATTGAGGGCGACGATGGCGAGTTTTCCGAAGAGGATTTTTGCTATCCCAAGGGCATCGAGGACTACGTGCTCGAGAAGGTCGGCACCGACTATCTCACCGAGCCCTTCTTTATCGAGGCCGACCGTCGCGGTCGCGATCGCGAGGACCTGCCCGACTACAACGTAAAAATCACCGCATGCATGTGTTTCTCGCGCACCTTCACGATGCAGGAGTACTACCACAACTCATCGTGGCTCGAGAACGGCGGTTCGCCCGAAAAGGCCGCCCGCAGCGCTCTGACCAGCGCCATCGATGCCTACATTAAGCAACAGGGCAAGTACAACAAAAACGAAAGCAGCATCAAATGGCAGGACGTCCAGGACTGCCTGGTTCTGGTGACTAACTGCTTCTCCACCCAGACGTCCTACGAAAACCAGACTAAGAAGGCCATCAATAACCGCTTTATCCAGCAGGCCATGACTGCCTTCTTTAAGGAGCGCCTCTCGACCTACTTGATTGAGAACAAGGACGCCGCCAACAAGATCATGGAGCAGGTGCTCATCAACAAGCGCTCGCGCGAGAATGCCGAGAAGACCCGCCAGAGCATCAAGACCAACCTGCAGCAGAAGACCGACATGGCCAACCGCGTGCAAAAGTTCATCGACTGCCGCTCCAAGGACAAGAGCCGTCGCGAGATCTACATCGTAGAGGGCGACTCGGCAGCAGGCGCTATTCGCACCTCGCGCGATGCCGAGTTCCAGGGCGTTATGCCCGTCCGCGGCAAGATCCTCAACTGCCTGAAGGAGGATTACCCGCGCATCTTTAAGTCCGACATCATCATGGACCTCATGCGCGTGCTGGGCTGCGGCGTGGAGATCAAAGACAAGCGCATCAAGAACCTTGGCGCCTTCGACCTGGACAACCTCAACTGGAACAAGGTCATCATCTGTACGGACGCCGACGTCGACGGTTATCACATCCGCACGCTCGTGCTCACCATGCTCTACCGTCTGGTGCCCACACTTATCGACGAGGGTTACGTGTATATCGCCGAGTCGCCGCTCTACGAGATCAACTGCAAAGAAAAGACCTACTTTGCCTACACCGAGCTCGAGAAGAACGGGATCCTCAAGGAGATCGGCGACCAGAAGTGCTCCATCAACCGCTCCAAGGGTCTTGGTGAGAACGACCCGGACATGATGTGGCTCACCACCATGAACCCCGAGACGCGCCGCTTGATTAAGGTGGAGCCCGAGGACGTCACCAAGATGGAGACCATGTTCAACCTGTTGCTGGGCAACGACGAGGCGGGCCGTAAGCGTCACATCTCCGAGCACGGCAAGGAATACCTGGACCAGCTGGACCTGCAATAGCAGCAAATCGATAACGAAGGCCCACAAGAAGTTCAAGAGGAAATCGTGGCAAAGAAGAAGACAAAGAACCAGCCCAAGAAAAAGCAGGTCAACGCCGAGAACGTCATCGGCCTGCACTCCGAGGTCACCGACCAGCCGATCACGCAGACGCTCGAGGTCAACTACATGCCCTACGCCATGAGCGTCAATGTTTCGCGTGCGTTCCCCGAGATCGACGGCTTTAAGCCCTCGCACCGCAAGCTGCTCTACACCATGTACAAGATGGGTCTGCTCAAGGGCGAGCGCCAGAAGAGCGCCAACATCGTGGGCCAGACCATGAAGCTCAACCCGCACGGCGACGCCGCGATCTACGAGACGATGGTGCGCCTGGCCACCGGCAACGAGGCACTGCTCGCGCCGTTCGTTGAGTCGAAGGGCAACTTTGGCAAGTACTATTCGGGCGACCTGAGCTACGCCGCCTCTCGTTACACCGAGGCCAAGCTCTCCCCCATTAGCGCCGAGATTTTCAAGGACATCGACAAGGACCCGGTCGACTTTGTCGACAGCTACGACGGCGCCATGAAGGAGCCACGCCTGCTGCCCACCACGTTCCCCAACATCCTCGTCTCGGCCAACAAGGGCATCGGCGTCGCCATGGCGTCCGATATCTGCGGTTTCAACCTCAACGAGGTCTGCACCGCCACGATGCACTACCTGCAGGATCCCGACTGCGACCTGCTCGAATATATGCCCATGCCCGACTTCTCGACCGGCGGCGAGATTATCTACCGCCGCGAGGAGATGGAGAAGATCGTCGAGACCGGCCTTGGCAGCTTCCAAATCCGCTCCCGCTGGCGCTGGATTCCCGAAGAGCGCATCATCGAGGTCTACGAGATCCCCTACACCACCAAGACCGATGTCATCATCGAGCGCATCGTCAAGCTCTCCAAAGAGGGCAAGGTCAAAGAGATCGCCGACATCCGTGACGAGACCGACCTCTCGGGTCTGCGTATCGCCATCGATCTTAAGCGCGGCGTCGACCCCGACAAGCTCATGGCCAAGCTCTATCGCTCGACCACGCTGCAGGATTCGTTCTCGTGCAACTTCAACGTGCTGGTCGACGGCTACCCCCGCGTTATGGGCGTGCGCCAGATCCTGCACGAATGGGTCAAGTGGCGTATTGAGTCCACGCGTCGCCGCATTAACTTTGACCTGGGTAAAAAGTCCGAGCGCCTGCACCTGCTGCACGGCCTTGAGGCAATTCTGCTCGACATCGACAAGGCGATCGCCATCATCCGCGGCACCAAGCTCGAGGCCGAGGTCGTGCCCAACCTTATGAAGGGTTTCGACATCGACGAGACCCAGGCAGAGTTTGTTGCCGAGCTCAAGCTCCGCAACATCAGCGAGGAGTACATCCTCAACCGCACCAAGGACATTGCCAAGCTCGAGGGCGAGATTGCCGAGCTTGAGGAGATCCTCTCCAGCGAGGAGAACATCAAGAAAGTCATCAGCGACGAGCTGGCCGCAGTCAACAAGAAGTACGTGATGCCGCGCCGCACGGGCAGGATCGAGCCCCATGAGGTTATCGAGGTGAGCCTGGAGCCCGAGGTCGAGGAGTACCCGGTCACCATCATGCTCTCGCGCGATGGCTATCTTAAGAAGATGACGGACCGCGTGCTCAAGAAGGCGACCACGCTCAAGTACAAGGACGGCGACAAACCCTTTATCGAGTTCCCGTCCTCCAACACCCACGAGCTGCTGGTCTTTACCAATAAGAGCCAGGTGTACAAGTGCAAGGTTGCGGCGTTTGAGGACACCAAGTCGGCCCAGCTGGGCTCGTACCTGCCGACCGATCTTGAGATGGAACCCGACGAGAGCGTCATCTGGGTCATCGACCCCGAGGATTACAAGGCCGACGTGCTGTTTGTCTTTGAGAACGGCCGCGTGGTGCGCGTCGCGCTTTCTGGATACGTCACCAAGACCAACCGCAAGCGCCTCAAGAACGCCATCTACGGCGGCAGCAAGCTGCTGTATGCGCAGGTGCTCAAGGAAGACCGCGACCTCGCGCTGGTCTCGAGCGACTACCGCCTGATGAACTTCAACACGTCGCTGCTCAAGACCAAGACGACCACCAACACGCAGGGCGTCCAGGCTTTCACGGCCAAGAAAGGCCGCTCGGTCACCACCGTCGGCACGACCGAGGAGATTCTTGGCGCCGGCGTCTCGGCCGAAAAGTTCACCGCACAGAGCCTCCCCTCAGCCGGTGCCCTCATGAAGGAAAACGACATGCCGAGCTTGTTTGACTAGGACGACGGTGGCCAAACCGTCATGGTTTTACAAAGCAGCGGGGCCCGGAGCGCAGTAAACGCTGCGCCCCGGGCCCCATGCATTACACCAGCATCATCCCTATAGACAAAATGCCGCATAAAGCGGAACAGACATAAGCCCATCATTGATTCCAAAGGGCTTAGTCGATAGCCTGATAAGGCGCACGCCCGGATGGGTCTTTTTAAGTGAGGACAGACTTCGAGATCTTGTGTTCTCCCCCGCCTTGACTTCAATCGCAGACAAGCATCCCTGCTTCTCTACTACAAAGTCGATTTCCGCACGATTATCTCGCGCCCAATAATGCAGTGGATAACCCCTGGCTGAAAGCTGTTGGGCAACGTAGTTTTCGGTAAGTGCACCCATGAATGTGCCGCCGATACCGGCAAGAATATCGGCGCGTTGAGCACCGGCCTTGGAGACCAGCAGCCCTGTATCCGCCTGATAGATTTTAAAAGCAGAAGGGTTAACGAAGGCCTCTAAAGGGCTTTCGATCTGCCCGACTAGGCTGCAGCGCGCCACCGTACCCGACAATACAAGCCAATCGAGAGCATCTCCAAAGAGAGACGCATTGCCCCCCGCTCGCACTACCTTGTATTGAAATTTACGATTCTCTTTGGCAAGCTGCTGTGGAATGGAATCGAAGCACGCACGCGTCTTTGCGCTCAAGCGTTCATCAGCATATTTATTGGTGTCGGCGGAATATCCGTCGAGAATAATCCGATGCTTTTCGGCCACATCAATGATTGACTGATCATCGATGTACGTTTGGACCGCCTCGGGCATTCCGCCAACAACAAGATACTGCCGATAGAGCCCAAGCGCCTTTTCATGAAGGCTTGGCGCAAGAGGACTCATTAACTCGAATGACGAGCGTATCTCGCCGACCAGCTGATCGTGTCCCATCGCCCAGAGAAACTCCTCGAAATCGAGTGGAGTCATCTCAATCAAGTCGGTCTTTCCGACGGGGAACGAATACGACTGATGGTTAATGGCAACCCCAAGAAGCGACCCAGCAGCCGCAACGTAATACTCGGGAGCATCTTCGCAAAAGTATTTAAGGGAAGTAAGCGCTTCCTCGCATGCCTGGATCTCGTCAATGAACAGTAAGGTTTTGCCAGGCACGATACGCTGTCCCGTACGAGCCTCAATCGCACGTACGATCGAATGAGGGTCAAGACCGCCCGAAAAATCCGCTCGCGCCGACCGGTCGTTCTCAAGATTAACGTAGACAACCGATTCGAAAAGATCCTGGGCGTACGTTCTGAGCAAATAGGTCTTGCCACACTGGCGCACGCCTTTGACCAGCAAAGGTTTTCTATCAGCCCTGTCTCGCCATTCCCTAAGGAGCTCGTCTGCCTTGCGACGCATACGCAACCTTCCCTCATGAACTTCTGTTTGACAATATTTTAACGCGGATTAATTTGTTTTCAGTTATTTTTCTGCGTTTAAAAATTGTTCTATACGGCACTTGAGGGAATACACCCCTATCTCTTGGTAAGGATAGCAAGCATTTCCACCAACGCTGATTGCCATGCGTTCTTCTTGCCCTTAGGCGAGCTTGCGAGCGAGCTCTCGCACCTCTTCCAGCTTGGGCGAGGAGGCCATGCTGTCGCGCTCGGTCATACCGCTGATGGTGACAATGCCCTGGTCCTCCCACTTGCAGTATGCGCACGTGGACTTGTACATGGCAATCGCCGCATCATAGACGCCCTCGCTGTGGCTATCGAGCAAAAGGGCCGTCTTGGTGAACGGGAAGCCCGTAGCACCGAAGGCGTACAGGCGGTCGATGACAGCCTTCTCCTGCGCGGTGATATCGAACCAGTAGATAGGCGAGGCAAAGACGACCATATCTGCGTCTTTCAGCGACTCGATCACGTTGACCATGTCATCCTTCTGCACGCAGACGCCCTCATGAGCGAAGCAGTACTGGCATCCCAAGCAGCCGGCGATCTTCTTGCTGGCAACGCGGACGACCTCGACCGTATTGCCGCCCTCACGCGCGGTCTCGGCAAACGCCTCGACCATGGTATCGGTATTGGCGCCCTTACGCGGGCTACCGCTCAATACAACGATTTTCATAGGATTCCCTCTCCTTCATGCTGCAGGCGCGCAGCATGTTTTCTTGTAACCAAAACGGATGGTGTTAATCAATCGCCAGCAGGTCATATCTCTTGTTCAAGTTCCCTAAAGAAGCTCAAGACGATTGCGATTGCCTTATACAACGTCGAAAATCAAAGAGGGCCCATAGCAACGCCACCTACCTGAAATGACATGCGGTCAAGACGAGCTACAAGGATCGTGACAAGCCGATACCGCTCGCATACCCCCTTCGGAATAGGCGCTGAGCAGCTCCTGGGCATGGGCGAACTCGGGACCTCGCCTCCAACCGAGCAGGCGGTTGACCGCGAGATTTCCCTGGACGTTGTGAACGAAGAGCAGATAGGCGTCCTCGCGCGAAAGCCCTGTTTCCTCCATGATTGAGGGAACCATCTGCTCAGCGCCGCGCTCGACGACGCGCTGTGCCACCCGGGCGTACGCGTCGTCATCCGAGTAGAGCAAATAATAGTCATCGTTTGCCGGCGGACGCTGGCAGAGGGCATCCGCCTCCGATCCCTCGAGCGGGGGCACCGCCGCCAAGGCCTCGTCAATAAGTGCGTCGAGCAGCGCGAACTTGTCCTCGTAGTGCAGATAAAACGTGCCGCGGTTGATATCGGCGCGGCGGCAGATATCCGCCACCGTCATCTTCGCGAAGCCGACCTCGGCCAGCAGCGCGAAGAACGCCTCCCGTATGACCGAGAGCGTATAGCGTCGGCGACGATCGATCTTCCCCACTTCCATGGCCCCTCCAATTGCAGCGCTCAACAATATCCAGCAGCCGCTCGTTTATCGACAGCAGCTCGAAGCTGTTCATTGCTCTGTCGCAAATCAACAAGGATACTTTTTATAGACACCTGTTTATAATAGCTGAAAGAAGGTATCCAGTGACTCTATACGAGCAGCTCGTTGTCGAGCTCACCAACCGATCGTTTTCCCTTCAGGCCGCCTACCGCAGCAGCGGCACGCCCTATGAGCTGAGTGACCGCGAGCCTAAGCCCTACGACCAGCAAATCGAGGACTTCGCCCGCATGATTGAGGAAGCCGATTGCGCGCTGGTGGGCGGTGCCTCCGGGCTCTCCGCGGCGGGCGGCGGCGACTTCTACTACGAGGACAACGCGACCTATCGCAGGCATTTCGGCAAATTCGCCGAGCGCTACGGTTTCAAGGGCGCTTTCGAGGGATCGTTCTACCGCTGGCCCACCGCCGAGGCGCGCTGGGGATACCTCGCCACCTTCCTCGACACCACGCTCAACGCCCCGCTGCGCAAGCCCTACAAGGACCTCGACGCCATTCTCGCCGAGAAGGATTTCTTCGTGCTCACCACCAACCAGGACACGCAGTTCATGAAAATCTACCCCTGGGAGAAGGTGGCCGAAATCCAAGGCGACCACCGCTTCTTCCAGTGCTCCCGTTGCTGCACCGACGAGGTATGGGACGCAATCGAACCGGTCTCCCGCATGGTAGAAGCCATGGGAGACGGCCTTGAGGTTCCGACAGAGCTCGTGCCGCGCTGCCCGCACTGCGGAGCAGAGGCGTTCCCTTGGGTTCGCGGCTACGGCAACTTCCTGCAGGGCGAACTCTACGAGGAGCAGTACCGCAAGGTGTCCGACTGGCTCGACGCGCACGCGCGGCAGAGGATCCTCTTCCTTGAGCTGGGCGTGGGCCGCATGACACCCGCGTTTATCCAGGAGCCGTTCTGGGCCCTCACAGCGCAGTTGCCGCAGGCTGGCTACATCGCCGTGAACAACAAGACGCAGTTTCTCCCCCGCGCGATCGAAGATCGGGGGCTCGCCGTTCGCGCCGACATCGCCGACGTGCTCGCCGACGTGCGCAAGACGCTGGAGAGGTAGCGCATGGAGACGATGAAGGCGGCTCGCATCGGCCGGGCGCTTGCCGAGGCGGATCTTGTCATCATCGGCGCCAGCAACGGGCTCGACATGGCAGAAGGACTCAATCTTTTCTGCGCCGACACCCATTTCCGGGAGGCGTACGGCGATCTCGCCCAGACCGACGGCATCGGCTGCATACTGCAGGGGCTTGCCTCCCCGGATGCCAGCGTGCGACGCCGATGGGCCGAGCGGTTTCATCAAAAGGAATATCTCGAATATGAGCCCAGCCCGCTCATGAACGGGCTGCGGCGTCTTACAGAGCACGCTGACACCTTCGTGATCACGTGCAATATCGACGGGCACTTCGTACGCGCAGGGTTCAACGAGAACCGCGTGCTCGAGACGGAGGGGAGCACGCGCACGTCGATCGACGAGCGGCGTCTCGCCCATCCAGACGCCCTCGCCACGGCCCAGCTCGAGGAGCTCGAGCGCCTTGTGCAAGCCCATCGCAACGGCAGGGTCGCCATCCTCGAACTTGGCGTGGGACTGCGCAACGGCGTCATAAAGCACATGCTCGCCCAGATCGCGAACGTCTGCGAGCACGCCACCTACATCGTGTTCAACTACAGCCAGGCCATGGCGCCCGACGCTTCGTGCGAGACGATTCTCGTTGACGGCGATATGGCCCCGGCTTTCGAGGAGATCGCCCGATGCCACCCCTAGAAAGAGAAGCGCGTAGGCTTCGAAGCCTTATCGACGATGCCGACGCCATCATCGTCGGCATCGGCTCGGGCATGTCGAGCGCCGCCGGGTTCAACCATTACAACCGCGCGGGCATGGCGCGCGCAGGAATGGCGGACTGGCAGCAAGCCTTTGGCTTCAAGAGTCTTTTTGACGGCTTTTACCACCTCTACCCCAGCCTCGAGCAGCAATGGGCATACTATGCGCGATATATCGATTTCATGCTGCGCGAGCCGACCTCGCAGCCCTATCTCGACCTACGGTCCCTCATCGGCCATAAGAACTACTTCATCCTGAGCACCAATGTAGACACCCAAGTCGAGAAGACGTTTCCCACCGAGAGGATCTGCAACTATCAGGGAAGCTTCGCGCACCTTCAGTGCAAGCAGCCATGCTGCGACGAGCTCTTCGAGGCGAGCCCCTACGTCGAACGCATGCTCGCGGGCATGGCGGGGTTCGAGGTCCTCAGCGAGGGCGTCCCCCGATGCCCGCACTGCGGCTGGCAGCTTGTGCCGTGGGTGCGCGACGACACGTTTCTGCAGGGTGCGGCATGGCGCGAGAGCCTCGGACGATATGAGCGCTTCGTGCGCGAGCACAGCGATCGCCGCGTGCTGTTGCTGGAGCTCGGCGTGGGCGAGATGACCCCGGGCATCATCACGCTCCCGTTCTGGAGCATGACCGCGAAGCTGCCGGATGCGCACCTGCTGGGCGTAAACATCTCGGGCGACTCGGCTCCGCTGCAGCTTGGAAGCAAGGCAGAGGCGATCCAGGCCGATTTGAGCACGCTGCTCTCGGCGGCGCGGGCAGGTGGCGAGTAACGCGGAGCGGTAGACGCGCAATGAGGTTTTAGCCGCAGCCTCCGAACGAGAGGGCTCGGAGGCTGGTATTCCTGAATCGCAGGTCACGATGGGTTATCGGAATCGCGAAGAGCGGATACCGCCAGTAAGCCCCCTTCGGAATAGGCGTTGAGCAGCTCCTGGGCATGGGCGAACTCGGGGCCTCGTCTCCAGCCGAGCAGGCGGTTGACGGCCAGATTGCCCTGGACGTTGTGGACGAAAGCAGGAAGGCGTCTTCGCATGAAAGCCCTGTTTTCTCCATGACCCAGGGAACCATCTGCTCCGCTCCGCGTTCTATGACGCGCTGGGCTACGCGAGCGTATGCGTCGCTGTCCGAATAAAGCAGGCGATGATCGTCGTCTGCCGGCGGACGCTGGCAAAGCGTTGCCGATTCAACCCCCTCAAGCGGGGGAGCCGCTGCCAATGCCTCGTCGATAAGCGCATCGAGCAGCGCGTACTTATCCTCGTAATGCAGATAGAACGTTCCCCGGTTGATCTCGGCGCGGCGGCAGATGTCCGCCACCGTCATCTTCGCGAAGCCGACCTCGGCCAGCAGCGCGAAGAACGCCTCCTGTATGACCGAGAGGGTGTAGCGCCGCCGGCGGTCGATCTTGGTTTCTCCCATCGCCTCTCCAATCTGAGTCGTTTGACAATGCCCAGTAGCTGTTCGTTTATCGACAGGTGCACGCGTTTGTTCATTGCCCCTGCGAAAATCAACAAGGATACTGTTTATAGACACCTGTTTTTATAGCTGAAAGGGAGCACGGATGACCCTGTGCGAGAAGCTCGGCATCGGGCTTGTCAGCCGATCGTTTTCCCATCGGGCCGTCTATCGAAACGGCGGCACGTCATACGATTTGAGCGATTGCGAGCCTGCTGCTTGCAAGCAAGATATCGAGGCTTTTGCCCGCAAGGTGGGGAAGGCTGATTGCGTGTTTACGGGAGAGGCAGGTAGGCAGGCGTTATGAGCATCTGCATCAAAAATCAGATTCAGAATATGAATATCGTCATCGGCTGCACGGTGGGGTGTCCATATTGCTATGCCCGTAACAATGTGAAACGTTGGCATATGATTGACGACTTCGCTGATCCTGCGTTCTTCCCGAGCAAGCTCAAGATGATGGAAAAGAAACGCCCGCAGAACTTTCTCCTTACCGGCATGAGCGATCTCTCCGGGTGGAAGCTGGAATGGCGAGACGAGGTATTTGCAAAGATCCATGAGAATCCACAGCATCAGTTCCTGTTCCTGACCAAGAGACCCGATTTGCTGGATTTAGATACCGACCTGGAAAACGCATGGTTCGGCGTTACGGTGACGAGGAAAGCGGAGCTGTGGCGTATCGACGCCCTTCGGGAAAACGTCAAAGCAAATCACTTCTTCGTTACTTTTGAGCCGCTATTCGACGATCCCGGTACGGTCGACCTTTCCGGAATCAACTGGATCGTCGTCGGTACCATGACCGGGGCGCAGAGCAGGAAGGTTCATACGGAACCGGAGTGGGCATGGTCTTTGACGGACCAGGCGCACGCGCTTGGCATTCCAATGTTTATGAAGGAAGACCTCGTCTCTGTCATAGGGGACGAAAACATGATTCAGGAATTGCCGGAAGAATTCGAAAGAGTGCTGGAGGTGCAGAGAACATGGCGGAAGTGATCGATGGAATCCTCATCAATGAGGTGGAAGCAAAGAACATCATGACCAAGTCCAGCCTGCCGGTAGGCGGCTACTCGGTCAATCCCTATGTAGGCTGCACGCATGCCTGCAAGTATTGCTATGCCTCCTTTATGAAGCGCTTTACCGGACACAAGGAGGAATGGGGCACCTTTCTTGATGTGAAGCATTGGCCGGAAATCAAGAATCCGAAGAAATACGCTGGACAGCGGGTGGTTATCGGTTCTGTGACGGATGGCTACAATCCACAGGAGGAGCGATTCGGGAATACCAGGAAACTCCTGGAGCAGCTGATTGGCAGCGATGCAGATATTCTGATCTGCACAAAGTCCGATCTTGTGGTACGGGATATCGATCTGCTGAAGAGGCTTGGACGAGTGACCGTTTCATGGTCGATCAACACGCTGGATGAGAACTTCAAGAACGATATGGACTCCGCGTCGAGCATCGAGCGTCGTATCGCTGCTATGAAGCAGGTGTATGACGAAGGTATCCGTACGGTCTGCTTCGTGTCCCCGGTATTTCCCGGCATCACGGATTTTGAGATGATTTTTGAGCGAGTAAAGGATCGGTGCGATTTGTTTTGGCTCGAAAATCTCAATCTTCGGGGTGGTTTCAAAAAAGCGATCCTGGATTATATCGCCGAGAAACATCCCAATCTCGTACCGCTTTACGATGAGATCTATAACAAGCGCAACCGTAGCTATTTTGAAGCGCTTGAAGTAAAAGCCGAGGAAATGGCCAAGAAGTACGATTGCCCCTTTGTGGACAACGAAATGCCTTATGGCAGAGTCCCCCAGGGGCATCCGGTGATCGTGGACTACTTATATCACGAGGAAGTCCGAGGGTCAGATAATAGCGGAAAAAGAAATCGTTAAACGGAAACCGACGACGATTCGCTCGAGCGATTAGCGTCCACGCGTGGCTTCTGCCGATTGGCGCAACGGGCGACGGATTAAGGGATCGCTCGGGCGGATGATCCCGCTGCAGTACAGGCGGTCGCTCAATTTAGCGGCATGAGCGTTTTCGCACGGAAAACCAGTATCCCCTGTGCCGAGTTTAATCGTAGCGAATACAATGGGCACTGAGCATCAATCGAAAGTAGTCAAGAGCCTTTTCGACGGCTTCTACCACCTCTACCCCAGCCTCGAGCAGCAATGGGCCTACTACGCGCGATATATCGATTTCATGCTGCGCGAGCTGGCCTCGCAGCCCTATCTCGACCTACGGTCCCTCATCGGCCATAAGGATTACTTCATCCTGAGCACCAATGTAGACACCCAAGTCGAGAAGACGTTTCCCACCGAGAGGATCTGCAACTATCAGGGAAGCTTCGCGCACCTTCAGTGCAAGCAGCCATGCTGCGACGAGCTCTTCGAGGCGAGCCCCTACGTCGAACGCATGCTCGCGGGCATGGCGGGGTTCGAGGTCCTCAGCGAGGGCGTCCCCCGATGCCCGCACTGCGGCTGGCAGCTTGTGCCGTGGGTGCGCGACGACACGTTTCTGCAGGGTGCGGCCTGGCGCGAGAGCCTCGGACGATACGAGCACTTCGTGCGCGAGCGCAGCGATCGCCGCGTGCTGTTGTTGGAGCTCGGCGTGGGCGAGATGACCCCCGGCATCATCACGCTCCCGTTCTGGAGCATGACCGCGAAGCTGCCGGATGCGCACCTTTTGAGCGTAAACATCTCGGGCGACTCGGCTCCGTTGCAGCTTGGAAGCAAGGCAGAGGCGATCCAGGCCGATTTGGGCGCCCTGCTCTCGGCGGCGCGGACGGGCGACGAGCAGCGCAGTTCATCGCGCCGTGTTTCATGCGTGGACGCTTAAATCAAAACCACCCCTAGAAGGGGTGGTTTGCTCTTAGGGTGTAACCCTTGGATTTCCGGCACGCGTCTAAAGGCGCCGGCCCTCACGGGGTTCGGGCCGCACTGCAGATTGACCCGTGACGGGCCGGTCAAACCGGCGCTATTTACGCCCCGGCCCCCTATCGAAGGGGTCCTCGTACTCCTTGACGCTCAGCCGGTCGAGCGCGATGTCGGCCTTCTCCTGCTCCCGGATGTACTTCGCGATCGTGGCCTCGTTCAGGCCGACGGTGGACACGCAGTGGCCCTCGGCCCAGAACTTCCTGTTGCCGAATTTGTACTTCATGTTCGCGTGCCTGTCGAATACCATCAGCGAGCTCTTCCCCTTCAGGTAGCCCATCACGCTGGACACGCTGTACTTCGGCGGTATCGCCAGCAGCATGTGGACGTGGTCGGGCATCAGGTGCCCCTCGATGACCTCTATCCCCTTGTACTGGCAGAGCTTCCTGAAGATCTCCCCAAGGTCGGACCTTATTTGGTTGTAGATGACTTTGCGCCTATACTTCGGCGTGAACACGACGTGGTACTTGCACGTCCACTTCGTGTGCGACAGGCCGTAGGCCTTCTGGGCCATACGCCACCACCGCCCTCTCGACTCGGATTCCTTGCGGCCTGAACAATCGCAAGTGTCCGGCGAGGGGGCGGCTTTGTAAAGCCGTTTGGCCCCACCCGCATAGCGGGTGGTTTCTGATGCGGCGCGCTGCGCGCCCCGCACAGGCTAAAGCCTGTAAATAAAAATACCCCCGATTCCAAGTGGAAATCGGGGGTATCTCATCGGGTGGCTTTCAAGCAGTTTGCAAAACTGCAGGTCGCAGACCTTCATTGCTAGTAGGAGAAATGAGTAGTCTCGGGTGGCTTGCCCATGAGTTGACGAATAAGTTGGAGCTTCGCCATTGGCTCAATCGCTTCGCGCGCTCGATAAACTTGTTTAGTAAAAGGCGGATCGGTCACCGATGGACGCACGACGAGAAACACGTACCTCCAGTGGTTCAAGCACGGCGCGCGTGAGGATCTCTGCAAGCAACCGCCTGGTACGCTACTGTTGCCAGCGTGGCTTAGCGGACTGGCGAATCCCGCCCCGTGCGCGTCATCATCCAATCAAATGCCCTGGCAAGCAGCAGCACCGCCAATCACACTACGTTCTTACGGCGCCCTCTGCGATAAAATTAGCGAATTGTGTTTTCACCTCGCAGCTACGGAGACATTAGATGATTACTCTGGACAATCTTCGCGACGCACTTAGGGCTCTGTGCTACGAGCCCTCGGGCGACGGCACCGTTTATCAGAAATCCTGGGAAGAGACCAGCGCGCAAATCACGGTCGATTTTTCCAAGAAACGCATCGGCTACCCGAAAGACCTGGGGTTCAAAGTCAACAAAGACACAACTTGTAACTTTTCCGATAACGAGAACTTCGTCGTACTCGCCTGCGTAACCATGCTCCTCGACAAAGGATATCGCCCCGAATCACTTGAGCTGGAGCGCGAATGGGCCCTTGGGCACGAACAAAAGAGCGGCCGCGCTGATATCTGCATTAATGACGAGAGGGGCGACACACTCGCAATCGTCGAATGCAAGACCCCTGGAACCGAGTTCAAAAACGAATTCAAGAACATGCAGTCAGACGGAGGGCAACTCCTCTCCTATTGGCAACAAGAGCGCGCGACTCGCTGGTTGGTACTCTTTGCATGCGATTTCATCAACAACGAAATCGTGCCAGACCAGGTTTCAATTAACTGCAGCGATGACGAGAACTTCATCGCGCTCGCCAAACGCGATGACACCATTGCGCTCTACCGCGACGCCCATACAGTGGAACAGCTCCATCAAGTTTGGACGGAAACGTACAACCAACAAGTCGAGGGAAACATCCTCTTTGGCGATAGGTCGACGGCATACCACCCGATGGTTCCTCCCCTTCTCAAGAAGGACCTTGTCGACTTCAGGGCCGAAGACAGCATCGTCAACCGCTTCGAGGAAATCCTCCGCCACAACAACGTCTCCGATAAAGAGAACGCCTTCAATCGCCTTATCGCGCTCTTTATCGCGAAGCTCCAAGACGAGCTCTCGAAAATGCCAACCCAGGAGATTGAGTTCCAATACCGCCAAGGACGCGACACCTACGAAACGCTCCAGGACAGGCTCCAGAGACTCCACTCAGACGGCATGAGAAAGCTCATGCGGGAAGAGGTCCTGTACGTTCCCAACGACTACGCCGAAAACCTCATAAGCAACTATACGGGCCAGCACCGCAAGAAGCTCATCGAGGAGCTGAACGGCACGCTGCGCAAGCTCAAGTTCTATACCAACAATGACTTTGCGTTCAAAGACATCCACAACGAGGAACTCTTTCTTCAGAACGGCAAGGTACTCGTAGAGACGGTGCAACTTCTACAGCCGTATCGCATCGTAGGAACTCAAGACATTCAATTCTTGGGCGACCTCTTCGAACAGCTCCTTAATCAGGGCTTTAAGCAAAACGAGGGCCAATTCTTCACACCTGTGCCCATCACCCGTTTTATTTGGAAGTCACTCCCACTCGACAGCATCGTGCAGGACGAGGCTGGTGCCGTGCACTATCCACGCGTTATCGATTACGCCTGTGGCGCGGGGCACTTTCTCACAGAAGGATTCGAAGAAATCTCCGACGCCGCATGCCAATATGATCCGACCATAGAGGATGACCTCGGAGACGCCGACTGGGTCAGAGACAATCTCGTCGGCATCGAGAAGGACTATCGACTCGCTCGCGTTTCCAAGGTCTCGTCCTACATGCATGGCGCAGGGCAGAGCAACGTGGTCTTCGGCGACGGACTTGAAAATTATCCCGACAAGGGAATCGACAGCCGAACCGACAGGGGACGCTTCGACATTCTTGTCGCCAATCCCCCGTACTCTGTAGCGGCCTTCAAACCGCATCTCAAGCTTCACAACAACGAACTCAAAGTGCTGGAAACCATCAGCGATAGCGGCTCGGAAATCGAGACCCTCTTTGTCGAGCGTGCGGCACAGCTTGTTCGGCCCGGAGGCTACGCCGCCATCGTCCTCCCCACCTCGATCCTCGACAAGAGCACGAGCTCGAGTTTCATGGCCGCACGCGATGTGCTTTTGAGCTCCTTCGAGATCGTCTCCATCGCCAGGTTTGGATCAGGCACATTCGCGGCCACAGGAACAAACGTCGCAATTATGTTCCTACGTCGCTTTGACGAGATCCCGCCCCGCAATGCGAACGCACTTGATTTCGTTGACGCTGTTTTTGAGCGCAGGAAGCTCACTGGCTGGAGAGACGAAAGCGCTTTCAACGCTTATCTCGGCACAATTAATGTAGACGGAGATACTTACCGGGCTTTTCTCGCAGGAGAGGCTAACTGGAACGAATGGGCAAACACTCGCCACTTCAGCGTTTATTGCCATCTTTTCGAATCATCGAAGGAGCTCAAGACCCTTCGGAAGAGCAAGACTTGGAAGGCGGCCGACAAGAACTCACGGCTCAAAGCAGAGAACGAGCTGTTCTATCGCCATGCGCACAAGGAAGAGCGCAAACGCCTGCGCGTTTGGGGTCTCGTCTGCGGTGAACAGACGCTCATCATCAACTCACCTAACACGACCAAGGAAATCGCCTCTTTCCTTGGCTACAAATGGAGCAATCGCAAAGGCAACGAGGGGATACAGCCCATCGATGGTGAGGGCGTGCTCTATTCGGACAACGAATCGGACGACACGAACTCGCTAAGCGGCATCATCAGAGCATGGTTCTCCGGCGAGCAGGTTGAGCCCGGCGACCTTGCCCAGTACTACTACTATGCCAAGACCGCCGATTTCATTGACTTTGATGCCGATAAGTTCGACGAGACTCTTACGATTCCCCGCTCTTTCTACAAGCCCCGCTCGTTCGTCCAGGGCACCGTAGTCAAGACGCTTAGAGACATCACATCCTACGTTACCAACAGCGTGGCCCAGAGTTCCATCACCACCGACACTTACGTAACAACGGAAAACATGGTCAAGGACCGTGGCGGCATAACCACCTATAGTGGAGAGCTTCCGGCAAGTGCTGGCACCGCATACAAGAAGGGAGACACGCTCGTCTCCAATATTCGCCCCTATCTGCAGAAGATTTGGCTCGCAGACCGCGATGGGGCGTGCTCCAAGGACGTTTTGGTATTCCGAAGCATAAATACCGACAGCCTATTGCCCGAGTTTCTCCATCTGCTCCTGTGGCAGAAGGACTTCTTCGACTACGATATGTCCACCTTCACGGGAACCGGCAGGCCTCGCGGAGACAAGGATGAGCTGCTCAAATACCCCATCCCAGTCCCGACGCTCTCCGAGCAGAGAGCCCTCATCGACGATTTCAATCGCTTAACAGATGAAATCAATAGCAAACGACAGCAAATCGCCGCTCTCAAGGAGAGCGTCAAATCACGGTTTGTAGAGGTATTTGGCGATCCGGTCGATGGTAAAAAATGGCCTTTCGTTAGGCTTGAAGACCTCTGTACCAAGTTGGGTTCCGGAGCAACGCCACGAGGTGGCAAAACGGCATACAAGGCCGAAGGTGTTCCGCTGGTCAGAAGTACGAATGTTCACAACGGTCGTTTCGTGTGGAAGGACCTTGCTTGTATTGATGATGAACAAGCCGCAAAACTAGAAGGCGTCACGCTGATGAAGGGTGACGTGCTTCTGAATATTACTGGCGCTTCGGTTGCTCGTTCATGTCTTTTGCCAGATGAATTGGCTGGTGGACGTGTTAATCAGCATGTCTCAATTGTCAGAGTCGACCAAAAACGGATGCTGCCGGTGCTATTGAACACGGTGCTGATCAGCGATTCGTATCAGAGACTCCTGCTAAACGGCTCAAGAGCGGCTGGAGCAACAAGGGAGGCAATTACCAAAGAAGCTCTAAAGAGAATGACGGTTCCCTTGCCTCCCCTTGAGCTTCAGCAAGAGTTCGCCTCTTTCGTCGCTCAGGTCGACAAATCGCAATTTGCACTCGAGCAAGAGGTCGACGCCCTTTCCGCAGAGCGCGACGCCCTTCTAGACCGATTCCTCGCGTGATACGTTCCTCCCATCCATATCGGGATGGGAGGAACTGATGCACACGACGATCGAAATAGCAAACGCGGTTCTCACAAAAATGCAGGCACTCGTTAGCGGCGAAGTGCTTTCGTATCTCGAGAGCGTCCTTATGAGCGAACTCAGGGGCATCGAACTTGAAGTGAACGCGCTCAGCAATGTCGAAGACGAGGCCTCAAAGTACATGGAGCGATTCCTCGCAGCCAAAACCATCGAGGGATGCTCGCCTAAGACCATCAGGTACTACAAGGCCACACTTACAAGGGCGCTCGAAGCAATCAAAAAACCAATTGTCCGGATTAGTTCAGATGACTTACGAACATACCTGAGCGAATATCCCATGGGTAATAACGCAGGGAGCATCACCGTCGACAACGTCAGGCGCATCCTGTCGTCATTCTTCTCTTGGCTTGAAGACGAGAACCATATACTCAAAAGCCCTGCACGACGCATTAAAAAGATTCGCTCAAAGAGAACGGTCAAGTCCGTATATTCTGATGAAGAACTTATAGCCCTCACAGACGCCTGTTCTTGCAAGAGGGATCTGGCAATCATCAACCTTCTTAGTTCAACAGGGATGAGAATAGGCGAACTCGTCTCGCTCAATCGAGAAGACGTTGATCTAAATCGGCGAGAGTGCATTGTACTCGGAAAGGGCAACAAAGAGAGAGTCGTCTATTTTGATGCGACTACAAAGCTGCACCTAAACAACTACCTGCAAGAACGCAGCGATAACGTCGCCGCGCTATTCTGTAGTCTCACAAAGCCGAGTTCTAGGCTGCAAGTAAGCGGAGTCGAGCTCCGCCTTCGCTCCTTGGGAACAAAAGCAGGCGTCAAACACGTCCACCCACATAAGTTCAGGAGAACGCTGGCCACCAAAGCAATTGGAAAAGGAATGCCCATCGAGCAGGTGCAGAAGCTGCTTGGCCATCAAAAGATTGATACAACGTTGATGTACGCAATGGTCGATCAGGACAACGTAAGGGACTCTCATAGAAGGTATATCTGTTAAGTCAAATCACGGTTTGTCGAGATGTTTAGAACCAAGACACACGCATCATGGCCAATCGAAACAATCGGCAACTACAGCATAGAAATGCACTACGGCACTTCAGCAAAAGCCGGCGCCGATGGCGATTATGTCTACATCCGAATGAACAATATCACCGACGACGGCATCCTTGACCTAACCGATACAAAGCGAATCACCCTAAAGGGCCAAGCTCTCGAAAATGCTACCGTCCGCTATGGCGATATGCTTTTTAATCGAACCAACAGCATTGACAAGGTTGGGAAAACTTGCGTTTTTCATCAGTCAGAGACCATGGTTATTGCTGGGTACATCGTGTGCGTAAGGTTCGCTGACCACAGCTCTGCCGAATATGTATCTGGTTACCTGAATTCAAAGGAAGGAAAGCGAGTCCTTCGTAATATAGCGAAGGGAAGTGTCCATCAGGCAAATATCAGCGCAGCAGACTTGGCCGCTATTCCCATTGCAATTCCCCCGTTGTCCCTCCAACAGGAGTTCGCCGACTTCGCTGCCGAGGCGGACAAATCGCAATTTATCATCCACCAAGATCTTCACGGCTTTTGAAAAGACAGATAGTTACATGTCCAACGCTACAGAAGCCCGAGGACCGTCGCCTTTGATAGCATCTCGTAGGCTCGCGGATATGTCTCTTTGTCGCGCTCGGCCATAAATGCCCAGTTCGCCGTCACGTCAGCCGCCCTCACCATAGCCACCTTGGAGGAGTCGACATAGGAGACTGGAATCTTGGGCAGCCAGTCGCTAAATACAGGAGGGTAGGAGGTCTGCCACGTTGGGTTGAACATGCCGCAGCGCAGCTCCTCATCAACCGATTCTGCCAGGTTGTACTTTCCGTCGATCGAAGTCGAATGCTCGTCAACCACAACAGAAACTGCATCAACCTCGCTCGCGGCAATTCCCTGAAGCCTCAGCGCGTCAACGATGCCGGACTTCACGCCACGCTTTAGAGCGTAGTCAAGATACCTTTGCTTGCGCCTTTTCGAGCTTGAATTCTCAGAGCAACTGCAACACCCCTGAGTAGTGGACCTCGTAGGGCGTCCTGAACCCCAGGCGCTTGTGGGGCCTGCGGTTGATGGCATCGTACACCCGCTCGACCTCCTCGTCCGAGACCGCAGAGAAGCCGGTCCCCTTCGGGAAGTACTCGCGCAGCAGACCGTCTGTGTTTAGTCAAGCCTGATTTTCGGGTTGGGGCTGCGGTGGAAATCCTGGTCCTCTTTTGGTCCAGGATTTCCACCGCAGCCCCAACCCGTAAATTGAACGCTATCAAACACAGATGCCGTCGCGAAGTCGATGTCGCGCGTGACGCGGCCGTCGGGGATGCGCGCGAGCAGCCCGCTTCCGCCCTTGAGGATAAACCGGCCGTCGGGGTTGCTGAACACCCTGCGCAGGAACCGGTCGCGCAAAGCCCGACGACAGCCGTCCCCGGGGTCACCGCCCCTGTCGCGAACGGCCCTCTTCAGGGCCCTGTCGAGCTGACCGCCGTTCTCGTACGTCATTCTTCCCGCCTCCTAGCTAACGAATCGTACAGGCTGGCCCCCGCCGGCATCCCGGCTTTTGCCCCCCCGGCGTCGATTTTCTCCCTCAGCGCGCCCTCGTCTTCGACGAGGCCCCTTTCGAGCGCGTCCGCGAGCACGTTCGCGACCAGGCTCAGTTCCTCCCCGGAGTCTATCAGGTCCACCACCGTGAGCCAGGGCCTCGTCGCCGGGATGTCCGAGACGATCGCCACGTCCTTCGGGTCGAGGCGGCGCTTCCTGATGAATCAGGTTCGGGCGCTTAGTCTGCTTTCTCTCGGGCGTGCAGAACTCGTAGGGCGAGGGGCTGACCTCGCCGATGCCGTAGAGCCATGCAGCCGTCGCCCCCATGGCGACGGGGCGCCTCCCCGGGTCGATCGACAGTCAGGCCGCGAGGACGTCCTCCTCCCGCGTGCTCGGCGAGCCGCCCATGCGGTAGACGCCCTTCGCGAGCCTCTCTATGTTGCCGAGCCCTTCCCGCCTCGAGAGCGCGTACCGCTCGACGCCGAGCACCTTCGCCTGCACAGATGTGAAGAGCCCCCTTTGGGAAGAGGCGATGTCGTTGGTGGCTCGTATGACTTCGATTTATTCCATGCTTGCATTGTGGAAAATAATGCAACAATGCAAGCAATACGCTCAGAATACACGGCGTTATTCGGCGGCATTCGGGGTCACTGAAACTGCGGAAACCGATTTTCGCATTTCTTTATTCCCATTTGTTGACCTGGGCGAATGCAATTGAAGAGGGCTTGAATCCGCCTCGCAGTTTCAAGTCAGTTTCATCCGCTCGAAATCGGCCTTCGGGGGACCCGAATTGTGAATTATTCCCGCAGGGCCTAATTATTCCCGTACCGCCGAGTACTCCGTTGTACCGCCCAGTAGGGACACACGGGAATAATTGGGTCGTTTTCCCAGGTAGAGATGCAAAAAGAAAGCCCTCGAACCAAAGGGTTCGAGGGCTGTTATTCCCACTATTTCGCTGGTGGCTTTGGTTCTGTCGTCCCGTCATTCCAGTTGCACCCAGTTTTCGGCATCGACACGGAACGCGTGCCGCCGAATGACGCGATGTCGCGTCTCGTCGGCTTCGGGGACAAAAGCTGGGACAACTTCAAAAACTTTTTTCAAACTCAGGGCTTTGAGTTTTTGTTTTTGTCCCAAAGGAGCTTCCGGCCGTGATTCGGATGCCCGATTGGGCGGAATCGCCCGTTTCTGGAACTCAACCGCAGCATCACGCACAAGCCACTCGCAACAACTGCAAATGATTGGTCGAGGGCGGCTTCCAACGCGATTCCAAAGCCGCAGGTCAGGCGACTGCGCTGCTGGCAGGGAAAGGGAGTCGTATCAGGCGGCTTGCCCATGAGTCGACGATGAGGCCTTCACCGAATGTCGAGAACATGCTGGTAAAATAGGCAATACTTTTTATGACAGGAGAACGAGCATGGCCGAACCCCACGATAGGAAGCCGATCCTCACGATCGAGCAGCAGATAGAGCACCTCAAGCAGAAGGGCGTAGCCTTCGAGCTGTGTTCCGAGGAAGAGGCCGAGGACTACCTGCGCGACAAGTGCAACTTCTTCAAGCTCGCATCCTATCGCAAACTCTTCTCGAAATACGAGGGAGGCCCGCGCGACGGCCGCTACGTAGACCTCGACTTCGGCCAGCTACGCCTGCTCGCGGCGCTCGACCAGGAGCTACGCCACGCCCTGCTCGGCATGACGCTCGACATCGAGCACTTCCAGAAGGTGACACTGCTTCGCGAGATGGAGGACCGTGGAGAGGATGGCTACGCCATCGTGGCCGACTACATGGCATCGCTTACCACTGCAAACAGGGAGTACCGCCTGCGCGAGCTCAAGATGAGCGGCCGCAGCCCCTACAGCTCGAGCCTCTACGCGAAGTACTCCGGCGACATGCCTGCCTGGGCCTTCCTTGAGCTCACCTCGTTCGGCACCCTCATCGACTTCGTGCGCTTCTGCGCCAGGCGATGGGGCGACAGGCGCTTCGAGGCCTCCCACTACGACCTCAAGCGCGTGAAGTCCGTCCGCAACTGCGCCGCGCACGGCTCGTGCCTGATCAACTGCTTCGCCGAGAGGGGCGCCGCCCGGGGCTCGGCGTCCAGTGGCGTCTCCCGTAGGGTCGCCGCCGTGGGAATCCCCAAGGCGACCAGGAGGAAGTGGATGGGGAATACGGCCATGCAGGAGGTCGCGACCGTGCTCGTGGCGCACTCCGGCTTGGTACCCGAGGGCTCCTCGCGCTCGCGCGCCGCATCCGAGCTCGCCGAGATGTTCGCCAGGGCCGACGGAGAAACCGAGGCGCTGCCCGACAAGGGGCCCGACGCCGCAGCTCGCTCCGCGCTCGAGTTCCTTCGCAGGTTGACAGAATCGCTCGGGTTGGTAGAATAGCCTGCAGATAGCAAAACCTTCACGGTTTTAGGGGCGGACTTGCGCAAGCGACTCTGCCCTATTTTTGTATTCACTCGCTATAGGAGACGGGTGATACCTGGGTCAATGACAGAACTGAGAAGCCCGGAATAATGGAGCCAGTTAGAAACCCTCGGGTTTGCGGGGCGGGATCGTGAGAGCGATTCTGCCCTATTTTTTCCTCCGTCTGCCCCAAACCAAGTATTTCGAAGATAGCCTGTAGGTGTCCTCCTGGGCGCCTTTTATTTTCAGGGAATCGGCCGCTTCATGAACGAGCGACCGGCTTGACCTAGATCGAACCGCCTTCATCTCCGCCTAGGCGCCGGCGATCAACATCGTAAATCCGCGCGTGCTACAATGCGGGCACCAGAGATGAAAACACAGTCCCCGTCGGGTAGTCGTGGGCGTGCGGGAGTCCGCATCAGTAACCTGCCTCCTTGGTTGTCCCTTCTCTGCATGGTCATCTACATAAAGGAGGAACCAACCATGCAGATCAGCGTGTCGTCCACCCTGACCGTATATCATGACGGCCAATTCTGGGTCGGGCTGGCGGAACACGTCGAGGACGGAAGGTACGGCGTCGCCCGCATCGTCTTCGGCGCGGAGCCGTCCGATGAGGAGATTCTGCAATTCGTTGTCTGCAAATGGGAGAAGCTCTCGTTCTTCGATGGCAAACCGGCTGAGGCAAGCAAGCCCGCAAAGAACCCCAAGCGACGCGCTCGCGAGGCAGCGAAAGCCCTTAAGCGGCCCGCGGTGAGCACCAAGGCACAACAGGCGCTCGCAGCACAGCGGGAAGCGATGAAGCGGGAGTCGGCTCAAGCAAGAAGCCAGCGTCGCGCGGATGAGGCGGAGGCGCGCTTCGAGCAGCGAAAGCTGAAGCGCAAGCAGAAGCATCGTGGGCATTGATCGCCATGTGCAGCAAGGCAGACCATATACAGCAGTGGGGCCAGTTCCACTTGAAGCCGACGCCGCGTAGACGCTGATGGTGACGGCTATGCACGGGCACGGGCGCGCCGCCGCACTTCACAGCTTATTTCTCAAGTATTTGGGACGCACACGCGGCGTTCAAAAATGCGGAGCGACTCCACATGGCTCGAGACTGAGCCGAGGTGCCCTACTTCTCGCCCTCCAGCAGCCCCACGATACGGTCGATGTCGACGGCGAAGCGGGGCCTTCCCTCGCGCTCGCAGCGGTCGAGGTACGCCTGGCACTCGGAGACAATGCGCTTGGTGTTGCCGTCGATGATGCGCTGGAGCGTCTCGTAGTAGGCCGAGCCCTCGGTCCTGAAGCGGCGCTGGTAGGACTTGGTTATGGGGAACATCTTGATGTAGTGGATGCCGTGGCGACAGCCGGGGCTCGTCGTGGGGCGGGGTGGCAACGCAAAGTACTGGTCTTTGGGCACGTTGGGGGCGATGTTGGAATGCAGCGGCACGGCGAAGTCCCTGCGCTTCCCGCGGAAACGCAGCCTCACCACCACGATGCAGGGGAGATTGTGCTTAAGCATGAGCTCGCGGTCGCCCTCGACGAGGTCGAAGAAGTCCTGGGAGATGGATACGATCTTCATCGGTTGCGCCCCCTCATACGAAGCGGGGCCCGCATCGCTGCAGGCCCCTACAGGTGGGCGATATTCTACGCCTTGCGGCACCCCGTCGCCCACGGAGGTTAAACGTACACGTAAGCCGTACTCTGAAAGCCGCGGCTTCCGGCAAGTAGTTTATGCCACGAAAGGTCGCTTTCAACGCGCATAGCTCGCAAAATAGCACTCGCTGGGCCGTCACCCCTGGCCGTTACCCTCCAATCTTCATTGGAGTCAGCAGGTCAATTCATATAGTTATGGGGGGTATCCTAAAGGAAATCAATTTTATACCCCCATAACTAAGGAATTTTCTATTCCCACTCAATGACTAGGGCCCTGGTGTAATTGGCTGGATCACCGTTCCGGGAACCGGTATCGACCTACCTGTCCGCCGAGCTCTTTCTTCAGCTCCAACCTAGTATCTGATTCGCGCCGTTATAAGCGAAAACCGAAGAGATGCGTCTTAGCCAAGAAAAGAAGGTTAGCCTCATCTTACTGCATGATTCGTGTGTTATAGTTAGATGACTCTAACTGTTTGGGGGCGACAGCCATGCACGAACGCGAGGGTTTCTGGGACAAGAACGCCGGTCGGTATGACCGTTTCATGCGAAACGACCGGGCGGCGTATGAGAAGATGTATGGGCTGATCCGGCCGGTAGTGAAAGCAAAAACCGTACTGGAGGTCGCCACCGGCACGGGGCTTATCGCAAAGAGCATCGTGAATGCGGCGGCGCACATCGAGGCTACGGACGCTTCTGCACAGATGATCCTTGAAGCAAAGCGGGACAATCAATCCGCAAAGCTGCACTTTTCCGTACAAGATATGTTCCGCCTGCCCTATGCACAGAAGTCCTTCGAAGTGGTGATCGCGTCCAACGCGCTTCACATAGTGCCGCATCCGGAAAAGGCACTGCAAGAAATCAGGCGGGTACTGAAGGACGACGGCGTGCTCATCGCGCCAACCTTCACCCACGCGGGGAACTCGGTTTCCGGCAAGGCAAAAGCCTTTTTCATGAGTATGGCGGGATTCCCCCTCCACAGCAGGTGGACAAGCGAGGAATACCTGCGTTTCCTGCGTCAAAACGGCTGGGCGGTGCAGAAAAGCGCGGTGCTGAAGGCCTCGTTCCCATTGACCTATGCGGAATGCACGAAATCGGAGGGGCCAGATGTCGTTCTTTGAAAACACCCGCAAGCCCGTGGGCCTCGGCGGAAAACTTATGGTTGCCATGATGAATCTGGGCCACAGCCCTGTGGCGCGGTGGGGACTTCGATTTCTACGACTTGCGCCAAATGCCAAGGTGCTGGATTGCGGCTGCGGCGGCGGGGCGAACATAAAACGGCTGCTGAAAAAATGCCCGCATGGCGTCGTCAAGGGCGTCGACTATTCGCCCGTCAGCGTGGAGAAGACTAGAAAGCTCAACCGAATTGCAATTCAGGAGGGGCGTTGCGCCGTTCTGCAAGGCAGTGTGGCGGATATAGTGTTTGAGGATAGCTACTTCGATGCCGCCACGGCCTTTGAGACCGTCTATTTTTGGCCTGATTTGCCCCGATGCTTCCGTGAGGTCTGGCGGACGCTGAAGCCAGGCGGGACAATTCTTATCTGCAACGAGAGCAATGGCGATACGGACAAGGACGAGAGGTGGACGCAGATCATCGGCGGCATGACCATCTACAAGGACATTGAATTAAAGGCATGTCTGGAGCAGGCGGGTTTTCACGAGGTGCAGATACACAAAAAGAAAAAGTGGCTCTGCGTCACGGCGCGGAAGTAGGGGTATCAAGCACGGGCATTTTTGCATCCATCCTGCACATGGCGATAGACATGACGGTCATAGCGGCTATGCTGGCGGCAATTATGACAGTTTTTTTCACTGAGGAAGAAACCTATGAAATGTAAAATTGAGAAAAACACCGTGCAGGAGACGCTGATCCTCCCGCTGTATTCCCGGAAGCTGTGTACGGAGTTGTACCCGAACCTTTACAGGGATGAAACAGCGGTTCGTCTGCTCGACCAGATCGACTACGACTTTTCAGAGGCAGAGAAAAACTCCCGCAACCTGATGCAGCGCTTTGGTGCGCTGGAGGTGGCCACACGGCAGAGTGATCTTGCTTTCGAGGTGCGGGATTACCTGAAAGGCCACCCCAATGCGGCGGTGGTCAATCTGGGCTGCGGGCTGGACAACACCGGCAGAACCTGCGACAACGGTAGATGCAAGATCTACAATCTGGACTTCCCGGATGTGATTGCCTTGCGGCAGCAGCTACTGCCCGCCGGGGATCGAGAACAAAATATCCCCTGCGACCTGAAAGACACCGCATGGTTTAGCAAAATCGATGCCTCCCGCGGGGCGGTGTTCTTTGCCTCCGGGGTGTTCTATTACTTTCTGACCCAGCAGGTCCGGGAACTGGTGCGGGGGATGGCGGACGCTTTCCCCGGCAGTGTGCTGGTCTTTGATGCTGCCAATCGGACGGCGGTAAAGATGATCGCAAAAACATGGCTTAAGACTGCAAAAATCAAGGATGTGGGGGCATATTTTGCGGTTTCGGATGCCGCCAAGGAAATCGGCACGTGGGACAGCCGTCTGCAGGTCACAAGTCGCGGCTATATGCTGGGCTACAACGATTTGAGAGACTCTTCTGTCAGCTGCTTTTTCCGGTTTCTCGCAAGGGTCGGTGACAACGGGATGAAAATGCAAATCGTGAAAATAAGATTTTGAGAGGCGAAAACGAAGCGCATTCACTTTGACGTCGAAGAAGACGGCTTTTACGGCGCATATTGGGCGTGCAAGGACACGCATACAGCAGCGGGCACGGATTCAATTGAAACCGTGCCCGCTATCTGATACTATATTATTTTATCGAACGTATGTTCTATTCCCACTCAATCGTCGCGGGCGGCTTGGACGTGATGTCGTAGCACACGCGGTTGGCGCCGGGGACCTCAGCCACGATACGGCCGGAAATGCGGGCCAGCACGTCGTAGGGCAGCTTGGCCCAGTCGGCGGTCATGGCATCGCTGGACTCGACGGCACGCAGGATGATCGGACGCTGATAGGTGCGCTCGTCGCCCATTACGCCAACGGACTTAATGTCGGGCAGGACCGCGAAATACTGCCAGCAGCTGTGCTCAGAGTTGCGCTCGCCAGTCTGCTCAAACAGACGCTGGTTGTAGGCGTCGAGCTCCTCGCGCACGATAGCGTCGGCGTTTTTGAGAATCTCGAGCTTCTCCTTGTCGACCGCGCCGATGATGCGGATGGCCAGACCCGGGCCCGGGAAGGGCTGACGGAACACGATGTGACCCGGCAGGCCGAGCGCCAGACCAAGCGCGCGGACCTCGTCCTTAAAGAAGTGGTCGAGCGGCTCGATGAGGTCGAAGTGCACGCCCTCGGGGAACGGGATCAGGTTGTGGTGGCTCTTGATGGTGGCCGTCTTGCCGCCCGTCTTGCGAGCGCCGGACTCGATGATGTCGGGGTAGATGGTGCCCTGAGCCAGATACTTGACCGGCTTGCCATCGCACTCGAGCTGCTGGGCGACCGCGAAGAACTCTTTCCAGAACTGCGTGCCGATGATGCGGCGCTTCTCCTCAGGCTCGGTCACGCCGGCCAGAAGCTCGGCATAGCGGTCCTCGGCGTGGACGTGGATAAAGTCGACGTCAAACTGCTTGGTGAAGACCTCCTCCACCTGCTCGGGCTCACCCTTGCGCAGCAGACCGTGGTTGATGAACACACAGGTCATCTGCTTGCCCACGGCGCGGGCGCCCAGCGCAGCCACGACGGAGGAGTCGACGCCGCCGGACAAGGCCAGAATCACGCGGTCGTCGCCGACCTTCTCGCGGAACTCGGCCGTCATGGTCTCGACCAGGTTGTCCATGCTCCAGTTGGGCTTCAGGCCGCAGATCTCAAACAGGAAGTTGCTCAGCAGCTGCTGACCGTACTCGGAGTGCTTGACCTCGGGGTGGAACTGCGTGGTGAAAATCTTGCGCTCGACGCACTCCATGGCGGCAACCGGGCATACGTCGGTGCTGGCGGTAACGGTAAAGCCCTCGGGCACCTCGGACACGGCGTCGCGGTGGCTCATCCACACGGTCTGCTCCATGGGCGTGGAGTTAAAGAGCTTGGCGCCAGCCGTGCGCGTGATGGTGGCGCGGCCGTACTCGCCCACCTCGGAGTGGCCGACCTTGCCGCCGAGCGTCACGGCCGTGATCTGATGGCCGTAGCAAAAGCCCAGGACGGGAAGGCCAAGGTCAAAGATGGCGGGATCGATGGACGGAGCGTCCTCGGCGTACACGGAGGCCGGGCCGCCGGAAAGGATGAGCGCAGAGGCGTTCATCTCGCGAATCTCATCGGCCGAGATGTCGCAGGGAACGATCTCGGAATACACGTTGAGGTCGCGGACGCGACGGGCAATGAGCTGACCGTACTGCGCACCAAAGTCGAGTACGAGGACCTTTGCGGAAGCCTTTTGATCCATGGTTTCCCCCTCTTGTTGGCGGGGAGCCGGTGCCCACCCGCGTGAATGAACGAAAATAACTTCCATAGTGTACACGTTATATGGGGTTTCTCGTCCCTCGCGGCCATCAGCGCACGGCAAACGCACGACCTGGGCCCTTATTTGACGGCAGTTGAAGTATTACTAAACATTACAGATGATGTATTACGTTTGAACATTGGACGCCCTGTGCCACAATACTGCCGAACGACTCCGCCCTTGCGGCGACAAAACCGATAGGAATACCAGCATGAAGCGCATCCTTCTCATCGCCACGGGCGGCACCATCGCATCGACCGAGGACGGCAACGGCCTCTCCCCCGCCCTGACCGGTGAGGAGCTCGCCCAGAGCGTCCCCGAGATCTCGGGCCTCTGCGAGCTCGACGTCGTGCAGCCCATGAACATCGACAGCACCAATATGCGCCCCAGTGACTGGATGCGTATCCGCGACGTCATCGTCGAGGGTTATGCCGACCACGACGGCTTTGTGATTCTGCACGGCACCGACACCATGAGCTACACCGCGGCGGCGCTTTCCTATCTGATTCAGGACAGCCCCAAGCCTATCGTACTCACCGGCTCGCAAAAGCCCATGGGCAATCCCTTTACCGACGCCAAGCTCAACCTGTACCAGAGCCTGCTCTATGCGCTCGACGAGCACTCGCACGACGTCTCAATCGTGTTTGGCGGCGTAGCCATTGCCGGTACGCGCGCCCGCAAACAGCGCACCATGAGCTTTAACGCGTTCATTAGCGTCAACTATCCGCCCATCGCCTATATCCGCAACGACCGCATCGTGCGCAACGGGCTTCACGGCACGCATCAGGGCGAAAACCCGGTGCGTTTCTACGACAGCATCGACCCGCGCGTATTTGTACTCAAGCTCACGCCCGGCGTAAACCCGGGCATCCTCGACGCCCTTGCCGATAGCTACGACGCTGTAATCCTTGAGACCTTTGGCATTGGCGGTATCCCCGAGTTTGGCGAGTCGGGCGAGTCGTTCCAAGAGGCGATTTTCCGCTGGGTCGATTCGGGCCGCACCGTCGTTATGACCACGCAGGTCCCCGAAGAGGGCCTTGACCTGGGTGTTTATGAGGTCGGCCGTGCCTACGCCGATCATCCGGGCATTTTGCGCGGCGACGATATGACAACCGAGACGCTCGTGGCCAAAACCATGTGGACACTCGGCCAGTCACGCGATGCCGCCGAGATCCAGCGCCTGTTCTACAGCCAAGTCAACCACGACCGCATCCCGATGGCGTAATTCAGTTATCGACGGGTATCCCCTATTCGATCCCCTCGAGAAGCTCTGACACCGTCATGCCGAGTGCGGGCGCGATCTTAAATAGAACCTTGAGCGTGAAATTTGCCGTCCCATCTTCGATTCGGTCGAGGTAGGGTCGGCTGATTCCTGTCGCCACACAAAAATCAACCTTGGAGATACCAAGGTCCCTGCGTGTCTCTTCGACCCGCCTGCCAAGAATCTGTTTCGCACGTTCGTCCATGCAGCCGAGTTTGAAATGGAGCTGAACAAAAACGTAAACTATAGTTTACGTTTTGCCGAATACACAGGAGTTTTCTATGTCGGGTTCTTCGGTCCGCATGTACCGAGCCACGCTTCGCACAAACAGCGCACCGCCCAAGCTCGTCGTCGTTGAAGCAGAATGTCTTTCGCCCGATGAGCGCACAGCATTCGCATTGCTATCAAGTCGAGTCGCCGCTGTTCTGGTCCCTTGCCCGGCGCAAGGTGAACTTGCCATCCAATGCCAAGCGCACAGTTGCTCGCTCAATCAGGCTGCCGTAATCGCAACCAGTCAACGCGGCCTGCCGCTCCTTTTAGAAGCCGGTATCGCGCTCTGCCTCCGCGGTGCCGGATACGAAAACGAGGCCGCCGCCGATGTAGTCTTTCAACCACGATCGAGCGGCGGCCTCGCAGCAGCCATCGAATATGCTTGCAGGCTCGTTGCCTAAAGGCGCAAGCTAAAAGCCCAGGCCAAAGCCCATACCGGTAATCGCCGAATACATAAAGTAGACGTTGATTACGTTGAGAAACACACCCGTGATGCAGCCGTTTCGCAGGTAGCGCTCGCACACGATGCGCGCCATGGCGGCGGATTCCTCATTGTTCTTTGCCTGGCGTCCCGCCGTAAAGTACGTCGCCACGCTCAGCAGCAAGTTGAGCACCGGCAGCGCCAGCAACTCGTAGCTCTTGCCCCAGCGCGTCGCCTCGCCGGCAGCATTAAACTTTGTTGCTACCTCGGGACCAATGTTGGGGATAACACACGCTGCGACCACCAGCGGAATCACCGCAAGTACGAGCAGCGCAATACCCATGTAGCCAGCTTTTTTGCCATATTTAAACATATGCGTCGTCCTTATACGTTAAAGCGGAAGTGCACGACGTCGCCATCGGCCATGACATAGTCCTTGCCCTCAATACGCAGCTTGCCGGCAGCCTTGGCGCCCTGCTCGCCACCGAGCTCGATGTAGTCGTCGTAGCCAATGACCTCGGCCTTAATAAAGCCGCGCTCAAAGTCGGTGTGGATGACACCGGCGGCCTGCGGGGCGGTCGCGCCCTGACGCACCGTCCAGGCCTTGACCTCCATCTCGCCAGCCGTAAAGAACGACTGCAGGCCAAGCAGCTTGTAGGCGGCCTGCGCGAGCACGTCCAGACCGGGCTGCTCCAGGCCCAGGCTCTCCAGGTAGTCGGCGGCGTCCTCGGGATCGAGCTCGGAAAGCTCGGCCTCGATTTTGGCGCAGATGGGCAACGGCTTGACACCGTCGATGGGCGCCAGGTCCTCGTTGAGCATATCCTCGTCTACGTTGGCCACATACAGAATGGGCTTCATGGTGAGCAAGAACAGGCCCTTGGCAGCGGCGCGCTCCTCGTCGGTCATCTCCATGGATGCGGCGCGCTTGCCCTCGTTGAGCCAGGCAAGCAGACGCTTGGCCACCTCGAACTTGGGCATGAGCTCCTTGTCGCGCTTGGCCTCCTTCTCGAGCTTGGGCAGCTGCTTCTCGAGCGTGCCCATGTCGGCCAAGATGAGCTCGGTCATGATAGTGTCGGCATCGCCGGCGGGATCGACGAACTCGCCCGTGCGGCCCACCTCGCGCATAACGTTGGGGTCCTTAAAGTAGCGCACGACCTCGCAGATGGCGTCGGTCTCGCGGATGTTTGCCAAGAACTGGTTGCCCAAGCCCTCGCCCTCGTTGGCGCCCTTCACCAGACCTGCGATGTCGACGAACTCGACCGTAGCCGGCACAATGCGGCCCGGGTTGACGATATCGGCGAGCTTTTGCAGGCGGTTATCGGGCACATCGACGATACCCACGTTGGGGTCGATCGTGGCAAACGGGTAGTTGGCGGCAAGGCCGGTTTTTTTGGTAAGCGCGGTGAACAGCGTCGACTTGCCCACGTTGGGCAGGCCCACGATACCGATGGAAAGGGACACGACAGCTCCTTTTGGTACAGGTACTTCAAACTGCATAAGTATAGCGCCGCCGCAGCATCCAGGCGAACCCGGACGCCACGGCGGCGCAAATGAAGCAGAGATTGGGGTCGCCAGCTAGTCCGCGAGCTTTTCCACCTGGTCGAGCATCTTGTCGAGCTTGGCCTTTGCCTCGGCCTTGGCCTTCATCGCCTCTTCGTGGGCCTTGGCCTTCTGGGCAGCCTTTTCCTCGGCCTCGGGGTCGACGACAACCAGATTGGACGCGTCGTGTTGAACCAGCTTGAGCGCATGCTCGGGACAAACCTTGACACAGGCGCCACAGCCTAAACAATACGTGGACTCCAACGCAAAGCGGCCGCTTCCCACCAAATCGCAGGCAAACGTGGGGCACACGTTGACGCACTCGCCGCACGACGTGCACTTGTCAAAATCGCATTCCGGCGTGCTCACCTGCATGTTCTGGGCAAGCTCGGGATGGTTCTGCAGTGTCGAGAGCACCAGCTGCCGCCCGTGCGTGAGCGAACGGCGACGCTTGGTCGTCGTGGTGCCGCACATGGTGTTGAGCGTGCGCTCCAGCTGGGTAATCTGATGACGATGGGCTTTGAGCTTCTGCGTCACCGAGGCCAGCGCCGCCGTCGCCGGGTTGAGCTTGGTCACTGTCAGGCCCGTCGTGCGAGCGATCTTTTCCATGTACTCCTTGCGCTCGTACTCGCGAAGCTTATGGCACTTGAGGCTCTTGGGGTCGACCTCCAGGCCCATACCCGTGCCAGACCACTCCTCGGCCTTCGCAATCGCCTCGCCCAGAATGTCCTCACCACCGGTGTTGCGGCATTTATCGCACACGCCCAACGGCAGGTACACGCTCACGTTGGGATAGTCGGCCAGCACCGAGAACCAGGTCTCGGCCGTAATATCGCCCACGCAGGCAACGACGACCTCGTTTTCGCGCGGCATGCGCTTAAGGGCACGCGTGCAGGTAACGTAGGCAGTCTCGTGGCTCGTAGCAGCAGAGACGATATCGTCATACAGGTTTTTGGGCGCCAGGCGCGGCGAGATGATCGCCTCGGTCGGACAGGCAGCGGCGCACAGGCCGCACTTGCGACAGGAGTCGAGGATCTCAATGGCGTCTTCCTCGACCTCGATAGCGTTGACCGGGCACACGTCCATGCACGCGGTGCAGCCGCTCTTTTCGTTTTTGCAGGTCAGGCACGGAATGGTATTGCCGCGCGGGCGCTCCTTGTAGTCGGCAGGATTCCACTGCGGCGCTGACGGATCGAGTGCATCGGTCACACCGCCAAGCGGGTTTTTAAGAAAGTCGAAACCCTTACTGATCTCGATAATGTCATCAAACAGATCGTGTTCCTGCGCCATGCGCGGCCCCTCCCTGAGCAGTGCAAACAAGCAAGAGATAATGATACGCCATCGGCTCACGCCTCGGGCAAATTACACGCGGCGCATCTTTGCGGCAAATAGCCTATGCCCATCGCCGCCTCGATTGCACAAGGTCAATCAAGCGCCAAGCTATGCCTCGCACATGAGCTGCACGAGCTTCTGTTTGGTCACCTTGGTCTGCTCGTTGGCCATGTTGCGCTCGTTTCTAAAGACCGCATTTGCAACACCCTGCAGATCGGTATCGGAAATCTCACCAAGGCCCAGCTCCTCGAGCGTGGTCGGCAGACCGACGCGCTGGCAAAACTCGAGCACCTGATCAAGCTCGGGCGCACGCTCCAGGCGCAGCTGCACCACCAGGCCAAATGCCACGGCCTCGCCATGCATGGCCCTGCACTCGGGCAGAATCGTCAGACCGTTGGCGATGGCATGCGCCAACGCCAAGCCACCGCTCTCAAAGCCGACGCCCGAGAGCAGAATATTGCACTCGATCAGGCGCTCAACTGCCGGCGATGTACGGCCCTTTTTGAGATCGCGCTTGGCAGCGACGCCGCACTCCATGAGTGTGTCATAGCAGGCACGTGCCGCGACCAGAGCCAAGTGCCCCGGCGCGCCACCGTGCTCGTTGGTGCCGCGCACCGCAGCGCACGAACGCGCCTCGAAGTACGTTGCCAGCGCGTCGCCCATGCCAGCGACCGTCATACGCAGTGGGGCCGCCGCGACCACGTTGGTATCGACCACGACCAGGTCTGGATTCTTCTCGAGCATCAGGTAGCGGTCGAACGACCCGTCCTCGTGATACAGCACCGAAATCGCGCTGCACGGACCGTCCATCGAAGCCGCCGTGGGGCATACGCACAACGGCAACTCGGCATAAAACGCAACGGCCTTGGCGATATCGAGCATCTTTCCACCGCCAATACCCACCACCATGTCGCAATACTCGGCTTGGGCTTCCTTAGCCATTTCGACAACGGCCTCTTCCGTACACGGACCGTCATAAATCTTAAAGAACGGTTCGCTTAGATCTTCATCCAGAAATCCATCGACGATCTGTCTGCACAGCCGATCCTCGGTGCCCTGGTCAAACAAGACATAGGCAGCGCAGCCCAACCATGACAAATACCTGCCCTGACGCGAAAGTTCGCCCGACCCCTGAACATACCGGCCGGGACCGCCATAAACCATAGGAAGCGCCATACGAGAATCCGCCCTTCATCAAACAACGATTGGTGCAAAGCAACCTGACCCCCTTGCAGCAACTTGGTGCGAAGGAGTCAGGTTAGTTTGCACCATAGCAAAAAGGGGCAAAGCCGTCTGCTGGCTTTGCCCCTTCCTTAGCTTGATTTACTCATCCATGAGATAGTAGTGTCCCAGCGCGTCGGCACCCAGGATGGCGTTTGCGACCATCTCGGGCGTCACCTCAAACGGCATATTGCACATGGTGTCATCGGGCGCGCAGGCGGCCTCGGCAACAATCATGGCCTGTTCGCGCGTAAGCTCGGCAACGCCAAGTTCCTTCATCGTGACCGGCAGGCCCAGCTCAATGCAGAAGCCCAAGACTTCCTCGAGTTTCTCAGTCGGAGCATCCTCGAGTACCAGCTGAACGATGGTGCCAAAGGCGACCTTCTCGCCGTGATACATGCCGTGGCACTCGGGCAGCATCGTCAGGCCATTGTGGATGGCATGAGCAGCAGCAAGGCCCGAGCTCTCAAAGCCAATGCCCGAAAGCAGCGTATTGGCCTCGATGATATGCTCGACTGCAGGCGTGAGCGCACCCTTCTCCAGCGCGACCTTGGCCTTGACGCCATCGGCCATAAGCGTCTCGTAGCAGAGCTTGGCGAGCGCCAGACCGGCCATGCCGCCCTTGCCGCCAGCGCAGGTGCCACCGTCGGCATCATGCGTCGCCTGGGCCTCAAAGTAGGTTGCGAGCGCATCGCCCATACCGGAAACCGTCAGGCGCACCGGGCTCGCCGCGATAACCGTCGTATCCATCAGGACAATGTTGGGGTTTGCCTTAAGGAAGAGATATTTATCGAACTGGCCATCGTCGGTGTAGAGCACCGAAAGTGCCGAACACGGGGCATCGGTCGAAGCAATGGTGGGGCAAATGATAACCGGGGACTCCAGGTAATAGGCGACGGCCTTCGCGGTGTCGAGGATCTTGCCGCCACCGACGCCGACGATGATGTCGCAACCGTTGTCGCGAGCGAGCGCAACCAGGCGATCGACCTCGCCCTTGGAGCACTCGCCGTTAAAGTCCTCAAACAGCAGCTCGGCCTTAGCCTCGGCAAAACCGCCCTCGATCTTGGCACCGACGCGCTTCTTGCCCGAAGGCGTCACGATGACGAGGGCCTTAGCGCCGAGCGGCTCGACATAGGAGCCGAGCTTGGCGAGCTCGTCCGGACCCTGGATGTACTTGCTGGGGCTATTGAAAATTGCAGCCATAACTATCCCATTCTCTAAAAGAAAAAAGAAAGGGGCTCCGTACAGATACGTGCGGAGCCCCTCGTTACGATAACAAGAGTCGATTAGAAATCGATGTCGGTGTCGTAGTAGCAGGCCTTGAGAATCTTCTCGAAGTCGGCAGCCTTGGTCTCACGCGGGTTCTCGGGCGTGCAGGCGTCCTGCTCGGCGTTCGCGGCGATCTCGGGGAGCTTGGCGAGGAACTCCTCCTCGGAAACCATCTGCGGGTTCTCGGCGTCGACCTTCACGCCACCATTCGCGTAATCCTTGATGGACTGCGGAATGTTGAGCTGGTCGTTGAGGTCGCGGATCTTCTGGACGAGCGCAGCGATAAGCTCCTCGTTGGTCTCGCCGGGAAGGTGCAGGATCTCCTTGGCCACATAAGCGTAGCGCTCGGCAGCACGGGGATCCTTGGAGTTCCACTGGATGACCTTGCCAAGGTACATAGCGTTAGCAGCACCGTGGATGATGTGGCCGTTCTCAAAGGCTGCACCGGTCTTGTGAGCCATGGAGTGAACGATGCCCAGCAGGCCCGAGGAGAAGGCGATGCCGGCGATGCACTGAGCCTCATGCATGTGCTGACGGGCCTCATGGTCGCCAGCATAGGACTTGGGCAGCCACTCGACGATCTCGCGGATGCCGTGCAGGGCGTTGGCGTCGGTGAACATAGAGGCAAAGGTGGAAACGTAGGCCTCCATGCAGTGGGTCAGAGCATCCATGCCGGTGTGAGCGCACAGCTTGGCGGGCATGGTGTAGGTGAGCTCGGGGTCGACGATGGCGACATCAGGGGTGATGTTGAAGTCGGCCAGCGGGTACTTGATGCCCTTGGCGTAGTCGGTGATGACGGAGAAGGCGGTAACCTCGGTAGCGGTACCGGAGGTAGAGGAGATGGCGCAGAAGTGAGCCTTCTGACGCAGCTCGGGGAAGCTGAACGGCTGGATGATGTTATCGAAGGACTCCTCGGGATACTCGTAGAAGACCCACATGGCCTTAGCGGCATCGATGGGCGAGCCGCCGCCGATGGCGATAATCCAGTCGGGCTCGAACTCGCGCATGGCCTCGGCGCCCTTCATGACCGTCTCGATTGACGGATCGGACTCGACGCCCTCGAACAGCTTGACCTCGAAGCCGCCCTCTTTGAGGTCGGCCTCAACGTCCTGCAGGAACCCGCCGCGGCGCATAGAGCTGCCGCCAGAAACGATGATGGCCTTCTTGCCCTTGAGGTTCTTCACCTCGTGGCGAGCGCCCTCACCAAAGTACAGATCGCGAGGATTGGTAAAACGTCCCATACTGTGCCTCCTAAACAAGCCCCTCTTAGACTTGCGTATATAACGGAGCACCCGATTGGCTCCGTTAGGACCGTTTTGCGCGTTGCCGGCGATGACAATGCGCGATGTCTAAACGTCTCAACGCTCAGACAAACACTATTTTACCGTTCTGGTTGGTCAGTTATTCACCTAAAGCCGACAATGATGAAACGTTTTTTCTATCCCTGAAGACCCTTGTGGGGCATTCATACTCCCAAGCTGGGCAAACGTTTTATCAAGGTTGACCACATATCCCGGACAGGACGGTGCCCCTCCAAAATGCGCCCCGTTCGCCGCCAAAAATCGACCGTTTGCGGCACCGTGATACCACTCAGTCGTCCAAGGCGCCGACATTTGTGCGACATCCGTCTTCGTGGTGCAAAGGTGCAAGTCCAAGTGCGGCACCCCCGGTGTGCCACATGCGGGTAAACTAGAACCTTATATAGAGACATTTGAACCCTAACCGCAGCAAAGGAGGCCCCATGGCATTCGATCCCATTCAAGAGGATTGCCATCGCCTCGTTCTTGAGGCCTTGCGCCGCGACAATATCCCGCTCACCGACGGTGCCGCCGTAGAGCGTCTGATGGAGCAATTCACCCGCAACCCCGCGCCGCTCATCGTGCACGACCGCGACCGCGCCGGGCACCTCATTGCCAAGGTGGTCGAGGCTGTCGACTACCGCATTCCCTTTATCCCCGACGATGCCCAAGCCGAGCAGGAAGAGGCCGCTGCCGAGAACATGCTTCGCGAGGCCGCCGCACTCGATCCGGCCAACTGGGATGCGCAGCGCATGTTGTGCGCCCTCACCGCTGACTCCAACGAGGAATACGTACAGTACTTGGTATCCAAGTGCGATGAAGTCGAACACGACCTGGCGCTCAAGATCGCCTCGGCGCAGGACCCCTACGAGCGCGAGGCCGCAGGCGACCTGACCCGCCGTCCCTACCTGCGCTGGCTTGCCGCCTTGGCATCGCGCGCGCTCATTAGCGGCCGCTACCGCATGTCGTTGGATGCCGCGAATCGCAGCCTGGACTTTGCGCCCAACGACCCCGCCGGCGTCCGCCATACTGCGATGCTTGCAATGGCAAAGCTCGAATACCCCGCCGAGGAGCTCAAGCGCTTTCGCTCTGCCCACTCCGTCCCCTATCTCGCCAACACGCCGCTGCGCCGTCGTCCCAAGGACGCGGAGCGTGACTTGGACCCGTGGACGCTCATCGCGCTGATGAGCGCAGCCTGGCGCGAGCTGGACTACGAGGGTGCCGAGCACTACCTGCGTATCCTTGCGCGCTCGTGCCCGCACGCAGCCGAGGCGCTCTACTTCCAAACCGAGTTTCCCGATGGCGTCTATGCCCGCGTCAACGTGGGTGCAGGCTCCACCGACGAGCTCGTCCTTGCACTCTCCGAGGCGACGCCGGTACTGCAGGAGGGCCTGGGCGCGCCCGACAACGCCAGCTTTGCCGCCTGGGTCGCCACCAACGACATCGTGCGCTCCCAGATCGACGAGCGCATACTGCGGGCGGCCGAGCAGGGCTTGCCGTTTAAGGGAGGAGACCTCTAATGGATCCGAGCGTCTACATCCCCGCCTACCTGGAGCGCACCTATCTGGCGTCGCACCCCGAGCTCACCGATGCAGCACGCGAGCTTGTCCATAACGACATTAGCGCGAATCCCCAAAAGTATGCGCAGTCCGAGCATGCTCAGGCGCTGCTGTCCTATGCCGGTGTTCATCGCCACCTGCTCGACGAGCTCCATCGCATCGAGGACATGGGCAGCGACGAGGAGTTTGAGCAGACGCGCAACCGCCTGTTCGACGATATGCGTGATGAGCTGCTCAAGATCGTCCGCATCGATGCGCTGGCCGTCGATGCCCAGCTGCTCGCCATCATTTTGGCGGACACGCCCGTCGACGCCTGCCTGGGCGACCTGATGAAGCTCGAGACGAGCACGGCCGACTACCTGCAACAGAGCGTGCCCGGGTTTGATATGGAGGCCCCGCACTACTGGGCCAATAATGTTTTGGCCGACGGTGTCACCGCAGCGGACCTTACCGTGAGCGAGCCGGCCCTTATCGGGTGGCTCCACACGCTCGAGGCCATCTCGCAGCTGTGCATGGCGAGCGCCCGCTACCGTGCTGCCGCCAACTATGCTCGCCGCGTTCTTAAGGCGGAAGGCTATCCCACCCGAGCCGCCGGCACCGTGCTGCTCGCCCTCGCCCGCCTGGAAGACCAGGACGGCTTTTTTGCCCTGGCCCACCAGCTCGAGGAGCAGATGGGGGCAGACGCACTCGAAAACTCTCCTTGGTACCTGCTCGCCCGCACGATTCTGCTGTTCAAAACAAACAAGATGCGCCCGGCGACGCGCGCGCTGCGTGAGTTCGCCAACCGTTGCGAGGGTGGCGCGTTCTTCTTGCTGAACCCCATGTACCAGACGCCGTATCTTCCCTGCCGGCCCGAGCCGCACGACCCCTGGGACCTTTCGCACCAGGCAGTTTGGGAGGCCGACGGCATTATCTCGGACACCCCCGACTTTGCCCCCTGGGCCAACGCCTGCGAAGATGTATCGCAGCTCGCCCAGGAATTTGCGCGCCGCTACGGCTTTTAGCGACGCGATCGCCCCGACCATGTCATTCACGTTAGGAACGACTTCATGAACTTCCGCTCATCTCTCGCCTGCACCTCGAGCGATATCGCCCGCTGGGGACTGCGCTCTGTCCTCAAACGCCAGGGCGGCGTACTCCCCGGCCGCATCGCCATGAAGATCGACCCCGAGTTGCTGAGCGACCTCGCCGGCCTTGTCGACCGCAGCGTGGTGATTACCGGTACTAATGGCAAGACCACCACCTCCAACCTCATCGCTGACGCCGTTGCTGCCAGCGGCGCTACCGTGGTGTGCAACCGTGCCGGCAACAATATGGAGCCTGGTGTGGTGGGTGCTCTGCTCGAGGCCCGCGGCGGCCTTAAGCACACCAGCAGCGGCAAGCGCGTGGGCGTTTTTGAGTGCGACGAGCTCTACACCGTACGCGTTCTGCCCAAGCTCAAACCGACGTACTTTGTGCTGCTCAACCTGTTCCGCGACCAGCTAGACCGCTACGGCGAGATCGACCACACCCAGGACGTCATCGCCCATGCGTTGGAGCTCTCTCCGGCAACAACGCTCATCTACAACGCCGACGACCCGCTGTGTGCCGCGATCGCCGCGCGCGTTCCCAATGCAAGCATCGCCTTTGGCATCGACGGCGCCACGGGCACCGAGTCCGACCGCATTAGCGACTCGCGTTTTTGCTCACAGTGCAACGCACCGTTGGAGTACGACTATGTGCAGTACGGCCAGCTCGGAGCCTATCATTGTCCTTCGTGCGGATGGGAGCGTCCCGCGCTGGTCCGTCGCGTGACGGGCGTGGAGCTCGGCTGCGACGGCTACGGCTTTGACCTGGTCTTTGGACCTGCGCCCGACGCTGCTGCTGCACACATCGCCACACGCTACAACGGCCTGTACATGGTCTATAACGTTGCCGCCGCCTTCTTTGCGGCGCGCGAGCTGGGCGTGGACGCGGCACATCTGCAGCCCACGCTCGATGCCTACGTCCCCGCCGGCGGACGCATGGGCCGCTGGGATATTGCCGGCCGCACCGTCGAGGCAAACCTGGCAAAGAATCCCGTAGGCTTCGATCGACAAATCCAGTCCATCAAGACGGCAGGCGGCAGACTCTGCGCTTTCTTCCTCAACGACAACGATGCTGACGGCCACGATGTATCGTGGATCTACGACGTCGACTTCGAGCGCATCGCCGACACGCCGGGTCTTGTCGCCTTTGCCGGCGGCACGCGCGCGCACGACATGCAGGTGCGCCTCAAGTACGCCGGCATCGATGCCACGATTATCTCGAATGTCGAGCAGGCGATTGGTGCCGTGGCAGACGAGGCCGCCGGCGACACTTTCTATGCCGTCGCCAACTACACGGCCTTTCCGCCGCTGGTCAAGGAACTCGACGGACTCAAAGGCACCGATACGAACTCGGTAGCCTCCCACGCCGTAACGCGCGCCGATGGCAGCACTGTCCCCACCGATATTGCGCCGGTCGAGCTTTCGCGCCCCCTGCGTATCGTCTATCTGTACCCCGATGCCCTCAACCTCTACGCCGACGGCGGCAATGTCATCGCCCTCGAGCGCCGCTGCGCCTGGCGCGGCATTCCCGTGCGCGTGGACGAGGTCCGCATGGGCGAGTCGCTCAATCTCACCGATGCCGATATCGTCATGATGGGCGGCGGCTCCGATCGCGACCAGCTGGCCGTGGCACACGAACTGCTCGCTCAAAAAGACAAGGTCGCGGCCTATGTTGAGGACGGCGGCACACTGCTTGCTATCTGTGGCGGCTATCAGCTGCTCGGCCGTTCGTACTACATGGGCGACGATCGCATTGAGGGTCTGGGCGTCATTGCCGCCGAGACTGTGCGCGGCTCCGACCGCCTGATCGGCAACGTCGCCGTCAAGACCGACCTGGCACCCGAGCCCTTTGTCGGATTCGAGAACCACGGCGGCCGCACGCTTTTGGACGCCGATGCCACGCCGCTCGGAACGTCCGTCGTCACTGGCACCGGCAACAACGGCGACGACGGCTTTGAGGGTCTGATCTACAAGGGCGTGATCGGCACGTACCTGCACGGGCCGGCGCTGCCCAAAAACCCCGAACTCGCCGACTGGCTGATCGCGCACGCCCTCGAGCGCCGCGGCGATGCGCAGGCCACAGCCCTGCTGCCGCTCAAGCCCCTCGACGACACCTACGAGCGCGCCGCCCACGACGCCGCCATGAAGCTCCTCCCCTAGCACCCCACCACCACAAAGGGGACAGGTACCTTTGTGGTGGTTTTCCAGTTTGCCAACGATATACGCGCCGGCAAAAAAGTCTGCTATACTCTTTCCCGCTGTCCCCATCGTCTAGCGGCCAAGGACGCCACCCTTTCAAGGTGGATATCGCGGGTTCGAATCCCGCTGGGGGCACCATTTGAAACGAGAAGCCCGTTACCCCCGCGGTGACGGGCTTTTTGCTACCCATACGCCGGGATTCGAACCCCGAAGGCATAAAATCACACTGTCATCCAAGGGCCCGTGGACAAAAAATAGCAAATATGAGTACTGTTACCAATTTAGTAACAGCGATTTCATGCCATCAGAAGGCGATTTGGACACAAGGCGTCCTATGGCGGAGGAATTGCAGGCATTTATCAGCTAAGTACTTGGACATATGTTGCGTAACACTGCATATTTTGCAAAAAGATAATGCTACAGGGCTTGTGACAGTACTCATATTTGACGTTTTTTGCCCACGACCCCTTATTGCGTGGGCGAATCAGTTGCAAAGCGGGATCCAAAGCGTCCTTCGCAAACAAATAGCCGGGGCCCGCGCGATGCGGACCCCGGCTCAATACCGTGACGATATGTCGGTTACGTTCTACACGTAGAACAGAATGTCGTCGTAGGTCGGAACCGGCCAGTAGTCGGCGGCCACGATCTCCTCCATTGCGTCCACGGCGGCACGCAGCGTATCCATAGCGGGAACGACCTCGTGCGCGTATACGTTGGCCTGCTCCTGGCCATCGAGAGCCTCGGCCTTCTGATGTACGGCGTCGAGCGCCTTGATGGAGTCGTTGATGGCGGTGATACCGTTGCAGAGCTTGTTGAGCGTGTTCTGCTCGCACTGCATGGCGGCCTCAGCACCGGCGGCACGAATAGTCTCAAGGCCCTTAGCGACCTTGGTGGCATAGGCGGTAATGACCGGGCGATAGGTACGACGCGCCTCGCGAACCATCGTGGTAGCCTCGATGTTCATGAGCTTGTTGTACTTCTCGAGCTTGCAGTCATAGCGGCACTGGGCCTCGGCGCGGGTCAGGACACCCGTCTCCTCAAAGAGCGCAATGGCCTTATCGGAAACAAAGGCGGGAAGAGCGTCGGCCGTGGTCTTGTTGTTGGCAAGGCCGCGCTTCTCGGCCTCGATGGGCCACTCGTCGGAGTAACCGTCGCCGGAGAACAGGATGCGCTGGTGATCGGTCAGCACCTTCTTGCAGTACTCGAGCGCGGCGTCCTGGAACTTATCCTCGGGCGTACCCTCGAGTGCGTCGGCGAAAGACTTGAGCGACTTGGCCACGGCAGCATCGAGCACCAGGTTGGAGTCGGAGACGTTCTGCTCGGAGCCGCAGGCACGGAACTCGAACTTGTTGCCGGTGAAGGCGAACGGGGAGGTACGGTTGCGGTCGGTGTTGTCCTGCATCAGCTTGGGCAGGGTATCGGCGCCTAGGTCAAGCACGCCGCGCGTGGCATGGACGGAAGCCTTGCCATCGATGATCTTCTCGACGACCTCGGTGAGCTGGTCGCCCAGGAAGATGGACATAATCGCCGGAGGAGCCTCGTTGGCGCCCAGACGATGATCGTTGCCGGCCGAGGCAACGGAGGCACGCAGGAGCTCCTGGTAGTTATCGACGGCCTCGATCACCGCGGTGAGGAAGACGATGAACTGCAGGTTGTCGAGCGGGGTGTCGCCCGGGTCGAGCAGGTTCTCGGACTCGGTGCCAAGCGACCAGTTATTGTGCTTGCCCGAACCGTTGATGCCCTCGAAGGGCTTCTCGTGCAGCAGGCAGACCAAGTCGTGGCGGGAGGCGATGAGCTTCATCTTCTCCATCATGACCAGATTCTGGTCGATGGCCTCGTTGACCTCGCCGTAGACAGGGGCGAGCTCATGCTGGCAGGGAGCGACCTCGTTGTGCTTGGTCTTGGCAGGAATGCCAAGCGCCCACAGTTCATCGTCCAGGTCCTTCATATAGGACGAGACGGTGGGGCGGATAGCGCCAAAGTAGTGCTCCTCGAGCTCCTGGCCCTTGCAGGGAGCAGCGCCAAAGAGGGTGCGACCGGTGATGACCAGGTCCCTGCGCTTGCGGTAAGCGTCCTTCTTGATCAGGAAGTACTCCTGCTCATCGCCCACGGAAGGAACGACCTTCTTGGGGGTCTTGCCAAACAGCGCTAAAACGCGCTTGGACTCACGCGAGAGCGCGGTCATGGAGCGCAGCAGCGGGGTCTTCTTGTCCAGGGCCTCGCCCGTGTAGGAGCAGAAAGCTGTGGGGATGCACAGGACATCGTCCTTAATGAATGCGGGGCTGGTGGGATCCCAAGCGGTGTAGCCACGGGCCTCGAAGGTGGCACGCAGGCCGCCGTTGGGGAAGCTGGAGGCGTCCGGCTCGCCCTGAATGAGGTTTTTGCCCGTAAACTTGGTAATGGCGGTGCCGTCGTGGTTGGGCTCGAGGAAGCTATCGTGCTTCTCGGAAGTAATGCCCGAAAGCGGCTGGAACCAGTGCGCGTAGTGCGTAGCACCCTTGGAGATGGCCCAAACCTTCATGGCGTGAGCGACGGCGTTGGCCACATCCAGGTCGAGCGGCTCACCCTCCTCGAGGGTTGCGGCAAGGCGCTTCCAAATGTCCTTGGGGAGGTAGTCCTTCATGACTTCCTCAGAGAACACCATGGTCCCGAAGCGGTCAGTAAGATCGGCCATACGGAACTCCCTTCGTATCGGCACCGCGTGAGAAGCGGTGTTGATTACTAACGAACGAGTCATAGCTTAGGCTCGCCGTGTTTCCGCGACATTACCGTTGTGTTGCTGTCGCGAAACCAATCAATGAGGTTACCGCATCGCGGCAGTATTGCCACCCTTAACAGCCAATGAACTGTATAAATTGCAGACCTCCCCGCATGGTTTAAGGGTAGTCAATTTAGGACGGGGCTAAATTGACTGGTATTTCGCATCAGATACCAGTCTTTATAGTCCGTGCCTAGATTAGCCGCTCTGTTATAGATAAAGCCGATAGCAAGGCATCTTTGATTAGTATCCTCAAATAGCGAGTGAAACTCCACCGTGACACAGTGGTGCTGTAGAATCCTTACAACACATCACACTATTACGTATCTAAAGGAGCACGATATGCGCGTCGACGAGGTTTTTAAGCAGGCAGCTTCCCAGGGCACTGCACCCGTTTCGTTTGAGATGTTCCCGCCCAAGGGCGAGCTTACCCTCGACACGGCTCGCGAAGTGGCAGGCAATCTGTGCAAGCTTTCGCCGAGCTTTGTCTCGGTCACCTGCTCGGCTGGCGGCTCGGGCAACGGCGCCACCACCGCCCCCATCGCGCATATGATTACGAGCGAATTCGATACGCCCTCGGTGGCGCACCTCACCTGTGTGGGCCGTACCCACGCCGATATCGCCGCCAAGATCGATGAGTACCGCACCGCCGGCGTGGAAAACATCCTGGCCCTGCGTGGCGATCTCCCTGCCGGCGCGACCGAGGACGACAAGCCCGCCTCCGACTACGCCTACGCCCGCGACCTCATCCCCGAGCTCGTCGACGCCGGCTTTTGCGTGGGCGCCGCGGCCTACCCCGAGGGCCACATTGCCTGTGAGGACCTCAACGCTTCGGTCGAATACCTCAAGCAAAAACAGGACGCCGGCGCGAGCTTCTTTGTGACGCAGCTCTTCTTTGACAACGAGTGCTTCTACCGCTTCCGCGAGCTTGCCGACAAGGCGGGCATCACCGTGCCCATTACCGCGGGCATCATGCCGTTTATGGGCAAGTCGCAAATCAGCCGCATGGTCTTTATGTGCGGTGCGTCGCTGCCCTCCCCCGTCATCAAGATTCTCGCCAAGTACGAGAACGACCCCGAGAGCCTGCAGGCAGCCGGTGTAGATTATGCCGCCCGTCAGCTTTGCGACCTCAAGGAGCACGGTGCCGCCGGTCTGCACCTGTACACTATGAATCGTCCTGCGATCGCCGCGACCATTATGGAGCGCCTAGGGTAATGGAAAAACCGCACATCGATACAACCGTTGTTGAAGTGCCGGCCGACCTTGCGTCGCCGGCGCTTTACCGTATCGACGCTGCCCACCACCCTCGTGTCGACCGTGCCGAGATGCTGCGGTATCTGGGCTACGGCGGCCAGCAGATTGAGCCCGAGCTGTCCCGACGAATTGAGCTTGTAGTCGAGCGCCTAGAGCTGGATATCGAGCCCCGCGGCGTGCGACGCGTGTTTGCCGTCGATGCCACAGGCGTCGACGAGCAGGGCGAGCCCTGCATCCGCTTGGTTGGCACCAATGTTAAGCTGCGGGGTCGTGATATCTATCGCCACCTTAAGGACGCCCGCCTTGCCGCACTCATGGCATGCACCCTCGGCATGAACGCCGAGCGTCGCCTGCGCACCACGGGAGCCCAGCAGCCTCTGGAAGGCGCCGTGCTCGACGCCGCATGCTCTGCCTATGTAGAAGCCGCCGTCGAGCAGATGGACCAGCAGGTCAAGGCTGCGGCCGCTGCACACGGGCTCGCCGGTAACTGGCGCTTTAGTCCCGGCTATGGCGACTGCCCGCTCTCGGCCCAGCGCTCAATCGTGGCTGCGCTCAACGCTACGCGGCTCATCGGGCTTACCGTCACGCCGACCAGCCTGCTCATGCCCACCAAGAGCGTGACCGCGGTGATCGGTCTGTTTGACGGCGAGGTCCACGACGCCCAGAGCCGCCCCACCTGCAATATCTGCCGCATGCGTGAGCACTGCCGCTTCCGCGCCGCCCACACCACCTGCTATTCGCATTCTGAATAAAATGTCAATTGATGGCACGGTATCGAGGGAATCTCATCCGTAAGTAAGCGGATGTCCTCACAAACAAGTACCATAAGATGCCAAATAACAACTATCTGAAAGCCAGTACATGCACAACATTCTGCAGTTCTCGCCACAACTAACCGCGCTTGAGTTTTTTTCAGGCATTGGCTTGGCTCGTGCCGGCATGGCAAAAGCCGGAATCAAAACAATCTGGGCAAATGACATAGACCGTACTAAATGCGCCATGTACAGCCAGTGCTGGGGCGATGAGCATCTAGTCGAGCAGGATGTCCACACACTCGACCCCGACCTAATACCCCAAGCCGACATCGCATGGGCGTCAAGCCCTTGCACAAACTTATCTCTCGCGGGAAACAGGGAGGGACTTATCTCTGGCAAAGAGTCCAGTGCGTTCTTTGGCTTTATTAAGGCCATCGAAGGAATGAGCGATCGTGCCCCGCGGGCACTTGTTCTCGAAAACGTCATCGGCCTTGCCACGTCTAATAACAGTGATGACTTTAGACTCGTTTGCCAGGAATTTAATCGTTTAGGCTATTCATGCGACGCTTATTTTATCGATGCACGGCACTGGCTTCCCCAGTCACGCCCCCGCATGTTTATCGTCGGATTAAAAGACCCTCTTCCCAACAGCCGACTCGATTCCTCGCTTCGACCTGAAAAGGTCTCCTGGATTCACTCCGACCCTTCACTCATTACGCACGTCTCTCACCTAAACGAGCCGAGCCCACTTCGCATGACGGGCCTTGCAACGGTTGTTGAAGATATTCCCGAGGGCGACAAGCGTTGGTGGAACAAAAACCAAGTACAAGCATTTATCGACTCGCTTGCACCGCATCAAGCAGAGCGCCTTCAGCGCTTCTTAAATGCCAAAGAAAAAACTGTTCGCACTGCTTACCGTCGCACGCGATCAGGCGTTGTGCGCTGGGAAATCCGTGAAGAAGAAATTGCCGGATGTCTAAGAACGGCTCGCGGCGGCTCATCAAGACAGGCAGTCGTTATATGCGAAAACGGAAAGATAGAAGTTCGCTGGATGACTGGAACCGAATATGCCCGTCTCCAAGGTGCTGACTCATGTCAGTTTAGCGGCTTCTCGGATGCTCAGATTCGCTACGCATTCGGCGATGCAGTTGCCGTGCCAGTTGTCACTTGGCTTATAAAAAATGCAGTCAAACCAGCGCTTATGTCTTCAAGGAACGGAGTGAACAATAATGGAAATGACCAATTGCTCCTTGAACGAGCCCGATAAAGATATCTTGGATGCCATTGAACTCTGGTACGAATCCAAACGCAGCAAGCGAGGCAATGTCAACCGTAACGTCATGGCGGTTGGCATAGGCATAAGCGAGCTGTTGCAAAACCGTTTTCCGCTCACCGACGATTATGTGCAATCGGACAAGGGGAGCCAAGTACGAGGCCTAAGTGGAGCATGCATCAAAACAGTTTTAGCCAGACATGGGGAAACGCGTGCCTTCGCATCAGAGGGCGGCAGAACCTCACGCGGCACACTCCCGATGGCGCTTGAGCTTGCCACAATTATCAACTCTGCCCTACCCAGTGACACTTGCGAAGACGCTCGTCTTGAAGCTGCGAATGCAATCGCCAATTTCTTCGTCGAGCGAATCCAGGTCGATTTCTTTAACCGGCAGAGAATCAAAGTAGAAATCGATCTTCAAAAACCAATTTCTGTCATTGTCGATGATATCCTAGCCGAAGCAAGCCTACGGTCCGATAAGCCAACGGGTACCGTCGCACAGCACCTGGTAGGCGCAAAACTAGAGATGTTATTTCCAACCATAGAAATCGGAAAGGACAACTCAAACGCTGCCGACCAGCAAACAGACCGTTCTGGCGATTTCCAAATCAATGATGCTGCATTTCACGTGACTGTATCGCCAATGGCCAAATTGACCGATCGATGCCGAGATAACATTCGAAATGGCATTCGGCCCATCGTCGTTGTCCCCCACGATAAAGTTTCCTTCGCTTACGGACTGTTCGAAAGTGAGGGACTCGGCAATCGCGTACAGGTTATCGCGCTCGAATCGTTTATCGGCATCATTATTGAAGAATTATCGTTCTACAAGCGAGACCTAATTCGATTAAATGTCGCACGGCTTCTTGCCCACTACAACAAGCGAATCGAAGATATCGAGCCCGACAAATCCCTTCAAATAGAAATTCCTCAGTGGGCTCTAGACGAAATGGACGCACATGGCGAATAGCTCAAACATACTTATCACTCATGATCTGGACGGTGCCGCGCTGGCGGCGCCTGTTGATGCTGCGCGCCGCAACGGAGCTGCATACAAGACGCGCACGATCGACGACCTTCGCATTAAGGACGATCGTCTGCGCGCCGCCATCGAGGGCACGGGACACCTGCTGTTCGACGGCGGCATGGGTACCATGCTGCAGGCGGCCGGCATGAAGGCCGGCGCCCTGCCCGAGCTGCTCAACTTTGAGGAGCCCCAGGTCATTACCGATATTCAGCGTCAGTACGTCGAGGCCGGCTGCGACGTGATCACCGCCAACACCTTTGGCGCCAACGCGCACAAGCTCGATGGCGCCGCCACCGTGGCAGATGTCTTTGCCGCGGCCGTCGCCTGTGCCCGCGCTGCCGGCGCCCGCTACGTCGCCGGTGACATCGGTCCCATCGGCGCGTTGCTTCGCCCTTTGGGTACCCTCAGCTTCGACGAGGCTTATGACCTCTTTGCCGAGGAAGTGCGTGCCGGCGTCGATGCGGGCGTGGACCTCTTTATTATCGAGACTATGACCGACCTGGCCGAGATCAAGGCAGCCGTCCTCGCCTGCCGCGAGAACTCCGACCTGCCCGTCTTTGCCACCATGACCTTCGAGGAAGACGGCCGTACCTTCCTGGGAACGAGCCCCGAGGTCGCCGCCATCACGCTCGACGCTATCGACGCCGACGTTCTGGGCATCAACTGCAGCCAGGGACCGGCCGAGCTCCGAGGACTCGCCGCTCGCATGCTCACCGTTACGGACAAGCCCGTTATGGTGCAGGCCAACGCAGGACTGCCCCACGTGGACGACGACGGCAACACCGTCTTTGATATCCAGGCGCCCGAGTACGCCGTGGCCGTCGCCGGTATGATTGAGGACGGCGTGAGCGTCGTGGGCGGTTGCTGCGGCACCACGCCGGCGCACATGGCGGCCTTGCGCACGCTTATCGACAACCACACGTCCAGCCCGCGCCACCGCAAGCCCAGCATGTCGGTCACGAGCGCCCAAACGGTCGTGGACCTCCCCTGCGACGGCCACAAGATCGCCGTCATCGGCGAGCGCATCAACCCCACCGGCAAAAAGCGCCTGCAGCAGGCCCTGCGCGACGGCGACCTGGACTACGTGGTGAGCCAGGGCATCAGCCAGCAGGAGCAGGGCGCCGACATCCTGGACGTCAACGTGGGCCTGCCCGAGATCGACGAGGTCAAGATTATCCAACAGGCCACCGAGCAGCTCCAAGGCTCCACGCTGCTGCCGCTGCAGATCGACTCCACCGACCCCGCCGCCGTCGAGGCCGCCGTACGTCGCTACGCCGGCAAGCCCATCATCAACTCGGTCAACGGCAAGCAGCAGATCATGGACGAGATCTTCCCGCTGGTCGCCCACTACGGCACCAACGTTGTCGGCCTTACGCTCGACGAAGGCGGCATCCCCGATACCGCCGAGGCCCGCTTTGCCATCGCCGAGCGCATCGTGGCCGAGGCTGCCCGCTACGGCATCGGCCCGGACCGTATCCTCATCGACTGCCTGGTCATGACCGCCTCGACCAATCAACGCCAGGCCGAGCAGATCCTGCGCGCCATGTCCCTGTGCAAGGAGCGCCTGGGCGTCAAATGCGCGCTCGGCGTGTCGAACATCAGCTTTGGTCTGCCTGCCCGCCCGCTGCTGGGCTCGGTCTTTTTGGCCGCCGCCTTTGGCGCGGGCCTCGATGCCCCCATCATGAACCCGGGCTCCAAGCGCTTTATGGACACCGTCTACAGCTATCGCGTCCTGAGCGTTGAGGACGAGGGCTCGACCGGATACATCGAGCGCTATGCCGGCTGGACCGATCCGTATAAGATCGCCGCCAACCCGGCAGCGGCTCAGGCCGCATCGACCGACACCGTGCCCGCTGCCGGCACCGCCGGCACCGACGGCAACGACGACCCGATTCGTCGCATGGTCGTCTCGGGCCGCAAAGGCGAGATCGCTGCCGAGACCGAGCGTCTGCTGGCAGACCACGACGCCATGGACCTTATCAACAACCACTTTATCCCCGCCCTCGACGAGGTGGGCGTCCTCTTTGACCAGGGCAAGTTCTTCTTGCCGCAGCTCATGGCCTCGGCCGAGGCCGCGCGCGTGGGCTTCGATACCATCAAACGCCTGGTGCCCGCCGGCGAGATTGCCGACAAGGGTAAGATCTGCGTGGCCACCGTCAAGGGCGACATCCACGACATCGGTAAGAACATCGTCAAGATGCTGCTCGATAACTACGGCTATACCGTCTTTGACCTTGGCCGCGACGTCGATCCGCAGGAGGTGCTCAAAACCGTCAAGGAGCGCGACATTAAGCTCGTCGGCCTCTCGGCGCTTATGACCACCACGGTCGTCGCCATGGAGGAGACCATCAAGCTGCTTCATGCCGAGGTCCCGGGCGTCAAGATCATCGTGGGCGGCGCCGTGCTCACCCCCGAATACGCCAAGCAGATCGGCGCAGACTACTACGCCAAGGATGCCGCCGAAAGCGCCCGTATCGCCGAAGAGGTCTTTGGGCAGTAACACAACGGAAACAACCGAGCACTAAAACGTGCCGCACGCGCCACTTGGCACGTGCGGCACGTTAGAATAGATAAGACTATGCTCGTTTTGGCAGATAGGAGCGCAAGGATGGCGATCACGCCTGCAGAAATCGCGGAAACCCGCGGCATGGTTGAGGAGCAGAACCTCGACATCAGGACCATCACCATGGGTGTTTCGCTCATGGGTTGCGGCGACGAGAACCTCGACCGCATGTGCACGAAGATCTACGACCACGTGACGCACACGGCTGAGCATCTGGTCGAGACCGCCGAGAACCTCGAGCGCGAGTACGGTATCCCCATCGTCAACAAGCGCGTTTCCGTCACCCCGGTGGCGCAGATCGCCGCGTGCTGCAAGGATGAGGACCTCACCCCCATCGCGCACGCCCTCGACCGCGCGGCCGAGACACTCGGCATCGATTACCTGGGCGGCTTCTCCGCACTCGTCCAGAAGGGCATCGGCGACGCCGATCGCCGCGTTATCCAGTCCATCCCCCAGGCGCTCGCCACCACGAGCCGCGTCTGCTCCAGCGTCAACGTCGCCAGCCTGCGCGCCGGTATCAACATGGATGCCGTGCTCATGGCCGCCCAGACCATCATCGATGCCGCTAAACTCACGGCCGACCAGGATTCCGTCGGCGCTTCCAAGTTTGTCTGCTTTGCCAACATGGTCGAGGACTCCCCGTTTATGGCGGGCGCCGTCCACGGCGGTGGCGAGGCCGACGCCGTCATCAACGTAGGCGTCTCGGGCCCCGGCGTTATGGCCGCAGCCCTGGAGACGCTGCCCGATTCCGCCTCGATGATGGAAGTCGCCGAAAAGATTAAGCAGACCGCCTTTAAGATCACCCGTGCCGGCGAGCTCATGAGCCGCGAGGCCGCCCATCGTCTGGGTGTCGAGAAGGGCATTGTCGACCTGTCGCTGGCTCCCACGCCTGCCATCGGCGACTCCGTCGCGCGCATCCTCGAGATCATCGGCGTGGGCACCTGCGGTGGCCCGGGCACGACCTGCGCGCTCGCCATGCTCAACGATGCCGTCAAGAAGGGCGGCGTCATGGCCAGCTCCAGCGTGGGCGGTCTTTCCGGCGCCTTTATCCCCGTGTCCGAGGACGCCGGCATGATCGCCGCCGTCGAGGCCGGCGCGCTTTCGCTCGAGAAGCTCGAGGCCATGACCTGCGTGTGCTCCGTTGGCCTAGACATGATCGCCATCCCCGGCGACACCCCGGTCGAGACCATCGCCGGCATCATCGCCGACGAGATGGCCATCGGCGTCATCAACAACAAGACCACGGCCGTCCGCGTGATTCCTGCCATCGGCAAGGGCGTGGGTGACTGCGTCGAGTACGGCGGCCTGTTCGGCCGTGCGCCCATCATGCCGGTGAACCCCAACGCCGGCACTGTGCTTGCCCACCGTGGTGGACGCTTCCCGGCGCCGCTGAACTCGCTGAAGAACTAGCTGAGGGGGACTGGCGAGGAGCCCCGGGGAGGGCAAATATATAAGGTCGCCTGCTCGGACAGTCCTGACTCGCACGGAGAGCACATTAAGTGCTCTCCGGCTCGTGCGGAACTCGCGATCGACCTTATATATTTGCCCTCCCCGGGGCTCCCGCACAACGGGACCTCGATTGAGTTCTATCCCGGTTGCAGTCGCTTCGCTTCTGCTCCACTTTGCTGGTATGACGGTTTGGCGTTGGATCGGTTCTTTCTGATATATGCTGGTTGCGGCTCTTCTTTTGGGAGGAGTCGCTTTTTTGTTGCTAGGAGGTTGGCCCGTGGCTGATGGTGTAATTCAATCTGAGCTGCTTTCTGCGGATTGGAATGAGGAATGGATGCGCTTGCAGGCTGGTCGGCGGCGGGCTGATGATTCTTTTGAATGGGATAAGCGGGCTCGGCATTTTCGGCCGTTGGAGACTGCCCCGTATGCCCGGGACTTTATCAAGCTGTTGGCGTTAAAGCCTGGTGAATCCGTGCTCGATATGGGGTGTGGAGCTGGGTCGATTGCTATTCCGCTTGCTCAGGCTGGACATCCTGTGATTGCTGCTGACTTTTCCCCTGCCATGTTGGGCACGCTTGATGCTGGCATTGAGTACCATGGGCTCGAGAATCGCATTACACCGCTTGAGCTTGCTTGGGATGATGATTGGGATTTGGTTGGACCGGTCGCGAAAACGGTGGATGTTGCCTTTGCCAGTCGGTCGGTTACGACGACCGATCTAAAAGGTGCGCTTGCCAAGCTCGACCGTACGGCTCGTCGGCGTTGTGCTGTCACGATGGTCGCCAACTCCAGCCCGCGCTATGATCTGCACTTGATGAACGCTATCGGCGCCTCGGTTACCTGCAGCAATGGCTTTGTGTACGCCTTCAACATCCTCATTCAGATGGGTGCGTTGCCGCAGGTTACATACTTTGAATCGCCTCGTCGCGATACCTTCGACAGCCTTGAAGCGGGCGTGGCGGATTTTTCCCGTATGCTCGAGCATGGCAACGAGGATAAGATCGACTGCCTGCGCGACTACATCGCTCAACACATGATTGAGAACCTCCATGCCGGTGAGCCGGGCTCCAAGGGCGTGCCGCAGGGGCGCTATATGCTCGATCATGTCCGCAAGGTTCGTTGGGCGTTTATTGCATGGGAGCCGGTCTCTGCGCCCAGCTCATAGCCTGTTCGCAGCCTGCACCGCCCACTCACTCGGCATCCGCATTCTTTGCGAACTGGGCAAACGCGCCCCACACCGCGCCGTTCCTGCGCTATCGTGGGACAGCTCACGTAGATTAAGGCCCCGTCGCGGGGCGCCCCATACATAGAAAGCGAGAACCCATGGCACTGACAGGAGCCCAGGTCAAGCAGCTTCGCAGCATGGCCCATCACCTCAACCCCGCCATCATCATCGGTAAGTCCGATGTCAACGAGGGCACCGTCGAGCAGACGGTCGCCTACCTGGAGAAGCACGAGCTCGTTAAGTGCTCCGTGCTCGATGGCTCCAGTCTTTCCGCCCGCGAGGCCGCCGAAGAGCTCGCTGAGCGTTGCCACGCCGAGGTCGTCCAGGTCATCGGCCGCAAGTTCTCGCTGTATCGCGAGTCCTCGCGCAAGGACATCGAGAAGATCAAGCTCGTCTAAGAGTCAATGATCCGGCGAACCAACACATAGCAAGCTTACGGGTGCCCAAGTACTTCGGGCGCCCGTTTTTTATCGCTCGACCAGCACGCGATTGAGCCGCCCCTCCACCAAGCGCTCGTATAGACGCCGCGTCTCGGGCTCGGGCACGCCATTGACCTGCTCCCTCAGATGGTGCATATGCCCACTGTATAGCTCGACGATATCGCGCCTCCGCCCCGCCGCACTGTAGACACGCATGGCGCAGCGCACCATATCCTCACGCGCCGTTTCCTGTCGAAGCCCCGACTCCGCCAGCCAAATCGCCGACTGCAGATCGTTTTCTTCTAGAGCGGCATTTGCTCCCTTAATCATGCAATCGATGTACTTTGACTGCATAATGCGTCGCATACGCAAAAAGTAGGTGGGATTACAGCCATTGGGAACATACAGCGGTCCGGCATAAAGCTGCTCAATCTTAAGGCACAGCTCAACTAAATGGGGCCCGCGCGCACCCGTGCGATTTCCCAAAACCTCGCGGCTTATCTGGTCAAACAGCCGTACATCGGTCTTGACGTAGTCGCCGTTGAGTCCGATGCATTCATTTTGGATGAGCACACACGACTTGCCATCCGGCGTCGGTCCCAAAGCCGACCGCAAGCGCGATATCGTCGAGTACAGGTTGTTGCGGGCGCTATTGAACTCGGCATGGGGCCACAACTCCATGGCCAGCGTCTCACGATCGACGAGCGCATCCATGCCCAGCGCAAGCCGCTCGGCAAGTGTCGCCGCCTTCTTGCGGCGCCACATTTTGTCCGTGATGGGAAACCCGTCGCGCTCGGCGCGGAACGCACCAAACATGCGAATCTCGATATGGTCGATGGTATCAACGGCTTCAACCTCGCCGGCCTGGAACAGGCGCTCGCCCTCCCCTTCCAGATCATCGCGCAGCGAGTACCGCGACAGCTCGCGCACGGGAAGCTTCTTGCGAATCCTGGTCGCCGGCTCGCCCAGACAATGCATGGCAAGGCGCGCAAAGAGCCGATACGATGGCTCCAGAATCCCCGCACGATTCATGGACATCCAGGCCGCAAGATCGCTGTCTCGGCCCGCACAGGCCAAATGCAGCGCCACCATCCAGGCCTCCGCTCCACCAACCTGCGTCTGGCTTATATCGAGTAGCTCCGCTTCCTCGCGCACCGAAACCATCGAGGTGTTACGCAGATACGCCGCGCGCTCCAACAGCAATGCGTTATCGCGCATGTACGCAATCGACTCCTCGGCAAGTTTGAGCACTTGGACCGCACGGAACTTTGCATTAACCGGCCGTCCCTCTGCCAGCGACTGCCAGCCTTCTAGCAACAGGCCAAACAGCTGAATCTGGTTGTCGCGCATGCGCACGGCAAAACGATCGAGCTCGTTGAATGCCGCGTCGTCGGTTACCGGCAAGCCGGAAAGGAGCCGCCGTGCCGCCAACACCATGCGCACCCAGATAGCCATCGCCTTAAGCCCACGTACGTCGAGCGCCTCCCGCACCACCGTCATCTCGTCGTCGCGCTTGTCGGTTCCCGCAAACGACCCGTCAAAGAGCTCCACCAGCATGCTATCGGCCCGTATAACAATCCCCGCGATGTCGAGCTCGCAGTCGTAGGCCTTGCTCGTTTTGAGCTGCTGTAGAACGCCGCCGTCATCTCCCCGTTCGGTCAGGCATCGCTTGACCTCGATATGCGCAGACAACATATCGAGTGCGGTATGGGATGTCTCGATTTCTGGCACGGCCAGGTTCGTAGGGAGCCCAAGCCCGTTGTCCCCATAGCAAACAGCCGTCAGTGTCTGGGCCACCCTCCATGAAACAGGGTCTATTTCGCAGGCCGCCCGTTCGCCCCCGCGCTCGATGACCGATGCCATATAGCGAGCGAGCTTTGTATTGGACACGCTGACCGCTGCCAGATATACGCCAAGCGCCTCGGCAGGCGTTGGCTCTGGAGCCGAATCGTCGGCATCGATCGTGCCCAGCGCCGCTCGGCAGATATCGGCCCCGTGCCCCGTCAGAGCCAGATCGACCCCATACTGCCCAGCAAGTTCAAGGACCGCCCCACGGTCCAAAAAGGCATCCGCCAGGCCCATCGCCGCATCGCATCGGCCCGCCTTAAGCAAAATCCGGGCCGCCCTCGGAACAAGTTCGGGGCGAACCTCGGCCACCAACTTACGCAAACGCAAGCGTCCGTTATCCTCCGTGCCCAGACACGTAAAACTCCGCTCGGCGGGATCCAAGCCAAAGATCGGGTAGTCGCGTACAAAGTAGGACTGGTCGACCATCGACAGCCTCACCCCGCAAGCCTCGAGTTCCGCGATATTGCCCTCGCCCATCAAAACCATGAGACATGCCACGCAAAACAGCGCATTATTGTCGAGCGAAGCCAGATCGACAAGTGCCGCGCCATATACGTTGACAATCTCGTTTTCGAGCAGACCGGCTACGTCGCCTTGGCCATACAGACCCGTCTGCAATGCCGAAACGAGCTCGGGCACGCCCTGCGTGAGCTGATAAAAGTCGAGCGATGTGCTGATCGAAAACGCCGATGCCCACGCCGAATACTCATAGGCATGCACCTTGAGCATCTGCGCATTGATCTTAACCGAATCGCCCAGCCCATGAATCAGCTGACGATTTGAAGGACGACAGGAGATAAAGACCCCTATCCCCATAGCGCGCAGGCCGCGAATCCTGTCGATGAGGTCTTCGGTATCGTGCTGATCGAGGTTTGGCACATTATCAATCGCGATAAGGGAGTGCGGTTTGTCTTTGAGTTCTTCGGTAACCACCTCGAGCTGCATAAACACCTCGCGCCCAATGGCGCGATCGGCCTCGATAATCCGCACGGGGCCTCGCGTCGGGTCGCATTTAACCTCATGGGTGTACTGCAGCAGCACCGAGGTCTTCCCAAACCCGTCGGGCGCATAAAGAACCACGATGCCGGCCTTTCGGCCCTTGGCGATAAGCTCATTCATCAAGCGTTCGCGTCGCACCATATAGCCTCCGCCCAGCGGCATCAGCTCGAGGTCGTCTATACCGCTCAAATCGTTTACCATGCCCGCTCCTCAACTCGACCGTATGGACACTGTAGCCGCAAGACCATACAAGCCGCGCTATGAATAGAGCGACCTTGTGTTTTAGGTTGTCTTTTGGTACGCAAGCGGCAAGTTTTTGTACAGCGAGGGCCGATTGTTATTAATCCCCCGACTAATCGGTCTTTAAGCAGGTAAATGAGCTTGTCAGCTTGTCCCATCTAAGCGGCAGTGTAACGCAAATGAACAAGGTTCAGCTATGTCATTCAACTCGCCTAGCACCCGCTACCGTCTACGACCTTTTAGTGGCATTTTTGCATAGAATCTGATATGAATGAATCAAGCTGTTGGGCATCCGGCATTCGTCAAGCTTGCGGCAAGATTTTGGTCAAGTGGACAGAAAGGGATAGCAAAAAGGCCCCCGCAAAGCGGAGGCCTTAGGCAAGGCTATGTCGAGGTGCAGGATTCGCGCTACTCGCAGAGCGAAAGGGCGGCCTCGTCGGCAACGACAACGCAGTTGGTGTGCAGCTGCAGGATCGAAGCCGGGCACTCGGGCGTAACCGGACCATAGCACATATCGTGCACGGCCTGAGCCTTGGCCTCGCCGTTGGCGACGACCAGGATCATGCGGGCATACATGATGGTCTGAGTACCCATGGTGTAGGCCTGACGGGGAACATCGTCGATGCTGTCGAACAGGCGGCTGTTGGCCTGAATGGTGCTCTCGGTAAGGTCGACGCAGTGCGTGCCCTTGGAGAAGTGGTCATCGGGCTCGTTGAAGCCGATGTGGCCGTTGTTGCCAATGCCGAGCAGCTGCAGATCGGGATAGCCGGCGGCAGCGACGACCTTATCGTACTCAGAGCAGGCAGCGGCGGCGTCGGGGTTGGAACCGTCGGGCACATGCGTGTTGTTCAGGTCGATGTTGATGTGATCGAAGAAGTTCTCACGCATGAAGTAGTGATAGCTCTGGGGATCGTCGTGCGAAAGGCCGCGATACTCGTCCAGGTTGTAGGTGCTGACCTCGGCAAAGTCGACGTCGCCCTTCTCGTACCAAGCAGCGAGCTGCTTGTAGGCACCGATCGGGGTGGAGCCGGTGGCAAGACCCAACACGCAGTCGGGCTTGAGGATAACCTGCGCCGAGATAATATTGGCGGCCTTGCGGCTCATATCCTCGTAGTCTTTAGCTTTAATGATCTTCATTACGCGTCCTTTCTCGTACAAGAGAGGCAAGGCTCCCTTACAAGCACTTGCCCGCGGCCCGCGTCGGCCGCAACCAACGTGTGCGGCCACCAGGGCGAGGTCGCGTAATGTATGTGTCTCGTGTCTAACCGCGTCGAGGCCCCTGCCCGTCCACGGTGACCCAAAGCCTTTTAGCTTCGGACAAATCCCATCTTGCCACGGAGGGCGTCCTCTTTCAAGGGCGCCCTCCGTAAACGTGTTTGAATTGTAGGCTAATGGCCACGTGCACTTGTTAGCGCTCGCGAGCAACGATGAGCTGGTCCATCTCTTCGACATGCGCGCCAACGGAGCCCTTGATGCTCGAGAACTCAACGGAGTTGCATACCAAGATGGGAACCGTCACATCGTAGCCCTCGGCAGCAATTGCCTCGCGATCGAACTCAATGAGTACATCGCCCTTATGGACGATGTCACCCACTTGCGCATATACGGTAAAGTGCTTGCCCTCAAGCTGAACAGTGTCCAAACCAACGTGGATGAGCACGTCCAAGCCATCGACCGTGTTAAGCGCAACAGCGTGTCCCGTGGGAAAAATGGCCTCGACCTTGGCATCAGCCGGTGCAATCACACGCGTGCCGGTAGGCTGAATCGCCACGCCCTGGCCCAAAAGGCCGGTGGCAAATGTCTGGTCGTTTACCTCGGAAAGCGGAATGACGTCGCCCGAGATGGGAGCATCCAGCGTAAGGACTCGACCACGCATACCAAAAGACCTTAGGACTTTAGTGAACATGCTCCCCCTCGGACATACCGATCAACCAAAATAACCTTAACAGTTTACCACTTGGCACTCGTTTTTGACCATTAGGGAAGTTCGCGCTTGACAACCTCGACGATGTCGTCGACAACGCGCTGGGTCAGCTCGTGCGTCTCGGCCTCGGCCATAACGCGGACCAGCGGCTCGGTACCGCTCGGACGCACCAGAATGCGGCCGCGGCCGTCAAGCTCCTTCTCGGCAGCAGCGACGGCATCCCAGATGGGCTGGCAATCATCCAGACCAGCCTTGTTGTCGGAATGCACGTTGACGAGTACCTGCGGATACTTCTTCATGATGCCGGCAAGATCGGTGAGGGTACGACCGGTGCGCTTGAGCACGGCCAGCAGCTGCAGAGCCGTCACCAGGCCGTCACCGGTGGTGTTGTGCTCCAGGAAGATGATGTGGCCGGACTGTTCGCCGCCGATGACGGCACCGTCCGCGAGCATACGCTCAAGAACATAACGGTCGCCCACAGCGGTCTGAACCATCTCGAAGCCCTGCTCCTTCATAGCGATGGAGAAGCCCAGGTTGCACATGACGGTCGAGACGATCTCGGAGCTGGCGAGCTTGCCGCGGGCGGCGAGGTCAGAACCGCAGATAGCCAGGATGTAGTCACCGTCGATCTCATTGCCCTCGCTGTCCACAAAGAGCACGCGATCGGCGTCGCCGTCGTGGGCCAGGCCGATGTCAGCATGGGTGCGCAGCACGAGCTCGCGCAGGGGCTCGAGGTGAGTGGAGCCGCACTCGACATTGATGTCGGTGCCGCAGTAATCGGTGTTGATGGCATGGACCGTGGCACCCAGGCGCTGCAGCGCGGCGGGCGTAGTCTGGCAGGAAGCACCGTGACCGCAGTCGACGGCAACGACCAGGCCATCGAGCCTCAGGCCATCAAGCGTATCGATGGCGTGGTCGACGTATGCCTTGCGAGCGTCCTTCATCTTGATGATGTGGCCCACGCCGGCACCGGTCGGCAGCGTGTCGGCAGCCATGGCTTCCTCGGACATGACCCAGGCGCTGATCTCTTCCTCGACCGCATCGGGAAGCTTCATGCCCTTGCGGCTAAAGAACTTGATGCCGTTGAACTCCGGCGGATTATGCGAAGCAGAGATGACGATGCCGCCGTCGAGCTCATTCTGGACGGTGAGCAGCGCCACGGCAGGCGTGGGGATGACGCCGCAGCAGTGCGGACGGCCGCCCTCGGCCATGATGCCGGCGGTCAGAGCGCTCTCGAGCATGGTGCCCGAAAGACGCGTGTCGCGGCCGACACAGATATCCGGACCAAGGAACTTGGTCGCCGCGCGGCCCAGGCGAAACGCGAGGTCACACGAGAGGTCGGCATTGGCGACGCCACGGACGCCGTCGGTACCGAAGATGTTCTGGGGCATAGGATCGCTCCTTCCCTAGCAGGCGATATGCAACCGCCCACCCTAGTCGAAAAAGAAAAGCGGGACCCGCCGAGGAATCGGCAGGCCCCGCTTGTACATTGTATCTCGAAAGGAGATAAAACCTTAGCGCTTGGAGAACTGGGGAGCGCGGCGGGCCTTCTTGAGGCCGTACTTCTTGCGCTCGACCACGCGAGCATCGCGCGTAAGGAAACCGGCCTTCTTGAGGTCAGCACGGTAGTCGCCAGCGTTCAGAAGAGCGCGAGCGATGCCCAGGCGCAGAGCGCCGGACTGACCGGAGATGCCGCCGCCATCGCACAGAGCGATAACGTCGAACTGACCGGCGGTGTCGGTCACCTTGAAGGGAGCAAGGGCGTTCTCAACGAGCTGATGACGGCCGAAATACTGCTCGGCGTCACGCTTGTTGATGGTCACCTTGCCGGTGCCGGGGACGAGACGGACGCGGGCGACGGCGTTCTTACGACGGCCGGTACCCTGGTAGACAACGGTGTTCTCAGCCATCTTTAAGCCTCCAGCTCAATCTTCGTGGGGTTCTGGGCAGCGTGCGGATGCTCGGCACCAGCGTAGACCTTAAGCTTGGTCATCTGGGCACGGCCGAGGGTGGTCTTGGGCAGCATACCGCGAACGGCGCGCTCGATAACCTTCTCCGGGTGCTTCTCCATAGCCTGGCGGAAGCTCTCAGCCTTGAGGCCGCCGTTGTAGCCGCTGTGGCGATAATAGGTCTTCGTGTCGGCCTTGTTACCGGTAAGCTGGACCTTATCGGCGTTGATGACGACAACGAAGTCGCCGCAGTCGCTGTTGGGCGTGAACTGGGGCTTGTTCTTACCGCGCAGGATCATTGCGATCTGGGTGGCAAGACGGCCCAGGACAGCACCATCGGCGTCGACGAGAACCCAGTTGCGCTGGACCTCGCCCTGCTTGGCGTAGTGAGTCGATTTCGAAATCACTTAGACTCCTCCATGTACAGTACGTGTTGTTACAGAGATTCACGGGGCTCTGCAAGTAACCCGTCCATATTACCCCGCTCACCGTACGAGTCAACAGGTATTTTGGCTCCGACCAGAGTTTCTGCACATGTCATCCATGGGTCATGACGTCGCGACACTAGCGCTCGACAAATGCCTCGATATCACTCAGTAGGCGCTTTGCCTCCTGGCGGCCCTGAATATACAGGTCGAGGAGCTTTGCCGGATCATGCTCAACGTGACCGACCTCGACCGGCTTTTGCGGAGCAACGACCAGCGCGCGGCCCTCACGCTCATACTTCCATAGATGCATGCGCTGGATGTTATAGCGGTCGTGGCGCGTCTCGATAGCCTCGAGCAGGTAGGGGTAGTCGGCATAGCGAGCGCGTGCGGCGGGCATAAACTCGTAGGGCTTTTTCTCGTACGAGCGGTCCTGCGTGACAATGACAACCGCGCGATCGAAGCCCGCCTCCTCCAGCACGTGCTCGACGGGGACCGAATCGGCTACGCCGCCGTCGACGTATTTGTGCCCATCGATCTCGACCGGCGGCGTCACCAGCGGCAACGAGGTCGAGGCGCGCACGGCGTCGAGGTCAAGTACGGCGCTTTTGACCGGGAGGTACGTGGCGGTTCCAAAGAGCATGTCCGTCGCGACGGCGTACATCTCGATGGGGCTCGCGTCGAACGTCTCGTTGTCAAAGGGGTCCAGGCGGTCCTGGACATCGTTGAAGATAAAGTCGTAACCCACGATGGAGCCCGTGGACGCAAACGATGCGGCGCCCATGAAGCGGTTGTCGTTGCAGAAAGCCAGGTTGATGCGGTTGGCACGGCCGATCTGGTGCGACTTGTAGTTCACGCCGTTGAGGGCGCCGGCCGATACGCCATATACCGCCGGAATCTCGACGCCGGCCTCCATGAGAACGTCGAGTACGCCTGCGGTAAATTGCCCGCGGAAGCTGCCGCCCTCCAAAACGAGCGCGACCTTGCCGGCGTTCTTTGCCTTATCTTCTGCAGTCATGTTGACCTCCTGCGATTGCGTTTTGGCTTTCTTCTACCCAGTTTTGGAATGGAGGGCGCGCAGGTTTTTCGAGGCGGCAGGTGCAGCGGAAAGTGCGTCCCAGTTTGAGGCGGGATTACGGGATGCGCTTTCCGCTTGGACCGCCGTTGGGAAAGCGCGACCCGTTCTGAGCGCGGATTCCGGGATGAACTTTCCGCTTGAGGCGTCTTCCGGAAAATGAATCCCATTCCGAGCGTCGATTCCGGGATGCAGTTTCCGCTTGAAACGTCATCCGGAAACCGCATCCCAGTCTGAGCCGGAATTCTGGGATGGATTTTCCGCCTGGGGCGACGTTGATGCGGGGCATGGCAGGCTGCAGTCCGATCGGCATCGCATCTGCATAGGGTTGAGGCTTTGCGCGGAGAATCCGCGTATTTGCTTCGCAAATACGCACCGGCTTCGGCCGCCTGCCGGCGTCCTCGCCCGCTCGCTACAAACGCTTCGCGTTTGCTTAACGCTCGCGCCCTGCGCAGAGTTCGATCCTCCGCGGTATCTATATGTAATAAAAAAGCAGGTAGAAACACTTCTCTACCTGCTTGTAACTATTGGTGGAGGCGCGGAGAATCGAACTCCGGTCCACGAAAGCCCCCTGATTGGCATCTCCAAGCTCAGTCGCTGGTTTAGTCTCGGACGCTTTGCGCGCAGCGACACGCTCGCGGCATCCCAACCGGTTCGGTCTTAGCCCGCGCCATACCGATTACGTGTGCGGGAGCATTCCCCTAACATGACGTCGCGCCGGTGTCGGGGAAATCACCGGGTTGACGCGCCGCTATAAACTAAGCAGCGAGAGCCATAGGCTCAAAAGAAGAGTTGTTGTCAATTCAATTTGACGGTACCCCTGTTTAACGAGGCGAGGAGACCTCGGCTTGCTTCCTCTCTCAGAGCTATCGTGTCGAAACCAGTCGCCCCCGAATGTTGGGAAAGTCTGGATGGTATCGGGCCTGCAAACACCCGATAACCGTCGACTTTTCAAAGAACACGCGAGGTGAGCCCCGCTCGTGGATAGCTATCTTACCACGTTCTAAAGGCAGACAGCTGCTCTATGCACGAGCTGTGAAGACCCTAATGTGCACCATACTTCGCACTTTTGCCACCGAACGCGTCACGTATATTTTCGCCAAGCAAAATTGACCCGTCGAAAGGACCGTTATGGATACCAAGCAGCAGCTCGTCAATGCCCTCGCAGGCCTGGGCTCAACCATTACCGAAGCTATGGATGTCATCGAGGGCTTTGTCCCCTGCGGACATCCCGCCCTCACGGTATCGAACGCACTCGTCGCGCTGGACGCTGACGATGATGCAGCTCTCGCCCAGCAGCTTGAGACCGTCGAGGGCTTTATCGACCACGTGAGTGAGAACCGCGGCGTGGCCGCCTACCACGGCATCGAGGTCGAGCTCGCGGGTCCCAAGGCCGATCTGCTCGCAGCAATCCGCGAGGTAGGCGCCCTTATGCAGACCGCAGGCGTCAAGAACACCCAGGTCAACGAGTGGGTCTACCGCAGCCTGGCAGCACTCGACAGCTCCGACGAAAAGGCAGCCGAGCAGCTCGCAGAAAGTCCCGCCATTAAGGCCGAGCTTTTGTAAATAGCACACGCGGGTCCCTTGGCGCATCGTCGTCCAAGAGGCCCGCAAGCAGTTCGCGTCAACCGATAGCCGCCCCGCCGCGTTCGGCCAAGGCCAAAATCGGCATCATTTGGCGCGGGGTCTTTGCTGCAAGATCGGCATGTTCGAGCAGTTTGCGATCGTTGGTCACCAAGTAATCGACCTGCGCGCGCTTGCACGCGGCGAGCACCAAGTTGTCCTCGTAATCGCGATGGAGCGCTAAGTATTTGTCGGCCAGCCAAAGGTCCGACGCATCTGCACCCACGGCCGTGGCGTTTTCGGTCATGTTCCGAACAAACGCCAGCGCCGCATCGCCAATCGCGCGGGCAGAAGCCTCGCCGAGCGCTCCCCCGCTGGCAAGAACGCTGCGCTTCAGTTCGTGCTGTACAACATACAGTACGTCCTTGGCGATATGCACCGGAAAGAACAGCAATGCCCCCGCCTCCGTCGCCTGCCCAATAAACGCACGCGCGGCAATCGACTCGGCATGGTCGGCGCAAAACGAATCAACCCATACGTTGGCATCCAAATGCAAAAGACCTGCGCCCGGACGACACCGATGCCGTCTGGGCGCAGGCCAGATAACGTGGGCGAACACGTCTGCTAACGCAGGTACGCCTTCGCGTTGCTCAGGCTGTAGGCAATCGTCGAGCCGTTGTGCAGCAGTGACGACGTCTGCGGGGTAATCGCGCCGGTAATACCCAATGCCAACAGCGCCGAGTTGGTGAGCATCACCTTAGAGTAGGAGCTCGTCAGACGATCAATGAGGCCCTGGCTCATGCGGCGCAGGCGCACGATCGCGGCCAGATCCGTGTCGGTCAGGATGATATCGGCGACCTCCTTGGCGATGTCGCTTCCGCCACCCATTGCCAGCCCCACGTCGGCCAAACCGAGTGCCGGCGAATCGTTGACGCCGTCGCCCACCATGGCAACGTGGCGCCCCTCACCCTTAATGCGCTCCACATAGGCGTACTTGTCCTCGGGCAGCAGCTCGGCCTTAAACTCGTCGACACCCGCCTCGCGCGCAATGCGCTCGGCCGTGCGCTCCGAATCGCCCGTGAGCATAACGACATGCTTGACGCCCAGCGCATGTAGGTCGGCGATGGCCTCACGGACGCCGGGCTTGAGCGGATCCTCGATGCCGAGCACGCCGACGACCTTGCCGTCGACCGCCAGATACAGCGGCGACAGGCCTTGCATCTGGAGCTCGATTTGCTCCTTGATGTCGGACTCGAGCTGCGCACCCTCGTCCTCAAATACAAAGTGCGCCGAACCGATAATGGCGCGACGCCCCTCGATGGACGAAGCGATGCCGTGCGCCACGATGTACTCGACCGCGGCATGGCGCTCGCGGTGCTCAAGCCCGCGTTCGCGGGCGGCGTTGACCACGGCACGCGCCACCGGATGCGGGAAATGCTCCTCCAAGCAAGCGGAAAGACGCAGGACCTCGTCCTCGCTCCAGCCATCGGTGGTGAGCACGCAAGCCAGGCGCGGCTGCGCCTCGGTCAGCGTACCGGTCTTGTCAAAGACAATGGTATCGGCCTTGGCAAACGACTCAAAGTACTTAGCGCCCTTGACCATAACGCCCATCTTGGCAGCATCGCTCATGGCAGTCATGACGGCAACGGAACCCGTGAGCTTGAGTGCGCACGAGTAGTCGACCATCAGTGCCGCGGAGGTCTTGATGAGACTGCGCGTGGTGAGCGCAACCAGGCCCGCGAGCAGGAAGTTCCACGGGACGATCTTGTTGGCAAGGTCCTCCATATGCGACTGGCCCTCGGACTTGAGCGAGTCGGCCGTCTGCACGAGCGAGACGATTGAGCGCAGTTTGGTTTGCGCCGTATTGGCGCGCACGCGCACCAAGATGCCGCCGTCTTCCACGACGGTACCGGCGAACACGTCGTCGCCCACGCTGCGCTCGACGGCCAGCGGCTCGCCGGTCAGGGTCGCCTGGTTGACCATAGCGCTCCCCTGCTCGACAACACCGTCGATGCAGATGGACATGCCGGTGCGCACGGCGACCAAGTCGCCGGGCTCGAGCTCGGTGGCGGCAACGCTTACCTCGGTGTCGCCGACGACCTTTTGCGCCTTGTCGGGCACATCGAGCAGCGAGTTGATGAGCTCGTTTTCGCTCATGGCGCGGGTGTAGTCCTCGAGCAGCTCGCCCACGTTGAGCAGGAACATCGTCTGGCCCGCGGTGTCGACATCACGCTTGACGAACGAAATGCCGATGGCCGAAGCGTCGAGCACGGGAACGGTCAGGCGCGGCTGCGCGAGCTCATGAAGGGCAGCGCGCAAAAATGCCATGTAACCGGCCACGACAAACACCGCACGCAGAGGCGTCGGCAAGAACCAGCGACGTGCGTAATGGGCACCGATAAGTGTGGCAAGATCCATGACGAGCTTGTGCTTGCGCGGCTCAAGCTGCATCACGTAGCCTGTCTTTGCGTCGGCAATGGCCTGAGCGTCGAGCGCACCGACGGCGGCCAGCACGGCATCGCGGCGCGACTCGTCGTATTCGAGTGCCATCTGGCCGATGCGGCCGTAGACGCGCACCTTGTGCACGCCGTCGATGTCGCCGCCAAGCTTAAGAAGTGCATCGAGATCGCTCTCTGGCACAGGACCCGCCAATTGAAGACGGGTCCTGCCGGGGATCTCGCTAATAATCGAGAATCTCATAGTTTGTGCCTGGGAGCGTTACTCGGCTGCCTCGTCAGCAGCGGCCTCGCTCTGGGTGATGTAAGCAGCCTCGGCAACCATGTCGTCGACATTAGCCTTGGCCTGCTCGACCATGTCCTGGTAGCCGTTCTTGATGCGCATGCCGCACGCAATACCCTGCACGCAGGCATTCTTTACCGGAGCGCTGGTAAGCAGCTTGATGCCGGCCGTGCCAAGCAGAAAACCGCCACCGACAAGCAGGGTATTGAACGTCGACTTCTTCATGTTGCTTCTCCCTTTTGCCGCATTGGACGCGGCATGGTGCTTCAGCACCCGAGTAAACAAGTTTGCTCGAGCACACTTTTAGAAAAGAGTTTAGTTTATCTAACTATTAAGGTCAACAAAGGTTAACTTTTTGGAAATTTTAGAGCGCGATGTGACCAAGGGGACCGTCCCGATGTCACATCCACAAAAATGGGCGCGCCAGCGGCGCGCCCATTCACTCTATTTCATTCAGCCCACCTGACCCGAACGGCCGAGTCGTCACGGAACCGAGGGGCCGGGCGCAGGGCCTTGCCTCTCAATAAGTTCCGCACGAACAGGAGGCGCCGGTGGCGCCTCCGTCGTGAGTCAGGGCTGTCCGAAATTGAGAGGCAAGGCCCTGCGCCCGGCCCCTCGGTTCCCGTTTACGAGAGCGACGTTCTCAGCAACTCGTTGAAGAGCTTCGGGTTGCCCTTGCCGCGGCTCGCCTTCATGCACTGACCCACCAAAAAGCCGATGACCTTCTGGTTGCCGTCACGATACTGCTGCGCCTGATCGGCACAGTTTGCCAGCACCTCGTCCACGATCGGCTGCAGCGCGCCGGCATCGCTCACCTGACGCATACCGCGCTCGTCGACGATCTTGTTGGGGTCGTCACCGGTCTGGGCCATGGCCTCAAAGACCTCGTGCGCCTGGTTGGAGCTGATGGCATCGGTCGCCAGCAGCTTGGCAAGGGCTGCCACCTGAGCCGGCGCGATGCCGGACTCGGCCAGCGACACCCCCGCGCCCTTAAGGTAGGCGATCATCTCGTTCACCAGCAGGTTTGCGACCGTCTGAGCCTCCTTGCCAGCCATTCCGGCAGCGGCGGCCTCAAAGAACTCGGCAAACTCGGGGTCGCCGGCGATCTGCTCGGCGTCGGCCGTCTTAATGCCAAAGTCGGCCTCAAAACGGGCGCGCTTGGCATCGGGCAGCTCGGGAATCTCGCCACGGCAGCGGTCGATAAACTCGTCGTCCAGGTCGAACGGCGCCAGGTCGGGATCGGGGAACAGACGATAGTCGTCTGCCGTTTCCTTCACACGCATGACCACGGTGCGCTTGCGGCTAGGCTCCCAGTGGCGGGTCTCCTGGTAGATGATGCCGCCCTCCTCGAGCACCTCGGCCTGACGGCAGATCTCGTAGGCAAGGCCGTCGTGCAGGCTCTTAAACGAGTTGAGGTTCTTGAGCTCGGTCTTGGTGCCCAGCTTGGTCTCGCCGCGGCGGCGCAGCGACACGTTGCCGTCGCAGCGCATGGAGCCCTTCTCCATGGAGCAGTCCGAAATACCCAGCGTCACAAAGATGCGACGGAGCTTTTCCATAAACAGGCGCGCCTCCTCGGGCGTGCGCAGATCGGGCTCAGTCACGAGCTCAATCAAAGGCGTACCGCAGCGGTTGTAGTCGACGAGCGACTCGGCAGCGGCGGTAATGCGGCCCTCGGCGCCACCCACGTGCACCATCTTGGCGGCGTCCTCCTCCATGTGGATGCGCAGGATGCGGATGGGCACGGTGTAGGAACCGTCCTCGCGGCGCTCGGGCATCTGCAGGTTGGAGGCATCGTAGCTGGCCAGATGGCCGGCGCGCTGATTGCCCTCGCGCATCGTGGAGGACATGGACGTAGACAGACCCTCGGCATTGGCTGAGGCGCTCGCCAGGCTCTGGGCCTCGGCCTCGCCAAACGCGCAGTCGGGGCGTTCGGCGGCACCGCGACCGGTCACGTCCAGATCCAGATGACCGTACATGGCAAAGGCGACCGGACCCTGCGTGGTCTGGAAGTTCTTGGCCATGTCGGGATAGAAGTAGTGCTTGCGATAGAACATCGAGTGGCGCTGGATCTCGCAGTTGGTGGCCAGACCGGCCTTGACGATGCTCTCGATGGCGCGTTTGTTGGGCACCGGCAGGGCGCCGGGCAGGCCCAGGCACACCGGACACACGTTGGCGTTGGGCTCGTCATCGTGGCTGAGCTTGCAGTTGCAGAACATCTTGGTATCGAGTGCGGTGAGCTCGGTATGGATCTCCAGGCCGATCACAGCCTCCCAATCCCGCAGGACCTCGGAAAGCTCCTTCATTACAGCTCGCCTCCCTTCCCAGCAAAATCGGGCGCGACGGAAAGCGCGGGCGCACCCGTGGCGGCATCGGCAAAGCCGCGCTCCAAGGCGCGGGCAAACGTGAGCAGCTGACGGTCCTTAAAGGCCGGACCCACCAGCTGGGCAGAAACGGGCAGCTTGCTGTCCTCGCCCAGGCCCAGCGGCACCGAGATTCCGCCGTTGCCGCAGATGTTAAGCGAGATGGTGTACAGATCGGAGAGGTACATCTGCGTGGGGTCGCTGATCTCGCCAAACTTAAAGGCCGTGCGCGGCGAGGCGGGCATGAGGATGGTGTCCACCTTGGCATACGCGGCGTCGTAGTCCTGCGTGATGAGCGTGCGGGCCTTTTGCGCAGCGTAGTAGTACTTGTCGTACACGCCCGAGCTCAGCAGGTAGGCGCCGAGCATCTGACGTCGCTTGGCCTCGGCACCAAAGCCGTGGGCGCGCGAAAGCGAGCTCTGGTCGGACAGGTTGGCGCAGCCCTCCTCCTGATAGCCGTAGCGAATGCCGTCGAAGCGGGCCAGGTTGGAGAACGCCTCGGCCGGGCCGATGACGTAGTAGGCGGCGATAGCGGCGTCCAGGTGCGGCAGGTCGACCTCGACCAGCTCGGCGCCCTGGTTCTGCAGCTCCTGGGCGGCGCGCTGAACAGCGGCCTTGACCTCGGGCGTCAGGCCCTCGGCCTCCATAAATGCGGGGATGATGCCCACGCGCTTGCCCTCGATGCTGTTGTTGAGATGCTCGGTAAAGTCGACGGCGCAATCCTGGCTGGTGCAGTCGTACGGATCATGGCCCGCGCCGGTAAGCGCGTTCATGGCCAGCGCGACATCCTCGACCGTGCGGCCAAAGGGGCCCACCTGGTCGAGCGACGAGCCAAAGGCGACCACGCCGTAACGGCTCACGGCGCCATACGTGGGCTTAAAGCCCACCACGCCGCACAGCGACGCCGGCTGGCGAATGGAGCCGCCGGTGTCCGAGCCCAGCGAGAGCGCGACCTCGCCCGCGGCGACGGCGGCAGCGGAGCCGCCCGAGGAGCCGCCGGGCACGCGCTCGGTATCCCAAGGGTTGTTGGTGCGGTGGAACGCTGAGCTCTCGGTGGAGCTGCCAAAGGCAAACTCGTCCATGTTGGCCTTGCCCATGGGCAGGCAGCCGGCATCGAGCATGCGCTGGACGCAGGTGGCGGTGTAAACGCTCTGGTAGTCCGCGAGCATGCGGGAAGCGCAGGTGGTGCGCGTGCCCACGAGGTTCATGTTGTCCTTGATGGCCAGCGGCACGCCCGCAAGCGGGGGCAGCGGCTTGCCTGCGGCACGGTCGGCATCCACGCGCGCAGCAGCCTCGAGCGCAAGCTCGGGCGCCACCTGCAGGAATGCCTGGACCCCGCCCTCGCGCGCCTCGATGGCAGCAAGGGAGGCCTGGGCCACCTCGGTAGCGGTAAAGTCGCCGGCGGCAACGCCCGCGGCGATCTGGGCGGCGGTAAGGGAATCGAAGCTTAGCGCCATTATTCGCTCTCCCCCTCTCCCAAAATGGACGGCACGCGGAAGTAGCGCTCACGCGCGCTGCCGGCGTTTTCAAGCGCGACGTCGAGCGGCAGGTCGCGCTCGGGCTCGCGCAGGTCGTCGCCCATCACGTTGGACAGGCTTCCGATGGGATGGAACGTGGGCTCCACGTCGGGTAAGTCATATTGCAAGACGGGCTCGAGCATCTGGACGGCGTCATTCATGTAGGACGTCATCTGGGTGAGCTCGTCATCGGTCAGTGCGATCTTTGCGTACTCGGCGATGCCGCGCACGTCTTTCTCGCTGAGTGCCATAGGCGCTCCCTTCCGCATAACAGATAAACCGCTCTAGTATACAAGGCAACGCCGCTTGGAGCAGGCGCTTTACCCAAATGCAGCGAAAACGTAACGAGGGCGGCGGGTTGGCAGGCTGCGGGCTGGCGATTCTGCAGCGAAAACCGCGCCGTCCGTAGCGAAAACCGTACCGTCCATAGCGAAAACCGTCTCGACCACAACGAAAAGCATCACAACATTCGACGCTTTTCGTCAAAATCGCGATTTTCATCGAATGTTGTGATGGTTTGAAAGCCCCGACCACCACAAAGGTGCCTGTCCCCTTTGTGGTGGTTCTGGAGAATGTCTTATGCCGAGGCCTTGGCCTTGCGGCGCTTGCGGACCGCGTGGATCACGATATCCAGCAGCAACAGCACAATGGCTACGACCACAATGAGCACGGCAAACTCGCGCTTGCCCCAGTGGCGACCGGCCAGCGACTTTTGCTTGTCGACGTCCTTCTTGTTGTACTTGGCGCGCACGCAATGCACCAGCAGGCGGTGGTCGTTCACGCCGTAGGGCGTGCAGGTGACGAGCGTCACCTTGTCGGCGCCGGGCTCGATGGTCAGCGACTCCATCTCCTCGGGCAGCACCACCTCGGAGTCCACCATCTTGTAGGCGAGCGTCTTGTTCATGGTGTGCAGCAGCACCAGGTCGCCGGGCTCCAGCGAGTGGATGTCGTCGAACATGCTCAGGTTGCGCATGCCCGAGTGCGCGGTGAGCACGCAATGCGTCGAGGTGCCGCCCACCGGCAGGCTCGTGCCCTCCAGGTGGCCGACGCCCGCCATGAGGACTTCTTCGCTCGTGCCGTGGTAGATGGGCATGCTCACGTCGATGGAGGGGATCTCGACCCAGCTCATCATGGGGTCGCGGTCAAAGATGAGCTGCTGAGCGTAGGGCTCGATCTGGTCGGCGGGGAGCTCGGTGGCCTCGCCCGCCAGCTGCTCGTTAAAGGAGCGCGCCTGGAGCAGGATGCGCTCGCGCTCCTCGGCAGACAGCGCGTCCACGGTGCTGGACACCGTGCTGATCTGGTTAAACACGCCCGAGGCCTCGAGCCGGTCCAAAATCCACGGCCAGGTCATAAGGCCCACGCCGATAAGGATGATGACGATGGTGATGAGCCGGTCGGCCCAGCGAGGCAGCCGCTTGCGGCGGCGCTTGGGCTTTGGTTGAGGTTTGGGCTGAGGGCTTGAGCCGCCGTTGTCCGCGGCGTTATTGCTCTTCATATGTTTGGCGCCCTGCACCATCGCCGGTCACTCCTTACAGCTCAGGTTGTCTAAACAAATAATAGCCGATTAGCGAGCTTCCGCGCCAGACAACGCCGCTAGACTGCACCGTTCGGGCCACGTAACCCCACTCAACCAATCAAGCCATATGTTGCTTTCATCGTCTCGAGCAACTGCGCCATCGTTACGCCCGCAACCCCGATCTGTTTCAGATTGACGTCGCCCACCTCGCAATCTTTAACAAACGCAAGCATATCGTCCTTCAGTTCTTCGCCCAGGTCTACACCTTCCGACTCGCCAAGCAACTGAGCAAGCCTCAGCGCATCGCGTTTATGCTTTTTTACCTTCTTCGAATCAACGTTCTCCCCCGCTTCCCTTCTGGCTTTTAGGTCGAGATACGCCTTCGCTTTGAACGGGACAATGTATTCCGTACCCAGGACCGAAACGCCGTCTACGGTCCGAATTCCCTGAAGGAACAAGCTGTAGTAAGCATCGTCCAACAAAATTGCCGAAAGACTGCTTATGTTTTCATCAACGTGAATTGGCGCCACATCAATCCCCTCACGACCCTTTAGAAAGTCGGGGCACTTCGCGAAGAGTTCGATCATATGGGGGTAACCCGGCCTCTTGGGCTCTGTAAACCGATAAAAACATGAGCCTTTGCCTTCGCCCCAGCCGCAGCGGTAGCCGCCATCACGCACCAAAGTCCATATGGCTTCTGCCGTCTGAGGCAACCGGTCATCGGCGACAATTACCACATCAAAATCGTGAGTCGCCCTGAATGAAAGCCCCGCCTCCGCGAGCAAAATGTCGCATGCCGTGCCGCCGATAAGAGCATACGATCCTGCAGCTTCTTGCATATGCTGCTGAAATTCTTGGAGACCCTCTACAGCGCTTCTTGCCATGGATATTCCTTTCCAAACATGCGATCGACTTCGAGCTGAATTCGCTCATCGTCGATTGCCGCCAAAGATAGCGCAAGCGAAATGTCGTCGACACGGGAGGAGCCGGCAAACACGGGTGCATAGCGCCACACTTGAATCATCGCCGTTTCGTTATCCGGCAACTCCCCGTCTGCGACTTCGAGGTCGCTCAGTTGACGCCATGCACTTCTTAAGACGGCCTTTTGTTCCATGCCCGGTGCAGCGAGCATCGAACGCGCGGCGAGCGCCGTCTCCCCGGCGTCAACAAGATAGTCGATCTGCGGCGTCTTCCTTGCAAAAAAGACCTTCGAGACAGGCGAGGAGAGCTCTGCCATGTGCTCGCTGAGCAAAAGATCAACGGCGACAGGGAGCACGACGACACGTCGCTCGCGACGCTCGCGCCTCGCGAGTCCCCTGTCAACAAGCTCGGTTATGGCCTCACTCGCGCGGCTTGCCGAGATCCCAAGCGCACGACAAAGGTCATGGGGGCGATATGGCTCCTGGGCTGCTCCCCAGATTGCGGCAGCCTGTGCGTTGGGTGACATCTTGGTCGCGTGATTGCGAAACCGGGCACCGCCCCTCTCCGTGCAAGCTGTGCCCATAAATGGAAGAAAAGCCTGTCTACCGGGGCAGACAAAGGGAATCCCTTGTGCGACCAATGCTTTGCGCTGACGTGCATCGGCATCAGGAAACGAAACGACAACAGGAGTCTCCGCACGCAAGGCTAGCTGACTATAGACCCTCTTAGCCTCGGGAAGCCCGACACCAGTAGGCAAACTTGCAAGCAAAAACGAAAAACCGTTTGCGTCAACAGCGCGGACCTCAATCGCCCGCAGATGCAGCGGCAAGCGTGCGGATCCAGGCCAAGTTTCGGTCTTGGCGGAGAGGCCTAGTGCTTCTTGTAAGTAGATTAGCGCTTCGTTCATTTCCATTGTTTTCGTTCGATTCCAGTTCTTATTGGAATTATACATAATTTTCGGAATTAAAGAGATACCGTTCGTGCCTAAGCCTACATTTGCGTTTTCAAAATGTCCCGAATCGGCTGAGCGATTCGGGATACAATGTCAATAGGAAACGACGCATCCCGCGTAAGTGTACGAGAGCGCGGGCGGCCTAGTTTTCAGTTTTTGTTAAATGCCCGGGATCCGACCCCCGGGCATTCTTATTTGCGCTTTCGGCGCAAATGCCGTCCACCGTCCGCACCGCGCGTGCGCCTACGGACCTTAAACCGAACCTCATGCGAGTCAAGAAACGCGATGACGAACGTGCCCACTGCCGCGAGGGCGGCGAGCGCGTTAAGGAATTTCAGCATTTGGGGACCTCCGATCGAGTCGTCGGCCGCCCGCGTACGGGATGCGTCGCAAGGCCATTTTACTGCGAGTGTATGCACCCACAGCTGGTAAACGCAATAATTGCAAACATCTGTTCGATATTCATATGCTTGATCCATCGGGCAATGGAGCCTGGCTGTGTTACCAAAAAGAACGGGGCAGACTCCAGTGCGGAGTCTGCCCCGAAAAGAGAATGGCAAAGCAAGAACGTCGATGGACGAGAAAAGTGTCCGCAAGTCTCATGGCCATCACATCCCACCTGCCAAAGGGATGGGTGAGCGAGCGTTACTCCTGCTCGGACTCCTCAGCCTGCTTACGGCTGCGGATGAGATGCGCCACGCCGATGCACAGCACCGCGCCACCAGCGATCCAAGTGAAGGTCACGCCGTTGAGGCCGGTCAGCGGGAGGCCGACGGACTTGGTGTTGCCGACGTTGATGGTGATCTCACCGGTGGCGGCGTTGGTGCCGGTGCCATCCGTACCGGTCAGCTTATTGTCTCCGTCATTGCCGTCGAGCTTACCGAAGGCGATGTCGGTGCGGCCCTCGTCGGCCTTGGAAACCGCCGCCGTGAGGCCCGTCACCTTCATGCTCGCGTCATCATACGTCGCGGTGATGGTGAAAGTGAAGGGGTTGGCCTTGGTGTACTTCTCATTGGGAGCCTGGACCTCGGTCACCTTGTAGGAGCCTTCATCGAGACCTTTCACGGCAATCTGGCCATTATCGCCAGACGTGAACTTCACGTAACCGGGAAGGCTGGTGGTGCCGGCAACGGTCACGAGCTGGCCCGCGACGACGCCCGCGGTGGGGTCGTCCTTCGAGGCGATATACTGGCCTTGAGTGTTCGCATCATCGGACTGGATGGTGAAGACGGCGCCCGCAAGGCCCCTCTCGGTGCCCTGGTCGACCTTGTTGAGGTTGAGCTTGAACGCGAAGTCGGCGACGGTATCCTCGATCGTCTCGCCCGTGCCCTCGGCATACGGGTTGTTGGAGTACTCGAGCTTGACGGTGTTGGGGTTACCGCCCTTGTTGCCGTCGGTTGCGTTGCCGATCACGGCGTTGCCGTTGAGCTTGGCCTTGTAAAGGACAACGATCTTGGTGTCGGCGTTCACGTCACTGACGTCCTTGAGGCCCTTCTTGCCGTCTCCGGTCTTAAACTCGACCGTCAGCGTGTTGTTGTTGCTAGCATCAGCATCCGTCACGGTATAATTGCTCGACTTAATCTCGCTGTAAGTCTCGCCGTTCAGCGCGTACACCTTAACCGAGCCTTTGACATAGTCAAGGCCATTGGAAAGCCCGTCGGTGAACTTGTAAGCATACGTGCCAAAGGTAGCGTAGTTGCTGGCGATCGTGCCGGTAAGCTTGTAGTTAACTTCCTGGCCGATCTGGGAATCGGCGACATCATTCCATTTGTTGGAGCCCTTGATGTCGGCGGCATCGGCGGCGTCGGCATCGTCGAGGACCTTCTTCTCGACAGTGGGCACGCCCTTCTTTGGCATAACGGTCTTCGCGTTCACGCCGTCGATCACGGCGTAGACGGGAGAGGTGAACACATCGGTCGACTTGTCAGCAGGCTTACCGGGAGTAGCGGTGAGGAAGAGCCAGTAGCCGGCGCCGAGTCCGGAAAGGGATGCACTGCCCTCGCTCGTCACCTTCCAGGCGGTGCTGCTCTTCAGGCCATCGGCGATTAGACTGAGAACGTTGTCGCTAGCAACCTTCGAATCGGTCCCGGTAACTTCAGATTTGATGCTAAGCCAATCGGCAGCATCCTGTGCGTTCTCGCTATCGTAGGATGTATCCTTTGTCTTGATGGCGTTTACGACAGCAGTTTGGGCTTCGGAGCTGGCCCATTCGATGCTACTCACCGTCGTATTCCCACCGGTCGTCGTGACCTTTGCCTTGAAGATCTGGATACCCTTATAGGTCGTGGACGCAGTGTAATCGGCGTCCTCGAACGTGACGGTCGACCCCGTTCCCTCGGCAAACGCCATGGTCACCGGCGCCATAACTCCGCCGAAGCTCAGCGCTGCTGTGAGGCCGGCGGTTACTGCCAGGCGTGCGATGTTCTTGCTCATGCTCATCTTCTTTTCCTCTGCTTTCTGCTTGAAGTCCGTTTGATCTAAATCTGTCTGTCTGTGCCTTAGCATCTGCTTCGTTATGTCTCGCCCCGCTCTCGGTGGGAGCGACAGCTACTCTTTATGGTTGCCACTTCCCCCCTTGACCAGGAGCGCGGCCAGAATCAGCACGGCTCCGGCGACCGCCACGGCGGCCGCGGCGAACATTGCCATATCTCCTGTCGAGGGCATAAAGCCTCGAGGGGAATCCTTGGTGGGCGTATTAATGAGCGACGCCTCCAGGCTGCCCGTCGACCCGTCCGCGCTGTCGGCGCGCAGGGGCGACTCGGCCGTGATGGTGAGTTTGGGCTTGGCGGCGGCCACCTGGTCGACGTCCAGGCCCTCGGTCTTGACCGTCACGGAGCGCGTGCCCTCAGGGGCGGTGTAGCCCTTGGGCGCCTTGAGCTCGCGGACCTCCAGCTTGCCCGAGTCCACGCCCGAGACGGTCACGCGGCCGTCCTCGCCCGTGGTGACGGTGGCCTTGCCCTCTGCATCCCACGTGCCGTCGGCCGCCAGCGTACGACCGCGGTCGTCGGCGATGCTCAGGACCGCCCCAGCAAGCGGCTTGTCGCCGTCGCTGCCGCGCTTGGTGAGCGCGAGATCCCAGGTGTAGGCGCACGCATCGTCGCTCGGCGTGCTGGTAAAGCCGGCATCGCCGGACTGGTCGGCAAAGGGAGAGCGCGGGTAGCGCAGGTAGACCTCGTTGGGGTTGCCCTTCGCGATGCCGTGGTTGCATGCGCTGTTGAGCGGCGCATTGTACACGGCGACCACGCGGGCGCCCGCGGTGAAGGCGTCGGCCCCGCCGAGCGCGGCGATCAGGTCGCCGGTGCGCACGGTGAAGGTCTTGCCGTCGGCCGCTACCTTGGTGGCGCACTGGGCCGTGATGTCGGTCCAGCCCTTCGCGGGCTCGGTGCCGACGCGGCCGTCCTTGCCGGTCGAGACAGCGTCGAAGCCGCCGTCCGCACCCGCCGCCACGTACACATGCATGCTCGCGGCCACCTTGGAGGGGTCGAGCCCCGCGCTCATGGTGTCGACGAACCGCACCGTATAGGTGTCGTAGGCAGTGAGCCCCGCCGGGACCGTGGCCGAGAGGCGCCAGTACAGGTCGTCTGCGACCGTGGCGTCGGCGGCCTTCTGCCAGGCGGCGGTGCTGTCCTCCAGCACGTGCTTGGCCACCCTGGGCGTCGCGGCCTTGGGCTTGACGGTGACGGCGCTGCCGCCGACCAGGACCATGACCGGCGCGGTGCCGGCCTCGTTTTGGGAGATGGCGTCGTCATTGGCGACGATGAGCCAGTAGCCGCAGGGTAGCCCGGCCGTCGTGCCCGCGTTAAGGGCCACGGACACGGCGCCAGAGCTCTGGAGGGAACGAGCGAGCTGTGCGCTCAGCGCGCTCGTGAGGTGGGAATCGGTGTTGAGCCACTCAGCAGCTTCCTGCGCGGTGGTCTGGGAATTGGGCATGCCGGCGCTGTGCAGCACAAGCAGCGCGGCGTCACGCACGGCGTCGCTTGCCCAGGCGAGGTCGGTGGCGATCTTGGCGTCGCTGTCGCCGTCGACGACGTTGGCGCTAAAGATCTGGTAGGCGTCGTAGCTGCGCGCCACGGTACCGCTCACCGTGATGGAACCGGTCGAGGTCGGCGCGGCCTGCGCGGAAGCGGGGAACACGACCGCGCAGGCGCCGATCAGGAGGGCAAGCAGCGCAAACAAGATCGGGAAGGAGCAAACTTTCTTATTCACGACGCTCGCCTCCCTTCGCATTCGCCTTGCGACGAATGTGCATCCAGGCCGCAGCAGCGCAAAGCACCGCCGCGCCGGCAAGGTACGTCAGAGTGACGCCCGACATACCAGAAAGGGGCAAAGAGGTGGAGTAGATATTGGTGAAGGTTGGGGTGGACTCGGGCTTGGTGCCATCGATGGGATTACCGTCGGCGTCAACGATCTTGGTGCAGGCCACATTCGTGGGCTCGATTTTGCCGTTTGTATTGTCCGTCATCGTGACGTCAAATCGATAGACAGACTTGTCATATTTATAGTGCGAGAACAGCGAACCGTCAGTTTTCTCGCGCACATAGTACGTGAAGGTCTTGGAAGCGCCACGGCCCGTGGAGTCGGACGCGAGCTTGTCGAGTTGATTGAGTTCGTACTCGATCGGCTTGAAGCTCCGGGTCTGGGACTTGCCACCGTCGGCAGTGGGGGTAATCTCGCCCTTGGGGTCAGTCGTAACCGTCTCGGCATTATCGAACTTATCGTTATCCGCAAGCTCGAGCGTGAACTCCTTCATCTCGCCACCCCTAACAACCTTAGTCACCTTGGGAGTCCAAGAGCCCTTGGAGGTGTACGGAGTGTACTTGTTGGTGAAAGTTGCACCACTAGTAAGCGCAACGATAACAGCGTTTTCGCCTTCAGCTTCTGTGACGGCTGCTGGTTCTGTTTCTGGCGTTCTTGCGCCAGCGCCGTCATTTTTTACCTTTGTTACCGAAACGCTCTTGACTTTGTAATACGTGTATTTAATGTCAAGCACGTTGTGCGACTTGCCCTCATCCTTCACAACCTCAGGATCAATTTTGTAGATCGTTTTGTCGTAAGTCACGCCCTTGTCCTTGTCCGTGCCCGGAACCTCTACCAAGTAGTAAACAAGATCGTCATCGGCATAAACTTCACCCAGATCAAAGGTGAGATTTCCGTTCTCATCGTTTTTCACCGTATCGACCACCGAGCAGCGATTGAGCTGAAGATCACCATTGGAGTCAAAGCTCGGAATCGTATATGAGATCTCGCCTAGTTCGTTAATAATCTTGTTCTGCCTGAGAAGCTGGAAATCGAAATCATTTCCTTTAAGCTTGCCGCCCTCAAGCACCTTGGTGCCGTTGAGCTTCATCTTGGGGTAAACCTTGACCTCTCGAGTGGAACCGGCGACAACGTCTCCGTTGGTCATGATTCCGCCACCGTGGATATTGGAGCTGTTGCCCGTGATATATAACGTAGCCAGCCCTATAGCAGCATTTTGATCTTCAGCGGACGGTTTGGACTTTAGGCCAATCATGTACTTGGCTTGGGCTCCGTCATACTTACCGATGGTCGCAAGCTGACCGTCAATCGTGCCCGACCAATTTGCAGCACCACCGCCGAGCATCTGGCCCGTTACGGCTGCGATATAGTCAGCGTTATCCGACTTGCGGATAAGGAAGAGGTCCTCATGGCCACGCCTCTTGAAGTCATCAGTAATCTCACCGCCATCAACACTTGAAGGCTGGTCTTCATTCTTACCATTGGTGCCGCCTGATAGATTCTCACCGTTTGCATCGGTGTTTCCGAAAATCGCAATACCATTGGCATCTGTAATCGCCGTCTTGCCGCTCGGGCAGGCCGCGAAGCCACCACCATAGCCCTTGGCCGAGTTTTTGGTAATCAGGGCGTTGGATATCTTGAGACACGCCGAATTAACGCCTTCGGCACTGTTGCCTCCCTGGACAAACACGCCGCCGCCGCCCCAGTCATTGGGGGTATTAGTCGTATTGTTAGTTATGTAGGCTTTCTTGCCGATCACATTAAATTCGCCAACTGTAGGCGCAGCGATACGGATGCCGCCGCCCTCAGAGTTTTGCGCCACATTGCTGGCGATGCTTCCACCAGAGAACGAAAACAAGGAGAGGGCCTGATTCCAAGCGCCAGCATAAATACCGCCACCGGCCTCGGCAGAATAGTTACCGGTGATGTAGCCACCGTTAATTGTGAGACTGCCGTTATTGAAGGCAGCAATACCACCACCGCCGTGACATCCGTTGCCGATATGCTTCGTAGAGCCTTCATTGTCGCTGTAGAACTGATAGTTGTTGTTGGTAATGTAACCACCTGAAATGACTACTGTTGAACCAACGGCACAAACACCGGCGCCGTAGCCTGATCGATCTTTGAACGTACCGTTACCGGAAATCGTGCCGCCGGTCATATTAATTGTGGATCCGTTAGCGTACACGCCGCCGCCATTGGAGGCATAGTTGCCTGCAATTACGCCACCGGTCAAATTGAGGGTCGAAGCGCCGCCATTCGCGTTGGACACCATAATGCCCGCGCCGGCACCCGAAGTTCCCGTAGAGGCACCACAAACGTATCCACCGCTCATGTTGACGGTAGAGCCGTTCTCGGCATAGATGAGGTTGCCGATACGGTCATCCTTCTTTTGTGTGAGTACGCCACTTTCAAAATTGAAGTTGCCGCCATTATAAAGGTTGACGAGCTTTAAACCAGTAGCGTCGGCGTTACCGCACGCCACGATGGCGCCCTTGATATCAGCCTTATACCCTTTAAGGGTCTCGGTTGTACCGGTTCCCTTTGCGACCGATTCGGTTACGTAGTAGGTAAGCTTGGTCGGGATGCTGGAACCGTCGTATTCCATTGAAGCGAGATTGCCGTTATTTACTCCATTAACCATGGTCTCTGTCGGGGCAGCTTGCTGGCTGTCCTTGACGGTCAACGTTGCTCCAGCGGTGATATTGAAGAGAGGCTGATTGGGACTCTCATGCTTAATCTTGCAGCCATTTAGATCCAACGTGATAATACTGCCGCTTTTATTGAGCTGAATTGTCTCGCTGGTAACAATATCTTTCGTAAGCTTAAAGTTGGCAGCGTCGCTCGCCTTCTCCAGCTCAGTTTTCAGCTTTTCCGCACTATCTATCTCACCGGATGCCGCTTCGGCCTGCTCGCCTTCCGCGACCGCCATTGCAGCATTGTCATCCGACGACTTGCCGTCTTCACCCAGTAGCTCGTCCTCAGGCTGATCCTCAACCTGATTCTGCTCAAGGCCATTTGAAGGATCGGTCTCGCCATTCTCGGCATCATCACTATTCTGGTTCTCGGCATCCCCGTTAGTGGTGTTGTCTACAACAGTAGATTCGCTTGAGGAACCCCCCCCCATCACAGTTTCCTCGGTAGGAGCTGCCTGGGCATCGTTGGCAATGGCCTGCGAGATCGGGGGCATGACGAGCGACAGTACCAGGCTCAAAACGGAGGCTCCGCACAAAACGCCTGCCAGTACACGGCGCGTCGCTTTTTTACTCTGCTTAGATTTGTCTGAATTCGCTTTCATCGATGTCTCCTCCCCAAGAGACCGCGATCTTGCTCTTTCACCATCAAACGTATCTGCGCAATCTGTAATTGCGCTCGTTTAGTAATGCAATTATAACGATTGTTTAAACATCTGAGCAACAAAACCGACATTTTTGTAGCGAGTTCTCAATTCTCTTGACATTTGCTCAGATTTACCTTCGTTTATTCGCTATCTATATTTTGTTTCTGCTGGTAATTTAGTTGCCTATTATTTTTTAATGGCATTAGATTTATTTGCACAACATTTTGCTCAAGAGCAAACATCCTGTGAACGGTCGAAAATCGACCGTGAGCGGTAGGTCATTAACCGGAAGGAATATCCTACCAAACTGATGAGAATATCTTTAACCCGTCGGTAGTTAGAAGCGTGATGTTCAGACAACTATATTTAAATTTTCGCGCAGATTTTAGGCATCATTTCGCCCAAATCGCCTGAGGCCGCCACAAAGGTGCCTATTCCCTTTGTGGTGGCTCTCCCCCGGCGCTACAGCAGATGTTCCTCGATAAAGATCGCGATGCCGTCTTCGTCGTTGCTCGCGGTTACAAAATCGGCGGCGGAGCGGGTGGCATCGCTGCCGTTTGCCATGGCCACGCCCACGCCGGCGTCGGCAACCATGCAGGTGTCGTTATCGGCATCGCCAAACACGCAGATGTTCTGGAGCTCCATGCCGTTGAGCTCCGCCACACGCACAAGGCCGCGCGTCTTGGACACGCGCGGATCCATGAACTCGTAGAGCCGCTGCGTGGTTTGCAGAGCCGCCGCCTTAACGGTGTTATCGGCAAACGTCGACGCTCGCTCAATCACCCGCGGCATTACCTCGGGCGCCATGGTAAACATCACCTTGGGCTGCGGCTCGCGTAAAAACTCGGCAAAATCGACCACCTGATAGGGCACGCCATCGACGCGCGACAGGTGCTCGACGCACGCGTTGCTCTCGGGCACGTAGAACACGCCGTCTCGGGGGCAGACGGGCGTTGCCGGAAGGTCCGCCATGTGCTCGCAGATACGCGCGATGGTCTCACCCGGCAGCGGATAGCTCAGCTCGTTGATGTCGTGCGCGCGGTCGATGACCTCGGCGCCACCGCAGCCCACCATCACGTCTACCAGGCCTTCGATGCCCCAGAGCTCGTACATGGCCTCGGTCGCGTGGGCGTCGCGCCCGGTGCACAGGCCAAAGAGCACGCCGCGCTCGCGCAGGGCGCGGATCGCCGCCACGGTGCGCGGGGACACCGTGTGCTGGCTCGTGAGCAGCGTGCCGTCGATATCGCAGAACACGGCTTTGATGTGGCTGAAGGTGGTGTCCATAGGGGCCTTTCTGGGTTGTGCGGCGGTGTGGGGTGTATTCGTGAACGGCGTACATGGTATACCAAGGCACAGGCGTGGCCCGTCAAAGCAAAATCCACCACAAAGGTGCCTGGCCCCTTTGTGGTGGAAGTGACGTTTGCGGGCCAAACCATCACAACATTCGACGTTTTTCGGCAAAATCGCGATTTTCATCGAATGTTGTGATGGTCTTTACTGCTTTACGGCACGATCCAAATGGCAGCGCCCAAACAGCAGCAACGCCGCGGGGACTGCCGTCACGACCATGCCTGCTCCGATGAGCGTCTGCTGCACGCCAAACGTCGCCGCCAGCCACGGGGCAATCGCCAGCGGGGCCACGCCGGCGAACATGTTGCCAAAGCCCATAACCGAGTTCACGCGGCCGAGCTGCTCAAGCGGTGCCGTCGTTTGCACAATGGTGTTGTGGAGCGGGTTGACGACACCCCAAGCTATGCCCAGGGCGATCTGGCCGACGAGGGCCACGCCCACGTACGATGTCCCCACATAGAGCAGACTTCCCAGGCCCACGGACATGAGCGCCACGAGCAGTGTTTTAAGGTTGACCAGGTGCGGCGGCAAGCGGAGCGCGAGCACGGCACCCAGCACCGCGCCCACACCCGAGGCCGACGAAAGCCAGCCCATCCACTCAACGCCGACGCGTAGGACATCGCGGTAGAAGAACGACTCCAGCGGATCGAAGGCTCCGTAGCCAAAGTTCGAAAGAAAAATGATGCAGAAAAGTAGCGCGAGGACGCTGTTGGTGAAGACTGTCTTGATGCTGGCTGCGAAGGTGGCGCGGGCGGACGTGCTGGGGTTGGAGCTTTGTCCCGCACGCTCCCCTTCCTCTGCCGAATCGGCATCCGCATGCCCGGCGACATGGCTGGTCTGCGACCTAAAGCCCCAGCCGGCAACGAGCGCCAGCACGGTAAAGAGCATCATGAGCACGAACACCGCGCGTGACGATGCAGCAGCCGCGACAAAGCCGCCCAGCGTGGGGCCAACGATGATACTCACGTTTGAGAACATGGCAATGGCGGAGTTGATGTCTTTGAGCTCGACGGGGTCATTGGTGAGATAGGCCGGATAGGACGTGGCAATGGGCTGAGCGAATCCCATCGTAAAGCCTAGGAACACCGCGCCGAGCAGGACGACGCCGGTCGCGCTACCAAAAGCGATGATTGCCGTGCCAGTTGCGAGAGCGCCGATGATGCTCAGCAAGAAATGGCGGCGCGGACCCCAGGCGTCGAGCTCCGCGCCACCCGCAAAGGATCCCAGGATCACAAATACATTCATAAACAGGACAGCCAGCGATGTCGCGATGACCGAAGCGCCGTCCGCATAGGTGAGCGTTCCGATAACGCCGATAAAGTAGCTGGTCTGAAAACCGGTGTAGATGAGAAAGCGCATCGCCACCAGGCGCTTGGCCTGCACGGAAAGCGATGATTGAGGCTTTGAGAAAAGAGAGACGAGCATGGAGACTCCTTGTTTCATACGAATGTGGACGGCGGGCATTCGCCACCGTCTGTCAAATCAATCTATCCGCATGAAACATTAAGGACGCATCAAGCCCCTTTTCTCCGTTTTTCGCCCGTCATGAACTACTTGGTAGATTGTAAGGCATGTCCCACACATCTACCAAAGCAAAATCCACCACAAAGGTGCCTGGCCCCTTTGTGGTGGTTGCGACGTTTACGCTGGTTGAGACTTGGCTAGGCCAGGTCGGCGCCGTTGGTGGCGATGACCTTCTTGTACCAGAAGAAGCTGTCCTTGCGGCTGCGGGCGAGCGTGCCGTTGCCGTCGTTGTCCTTGTCGACGTAGATGAAGCCGTAGCGCTTCTTCATCTCGCCGGTCGAGGCGCTCACCAAATCGATGCAGCCCCACATGGTGTAGCCCATCAGGTCCACGCCGTCCTCGATGGCAATCTCCATCTGCTTGATATGCTCGCGCAGGTAATCGATGCGGTAGCCGTCGTGAATCGCACCGTCCGCCTCGACCTCGTCCACCGCGCCCAGGCCGTTCTCGACGATCATCAGCGGCACCTGGTAGCGGTCGTAGACCTCCTCCAGGTAGTAACGCAGGCCCTCGGGGTCGATCGCCCAACCCCAATCGCTCTTCTTGAGGTACTCGTTGCCGGCGCCACCAAAGATGTTGCCCTGCTCCAGCAGCACCGGGTCAGCCGTGGCCGTGGCGCTCATGTAGTAGCTAAAGCTGTAGAAGTCGACCTTGCCGGCGGCCAGCGTGGCGGCGTCCTCGGGCGAAACCTCCACGTGCACGCCTTCGCGGCGCCACACGCTGGGCGCCCACGAGGGATACGCACCGCGCACCTGCACGTCGCCGCAGTAGAAGTTCATCTCGCGCTGCTGCTTTTGTGCGGCCAGAACGTCTGCCGGATTGCACGTGTGCGGGTAGCAGGCGTTGCCGGCGATCATGCAGCCGATCTTGTTCTGGGGATCGATCTGATGGCCCATGGTGACGCACTTGGCGCTCGCCAGGAACTGATGGTGCAGGGCATCGAAGCGCGCCTGCGGGTCGTCCCAGTCGCAGTCGCCAAAGGCCATGGGCGTGTCGGTTGCCTCGGGCACCATGCCGCCGCCCATCACGCCGCCAAAGCCGCCCATGAGCAGGCAATTGATTTCGTTAAAGGTGAGCCAGTAGCGCACCAGGCCCTTGTACTCGGTCATGACGGTGCGGGCGTAGTTGAGGTAGAAATCGATGAGCTTGGGGTTCTTCCAGCCTCCGTAGTTTTTGGACAGACCATAAGGCAGCTCATAGTGGCTAAGGGTGACCATGGGCTCGATGCCCTGCTCCTGACAGGCCTGGAACACACGGCGGTAGAACTCGATGCCGGCCTGGTTGGGCTCGGCCTCGTCGCCGTTGGGGAAGATACGGCTCCAGTTGATGGACATGCGGTAGCACTTAAAGCCCATCTCGCCAAAAAGCTTGATGTCGTCGAGATAGTGATGGTACATGTCCACGGCCTCGTGGCTGGGATAGTGGTACTGGGGCAGAATGCCGTCGGTAATGTGGCGCGGCTCGGAGACCGTGCCGCCGGTCATGATGTCGGGAACGCCGAGGCCCTTGCCGTCCTCGTTGTATCCGCCTTCGCACTGATTGGCGGCAGTGGCACCGCCCCACAGAAATCCATCGGGAAAAGCCATGTTGGCTCCTTTCGTACGTGTTGGGATGTTGCGTGGACGCCGAAGCGGCGTCCACGAGGTAATTTGCGTCCCGATCGGAGTTCGCGTTGAGTCGGCCGCCACGAAACCGGCCCATCTACTACGTTTAGTCGTGAACCCCCGACCACGCCGCAATTGTCAAAAATAAAACCGCAGGTAGACGGCTTGGCGGTTTTCGAAAAACCACCGTGTGGTTGGCCCCTACCACTTAAACGTAGTAGATAGGCCGGTTTCGTGGCGAGGCATGTTGCGGGACGCGCACGGACCGACCCATCGAAACTATGCCGGCTTAAGATATGCGGACGGAGCTGACGGAGACGACGTTTGCCCAGATAAAACCGACCAAAATAAACCTGTCCCTTATTGGCAGGTTCAAAACCATGCCGGTTTACGGGGCAGAACCAGTGCCCCTTGAGCATGCCAGAAACGGCAAGGACAAAACCGCAGGTAGGAGGCTTGTCAGTTTACGGAAAAACGGGGTATGGTCAGCACTCACCGTTTCAGCCCCGTAATCCGGCATGGTTTTGATTTTGGGCAGTCGCTCGGACGAGCGCATGGCATCTAGCCCCTTTGAAAAAAACCGGCGGGGCGCCCCCCCGCCGGCTTGGTACCGAGTCTTTGTCGTTTGGGCTACTTGGCAGCCTCGGGCTTGTAGGTGGCAAACTCGATCGCAAAGCCCACGGCGGCACCCACGAAAGAGGCAACGATAGCCCAGATCATGTGGTTGATGCCGTTAACACCGGAGGGGTCGATGAAGGACAGCCAGGTGAAGACGCCCAGACCACCGGACATGTACACCACGGCGCCGGAGAGACCAATGATGAGGCCGCCCACAGCAGAACCGATGCTGGCGTTGATGAAGGCCTTCTTATCGGGCAGGGCGACACCGTAGATAGCGGGCTCGGTGACACCAAAGAAGAAGGCGGAGATCATGGCCGGCAGCGCGATACCGCGGAACTTCTCGTCCTTGTTCTTGAGATACATGGCGAAGAGCACGGCGCCCAGCGAGAAGGAGTGGGCGATAACGGAGCCCAGGATGTAGTCGTGGCCCAGAGTGGACAGGTTGACCAGCGCGATGGGCACGAGCGACCAGTGGAAGCCAAAGATGACCAGGCACATCCAGAAGGCACCGACGAGGGTGCAGCCCAGGAGGGAGCCGATCATGGGCAGGCCAAACAGCAGCGCGAAGAACTCACCAAGCAGGTTGGTGATGAGCGTGGCGATGGGGCCAATGACCAGATAGCCAAGGGTGACGGTAACGGTGACGACGATCAGCGGGGTGAAGAACATCTTCATAGAAGCGGGCATCCACTTCTTAACCCAGTGCTCGAGGGTGGAGCCAAACCAGACCATGAGCAGGATGGGGATAACGGAGCTGGTGTAACCCGAGGCAGGCATGATGAGCGGCAGGCCCAGGAACGTGGTGTACCAAGAGAAGGTGCCAGCAAAGCCGAGCTCGACGGAGCCGACAACCTCGCCCGAGGTCAGGGCAACCATGGTGGGATACACCAGGGCAAAGGCGATGGCCATGCCGTTGAACTCGCTCATCTTGAACTTCTTGGCCGCGGTAAAGCCAAGCACCACGGGCAGGAAGTAGAACATGCCGTCAGCGACGGTGTAGAGCAGCGTGTAGGCGCCGTCGTTGGCAAAGCTCGGGACCAGGAAGGTAGCGAGCGCCAGCAGGCCCTTCATGATACCGGCAGCGGCGAAGGTGCCGAGCATGGGGGCGAAGATGCCCGAGATGAGGTCGATGATCACATCGGTAACGCCCTTGGGAGCGGCATCGTCGTCATCGGCGTCGACGGCGCCGCCGTCGCTAAAACCGCCGGCCTTGAGAACGGCGTCGTAGACGTCCTCGACGATGTTGCCCACAACAACCTGGTACTGGCCGTTGGCGTGCATGACCTTGATGACGTTGGGCAGCTCGGAGATTGCCTCGTCATTGGCCTTCGACTCGTCCTTGAGCTTAAAACGAACACGGGTAATGCAGTGTGCGACGCATTTGACGTTGGACTTGCCGCCAACCAGCTCTACGATCTGGGCAGCAAGATCGTCGTATTTACCTGCCATGATCTGTCCTCTCTTTTCCAAATTTCGACAAAAATATCCCCTACCGCGAGCCGGTACCTTGCCCGCAGTTAGAAACCAAAAAGAATTGTTGCGATTGCCGCCGGGCTGGCGGCTTTACTCACTCGGTCTGCGAAGCCGATCGCAGACGGTTGATATGCATCATCAGATACAAGAGCTCCTCGTCCGAGCAGCTCTGCTTGAACTCTTTCTCGAACACGCGGTTGATGGCGTACGCACACTGGTAGGCCTCGGGAAAATCGCGGGCGGCCTGCATAAACAGTGAGGAGTTCTCGGTCTGCGTGCAGCTGCCCTTAACAAGGCGGCGAACCAAAAAGCGCAGGTGCGCAAGAAAGCGAATGTAGCAGTACGACGCCGTGTCGAGCGAGCAGCCGAGCTGCTTTTCCACGGAATGGGTTACCTCGTCAAGCACGCGGGTGCTCTTCATGATGAAGTCCATGTCCTTGGCGCGGCCCATGCCGTCGACCTCGGCGTTAACGATGTGGAGCGCGATGCTCGTGGCCTCGTTCTGACCCAGCTTGGCGCCGGTGTGCTTTTGCACGATGGCGAGCGCGGCCTGACCGATTTCGAGCTCACGCGGGTAGATGAAAGCCACCTCATGCTCGAGCGGGTTGGGAGCGCTGATCTGGTCGTCGTCGCGCTGAACGGTAAACTGCAGGTGATCTGCCAGGATAAAGGGCAGGCCACCGGACAGCTTGCAACCAAGCTGCTGGGATGCGAAGCAGGCAATGTCGCTTGCCGCGAGCAGAACGTCGTCGGGAAGTGTGCCGACCATATCCTGCAGGCTCTCGGGAACGTTATAGAATTTGCGCTGGATGAGCGACTCATCGGCAAGCTCGTAGGGCATCTCGTGAAAACCGATGCCCTTGCCAAAGACAACAACCTCTCGGACATCGGCGCTAGACGACGGGGCGATATTCCTCGTCTTCTATTATGCGCAAGTGATGCCTCCAGAGGAGTAACAAACTTGTGAGCACGTGGGCGATTGTAGGATGAAACTTGCATGCAGCGTAAGCCCCATTGGTGCGAAAGTCCGCTGAACGGTAGGAAATCGCCTGTAAACGGCAAAACCACCACAAAGGTGCCTGGCCCCTTTGTGGTGGTTTTGGCTGATGCCCCGATGTTACTCGCGCGGGGTGCCGTAGGGGTTGTACAAATCTGCAAGAGCAAATGTGCCGGTAGTAGCATCAAAGTCGAGTTCGAGCACACAGCAGTTGCCAATGCGGTGCTTCATCTTGAGCGGCTCCACGCCCACGCCGCGCATGACCTGAGCCGCTGCGGCGCCATGGCTCACGCACAACACGCTCTCATGTCCAGGGCGCTGCATGAACTCGGTGATGGTCGCCATCATACGCTCGCGAAACTCGACTTCGCCCTCGCCGTCATACTGCTTGTAAAAATCGCCGTACGGCAGGCGCGGATTCAAATCCTCGCTCGCGCCCTCAAATTTGCCAAAGTTCCACTCCTTAAGGCCCTTGACGCGCTCGTAAGGCTGACCGGGGAACGCAAGCTCAAGCGTGTCGCACGCACGCTCGGACGTCGAACTGTACGCATGGTCAAACGTAAGGCCACGCCCTCGCAGGGTCGCACCGACAGTTTTAGCCTGCTCGATTCCCAGCTCGGTGAGCGGCGAGTCACACCAGCCCTGCTTGCGACGAAGCAAGTTAAAGAGCGTTTGACCGTGACGCATAAAGTACAGTTTTGACATGAGGCCTCCGTGATCGCAATCGTTTGTCAGCGATTATGACACCTTGAGCTAACTTTAAGTCAAAGCTTTTTTGCAAAAACCACCACAAAGATGCCTGTCCCTTTTTGGCATGTTATGGCAGCGCAGCGAGCCGGTTCCAAGTGCCCCAGGTCGCCCCGAAAGAGGAGCGACGCGTACTTTGGTACGCGAGCGACGGCTTGAGGGGCGAGATGGGGTGCTTGGGGCCGGCGCAGCGTCAAGCCTTAAAGGTGGTCTTGGATGAGATCGCAGATGGCTCGGGCGTCGTTGATGTTGATGGCTCGGGTCGCAAAGCCGGCGTCGAAGGCCTGACGCGCCAGGGCTTCGTTGCAGGCAAGGGCCAACGTGCGACCGTCGACCAGGTCGAGCGAGCTCTTGCCGCGCAGACGGTCGACACCCGATCGCGCGACCACGATGTTGTCGAAGCCCTCGGTCTTGTAGCCCTCGATGATCACCACGTCGACATCGTTGTAGCGCGACAGCAGCTCGCGCGCGGGCATCTCGTCCTCCTCGCGCGTGTCGGCGTACTCCGCCCAGCGCGTGGCGCAGATGAGGCCCACGTGCTTGGATCCGGCCTGGTGATGGCGCCAGGTGTCCTTAGCGGGCACGTCGATATCAAAGCCGTGATGCCCGTGATGCTTGAGCGAACCCACGCGCAGGCCGCGGCGGGTGAGCTCGGCGATAACCTTCTCGACGAGCGTGGTCTTGCCCGAGTTTTGGTAGCCGATAAACGCGATCGCAGGGACAGCCGGAGTGGGAGCTGCGGGCGCGACGGCGACGGGTGCGCTCGCGGGTGCGGCACCGTCAGCGGCCACAGCCTCAACAGCAGCGGCCTGACGCTCGGCACGATCCCACACGCCCGAGCGGCCGCCCTCCTTGTGCAGCAGACGCACGTCAACGATCTCCATGCCGCGGTCGACGGCCTTGCACATGTCGTAGATGGTCAGACACGCGGCACTCGCGCCGGTTAGAGCCTCCATCTCGATACCCGTCTTGCCCGTCACGCCGGCCGTAACCAGTACGTGAAAGCCAACCTGCCCGTCCGCGCGCGCCGGCGCCCAGCCCTCGGGCACGTCCTCGACAGGCGTTCCCGCCGGAGCGATGGGCGCAATGTCGCACTTGCTCTTGGTAATGAGCAGCGGATGGCACATGGGGATGATATCGCTCGTGCGCTTGATGGCCATAATGCCCGCCACACGCGCGCAGGCAAGCACGTCGCCCTTTTTGGCGCGGTCCTGCAGCACCATGGTCTGCGTCTCGGGATGCATGAGAATGGTGCCCTCGGCGATGGCGATGCGATGGGTCTCGGCCTTGTCGGACACGTCGACCATGCGTACCTCGCCCTTGGCGTCCACATGCGTCAGCTCGTCGCGGCGGGCATCACGGGTGGGCTCGACAGCAGTGTTGGCGGACGGCTGCGCGGACGCGTCGGCGTTGTCGGCATTCACCGCGGCCGCATGGGCAGACATCGCGGCCCTTCGAGCGGCCTTGGTGGCATCGGCGTACCTGCTCTTGGCCATATGATCATCCTCCGATTTGGGACATAAATCGTTGCGTGCCCTCAATTATCGCGTGTTCCTGCGGTTTGTGGGCCACGGCATCGCGCCAAATCGAAAGCACCTGCATATCATCACCACGGCGCAGCGCGTCACGCACCGAATACTCGGCATCGCTGAACAGGCACGGACGCACATTGCCGTCGGCCGTCAGTCGCAGACGGTTGCAATTCGCACAAAAATGGTTGGACATAGCGCTGATGAAGCCGACCGTTCCCGCCGCGCCCGGAAAGTGCCAATAGCGCGCAGGGCCCGCGCCGGCAGGAGCGTCGTTGATGTCGAGCGGCTCGAGCTCGCCCAGTCCCGTCGCGGCGGCCCCGTCATTGATGCGCGCCCGCAGCTCGTCGCTCGGCACGGTATCGCTCGCGTCCCACAGCGCCGGATTGAGCGTGGGCGCATGCGGGTCCACGGCGCAATGCGAGCTCGTGTGTTCGTCGCCGATAGGCATGTATTCGATAAAGCGCAGGTGGATGGGGCGGTCGAGCGTAAGCCGCGCAAGGGCCGCCACATCCTGGTTGAGCCGGCGCACCACAACGCAGTTGACCTTAACGGGCTCAAAGCCCCAAGCCAGCGCCGCGTCGATACCCGCCATGGTCTGCTCGAGTCGACCCAGACGCGTGATCTTTCCAAAGAGCGTAGGGTCGAGCGTGTCGAGCGAGATGTTGACGCGGTTAAGCCCGGCATCTTTGAGCTGCGGCGCCAGCTTGGGCAGCAGGGCGCCGTTGGTGGTGAGCGAGATGTCCTCGATCTGCGGAATCGCGCGGATGTCACGAATAAGCGGGATGATACGGCGGCTGACCAGCGGCTCGCCACCCGTCAGGCGCACGCGGCGAATGCCCTCCCCCGCCACCAAGCGCACAAAGCGGGCGATTTCCTCGGCACTGAGCAGCTCGTCGTGCGCGCGGGGCGCCACGCCATCGGCCGGCATGCAGTAAATGCAGCGAAAATTGCACTTGTCGGTAACGGCAATGCGCAGGTAGTTGATATCGCGACCAAAACCGTCATGTTGCACGCGCCCGTCCACGCAGCCCTCCCCTCACGCGGCGTTTTATTCTTCGGAAAACATAATACCCCACGAGAGAATCATGCCGACACCCGTACGACAGGACAGGTCACTTCGAGCAAGACCGGCTTCCCAAGCCCATCCTCAACACAAACCATCACAACATTCGATGCTTTTCCCGATTTTGGCAAAAAACGTCGAATGTTGTGATGGTCTGCCTGTCCATGGCACCCCGTAGAAGGGCCGGAACGCCCCTAAAGGCCGCCGTCCCAGTGCCGAATCACGAATTCTCGCAGGTCGTTTTGACGTTTCTGGAACGCTTCGCTTCGGTCGCACTTAAGGCCCATAGCGAGCGCGATGGCGTTCATCGCCCGGTGCAATTGCAGCTGATGGGCAAACTGGGTCCCGGTGAGGACGATCATCCTAAAGCCCAGCGCGCTCAGCACGGTCATACGCTCCGCATCCGACGCGCTACGCTGTCTATCAAGATGGTCCGAGCCGTTGTATTCAAGCCCCGTACCACTCGCAGGCGCATATACATCGATCTCGAAATACCCGGCCTTTGCGAGATACTTGAACTCGCTGGGAACATCGACCCGATGGTTGAGCTCGATCTTGGCGTATCCCAGCCCTCCCTGGGAACGTTTTGCTACGACCATGATTGCGGTGGCCGTCTCCATGGGCGAACGCGCGCCATCGCGCACGCGCTTGAGCACGGAGACCGCGCGTACAGCCCCCTGACGAGATCGGCTCTCATTGCAATAAGCAATCAAGTCGGCAACGGTATACCTCTGCCCCATCTCGATATAATCGCCTGTCGACAGATGATTCAAATGGTAACGGGCGCAGATTTCGTAGCCATATTCCAGCTGCTCGGGCTCGCTCATCCACGAACCCGCTTGTACAAAGCACATGGCCTCATCAACCACTAGAAGGCCCTCCGCCACCTCGATAAGATGGCCTGGGGGTACCGGCGCCCCAAACACGTGGCACCTAAATCCAGCCGGCGTCGAGCGCTCAAAATCGAAGTTGACGAGCGTGTCGATATGATCGAGTTCTTCTCGTGGAATACCAAGCGAATCCAGATAGTCGGTAACGATCCCGACTGCCGTTGAAGCCCTCAGCCCCTTGGCATCGAGCCCCAATTTGGGCAGGCTCGCGGTCGGCTCCGCCTCGTTAGCAAGCGAGTCCTCATCGTATAGGCTGCTTGCTCGCGAGAGCGGCTCGGACGGGCGTACCACATTGTGGTACAGCCAGGCAGTCTTATGGGACAGGACGATCGGCAGGTCCATGAGCCCTCCAATGGAGTCGGATAACCAACCTTATTCCCCTGCCCACGGGTCCGCACACCTTCGTGCGCAAGAAAGCGATTCCACCCGGTCGAGTGGCAGAAAAACCATCACAACATTCGATGCTTTTCCCGTTTTTGGCAAAAAACGTCGAATGTTGTGATGGTTTGAGGCGAGGTGAGGAGCACGGAGGGGTCAAAGCATCGTACTTTGCAGGGCGCACGTCCGTATTCAATTAGAAATGAACGCGAGCGTGACTTTTTCGCCCTGCTGCCAATACAAACCTTGACTCTACAATCGTTGTAGGGTTTTCACTACACTGGTAGCAAAACAAACCCAGCCAGAAAGCCCCGCCCATGGAACACGACCTTACACGCGGCAATGTCCTTAAGACCATCGCGGTCTTTGCCCTGCCCTATATGCTCTCGTACTTTTTGCAGATGCTCTACGGCATGGCCGACCTGTACATGATGGGACAGTTTAGCGGCGCCGCCGGCATCACCGCCGTGGGCAATGGCGCGCAGACGCTCTATATCATAACCGTGACGCTCGTGGGCCTGGCCATGGGCACGACGGTCATCGTCGGCCACGCCGTGGGCTCGCGCCGCTTCGATCGCGCCGAGACCGCCATCGGCAACACCATCACGCTCTTTATGGGTGTCTCGGTGGTGCTGGCCGCTGTCCTGCTCGCACTGTGTCCGCAGATTGTGGCACTCATTGGCACGCCGGCCGAGGCAGTCGAAGGCACCGCCGCCTACCTGCGTATCTGCTTTATCGGCATTCCCTTTATCGCCGCGTACAACATTCTTTCGGCCATCTTTCGCGGGCTGGGCGATTCGCGCTCGCCCATGTACGTGATTGGCGTGGCGTGCATCATCAACATCGCGCTCGATTTTCTGTTTATCGGCCACATGGGGCTCGGCCCCGTGGGCGCAGCGCTCGGCACGGTGACCGCGCAGACGGCCAGCGTTGCCCTCGCGCTCGTGTGGCTCAAGAGCCGTCGCACAAACATCCACGTTAAGCGCAGCGACCTGCGCCCCCAGCCCGAGGTGCTCGGCAGCATTCTTAAAATCGGCGTGCCCGTGGCCGTGCAGGACGGCTGCATCCAGGTGGCGTTTATGTTTATCACCGTCATCGCCAACCACCGCGGTCTGGTCGACGCCGCCGCCGTGGGCCTGGTCGAGAAGATGATCAGCTTTTTGTTCATTGTGCCGAGTTCCATGGGTGCCACCGTCAGCGCGCTCACGGCGCAAAACGCCGGCGCGGGCAAGGGCGACCGTGCGCGTCAGGTGCTCAAGGATGCCATGACCATCTCGGTGGTGTACGGCTGCCTGATCACGGTGCTGATGTGGCTGGTGGCACCAGCGTTTATCGGCTTTTTTGCCAAGGACGCCGCGGTGGTCGCGGCCGGTACCGGCTATATGCGCAGCTATATTTTCGACGCAATCTTTGCCGGCATCCACATTTGCTTTAGTGGCTTTTTCGCTGCATACGGCAAGAGCTACATCGGCTTTGCGCACAACGTGCTGGCTGTGGCACTCATTCGCGTGCCGGGCGCGTGGCTGCTGTCGAACGCCTATTCCGACACGCTGTTCCCCATGGGTATCGCCTCGCCGTGCGGCTCGATTCTGTCGGCGGTCATCTGCGTGATTGCATTTACCGTGCTCAACCGCCGCGGAACTTTTGACAAGCTGATGGCGTAGCGGGGCAACGCGAGCCTGGCGCCCCTCCCCGACCCTATTGAAAGGAGCGGTCCTGTGACCGACATGCCAAGTGAACATACTGAGGGCCTGCTCCGCATTGGCGAGGTGGCGCGCCTGCTCAATTTGAGCGTGGGCACACTGCGTCATTACGAGCAGATGGGGCTATTGGATCCGGCATATGTCGATCCGGCGAGTGGGTACCGCTACTACGGATCGCGACAGCTCTCCACCCTCAACACCATCGGCAACCTGCGCGTTCTCGACTTGCCGTTGGCGCAGATTCGCGAGTTTGTCACTACGCGCGATATGGATTTGATACAACGGCAACTGACCAAGCAACAGGAGTTAATTAAGCACAGGCGGCGTGAGTTGGAGCGCATGTCGCGCAAGATTGACCAGCGGCTTGCCTTGCTTCATGGCGCTTTGAATGCTGATCTCGACACCATTAGCGAAATCGAGGAACCCGAACTTCGCTGCGCCACGCTGCACGAGCGCGTCAATCCCACCGACGCCTATTCGCTGGGATGGCATATCCGCCAGCTTCAGCAGGGGCAGCACGAAACCTTTGCCTATCTGGGCAATCTGGGTGTGGGCATCGCGCCCGAACGCCTCGCCGCCGGTGACTTTGATGGCTACGACGAGGTCTTTCTGCTGCTCGATGACACCGATGATTACCTGGGCGACGTTGAGACGCGACCTGCCGCGCGCTGCCTGACCATAAGCTTCCGCGGCACGCACGGGCAAGCAGCCCCACGCTACGAGCAACTGCTGAGCTACATGCACGAACACAACCTGACGCCCGCCGGTCCCTCGCGCGAGATCGCCCTGATCGATGACATCATCAGCGATGATCCGGCAACCTACGTGACGCAGATCACCGTGCCGGTCGCTCCGTCCAAATAAGAACTGCCTAGAAAACGTTCAGCTATAGGCAGAATCTTAACGTTATAGGTCATATTTTGTCTCAAGGTCATCGAGAGCCTCAAAGGCATCACGTGCCGTGCCAGCAGCACGCTCCCGTTCGGCCACAGCTATACGAGCCATCAGACGAGCCTTAGCCTGTTCCTGAACCATGAGATCGTAGTCCTCGGATCGAAGTACGACAAATTTGCTATAGCCGTTTTTTGTAACAGTCACTGGGCCGAGAGCCTCCCAACAAGCTCGCTAAACGTCGGGGACACGCCCCGGCGTGGTGGTTTTACTCCTCCGGGATCGGAAACGCCCGGATGAACTCTGCGGGCGAGAAGGTCTTGATGGTCGAGCGCACAAAAGCGGCTCGATCGCGCGTGATGATAAAGTCCACGCCGGCACGCTCGGCCATCGCGCGGATACAGCCGTCCTCAAAGTCCGGCTCATCGGAATAGGCGGAGGCAAAACAAGCTTCTTGGTCGAGAGGCCCTACCGAGTAGCTCTTAAGGCAGTCGCACACTACCTCGCGGGCGCGCGCCTCGCCCGCCTGTTTAGTGAGAATGTAGTATGCATCCTTGAGAGAACAGGCCGAAACAACGCCCTCGATAAGCCCCACGTCGACGAGCCCCTTGATCGTTTGCGCCGCTGCGTGCTCCGGCCGGCCCGGAAGCACGCAATCGAGCAGAAAATTGGTATCGAGAAATGCCCTCATAGGTAGCGCTCCCTCGCGACGCGCTTTTCATCTTCGACCGTCATCGTATCGAGCGGCGTTCCTTTGGGCATTTTGGCCACGATATCGAGATACTCCTGGTAGTCCTCATCCTCCGCGAGCATTTCGCGAATCTCCTTCCAGGTGATCTTGGGATGCCACATCGTGCCCACGTCGCGCTTGGGCTTGTCCGAGCCGCGCGTCGGCTTTGCGATTCCACGCTCCTGAGCAGCGTCATATTCCACCGCAACTGGGCTTTCATAGTCGAGCGGCACGATCTTGAACAACGGCTTGCTCCGCTTGAAGACCACAACCTCTTCGCCCTCATTGGCAACCCTTTCGGCCACCTGCGTAAGGTTTTGGCGCAGCTCCGAAAATGCGACAGTAACCATAACGGCTCCTCTCAACATGTATCTTCACTGCTAAGTATACACGTTAATGTTAATGTTAACGTGTATAAAAGCCTATCGGAAAGCATCACACTTTCCGATAGGCTTTCCATTTGATTATCGGCGCCTTAAGCCTGGGGCACCTGACCAGTCGCCAAGATCTGCTCGAGTGCGTCCTCATCCAGCACGGGCACACCCAGCTGCTCGGCCTTGGTGAGCTTGGAGCCCGCTTTGGGGCCGGCGACCAGATAGCTCGTCTTCTTTGAAACACTGCCCGAGACCTTGGCACCAAGCACCTTGAGCGCCGCGCCCGCCTCGTCGCGGGTGCGGTTGACGAGCGTGCCGGTAAGCACGAAGGTCAGACCCGCAAGCGGCTGTGCGTCAGCAAGCTCACCCGCCACGCCAGCGTCGGCCGCGGCTTGCGCGTGCGCGGCGCCCAAGTCGACCTCGAGCGACAGACCCGCCTGGCGTAGGCGCTCCAGCACGGCAAGGTTTTCGGGCACGGCCAGGAACTGCTTGACGCTCGCCGCAATCTTGGGGCCGATGCCCTCGCACTCGGCGATGTCCTCTTCGCTCGCCAAGATGAGCTTGTCAATCGACAGGAATCGCTCGGCGATGACCTCGCCCACGCTTTTGCCCACGTGGCGGATGCCCAGGGCAAACAGCACGCGACCGAGTGGCTGGCTCTTGGACTTGTTGAGCTCGGTGATGATTTTCTCGGCCGTCTTGAGGCCCACCGGGATGGGATCGCCCTTCTTGACGCCCTTTTTGCTGTTGGAGCTGGCATAGGTGCGGCCCGTGTCCAGGCCTGCGATGTCGTCGACCGTGAGCTGGTAGAAGTCCGCGACATCGTGGATCAGGCCGGCAGCGATCATCTTGTCGACGATTTCGTCGCCCAGGCCATCGACGTCCATACAGCCGCGGCTCACCCAGTGGAGCAGGCGCTCCTTGAGCTGCGCGGGGCAGTCGATGGACACGCAGCGGTAGGCCACCTCACCGTCCTCGTGGACCACGGGGCTACCGCACACGGGGCAGACCTCGGGCATCTGCCAGTCAACGCTGTCAACCGGGCGCTTGTCGAGCACGGGACCCACGACCTCGGGGATCACGTCGCCCGCCTTGTGCACGATGATGGTGTCACCCTCGCGCACGTTCTTGCGGCGGATCTCGTCGATGTTGTGCAGCGTTGCGCGCGCGATGGTAGAGCCGGCAACCGTGACCGGGTCGAACTCGGCGACCGGCGTGAGCACGCCGGTACGACCCACCTGGATGCGAATCTCGCGCAGGACGGTCTGCTTTTCCTCGGGCGGGAACTTAAAGGCAATGGCCCAGCGCGGCGCGCGGGCGGTAAAGCCCAGGTCGAGCTGCTGCTGAAAACTGTCCACCTTTACGACCACGCCGTCGATGTCGTAGTCCAGGTCGCCGCGGTGCTCGAGCGCCTGGGCGCAGAACTCGTGAACCTCGGCCGGCGTGGCGCAACGAGCCACGTTGGGGTTGACGCTAAAGCCGGCGCTGCGCAGCCAGTCCAGAAACTCGCGCTGGCTGTGGACGTGCAGCGGGTCGGTATCGGCGATGGCGTAGATAAAGGTAGCCAAGTCGCGGCGCGCCGTGACCTTGGGATCCTTCTGACGCAGGCTGCCGGCGGCGGCGTTGCGCGGGTTGGCGAAGGGGTCGCGGCCCTCGGCATCGGCCTCGTCGTTCAGGCGCACAAAGCTGCCCTTAGGCATGTAGACCTCGCCGCGCACCTCGATGGTGCGCTCGCGGTCGGCGCCCATGTGGACGAGCGCCGGCTCGGACAGGTGCATGGGCACGTCCTTGATAGTGCGCACGTTGAGCGACACGTCCTCGCCCGTGGTGCCATCGCCACGTGTGGCGGCGCGCACAAAGGTGCCGTTTTGATAGGTAAGCGCAACGCCCAGACCGTCGATCTTAAGCTCGCAGGTATAGGTGACGCTACCGGCACCGAGCGCATCCTCGGTGCGCTGGAGCCACGCGTCGAGTTCGTCCAGATCCATGGCATCGTCCATGGAATACATGCGTGCCATGTGCGTGACCGGCGTAAACTGCTCGCTCACGTATCCGCCCACACGCTGGGTATAGCTGTCGGGCGTCACCAGGTCGGGATAGGTCGCCTCGATTTCCTGCAGCTCAACGAGCATTTTGTCAAAGGCGGCGTCCGTGATCTCGGGCGCATCGAGCATGTAGTAGCGATAGGCGTGGTAATCGAGCTCGTGGCGCAGCTCGGCCGCACGTGCTGCCGCCTGGGCACGGGCATCGGTCGGTGCGGTGGCTTCCGCGGTCGTGGACGTTTCGGTATCGATGTCCACGCCGTCACCAAACAGGCTCGATTGCTCCATAGCGGCACTCCTTCGCTCGATTTCAAACGGATACTAGAGTACCACCGGTCGCAATGAGGCCGAATAGCGGTCTCAAACCGCACCGAATCGGCAGCCGCCAGACTGGGGTGAACAGTTAGTTCAGATACGTATAAATCCTAGAGCTAAATCAGGCACGAACACCCCTGTTTCGACGAATTCGGGCTCCTCGAGACCATGTAAACGTCCCACTCTCCCTTCCAAACACCCATTCGAGCCCCATCCCAATCAAAAATTGCTCAAAACGCATTCCAAGCTGTCCCAGATTTATACGTATCTGAACTAACTGTCCAGACCATTACGAACCAGGCCTCTTGTCAGCCCCAAGTGATCCGTTTTCCTCCGTCCCCAACGGATCAATAAGAAAAGAGGGGCTGTCCCGCGTTGGTGGGACAACCCCTCTGGCTTCGATATGTGCGATACGGCTCGTTAGTAACCCTGGCCGTAGCCCTGACCCTGGCCCTGCTGGCCTAGCAGCTCCTCCAGGTACTGGCGCAGCTGCTCGTCGGTAATACCGCCATTGCCGGTGTCGGTCGAACTGTCGTCCTGCTGCTGGTTCTGCAGCTCCTCATCGGAACCCAGCTCGACGGTGACCTTCTTCTCTTCCTTGCCGCGCATAAGCGAGATCTCGACCTTCTCGCCCACCTCGTGGCTGCGCAGCGCGATGATCAGGCCATCGGCGCTCGTGATTTCGTCGTCGCCCAGCTTGGTGATGACGTCGCCCTCCTGAATGCCGGCCTTGGCAGCAGGACCGTCCTCGACGACGCTCGCCACATACGCGCCGCTATCGGTGCTCAGCTTGTTGGTGCGGGCGTTGAGCGCATTGACGCTCGAAAGCGTAGCGCCCATGTACGGATGCACCGGCGTCTTGCCGTCGATAATCTGGTCGGCAATGTTCTTGGCGTAGTTAACGGGAATAGCAAAGCCCACGCCTGAGCTGGAGCCCGAGTAGCTCTCGATGAGCGAGTTGATGCCCACGAGCTCGCCGTTGTCATTGACGAGCGCGCCGCCGGAGTTGCCCGGGTTGATGGCGGCATCGGTCTGGATCATGTTGGCGTAGATAGTGTTGCCGCTGGTAGAGCTCATGGCCGTGGAGCGGTAGAGCGCCGAGACGATACCGGTGGAGACAGACTGCTCGTTGCCAAACGGCGAACCGATCGCCATGACCCACTCGCCCACGTTGAGCTTGGAGGAATCACCGATCTCGATCGGCGTGAGCTTGGAGGCGTCGGCGTCCTTGAGCTTGATGACGGCCAGGTCGCTCGAAGCATCGTTGCCCACGAACTCGGCCTCGTAGGTGGTGCCGTCGTCCATGGTGACCACGTACTGGTCATAGCCATCGACCACGTGGTTGTTGGTAAGGATGTGACCCTCGGTATCGAGCACCACGCCCGAACCGACGCTGCCCGAGCTATCCGACTCATCAGCAGACTGCGAAAGCGAGCCATTCTGGCTGCCGCTCGAAGTGGCGGTGATGGAAACGACGGAGGGCAAGGCCTTGGCAGAGACGGCCTCGGCCAGCGTGGTGTCCTCGGAATCGATCGTAATCTTTTGCGTCGATGAACCCGAAGCACCCGCCGTCACGGCATTCTTGCCGCCACCAATGTTGAGCGTGCCGCTCATAATGAGCGCAATGACCAGCAGGGCTCCGCAGGCACAGCCGGCGAGTGCCGTAATAAAGATCGGCAGCTTTTTGGTCTTGGTCTTGACCACCGTGTGCTTGTTCACGACCTGCTGGCCACCCAGCGGCTTGCCGGTCTGCGTGTCGTAGGCCTGCACGTAGGGAATGTTACTGCCGGCAGGCGTCGACTCCACCTGCACACGCGGCTGCTGCTGGGTCTCGCCGGCGTTGCCCGCATCCTGGGGACGCTGGGAATCGTACTCGCTCATAGCTGCGATCCTTTCGTCAAATAACCAAAGGCCCGCCAAACATGTGGCGGGCCATCATTGTTCACGTTGAGTTGTACCCCAATATGCGGGCGCAAGTGTATGAGAACGCAATCTTTTAGGAAGGCTTAAGTTCTGCCGCAGACCCGAAAGGAATCCGTACCTGCGTCAAAACCACCACAAAAGTGCCTGTCCCCTTTGTGGTGGAAATCTAGTCCTTAAACAGATAGCCCACGCCGCGGACGGTGGTGATGTGCGCCGCGATCTGCGGACCCACCTTGGAGCGGATGCGTCGAATGTGCACGTCGACGGTGCGCGTGCCGCCGCAGTACTCAAAGCCCCATACGCGGTGCAGCAGCACCTCGCGGCTGTAGGCGCGGTTGGGATGCGTCGCCAAAAAGCTCAGCAGCGAGTACTCCATCAGCGTCAGGTCGATGGGCTCGCCATCGAGCGTCACCTGGTAGGTAGCCAGGTTGATCTCGAGGTTATCGATGTTGAGCACATCGTCGGCGGTGACGGTCTCCTCCTCGCCCATCAGGCGCTGCGCACGAGCCTTGAGTTCGTTGGGCGTCGCCGTGGGGCATACAAAGTCGGCATGCGCATGATTGGGCAGACGCAGGGTGCCGAGCGCCTCATCGTCGACGATCACCAACATGGGGACGCCGCCACGATCGTCAAGCCACTTGGCAATCTGATCGATGCGGTCGCTGCGGATGCCATCGGAATCGAGAATCAGCAGGTCAAAGTCGTGCGCCGCAGTCGGCGAATCGGGGGTTGCCAGGCTCACCTCGACACCCAGGGTGGTCGTCAAGCTGCGGGCAAACTCGTGGAAGCGCGTCGTGCGCGCCATGAACAGGGCACTCTTTTCGGACATATCGGCCTCCAAAGAAATGAGCTCAATCGTACTGGAACGAACCAGCGCGATTAGGAGTTCGCCAGGTAGTGCTTGATCTCCCACTCGGTGATCGTGGACTCAAACTTATGCCACTCGTCACGCTTCTTTTTAAGGAAGAAGCTGTGGATGTGCTCGCCGAGGGCATCCTTCATAAACTGCGAGTCCTCAAAGACGTCGAGCGCCTCTTTGAGCGAGCGCGGCAGCGGCGTGTAACCGGCCCCGAGCATCTGACGGTCGGTGAGCTTGAGTGTCTCGGCCGTGGCCTCGGGCGGGAGCTCCAGCTTGCGCTCGATGCCGTCGAGACCGGCCGCCAGCGTGACGGCGTTGACCAGGTACGAGTTGGCCATGGGATCGGGGCTGCGAAGCTCGATGCGCGTGGACAGTTGCTTGCCGGGCTTGTAAACCGGAATGCGAACCATGCTCGCGCGGTTACGCAGGCCCCACGTGGCGTACTGCGGCACGGAGTCGCCGCCCGTGGTGATGCGCTTGTACGAATTGACGGTGGGGTTGGTGATGGCGCTGATCTCGCGCGCGTGCGCCAAGATACCGGCCATGTAGTGCTTGGCGACGTCGGAGAGATGGTACTTCTCGTCGTCCTCGCCCCAAAACACGTTGTTGCCGTCGTGGTCGAGCAGCGACTGATGCAAAAACATGGCGCTGCCGTCCTCGCCCGCCAACGGCTTGGGCATAAAGGAGGCGTGGCAACCGCTCTCGTAAGCCTGCTGCTTAATGATGAGTTTGGCCGTGGTGATGGCGTCGGACATGCTCAGGGCCTCGGCGTGGCGCAGGCTCATGCCATGCTGCGAGCGACCGGCGGCGTGAAAGGTGTACTCCACGGGCACGGACATCTTCTCGAGCGTGAGGACCGTGTTGCGACGCAGGTCACGAGCGGCATCGCTCACCGAAAGATCGAAGTAGCCCACGTTGTCGAGCGGCTCGGGGGTGTGCTCGTCGGGGAAGTAGTAGTACTCCAGCTCGGCGCCCACGTTGAGCAGATAGCCGGCTTTCTCGGCCTTGCGGAACATGCGGCGCAGGGCATCGCGTGGATCGCCGGCAAACGGCTTGCGATCGGGAGTGCACACGTCGCAGAACACGCGGGCGACACCATTATGGCTCGGGCGCCACGGCAGGATCTGGAAGGTCGAAGCATCGGGGAATGCGAGCATGTCGGCTTCCTCGGGCGTGGCAAAGCCCTCGATGGCGGAGCCGTCAAAGCCAATACCCTCCTCAAAAGCGACCTCGAGGTCCTCGGGGCTAATGGCAAAGTTCTTGAGGCGGCCGAGAATGTCGACAAACCACAGACGCACAAAGCGGATGTCACGCTGCTCTACGGAGCGGAGTACGTAATCGATGTTCTGCTGGTTCATGTCGCTCCCCTTTCTTTCGGGCGGGTTTCGACTGGTCTATATCGCAGATACTATCGCAGAAAAATGTTTCCGCAGGGTTAAAGCGTATCAAGCGCTCAAAAAACGTGCGCGAACAGGCAGTTGCGAACGAGTGGCTAGCGTTCAGATTCGGAGACAATTTGTCTACAAGCTCGTTCCAGCGTAGGGAACTCCATCGTCACTGCATCCCATACAACCGAGCGGTCGACATTGCCGTAATCATGCGCAAGATAATTTCTCATGCCGATAATTCCACGCCATTCGATTTCGGGATGAAGCCGCTGCGAGCGTTCCGACAACTTGCCCGCTTCTTCCGTCACCCTAAGCGCACAAGTCAAAAGGGAGTCCGCCAACGCCCTCGTCCGCACGTCATTCGCATGCAGAAACTGGTCCTCGGTGATATCAAAAGCCCTGATGCGCTCGTTCGTTTCAGAGATGGCTTCCAAAACCTCTTGAGCGCGAAGGCCGTCTGACTTACGCGCGATCATAAAGGATCACTCCTTCGCGCTCGATTACCGCGGCAAGATCGTCATCAAGATGATCACTCGAGACGAGGTCGACCTGCCTCCCGGTTTCTTTGCGCACCGCCTCACCAAACGCCGACAACGCGAAAAGGCCAAAGCCCTGATCGCGATCGACTTCGAGACGCAAGTCAATGTCACTATCGGCACGCGCCTCGCCACGAGCATACGAGCCAAAAAGAATCACGGTTTTGATGGCGGGAATCGAGCTGGCCGCCTCGCGGACGGCGGACTCAATCTGAGCAATATCCAAAATGTCTGCGGCGACGTTTTCGCTCGCAGAGTTTTTACCAAGTGAAGGAACAAACGGCAGCGAGCGCTCGCGCAGCATCTGCCTCATAAACATATTGACCGCTACAGACGAAGTCATGCCGAGTTCTTCACATAGCTCGGCAAATGAATCTTTAATTGACGAGTCCACTCGTACACTCAGTACAGACGCAGCCATGGATACCTCCTGTATGACATTGTCTATATATTATCACACAAACTAGCGCGAGGTCGAAGCGCGGTGTTCGATGTGGCCGGGGATCTCGATGCGCTTGGGGGCGAGCTTTGCGGCATCGCCCACCGTAGTGGTAACAACGTCGATGCGCTCGGACAGGCGCTCGACCACGCGCTCGGCAATGGTGAGGGTGTCCTGCGCGGCCGTGGTCACACCGCCAAAGAGCACGTGGTTCCAGGGATAGTCGTCAAACGTCGCGATCTTGAGACCCGCCGGCAACGAGGGCCCCAGCTGGGCCAGCGCCTCGGTCAGGCGCAGGAAAACCAAGCCGTTGACGGCAATGAGGCCGAGCTTTTTACCCGCATACTCGCGGATGGTCTCGTCCAGGCGACTGACGCCCTCGACGCCACCGTCGGCCAGGGTGACGACCTCGCCCGCAAGACCGCGGCGCGAAAGCTCGTCGGCAAAGGCCTCGGCACGCTCGCGACGCACAGGGCTGTCGTCGCTTGCCTCGGTGAGCAGGCACAGGCGCTCGCTGCCCGCGACAGCCAAGGCGTCTACCAGGCCGGCGACCAGCTCACGGTTGTTGGAGGTCACCAGATCGACACCGCCGTCGGCAACATCGCGGTCGAGCAGCACGACGGGCAGGCGTCCCGCAGCCGCGGCAATCGCCTTGTCGTTGCCGCCACAGGTGTTGACGACCAGGCCGTCCACACCGGCATCGATAAGTCTGGTGAGCGACTCTGCTTCCTTGGCGGAATCATTGCCGCTAATGGCAGTCATAAGCGAGCAGCCGCGCGCGGCGGCACTAGCGGAAAGCCCTTCGAGCATGGCGCTGGAGAACGGGTTAGCAATGTCGGCCAAGATCACGCCGATGAGGTTGGTACGCGAGCTGCGCAGATTGCGCGCGGCGGCACGTGGACGATAGCCGATGCGCTCGATAACTGCCGCGATGCGAGCACGGGTTTCCTCGGTCATCTGCCCGGGGCGGTTGTTGAGATAGCGCGAGACCGTGGCCGGGCTCACGCCCGCCTCGGCAGCAATGTCCTTAATCCTCATCTGCGCCATAGCGCACCCCGTTTCCCAATTGTCGGCAGTCTGAGCCATTTTAGGCATTTTTTAAAAACTCGGCTTCAAAACGCTGCAGATGAGCAGCATCGTTTTTGCGTCTCGAGCAGATGCGATGATGGGCTAGATAGACGAGTCTTTAGGCAGCTCAAAATAGTCGGGATGCAAGGCAATAACCGGGCCTTGCTCCTCGGGCATCAGGTGCAGGTGTGTCTCTGCCAGATAGCTCGCCGTGTCGGTATCGCCCCTCTTAATGGCCTCGAGAATTCGGCGATGCTGTCGACGAATCGGCTCCCAATCAAGATCTTGCGACACCATACGCAACCAGTTGTATCGCTCAAAATGCGTATTGACGCTCTTCATCCAATCCCACAACATGTGACGGCCGGCAATCGCAAAACACGTCTCATGGAACAGGTTGTCCAGGTCAAAGAAACGACGCGTTTCGCTATGGTCGAGAGACTCGGACTCGGCAAGAATCTGCTCGAGCCGATGCTTTTGCTCGGGCGTGGCAGACGAACAACATTTAATGAGTACGCTTCTTTCGAGTTTCTCGCGCAAGAAACAGGCGTTCTCGGCGCGTTCCATGCTGATTTTTGAGACATAGGTGCCGCTTTTGGGACGCGTTTCCACCAGCTCCTGCTCGCGCAGGCGCACAAAGGACTCGCGAATGGGCGTGCGCCCGATTCCCGTCTCCTTTTCCAGACCAATCGCCGAAAGGCGCGTGCCGGGCCTGAGCTCGGCATAGATGATCTTGGAGCGCAATGCGTTGTATGCCTGGTCTTGCAGGCTCTGATAATGCTGGTGTTGTTCCATAAAGCCCTCGAATGAAGCCCACGGTTTGTCGAATATCACCACGTAATACTATCGCATCCCCCGCCCCCTCATAAGTTGCGGTGGAATAGTTCCTGCTCAAAGCCTTCAGCAGCAAAAACAGGAACTATTCCACCGCAACTTCCAACAGTCTTTTTGGGACGGGGCTTTTTTGGCTACCCTGAGCCGCAGGTCGGCCCCTTGCCACAAAAGGGGCCCATCTACTACGTTAACGCGGAGAGCCCAGACCATGCTGAAAAGTGCAAAAACAAAACCGCTGGTAGAGAGCTTATCGATTTTCAAAATAGCCGGCTATGGTTGACCCTTGCGGCTTAAACGTAGTAGATAGGCCCTTTTCGTGGCGCAGCACTACTGCACCCCAAATTGGCACCCCGAGCCCTCGTGAGTTGCCAACAAGCTGTTCGCCCAGCGCTTTATCCGCGCGGCATTTGGAAAATAGCACCACCGCAAAACCCGCGAGTAGCGCTTACTTTGCTATATCTCACTATACTTTGCTATATCTTGCTATACTTTGCTATATCTTGCTATATCTTGAGCAAAGGTGGCTCACATGCAAACAAACCCTTTTAAGCCCACAGCAGGTAAAACACCTCCCACGATTATCGGCCGCGAAGATGTGCTCGAAGAATTCAATGAGGGCCTCGTCAACGGGCCTGGTGCCCCGGGGCGCCTAATGCGCATAGCCGGCGTCCGTGGAACGGGCAAGACGGTCCTCCTTGACGAGTGCTCACGTTTGGCGCAAAGCCGTGGCTGGACGGTCATAAAAGAGGTCGCAACCGAGGGACTTTGCCAGCGCATTCTCGAACAGCTGCAGCCCAAATTCCAGGCCAAACACGCCAGATTTGAGCCCACCGTAGCTGGCATATCCATCGGCAGCATAGATATTGAGCGAATCGGCCCATCGCTACGCGACGCCATGAGACAGACAATATCCAAGAATGGAAATGGCCTGCTCATCACTCTCGACGAGGTTCAAGACGCAGAGCTCGATGAGGTCCGAACGCTCTCCATTGCGATTCAGCAGGTTATCGGCGAAGACCTTGATATCGCCTTTGTTTTTGCTGGGCTGCCTTCGATGATTGAAAGCATCATCAACGGAAAGACACTTACGTTTTTGCGCCGTGCCCTCCCCTTTGATCTGAAGGCTGTGGCAGTAACCGAAGTGTCGTACTCCCTCGAGGAAACCATTGAAGCGTCTGGCATGGAGTTGCAGCCAGGTATTGCCGGCCAACTTGCCGAGGCAACGCAAGGCTATCCTTTCATGATCCAACTCGTTGGATACTACGCATGGCAGTTGGCAAGACGCGCACATACAGCGATTATTGGAGAAGAAGAAGCCGAGCGTGGCATTGCAACGGCACGCGAACGCTTCTGCGCCATGGTGATTGAGCCCGCGCTGCAGCGCATTCCGCCCACGTGCATCGCTTATCTGCTGAGCATGGCGTCTTTGGGGCAGACGAGCTCGACCAGCATGGTTGCCGATGCCCTAAACAAAACGCCTCAACAGGTGAGCTCCGTCCGCAGCCGCCTGTTAAGAGAATCGATTATCGAGGCTCCTTCGTACGGCAAGGTCTCATTTGCCATCCCCTACATGCGCGACTACCTCTACGAGCACAAAGCCGAACTGGAAGTTGAACTGTAGAAACGACAACTGCCCTGCAAGACGAAAACCGTTTTCGTACGGATTTAAAGCAGACGTAAACGGTTTTCGTCTTGATTTGCGTCCGAAATTAAGACGTAAATTGCGCTTTCGTACGCTTATTACCAGACGCAAATTGTTTTCGTCCGGCTATGCGTCCCCAATCCAGACGAAAAAGGCCCCGAGCTCGTGTGAGCTCGGGGCTCTTTGTGCCGCGCATCTATGAGAGGAGATATTTGATGCGCATGGGCGCTACTCCATGTAGCCACCTTGGATGGCGGAAACCTCGTCGTTACCCGTCTGATGAGTGTGCTCAAGGCATCCGTTCCCCTCTTTATCGATGTAACGGGCAAAAGGCTCGTCGAGGAGACCATCCGCACGCACCGCGGTGTGGCCGACGCCATCGAGGCGCACAGCCCCACCGCCGCTCACGATGCGATGTATCTGCACCTGGTCTACAACCGCAACATGATTGCGGAGGGAGCAGAAACAAAAGGCATTTAGGGCCCGACAATAATCTTTCTTTGGCAAAACGCAGGCGGCGGCTGCCCAACACACAGGGCAGCCGCCGCTTTTTGCAATCGATTGGTGCAAAGGGGTTAACTAGAGCTCGCAGGCAACCTTGTAGCCATCGCCGATGGCGTCGCGAATGTTACCGCACTTGTTGGCATCGCCCAGCACGTGGGTGGTAACGCCGGCTGCCGCCAGGTCGTCGGCCAGCTTGGTGTTGGGACGATAGCCCATGGCAAGCACCAGCGTGTCGGCGTCGGCGATGGTGTGGACCTCGCCGTCCTTTTCGTAACTGATGGTGTCCTCGGTAATCTCGGTCACCTTGGCCTCGGTCAGCACGTGAACACCCTTGGAGAGCATGCGCGTGATGAGCACCGCGCGGCCGGCGCCGCCCTCGTTGGCGGCGAGCGTCTTGGTCATCTCGATGACGGTGACATCGCGGTTGGCCGGCGACAGGTCGTTGACCAACGGGGCCAGGTAATCGGCCGTCTCGCAACCAACGGTGCCGCCGCCCACAATGACGATCTTCTTGCCCGGGAAAGCCTTGCCACCCAGCAGGTCGTCAGCCGTCATGACCTGCTTAAATCCCTGCATAAAGGCCGGGGCGATGGGTTCGGCGCCATAAGCCAGGACAACCTCGTAGCCCGCGTAGTCGCGCTGGATGTCCTCGGCCGAAAGCTCGGTACCAAAGACGCACGTGACGCCGGCCTCGGCCAGGCGACGGTACTGATACTTGATCACGCGCGTGAGCTCCTGCTTTGCCGGCGGAACGGCCGCAATGCGCATCTCGCCGCCCGGCTCGTCCTGCTTATCCACGAGCACCACGTTATGGCCGCGCTTGGCGGCAATGTAGGCTGCCTCCATGCCCGCAGGACCAGCGCCCACAACGAGCACGTTCTTGGCCTCGGCGGCAGGCTCGTAGCCGGCCTCGTCGCGCTCCACGTCCGGGTTGACGGTGCAGGAGATGCGCTTGCCAAACATAATGCCGTTCAGGCAGCGCAAACAGCCGATGCAGGGGCGGATGTCGTCGGTGTTGCCGGCAGCGGCCTTATTGCAGAACTCGGCATCGCACAGATTGGCACGGCCCATCATGCAGATGTCGGCGGCGCCGTCCTCGATCAGTTCCTCGGCAATCCATGCCTCGTTGATGCGGCCGACCGTGGCAACGGGAATATTCACATGCTTCTTGATCTCGCGCGAGCAGGCGGCGTGCGAGGCCTGCTGCGTACCGGCGGCGGGAATGGCGGAGCCGCGCTTGATGGTAGTGCCGCCCGACACGTGGATCATGTCGACGCCGGCCTTCTCCAAGCGACGCGAGACATAGATCATGTCGTTGAGGGTCAGGCCGCCATCGGTGTACTCGTCGCCCGAGATACGGACGTCGATGATAAAGTCCTTGCCGCAGCGCTCGCGAATCTCGGCGATGACCTCGAGCAGGAAGCGCATGCGGGCGTCGAGCGAGCCGCCGTACTCGTCGGTGCGCTTGTTATAGAGCGGGGTCAAAAAGCCGCCGAGCATGCCGTGGGCGTGTGCCGCATGGACCTCGACGCCGTCGACACCGGCCTTCTGCATGCGCACAGCAGCGTCACCAAACTGATGCGTGAGCTCGTGGATCTCATCGACCGTGATGGGGCGCGGCGCCTCGCGGGCATAGGACGGGCCCACAAAGGACGGAGCGATCAGGCGCGGCGTGCCCGGAATGTTAAAGGCCATGTAGGCGGGATGGAAGAGCTGCGGCATGATCTTGCAGCCATACTCGTGGACGGCTGCGGCGAGCTTTTCCCAGCCGGGGATAAACGTGTCGTCGTAGCAGCACATGTCACCCGGCAGATAGGTATAGGTGGGCTCGACCGTCACGACCTCGGTAATGATGAGGCCCACGCCGCCCTTGGCACGGGCACGGTAATGATCAACCAAGTCGTCGGTCACATAGCCATGATCGGCCAGGTTCGTGGACACCGGCGGCATAAAGACGCGGTTCTTGACCTCGGTCGTACCGACCTTGATCGGGCTAAAGAGCATCGGGTAGGCGGAAGACTCCATACAGGGTTCCTTTCGTTTGAGCCGCTCGGCGGCAGTTGCTAACGTACCTATCGTATCAGCAACCGCCATATCTGCACTCGCTCGCACTCCTCACCTTCAATCCCAACCCTCACAAAAAAGTTGCGGTGGAATACGGAGTAGATAAGGCCTTTGACAGCTAAAACAGTCCGTATTTCACCGCAACTGATGGGCGGGGTGGAATTGAGGGCTCAGATAGTCAGTCATGCCCTCATCCGCCACTCCCTCACCTACAGCGCGCCGTCCAGCATAAGGTTCACCTTGAGCACGTTAACCGTGGGCTCGCCGAACACGCCGAGGAAACGGCCCTTGGTGCACGCGGCGATGATGTCGCGCACCTCGTCCTTACTTTTGCCCGTGGCCTTGGCAAGGCGCGGGACCTGGTACTCGGCGGCATCCGGAGAGATCTCCGGGTCGAGGCCGGACCCCGAACACGTCACCAGGTCGACGGGCACAGCGTCCATATCGGCATCGGGGTTGGCAGCGCGGATCTTCTTCACGCGCGCGTCCACAAGCCGCCGATACTCCTCACTCGCCGGGGACAGGTTGGACGGAGCACCATACGCCATAAGCTCGCCGTCTTCGCCTTCGACAATTGACACGTTCTGGATACGACCCCACATGTGGGCTTCATCATCGAAGTTCTGGCCGATGAGCTCGGAACCCACAACCTTGCCGTCGACCTTGATGAGCGATCCGTTCGCCTGGTACGGGAACGCAACCTGGGCGATGCCGGTCACGACGAGCGTATAGCCCAGGCCGCAGACAACGGTAAACAGCGCGAACACGCCCAGTGCGCGCGATGCAACACCTTTGAACATACAAACCTCCGTCTACATCATGCCAATGCCGAACAAGGCCAGCAGCATGTCGATAATCTTGATGAATACGAACGGCGCCACGATACCGCCCAGACCCCACACCAGCAGGTTGTGGGTCAGCAGCTGGCCGGACGAAAGCTCGCGGTACTTCACGCCTTTCAGGGCGGCAGGAATCAGCGCGACGATGACCAACGCGTTGTAGATGATGGCGGACAGCACGGCAGACAACGGGCTGGTGAGCCCCAGGATGTTGAGGGCGTCCAACCCGGGGTAGATTGGCGAGAACAGGGCCGGAATGATAGCGAAGTACTTCGCCACGTCGTTGGCCACTGAGAAGGTCGTGAGCGAACCGCGGGTCATGAGCAGCTGCTTGCCAATACGCACGACCTCGATGAGCTTGGTGGGGTTGGAGTCGAGATCGACCATGTTACCGGCCTCCTTGGCGGCCTGGGTGCCCGTGTTCATGGCCACGGCGACGTCGGCCTGGGCCAGAGCGGGCGCGTCGTTGGTGCCGTCGCCGGTCATGGCGACCAGGTGGCCCTCACGCTGGAACTCGCGGATCTTCTCGAGCTTGCCTTCAGGGGTGGCCTCGGCCAGGAAGTCGTCAACGCCGGCCTCGGCGGCGATTGCCGCGGCGGTGAGCGGGTTGTCGCCCGTCACCATGATGGTCTTGATGCCCATCTTGCGCAGGTCGGCGAACTTCTCCTTAACGCCGGACTTGATGATGTCCTTGAGGTACACAACGCCCAGCACGCGGCAGTTCTTGGTCACGACCAGCGGGGTGCCGCCGGCCTTGGCGATGCGCTCGACGGCCTCGTCGCACTCCTGGGAGAACACGCCGCCGGCTGCCTCCACATAGGTGTGCACGGAATCGGCAGCGCCCTTGCGGATCTCATTGCCCTCGTAGTTCACGCCGGACATACGCGTTGCCGCGGTGAACGGGATGAACTCCATGCCCTTATCCTCGAGCGTGCGGCCGCGCAGGCCGAACTGCTCCTTGGCGAGTACGACGATGGAACGGCCCTCGGGGGTCTCGTCGGCCAGCGAGGAAAGCTGGGCGGCATCGGCCAGCTCCGCGGGATCGACGCCGTCGACCGGGATGAACTCGGCGGCTTGGCGGTTACCCAGGGTGATGGTACCGGTCTTGTCGAGCATGAGGATGTCGACGTCGCCGGCGGCCTCGATGGCGCGGCCGGACATGGCCAGCACGTTGGCCTCGTTCAGACGGCTCATGCCGGCGATGCCGATGGCGGACAGAAGGGCGCCGATGGTAGTGGGAGCCAGGCACACGAGCAGCGCCACGAGCGTGGTCACGGCCGTGGGGTTGTCCATGTCGTTAAGACCGACCGAGAAGCAGGAGTAACAATACAGGGCCAGCGTGACCAGGATAAAGACGATGGAGAGGGCCACCAGGAAGATCTCCAGAGCGATCTCGTTAGGGGTCTTCTTGCGCGCGGCACCCTCGACCATCGCGATCATCTTGTCCAGGAAGCTCTGGCCGGGCTCACTGGAGATCTTGACGATGATCCAGTCGGACAGCACCGTGGTACCGCCGGTAACGGCAGAGCGGTCGCCGCCGGCCTCGCGGACCACAGGGGCGGACTCGCCGGTGATGGCGGACTCGTCAACGGAGGCAGCGCCCTCGATGACGTCGCCGTCGCCGGGAATCTGCTCTCCGGCGCGTACGATCACCAGGTCGCCGCGCGTGAGCTCGGTGCCGGGAACGACGATGAAGTGCTCCTTGCCCTCAACGGACTCGATGCGATGGGCCTCGACATCCTTCTTGGCCGCACGCAGGGAATCGGCCTGGGCCTTACCGCGGCCCTCGGCAAGCGCCTCGGCGAAGTTCGAGAACAGGTCGGTGAGCCACAGGATGACCGCGATGGCGACCACATAGTAGGTGGGCACACCCGCGTCCTGCACACCGAAAATGGAAGCGACGGCCAGGACGGAGGTCATGACGGCGGAAAGCCACACCAGGAACATGACCGGGTTTTGAATCTGGACGCGAGGATCCAGCTTGGCAAACGAGTCGCGGACCGCGCGGCCCATCATGTCTTTTTGCATAGCCATAAATCTGCGCCCTCCTTTACGCAATCATCTGAAAGAACTCGGCAACGGGGCCAAGCGCCAGGGCCGGGAAGAAGCTCAGGGCACCGATCAGCAGAACGATGAACACGAGCAGGAATACGAACATGCCGTTGGTGGTAGACAGGGTACCGGCGCTCTCGGCGACCTTACCCTTCTTGGCCAGCGAGCCAGCGATAGCCAGCGTACCGATGATGGGCATGAAGCGGGCGAACAGCATCTCGAGGCCGAGCATGACGTTGATCCAGGGAATGTTGCAGTTCATGCCTGCAAACGCCGAGCCGTTGTTGCCGCCGCATGAGGTGAAGGCATACAGCACCTCGGAGAAGCCGTGCGCGCCACCATTGTTGAGCTGGTCGGCAAGACCGGGCACCATGCAGGCGATGGCCGAGCACACCAGAATGGCAAACGGAGTTGCCAGGCACAGGACAACTGCCCAGCGCATCTCGCCCGGCTCGATCTTCTTGCCCAGGAACTCGGGCGTGCGGCCGACCATAAGGCCGGCGATGAACACTGTGAGGATGGCGAAGCCGATCATGCCGTACAGGCCGCAGCCCACGCCGCCGAAGACGACCTCGCCCAGAGCCATCTGCAGCATCTGGACAAAACCGCCCAGCGGGGTGTAGGAGTCGTGCATGGAGTTAACCGAGCCGTTGGAAGCGGCGGTGGTGTAAGCCGACCACGTGGAGGAGGTGGCGATACCGAAGCGGCTCTCCTTGCCCTCCATGTTGCCGCCGGCCTGGCCGTCGGTCATCTCGATGTTGACCGCGCCGCCATCGGCCAGCTGCGGCGTACCCATATGCTCGTTGACGGCGATGATGCCGGTGAAGATCACCAGCAGGATGAACATGGCGGCAAAGATGGCCTTGCCCTGCTTGGTGTTCTTGACGCCGATACCGAAGGTGAAGCAGCAGGCAGCCGGGATCAGCAGCAGGCTGGTCATCTCGATGATGTTGGTGAAAGCACTGGGGTTCTCATACGGATGGGCGGAGTTCACGCCGAAGAAGCCGCCGCCGTTGGTACCGGACTGCTTGATGGCGACCTGGGGAGCCGCAGCACCCTGGGGCAGAAACTGCTCGGTGACCACGCGCGCGCCCTCGACAACCTTGCCGTCGACCTTGACCGTATCGCCCTCGATCTGGGCGCCGTCGATGACGCTCCAGCCGCCGTCTGCATTAGGCTGGACAGCGACGGGCTCTACGAGCTCAGCCTTCTGAGCCGGCTGGAAGTTGGAGATGACGCCACCGGCAGCCAGGCAGATGCCGAACACGAGGTTCAGCGGGATGAGCACATACAGGACGGTGCGGGTGAGGTCGACCCAGAAGGAACCCAGACCCTGCTCCTTGACCTGACGGAAACCGCGGATGAGCGCGAACATGACCGCAATACCGGTGCCGGCGGACAAGAAGTTCTGCACGGTGAGGCCCATGAACTGCACAAGGTAGGACAGGGTGGTCTCACCGGAATAGGATTGCCAATTGGTGTTGGTTATGAAGGAAGCGGCCGTATTGAACGACAGGTCCCATGACACACCCGGCAGGTGCTGGGGATTGCCTGGCAAGAAGGACTGAAGCGCCTGGAGTGCCACAAGGGCCACGAGGCCGATCCCCGAAAAGACCAGCACGCTCGCCAGATAGCGCCTACACCCCATCTGCCCTGCCGCGTCGATGCGAAGCAGACGATAGACGCCACGCTCCACAGGAGCAATCACAGGCGACAGGAACGTATGCTCGCCATCCATGATATGGGCCATGAACCGACCGAGCGGAACGGCCAGGACGACGAGCACGGCAAAGTACAAGATGTACTGAATCGCAGCGTCCATAGTTTACGAATCACTCCTCATCAGAATGTAGATGTAATAGATAAGGAGTCCAATGCAGACGACTCCGATAATGGGAATGAGGATGTCCATTACCGCCCCTTTCACGCGCGGTCCGATGTCTCGGACGCCTGCTCTCGCAAGCGCCTGGGGACAGTAAACGCTTCTAGGGATTAAAGAGGCGTGAGGGCCGGGGCTCACGACCTTAAGATGCCGTAAAGATGCAGGTAGAAAGCACTATTGCGGCTGCAGTGCGCCTATACTCGACCTCGCGAGCATACAGTGGCGTCCTCACCGCGTATGCACGCATGGACAACGTTTCAGAAAGGCTACGCTATGCAGCGCGACGCATCGGACACTCGCGTCAATCCAGACCTCATCCTCAAGGCAATTGAGAAAGACGAGGTCGCCGATGACGCTCGAACCAGCCGGGGACACCTCAAGATTTTCTTTGGCTACGCTGCTGGTGCAGGCAAAACCTATGCGATGCTTCAAGCCGCCCACGCCGCCAAGCGGCGAGGTGTCGACGTCGTCGCGGGATACATCGAGCCGCACGAACGTCCGGCAACTGCCCATCTTGCACAAGGGCTTGAGAACGTGCCCTGTAAACTCATCGAGCACAACGGCATTGCGCTCAGCGAGTTCGATCTAGATGCGGCTATCGAACGCGCCCCTCAGCTCATCCTTGTCGACGAGCTCGCCCATACGAATGCGCCGGGGTCTCGCCACGACAAACGCTATCAAGACGTCGAGGAACTTCTACATGCAGGCATCGACGTCTATACGACCGTGAACGTTCAGCATATCGAGAGCCTAAACGACATTGTTGCATCCATCACCGGCGTTGTCGTGAGCGAACGAATCCCCGACCGCATCTTCGATGATGCCGACCAGGTCGAGCTCGTTGACATAGAGCCCGAAGACCTACTTGAGCGCCTTCGCGCCGGCCTCGTCTACCGTCCCGCACAAGCCGAGCGAGCGCAACAGCATTTTTTTACCGTCGAGAACTTCACCGCACTCCGAGAAATCGCGCTGCGCCGCTGCGCCGATCGCACCGGCCACCTCACAGACGCCGCACGCGTGCTGGGAAACCGTGACTACTACACCAGGGAGCGTATCTTAGTCTGTGTCTCCCCGGCGCCGACCAATCCCCGTATCGTCCGTGCCGCCGCACGCATGGCGAAAGCATTTCGCAGCGAGCTCGTCGCCCTGTTCGTAGAGAGCCCGCGCACGCAAGCCATGAGCGATGATGAGCGCGCCAAGCTTGCAGCCAATATCGCCCTAGCCGAGCAGCTCGGAGCACATATGGAAACCGTCTATGGCGACGACGTCGCGTTTCAGATCTCCGAGTTCGCACGCCTGTCGGGTATTTCGAAGATCGTCATGGGGCGCACGGGCGAGCGTAGCAGCGTCCGTCAGGCCCTCTTCGGCCGCAAATCTCTCGTAGAGCAGCTCATAGCATTCGCCCCGAACCTCGACATTTACATCATTCCAGACCAGTCGACTCCGCCCTCCCGGCCCAAAGGACACCGCCGTGCGCTCGCCCTGCAGCCGCCCAGCAGCCGAGACGTGCTTCGCACGCTGACCCTCTCTCTTGTCGCCACGGCGATCGGCATGGCTTTCCGCCATCTGGGATTTGCCGATTCCAGCATCATATCCCTCTATATCCTCACGGCCCTGCTGACCGCCGTCACCACGACGGGGCGTATCTGCACGATCGTATCGAGCGTGCTCTCTGTAGTGCTTTACAACTTCTGCTTCGTCACGCCTCTGTTTTCGCTCGCCAGCTACGACCGAAGCTATCTGGTCACGTTCGGCATCATGTTCGCTACCGCTATGGTCGCCGGCGAGTTAACTGCGCGCATTGCCGACAACGCCCGCACCTCCGCCGAAAACGCATTCAAAACGCGCGTACTCCTCGAAACGAACCAGCTCTTGCAGCAAGCCCATAGCGCGGAGGAGTGCGCCCGCGTCGCCATGAACCAACTTGTCAAACTGCTAAAACTCGACGTGGTCTTCTACACCGCCGAACACGGCACGCTCGGCAAGACGCTCTATGAGTCCGCTGGCACCGAAAACCGATCCGCATCGCTGCTCACCGACTACGAGCGCGCCGTTGCAACCTGGACCTACACCAACAACAAGCGCGCAGGCGCAAGCACGCGGACCCTGCCTGAGGCGCGCTGTCTCTACCTCGCGGTTCGCACCGGCGACAAGGTATTCGGTGTCATCGGCATCGACCTGGAGGGGCGCGAGATCGAAGCCTTCGAGCATTCGATCGTCCTGTCTATCGTAGGCGAATGCGCCTTGGCGCTCGAAAGCGACCGGGCGGCGCAAGAGCGCGAAGAGGCTGCGGTCTTGGCGAAAAACGAGCAGCTGCGCGCCAACCTTTTGCGCTCCATCGGCCACGATTTGAGGACACCTCTCACGGCTATATCCGGATCTGCGGCAATCCTTCGGAAGAGCGACGAGAAGCTCAGCCTCGAACAACGCTGCGATCTTGCCGATGCCATCTACGACGACTCCCTCTGGCTTATCGATACCGTGGAGAACCTCCTCGCCATCACACGCGTCGAGGACGGCACCATTCGCCTCAACTTCACATCCGAGCTCATCGACGAGGTCATCGAGGCCGCCCTCAGCCATGTCGCCCAAGCATCGCATGGACGCGCCGTCACCATCGAGCACACTGACGACATCCTGCTGGTACGCATCGACGTCCATCTCATCATGCAGGTGCTTACGAATCTCATCATGAACGCCTTCAAATACACGCCCGAGGACTCGACTGTCACCATCAGTGCACGTCGCGAGGGTGCGTTCGTCGTGGTGGACGTCGCAGACGATGGGCCGGGTGTGGCAGACTGCGACAAGCCTCATATCTTTGAGCGCTTCTTCACCTCAAGCAATACGCGGCCCGTGGATTCGCGTCGAAGCATCGGCCTTGGGCTGTCGCTCTGCCGCTCTATCGTGGAGGCGCATGGCGGCGTCATCGAAGTTCGCGACAACCACCCCCATGGGGCCGTCTTCCGTTTTACCCTACCCGCCGAGGAGATCGAGATTCATGAATAATGCCGCTAAGCCACGCATCCTCCTGGTCGAAGATGACCCGACCGTTCAAAACCTCGTTTCGACCGCGCTTGACCTCCACGACTATGTCGTGAGCAAGGTTTGTAACGGCCAGGCCGCCGTCATGGATGCGGTGTCGCACGGCCCCAGCCTCATCATGCTCGACCTCGGCCTTCCCGACATTGACGGTATCGAGGTCATCACGAAGATCCGAAGCTGGTCGGCAGTCCCCATTATCGTCATTTCGGCGCGCACCGAAGATTCCGACAAGATTGCAGCACTTGACGCAGGGGCAGACGACTACCTCACCAAGCCCTTTTCTGTGGATGAGTTGCTCGCGCGCGTCCGTGCGAATTTGAGGCGCTCCTCGATGGCGTCGAGCGAGTCGACAGAAGCGAGCACGTTCGACAACGGTCCGCTGCATATCGACTACGCCGCGGGATACGCGACGAAAGACGGACGCGAGCTCTCGCTCACCCCAACCGAGTACAAATTGCTCGTCCTTCTGGCGAAAAACGTCGACAAGGTGCTCACCCACACCTTCATCACCCGCGAGATATGGGGCACGAGCTGGGGCAGCGATCTGGCGAGCCTGCGCGTGTTCATGCGCACCCTGCGCAAGAAGATCGAGACAGACCCCTCTCACCCCAAAATGATTCAGACGCACATGGGTGTCGGGTACCGCATGCAGCGTCTCTAGCCCACCCCACAAAAAGTTGCGGTGGAATACGGAGTAGATAAGGCCTTTGACAGCAAAAACAGTCCGTATTTCACCGCAACTGATTTAACGATACCCCAAAATGGGTCTTCAACTCGCCGCGCTCGCCCCCAAATGTGCAAAGCGCCCCGCGAACGGATGCTCGCAGGGCGCTTGGGTGCCTGGATGTCCGGGCCTTATTTGATCCCACGGCCCAAGTCTTCGGCGATTTTGTCCACGCCCTTAAGTGCGGCGCAGGCCTTTTTGTTGGAACAATGTCCCGTGCAAACGCCACCCTGGGCGCAGTCGGCGCAGGTTCCCTTGCGGTAGATGCGTACGCACACGGCGACAAACGCAATACCGATAACAGCCAGTACAACAATATCGATAGGTGCCATAGCAAGCCTCCTCTAGTTAGCCACCTCTTACTTTACCCCATTCTCCACCTACCAAAAAGGGACAGGTTTATTTTGGTCGGTTTTATCTGCGGAAACGCCACATCTCCCCCACCAAAAAGCCCGAGTGTCGCTGGGACACCCGGGCTCGTGGAAAGGGGCTGATCCTTATTCGGACTTAAGCGGAAACTGCGGCGGAAGCGGTGTTGGTCTCGTCCTCGTCGGTCCAAGCATGCTTGGGCATGGGACGGAAGATCTGGAAGAGCATCGCAACAAGCAGCACAATGGCCACAATCGTCCAGATACCAAACTGTCCAAGGACCAGCAGGTTGTAGAACTGGTTGATGAACAGACCGATGACCCAAGCGAAGGCACACTCGTAGCCGATGGCAATCGCGGTCCACTTGCCGGAGTCCATCTGGTTGCGGATAGTTCCCATGGCGGCAAAGCACGGGGCGCACAGCAGGTTGAAGGCACCAAAGGCAACGCAAGCGCCCATAGTCGGGAACATGCCGGCAAACGCGGTCCACAGGCTCGGGTCGGTCTCGGCGGCGTCGGCAACCGACAGCAGCGAGCCGGCGGTGGCGACGACGTTCTCCTTGGCGACAAGGCCAGAGACAGTCAGCGCAGTTGCCTGCCAGGTGCTAAAGCCGAGCGGGGCGAAGATCCAGGCGACCAGGTTGCCCAGCATGGCAAGCACGGAGTAGTCCATGAACTCCTCGGGGATGCCGTCCATCGCGGGCAGGAAGCCAAAGGAACCGTTATAGCTACCAAAGTTGGAGAGGAACCAAACAACGACGGTAGACGCGAAGATGACCGTGCCAGCCTTCTTGATAAAGGCCCAGCAGCGCTCCCACACATGCAGCGCCCAAGAGCGAATCGCCGGGAAGTGGTAGGCAGGCAGCTCCATAACGAACGGCGTGGGACGGCCGGCAAAGATCTTGGTCTTCTTGAGCATGAGGCCCGAGGCGATGACGGCAAAGACGCCCAGGAAGTAGAAGAGCGGGCTGATCCACGCAGCGGTAGTGGAAGAATCGCCGATGATGGAACCCATGAGCAGGGCGATGATCGGCAGCTTGGCGCCGCAGGGGATGAACGTGGTGGTCATGACCGTCATGCGGCGGTCCTTCTCGTTCTCGATGGTCTTGGTGGCCATGACGCCGGGGACGCCGCAGCCCGAGGACACGAGCATGGGGATAAAGGACTTACCGGACAGGCCAAAGCGGCGGAACACGCGGTCCATGATAAAGGCGACGCGGGCCATGTAGCCGCAGTCCTCCAGGAAGGACAGCATCACAAAGAGCAGGAACATCTGCGGGACGAAGCCGAAGATGGCGCCCAGGCCGCCGACGATGCCGTCGCAGACCAGCGAATCGACCAAGCCACCGTCCTCGGTGCCGCCCGCCACGAGGGCGTCGTGCACCACGGTAGTGATACCCGGGACATAGGGGCCGTACTGTGCCGGGTCGATCGAATCGGCAGCGTCCTCGCCCACGGCCTCGACGGCCGCATCGTAGGCGTCGCGGCCCTGACCGAGCACGTACCAACCGTCGGTGCCGAAGAGCTGGTCGTTGGTGAAGTCGGTCACCGTACCGCCCAGGGTGGAAACGGCGATGTAGTACACGCAGAACATGATGACCACAAAGATCGGCAGGCCCAGGATACGGTTGGTAACCACACGGTCGATCTTCTCGGAAGTGCTCATCTTGGCAGGAGCCTTGGTGAGGCACTCGTCGATGATGTGCGCGATCACGCCATAACGCTCACCGGTGATGATGGACTCGGCATCGTCGTCGCAATCCTGCTCGCACTGGGCGACCAGCTGCTCGACGCGAGCGGCCTTCTCCTTGGTGAGGTTGATGAGCTTGCAGGCGTCCGCATCGCGCTCAAACAGCTTGACGGCGTAGTAGCGACGCTTGTTGGCGGGAACGCTCGCCGGCAGGTTGTTCTCGATGTGGTCCAGAACGTCCTCGATAGAGGAATCGAACTTGTGCTCCGGCACCTGGCCCTTGGAAGCAGCGGACTTCTTGACCTGCTCAAAGAGCTCGGTAATGCCCTTGTTCTTAAGGGCCGAGATCATCATGACCGGGCAGCCGAGCTTCTTGGAAAGCTTGTCCGTGTCAATCTTGTCGCCGTTTTTCTCCACGAGGTCGGCCATGTTGAGGGCCACGACCACGGGCAGACCGGTCTCAATGACCTGAAGCGCCAGGTACAGGTTGCGCTCCAGGTTGGTGGCGTCGACGACCTGGACGACCACATCGGGCTCGCCGCTCATGAGGTAGTCGCGCGAGCACTGCTCCTCGGGGCTGTAGGGGGAAAGCGAGTAGATGCCGGGGAGGTCCGTAATCGTGACGCTCTTGTCACTCAGGAGCTTGGCTTCCTTTTTCTCAACCGTGACGCCGGGCCAGTTGCCAACGTAGCCGTTGGCGCCGGTGATCAGGTTGAAAAGCGTGGTCTTGCCGCAGTTGGGGTTACCCGCCAGCGCGACATGGATCTGAGAATCCGCCATTCAATCCTTCTTCCTTGTGTGCCCGCGCTGTCATCTCCGAGCGGGCTGGATATTGTGCTTCAACGTTGCATTGCTAAGTTAGAAAAACCTAACTTTACCTGCAAGAATACATGCCGCTGGCCCTTACTGGACCTCGACGACGGCAGCCTCCTCCTTGCGGATGGAAAGCTCGTAGCCGCGCACGTTGATCTCGACCGGATCGCCGAGCGGTGCAACCTTTACGACCTTAAACGACGTGCCCTTGATGAGCCCCAGGTCCATAAGGTGGCGGCGAAGTGCGCCCTCACCGTGAAGCTTGACGATGGTGGAGCTCTCGCCCACCTTAACGTCACCCAACGTCTTCATATTCTTTTCCCCCTTTCAGTTTTTGCGGAATGTTGCGAACTAACCGACGGTCATGATGTGCATGGCGACCTTGGAATCGATGCCAAAGCGTGCGCCCAGCACGGTGACGATGATATTGGCGCCACTCGAGCTCACCACGTGAATCTCGTTGCCCTCGACAAAGCCGAGGTCCTTGAGGTGGTGCTTCATGTCCTCATTGCCCTTTACGCGAGACACGCGCACGGTTTCGCCCGCCTTTACCATCGAAAGCGGCATAGCCGGCATCTGCGGTCCGCAAGACATGAGTGAGCTCCTAACGTCGATTCGTCCTCAACATCGACGCAGTAAAAGTTAACCACGTCTATGTTCGCTATAGTAAACTAGCACGTGGTTAACTTTTTGGAAAGGGTTCCTATTCAGTTTTCGAAAAAGTTTCCCATATGAAACAGATGTGACAAGGGGACAGCCCCTTTGTCACATTGTTGCGTTTAGAGGGAGAGGTTTCTGATCGACGTGACACACGAGGCCTCGTCTACGCCCGAAACGCGAAAGACGATGTCCTCGCCGCACTCGCCGTAAAGCGCCATGAGCCCCATCACATCGCGGCCGTCGGTATGGCGGTCGCCGATGCTAACCGACACGTCGCTGCGATGCTTGGCAATGATGTCGTAGAGCAGCGCGACCGGGCGGGCATGCAGTCCCAACGGATCTTTAATCGTCTTCGTAAACTCGACCATGTCCCCTCCCGCGGCATCGCACATTCGGCCGGCAAACCCAGCCACGTGGTAGTTATTGTAGCGTTAGATGCTTGTCGGGACCCGCTAGAAAGCTCATCTCACTCTGGGCGCGAATTCTGGGACGCAGTTTCCGCGACGCCCAGTCAACCTATGCCCTCGCAACGCCCGCGCATAAAAAACGAGGGAAGGCACACGTCCTTCCCTCGTTGCAAGCAATAGGTAGCTGCTCGCCTACATCAGGCGCAGGCTGACGTCCTTGAGCTGGGCGCCGCTAACGGTACTCGGGGCGCCCGACATGAGGTCGGAGCCGCTGGCCGTCTTGGGGAACGCCATGACGTCGCGAATGGAGTCGGAGCCGGTGAGCAGCATGCACACGCGGTCCAGGCCCAGGGCGAAACCGCCCATCGGGGGCGCGCCAAACTTGAGCGCCTCCATGAGGAAGCCAAACTGCGACTCGGCACGCTCCTCGGTAAAGCCCAGGAGCTTGAGCATGGACATTTGCATCTCGGCGTTGTGAATACGCATACCGCCGCCACCGGCCTCAAAGCCGTCCATGACAAAGTCGTAGGTGCACGAACCGGCTGCCAGCGGGTCGGCCTCGATCTTGGCGATGTCGGTCTCGGTCGGCAGGGTAAAGGGCTGATGCTCGGCTGCATAGGCCTTGCGATCCTCGTCCCAATGGAACAGCGGGAAGTTGACGACCCACAGGAAGTCGTGGCCCTCGCGCTTGATCTCGAGCGCGTTGGCCATGTGGGAGCGCATGCCGCCCAGGATCTCGTCGGAAAGCAGGCGCGGGCCGGCGGCGAACATCACAAGGTCGCCGGGCTCGACGTCCATGCGCTCGCGCAGAGCGGCCATCTCCTCGTCCGAGAAGAACTTGACGATGGGGCTGTTGATGGAGCCGTCCTCGCGGAAGGCGATCCATGCCAGGCCCTTGGCGCCAAACGTGGAGGCCACGCCGGCGAGCTTATCGATCTTGGCACGTGCCCAGGCACCGGCGCCCTTAGCGTTGATGGCCTTGACGACAGAGCCCTCCTCATTTGCGGCGGTCGCAAAGACCTTGAACTTGGAGTTGGCAAAGATGTCGGTCAGGTCGACCAGGTGCACGCCATAGCGGGTATCGGGCTTGTCGGAGCCATAGGTGTCCATGGCCTCCCAGTAGTCCATGCGACGCAGCGGCGTGGGCATCTCGACGCCCATGCGACCGAAGGCATCGGCAAGAACCTCTTCGAGCGCGCTCATGACATCGTTCTGGTCCACGAAGGACATCTCGATATCGACCTGGGTGAACTCGGGCTGACGGTCGGCACGCAGGTCCTCGTCGCGGAAGCACTTGGCAACCTGGTAGTAGCGCTCGACGCCACCGACCATGAGCAGCTGCTTCAGAAGCTGCGGGGACTGCGGCAGGGCGTAGAAGTTGCCCGGCTGGATGCGGCTGGGAACGATGAAGTCGCGGGCGCCCTCGGGCGTGGACTTGAACAGGGAGGGCGTCTCGACCTCCATGAACTCACGGTTGTGCAGTGCCTCGCGAATGGCAAAGGTAAAGTCGGAGCGCAGCTTGAGGTTGGCCATCATCTCGGGACGGCGGAGGTCCAGATAGCGATAGCGCAGGCGGGTGTCCTCGCTGGTCTCGATGCCGTCCTCGATCTGGAACGGCGGGGTGACGGACGTGTTGAGAACCTCGGCGTGGTCGGTCAGGACCTCGATCTCGCCGGTCGCGAGCTTGGTGTTGGTGGTCTCCTCGCCACGGGAGCGCACGACGCCGTGGATCTTGATGGGCCACTCGGGACGCATGGTCTCGGCGATCTTAAAGGCGTCGCCGTCGGAGTGCTCGGGGTCGAAGGTGAGCTGCGTGATGCCCTCGCGGTCGCGAAGATCGCAGAAGATAAGGCCGCCGTGGTCGCGGCGACGGCTCACCCAACCGGTGAGGGTGACCTCTTCGCCCACGTTCTCGCGGCGAAGCTCGCCGCAGGTACGGGTGTGCATGGAATGCTCGTCGATGGGACGGGTCTGGCTCATACCAGTGATCCTCCTTTATGGATCTGTGCCGCCCCGTGTCGTTCCGGGCGGCGTCGTACAGATTTGCCCAGCCTGCGTAAACCGCGCAGCCAGACATGGCGTTCTATCTTATCGCACCTGTGTCGATGTGCCGCGGAAAAGTAGCTCCTGCCCAAAGACTTGACGGAGACGAAACAATTGACGCACCGCGGCACCCGCCCGCGCTCGTCACGTGCGACAATATGCCCCAATAAAACAGCACTTGGAAAGGCCCGTCATGACTGCACGCCTCATTGTTATGGATATCGACTCCACGCTCATCAACCAGGAAGTCATCGACCTGTTGGGCGAGGAAGCCGGCGTGGGCGAGCAGGTAGCACAGATCACCGAACGCGCCATGCGCGGCGAGCTTGACTTTAAGCAGGCGCTCGAGGAGCGCGTGGGGCTGCTTGCCGGCTTGGATGAGAGCGTGTTCGAGCGCACCTTTGAGCGCGTGACGTTTACTCCCGGCGCGCTGGAGCTTGTGCGCTCGGCGCACAGCAAGGGCTGGAAGGTCGGCGTGGTGAGCGGCGGCTTCCACGAGGTCGCCGACAAGATCGTGGCCGCCGCGGGCATCGATTTTTGCCTGGCCAACCGTCTGGAAGTCGTGGACGGCAAGCTCACCGGCAAGCTGGCGGCAGACATTGTGACCAAGGAGTCCAAGCTCATCCAGCTGCTGGATTGGGCGGTTGAGTGCGGTGTCGACATGGCCCACACCGTCGCGATCGGTGACGGCGCCAACGACATCCCCATGATTCAGGCCGCGGGCACGGGCATCGCGTTTTGCGCCAAGCCCAAGACGCGCGAAGCCGCCCCGTTTGCCATCGATGAGCGCAACCTGATGCTCGCCATGGACATCATCCTGCGCGACTAGTCGATCCTTCTAACAAGAGAATCAGTCTGTCCTATAGTTTCCGAACAATTTTGTCTTAGTGTTCGGAAACATACCCTTTGAGTGCTAGACTTTGCGCCGTCGAAGGGAACATATATGGATAAGCGAGATCTTGAGCAATTGCTGAGCGATGTTGCCGACGGAGTAGTCACCCCGGCAGTCGCCCTCACGCGCCTCCAGACGGCGCCAACCGCCGATCTGGGTTTTGCGCAGCTCGATCTTTCGCGCGGGGTGCGCCAGGGAGCCGGCGAGGTTGTCTACGGCGCCGGTAAAACCGCCGAGCAGATTGCCGCCATTATCAAAGCATTACTCAATGCCGGCCAGGTGCGCATCCTGGTCACGCGCCTGGACGCCGAAAAGGCAGCCCGCGCCTCGAAGCTCCTCGGCAACGGCATCGACCTGGGATATGTCCCAGACGCACAGCTCGCCCTCGTGGGCGGCAAGCCCTCCCCTACCGGCAACGGACGCATCGTTGTCGCCTGCGCCGGTACGAGCGACCTGCCCGTCGCCGAGGAAGCCGCGTTGACGGCCGAATTCTATGGCAACGAGGTCGACCGCCTCTACGACGTAGGTGTCGCAGGCCTGCACCGCCTGCTCGCGCATGCCGAGGAACTTGCCCAGGCGCAGGTGGTCATCGCCATCGCCGGCATGGAGGGCGCCCTGGCGAGCGTTATCGGCGGTCTGGTGAGCTGTCCGGTCATCGCCGTTCCCACCAGCGTGGGCTACGGCGCAAATTTTGGAGGCGTAGCCGCGCTGCTCGCCATGCTCAACTCCTGCGCCAGCGGCGTATCGGTCGTCAATATCGATAACGGCTTTGGTGCCGCCTACCAGGCAAGTCTTATCAATCATCTGAGCGCCGGCACATCCTGCGCCCGTTAAGGAGCATTCCATGTCCAACCATCAGCACACGCTTATCATCGACGGCACTTCGGGCATCAGCGGCGATATGACCGTCGCGGCCCTGCTCGACCTGGGCGCCAGCGAGGAGCACCTGCGCGAACAGCTCGCCACGCTGCCGGTCGACGGCTTTTCGATCGCTGTAACGCGCGTAAACAAGCATGGCATCGACGCCTGCGACTTTGACGTTCAGTTGGCAGAGGGGCTCGAGAACCACGACCACGACATGGCCTGGCTCTACGGCAACGAAGCAGCTGCCGAGCACGCACATGAGCACGAACACCATCATCATGACCATGACGAGCACGAACACGAGCACACGCATGAGCATGAGGCCCACGGCCATGGCCACGAGGGCCATCATCACGCCCACCACCATCACCACCGCTCTTTGGCGGACGTCACCGCCATCATCGACGGTTCACAGCTAAGCGATGGCGCCAAGCGTCGCGCCCTCGCCATCTTTACCGCGCTCGCCGCTGCCGAGGCAAAGGCTCACGGCAAAACGCCCGACACCGTCATGTTCCACGAGGTGGGCGCCGTCGACTCCATCGTCGACGTCTGCTCTGTCGCCATCTGCCTCGACGACCTGGGTATTGAGGACATCGTAGTCGAGTCGCTCTCCGAGGGCCACGGCACCATCCGCTGCGCCCACGGCCTCATGCCCATTCCCGTCCCCGCTGTCGTCAACCTGTGTCAGGCGGGCAATATCGCCCTCACGCCTGCACCGGTCGCCGGCGAGCTCGTGACGCCCACGGGCGCCGCCATCGTCGCCGCGCTGCGCACGTCCGAGCACCTGCCGGCCCGCTACCGCATCGAGGCCGTCGGCTACGGCGCCGGTAAGCGCCCCTACGAGGGTTGCTCCGGTACGCTCCGCTGCCTGCTCGTTGACGCGGACGCATAACCATGGATGCCCGCAAGGCAAAAAGCCGTACCGCCATCGTTGCGGCGTTTTCCGAGCTCCTTCGCGAGGAGGACTACGGCAAGATCACCGTCGGCGACATCATTGCTCGCGCCCATGTGGGTCGGGCCACGTTCTACGGCCTCTTCAAGAGCAAAGATGACCTGCTCGCTGAGCTCGTGCGCGACATCTGCACCCATGCCCTCGACGATGACGGTACGCCCCTCGATGACCCGCTCGTACAGGTCGAGCATATCCTCAACAACCTCTGGGAGCGCCGCCAGGGCGTACGAGCCCTCGTAGCCGGCGCCGGCTCACGCGTCTTCGCCGACTGCCTCCGCAAGACCATCATGTCGCGCGCAGCCGAAACCGTCCCTACCGACCCAAACGGCCCCGCCGCCACCATGGACCGAAGCTTCCTACTACACCACATAGCCTCAAGCTTCGTAGGACTGGTCCAATGGTGGGCCTGGCACAACTTCCAAGCCCCAAAAGAGGACGTAGCCAAAGACTACCTCTCAGCCATAAAACCCCTCTTCAACTAAGTAAGAACCTCATCCCAAAGCATCGCCCCAACCCAGGCCGCCACGCATCCCAAAGCGTCACTCGCACTTCAACGCCCCTACCAGCAACAAGCCCCTCCCATCCAAATTCAGATATATATGTCGGGTTGCTTGTTCCAACGCGACTAAGATCCCGCAGCTGTCCGCATGGGGTAACTTCCCAGCGCATTCCGCAGGACGAAAAAACCCCCGCCGCACGAAGTGCGCAGCGGGGGTTCTTTCATGTCCGAGGACGCGCTGGGAAGTTACCCCATGCGGACAGCGGACAACTATGTAGCCTTGGACTAGAACATGCCCAAGAAACCGTGCACAAACAGTGCAGCCAGAGCGGCACCGACAAACGGAGCGATGCCAGGAACGAGCAGGCCGTACTTCCAGTTGTTGTCAGCCTTGTTCTTGATCGGCAGCACCTGATAGGCCATGCGAGGACCAAGGTCACGAGCCTGGTTCATGGCGAAGCCGGTGATGCCGCCCATGCCCATGCCAACGGCCCAAACGATCAGGCCGACGCAGATGGCGAGCATCAGAACGTTCTCGCCGGCGCGGCTAGCGGCAGCGAGGATGGCGCTGATGAACACAAAGGTGCAGATAGCCTCGCAGAAGAAGTTACGGGCGTAGTTCGTACCCTCGGTGGTGGGGTTGGTCGAGAAGATGTTGCGCTGGGCAATGGGGTCGACGACGCCATCGGAAGCCTTGAACTCATCGGCATACATCAACCACGCGATCACGGCGCCCGCAAAGCCGCCGAGCATATCGGCAATCATGAAGGGAATGCAGCTGCTCCACGGCACCAGGCCTACGATGCACTGGGCAAGCACCATGGCGGGGTTCATGCACACGGCGCCGCCAAAGATAAACAGAGCGACCGAGATGCCAAAAGACCAGGTGGTGATGGCAAACATGTGGCCGGAGCCCTGATACTTGGTGCCCTTAAGCACGGTATCGCAGTGTACGCCCACGCCAAAGATGATCATGAGGGCCGTTGCGCCGAATTCGCAGAGGAGTTTGGTAAGCATAAAACCTTATCTTTCTTGTCGGTTATAAACGATTCGTTTGGGCCGTGCACTAGTGCTGCGCGACGACAACGCCCAGGCCATCGGGAATGACGGCAACCTTGGCATCGGCACCCTTCATCTCAAAGGCGAGCTTGAGCGCCTCCTCGATAGTGTTGACCGGCGTCATGTGCATATCCTTGAGCATCTGGTGATCGCACAGGTCGGTGACCATAATCACAGGGTGATGCGCCAGGATGCGGGCGAAAATCTGGCTCGTCCACTGGTCGGGCAGGGTCTCGTCCTTAGGACGGTCGATGCAGGCGCGCTCAAACTCCGCCGGATCGTTGTCGGCGATGTTATGATAGAAGCCTTCGCCACCGTGACCGTCGGCGCAACCGGCGACATCAATAATCACGCCGCCCTCGGGAAGCGTGGCCTCGGCAGAGCACATGCCCTTCACGGCCTGGTAGATGTTCTGGTCGAGCGGGTAGCCGCCGTTGGTGGTGATGGCAATCTCGCACTCAACGGGCTCAACGCCGGCAAGGCTCTTCACGAACTCGCAGCCAGCCTCGTGCGCCTTGTGGATATCGCCGGCAAAGGAGCCGATGACCTCGTGCTTGCCGTTGAGCACCACGTTAAGCACAAAGGCAAGGTGAGCCATCTCGGCAGCGGCAAACATGTCCTCGCTCACGTGGTTGTGGCACAGGTTGCCGGCACGCGAATGGGAATCGTTCACAAACTGACCGTTATGGTTGTACATGATGGTCTTGTAGCTGGCAATGCCGGGCAGCACGGACTTGCGGCTGCCAGAGAAGCCAGCAAAGAAGTGCGGCTCAATAAAGCCCTCGGCAAGCAGCAGATCGCAATCGGCCGCAATCTTGTTGATGATGCACTCGCCGCCAGAAGGCAGGGTGCCGATCTTTTTCATCATGCTGTCGTCAGTCGCGACGTGCATAACGATTTCCTCGTTGGCAACGATCTCCTCGCCGTACTTGTTGACGAGTTCCTCGTGCGTCGACGGACGGTGCATACCCGTAGCAACCAAAATACGCACACGAGCCTCGGGCGCAGCGGAATGGATGTGATGCAGCAGAATAGGCATCGTTACACGCGAGGGAACGGGACGCGTATGGTCGGAGCTAATAATGACGATGTCCTTTTTGCCAGCACAAAGCTCCTCGAGCGAAGGCGACCCATAAGGGTTGGCAAGCGACTCCTCTACCAGCTCTTCCTGCGATTTCGTAGTCTTAAACTCGTTTTGATGACCTTCCATCACACCCGCGAAGTTCTTGTCCTCGAGCTCCAGATGCAACGTCTTGTGGTCAAACGGCAGTTCACATTCAAACATTGACGAGCGCCCTCTTCCTTTCAACTGACACACTAGTCAAACCGTTGGAAGGATACGCCGCTCACCGAAAAACACCACCGTCCACCGACTCATTAACACAACGTTCATATTTGACCCACAACAAAACAACCGCGATCCCAAACGAGACCGCGGCCGCTACAGTCGTAAGTCGAGAAGCGCGCCTTTCTTCCCTTCAGCCCGTAATCCGCCGAAGACCGAGGACGAAGGGACCCGATGGGTTTCCCTCTGAATGCATTCCGCAGCACGAAGCCCCATCAAAGTGCGCGAAGCGCGCCATCTTTTCCCCAGCCAGTAATCCGCCGAAGACCGGACATCGTAGGGGCCGCCGTTTGTTTTCTTTCCGGCGCATTCCGCAGGACGCAAGAAGCCCTCGCCGCACGAAGTGCGCAGCGAGGGCTTCTTGCATGTCCGAGGACGCGCCGGAAAGAAAACAAACGGCGGCCCCGGACAACGACTACAGGGCTATCGATTACCCCGTGTTCTGCAAACCTGCCGAGACGCCGGTCACAGTCGAAAGAATCAGGCTCATGTACTCGGCCTTCTTCTCCTCGGCCATCTCGTCCTGGTTCATACGCACCTCGCGAAGGGCGCGGACCTGTGCGATGGACAGGGCGTCGACGTAGGGGTTACGGACGCGAACGGCGCAGCCGAGCACGCGACGGCGCTGAAGCGGCCATTCGTCACCGACGATGGCAAGGACCCACTTACGCGTGAGCTGCATCTCGGTGAAGACCTTCTCGGACAGATCCTGGCGATCGCCCAGGTGCAGATACATCTTGGCGATGCGCTGGTCGGTCTTGGCGATCGACATCTCGATGTTGTCGATAAAGGTGCGGAAGAACGGCCACTCCTGGTAGGCAGCCTTAAGCTGGTCCAGATCGCCAAACTGCTCGCAGGCGGTACCCAGGCCGTACCAAGCGGCCAGATTGATGCGCGCCTGGCTCCAGCTGAAGATCCACGGAATGGTACGCAGGTCGTCGAGCGACTTGGCACCCAAGCCGCGCTTGGCGGGACGCGAGCCGATCGGCAGCAAGCCGACCTCGGTCAGCGGCGTCACGGTCGAGAACCACGGCGTAAAGTCCTCGGTGTTCAGCAGGTCCAGATAGCGCTCGTGGCTTGCGGCGTTGAGCTTCTCGGCCATATCCCAGAACTTCTGCGTGGTCTCGGTGTTGGTCTTCTCGACACTCGGGGCCGACTGCAAAAGCGTTGCGGCGGCAACGGACTCAACATGGCGCTGAGCCAGCGTGCGGTTGCCGTAACGGGCAAAGATGACCTCGCCCTGCTCGGTAAGCTTAAAGAAGCAATTGACCGAACCCTTGGGCTGCGCCAGCACGGCCTTGTTGGCCGGGCCGCCGCCACGGCCCACGGCACCGCCGCGACCGTGCATGAGCACCAGGTCGATATCGTTCTTCTCTGCCCACTTGGCAATGCGCTCCTGCGCGGAGTGCAGCGCAAGCATGGCCGTGGTAGGACCGGCATCCTTGGAGGAGTCGGAATAGCCCAGCATGACCTCCATGCGGCGGTTGGTCTGGGCAAGGCGCTTTTGCACCACAGGCAGCGTAAGCATCTGGTCGAGCACGTCGACGCAGCCCTCGAGGTCCTCGAGCTGCTCGAACAGCGGGATCACGTCGAGCTCGGGGACATCCTCCTCGTGTGCAAAGGACAGGTGGGCAAGCTCAAAGACGTCGGCCACATGCTGGGCGCTCTTGGTGAACGAGATGATGTAGCGGTGCGCCATCTTCTTGCCGTAGCGCTTTTGGATGGAGCCGATAGCGCGGAAGGTATCGATGACCTCGCGCGTCATGGGCTGCAGGTCGCCATGGATACCGTTCTCGTGGATATCCTTGAGGGCGCGGGCGTGCACCACGGAGTGCTGACGGAACTCCATCTCGACCATGTGGAAGCCGAAGGACTCGACCTGCCAGATGATGGTTTGGACCGGGCCGTAGGCAGCACGGACGGCACCGCAGGCGGCCAGCGAACGCTGGACGACGCGCAGGTCATCCAGGAACTCGTCGGCGCTGTGGTACATGGTGTCGGTGATACGACGGACGGTGGCGTTCAGGCGGTCGGCCATGACGAGCATGACGGCGCGATGCGGCTCGTGCTCGGAGATCAGCTCGGCGCGGGCCGTGTAACGAGGGCTCATCTCGACCTGATGGTTCCACAGGTTAATGAGCTCGGCCGACGGCTTGCTGTAGGTAGCCTCGAGCGTAAGGTTGCGGCCGATGTGGCGGCACTTGTCCTCGAGCTTGAGCACCATGTGCGTAAAGTACTTGGCGGCGACCTCACGGCTCACCTTGGCGGTGACGTTGGGGTTACCGTCGCGGTCGGAACCGATCCAGCTGCCGGGATGGAAGAACGCCGGGCACAGCGGCGGCACAGTACCGGCCTTGTCGCCCAGCACCCAATCGTCAAAACGACGATAGATAACGGGGATAACGTCGAACAGCGTGTTATCGAAGATGTCGATGATGGTATCGGCTTCCTCGACCGGCGTGGGCTTCTTGAGCGCGATGGGGCTCGTGCGAACCAGGGCGTCAATCTCCTGCAGCATGTGGCGCTCGTTCTCCACCAGGTCAGAGCCGCCCAGACGCGGACGCTCCTCCAGCAGGTTGGAGATACGGCGAATCTTGCCCTCGACGGCCTTACGACGAGCCTCGGTGGGATGTGCGGTAAAGACAGGGTGGAACTCAAGCTTGCCGAGCAGCTCGTTGGCACCCTCGACACCCATCTCGTTTACCAACTGGTGATAGGCGACGGTGAGTTCGTTAGCGGGATCGACCTCGGTATCGGTCGACGCACCGGCCTCGCGCTCGCGCAGCTGCGCCACACGGTAGTTCTCCTCCGACAGGTTTGCCAGATGGAAAAAGCTCGTAAAGGCGCGAACGATGACCTGCTGCTTATCGAGCGGCAGGCTGTCGATCAAATCGACGACCTCACGAAATGCCACGGCAGTGGGCTCGTCGGCGGTGGGCACGCCCTGCTCGTCGACGGCTTCGTCGGCAGCGCAGGTACCGGGGTTGCCGGCATTGACCACAATCTCGGCTGTCAAAATCTTGTCGAACAGGTCCGCGATCTCGGGATCATACTCGCTAAGCACACGGCGCTCCAGGCGCAAGAACAGCGCCAGATTGTCGCGCAGCTCCTCGGGGATCTCGATCTCGGCGAGACGCTCCCTGGACTCGGCATTCGAGCCGATTCGGTTAACGAGGCGGTTGACCACGGCAGCGACGCGCGCCGCGGCTTCGGGTACAGACTGGTTGCTTAGGTTCTCAGCCACGTTTCCTCCCATTCCTCCTTCTATGCACGTAACATGCGGTATTCATTATAGGCGCTTGAGAAATACTTTCGACACTGATTGCGCTTTACCACACAAAAGTATTTTCTGCATTGCAAAGGTTTTTGCCCTAAATGGTCGTATTTCTCGGTGGGCGGCATACGTAAACGGGGGCATTCCGCATAAAAGCGAAACACCCCCGTAACAATCGCTCTCCATGAGCAGGGCACGTTAGCAGGCCCGAAGCTCAAAAAGATGCGCTACAGGCGCTCGCGAACCGCCTCGACGACGTTGTCCAGATCGACCAGTACCTCGTCGTGGCTCTGCATGTCGCGCACCTTGACCTTGCCGGCGGCAAGCTCGTCGCCACCCAGGACTAGGATGAGCTTAGCGCCCACCTTGTCGGCCTGCTTAAACTGGGCCTTAAGGGAACGGCCCTGATAGTCGGCCTCGGTCACGATACCTGCGGCGCGAAGCTCCTGCGTAATGGCAAAGACGTTCTGGCGCAGCTCCTTGCCGGCATTGGCGACGTAGACGCACGGGACCTCCTCGGCACCCAGGTCGCTGCCAAAGGCCTGCAAGGCCAGCAGGGCGCGTTCAAAACCGACAGCGAAGCCGACGCCTGCCGTGGGCTTGCCACCCTCGAGCTCGACCAGGCCGTCATAACGACCGCCGCCACCGATGGAGCCGACACCGGCGCCGGGAGCCTCGACCTCAAAGACAGTACGGGTGTAGTAGTCCAGGCCGCGCACCAAGGTGGGATCCTCGACATACTCGATACCCGCCGCATCCAAATAGCGCTTGACCTGCTCGTAGTGCTCACGGCACTCGTCGCACAGGTTGTCGCCCATCAGCGGGGCGTCGGCCATGATCTCGCGGCAGTGGTCGTTCTTGCAGTCGAAGGCGCGCAGCGGGTTGAGCTCGGCGCGCTCGCGGCACTCATCGCACATCTCGTCGGCGTGATCGAGGATAAACTGCTTGACCTGCTCGCGGTAAGCCGGACGGCACTGCGCATCGCCCATCGAGTTAATAAGCAGGCGAAGCTTGGAAAGGTCGAAGCCCAGGCGCTTGTAGAACTCCATGAGCATGATGATGCACTCGGCGTCTGCCGCCGGATCGGGAGCGCCGAGCCACTCGATGCCCACCTGATGGAACTGGCGCAGGCGGCCCTTCTGGGGACGCTCGCCGCGGAACATGGCCTCGGCGTAGTAGGCCTTAAACGGCGTGGAGCCCTGGGGCACCAGGTTGTTCTCCACGACGGCGCGCACCACACCGGCTGTGCCCTCGGGACGAAGGGCCAGGCGCTGCTTGGGCTTGAGCTTGGTATCGGTGCCCTCGGTAAAGACGCGCTCCAGGTTGGCGCCGCTAAACACGCGGAACATCTCCTTGCGCACGACGTCGGTCGACTGGCCGATGCCGTGGACAAAGACGTCCACCTGCTCGATCGCGGGCGTCTCGATGGGTTTAAAACCAAACGGCTCGAACACGCCGGCAGCGATCTGCTGCATCTTTTGCCAAGCGCGCATCTCGGCGCCGATAAGGTCGCGGGTTCCCTCCGCCTTCTGTGCCTGCATGGGCAAACACCTTTCTTTTGTATCGCGTCATAGGTAGTGGACATTATACGGCACAAAGCAGCAACGCGGCGGCGTGTCTGACCGAACGAGGGTATGGGGACTCGTTCGGCCAGACACGCCGCCGCGGTTTGTGATCCCTTTTCCTCCGTCCCCTTCGGATTACGTGATCCCTTGGGGACGGAGGAAAAGAGCTCATTTCGTAGACCCGTGGCTGCCCTGGAAACCGAATGACAGTACGGGCATCCATTCGGCTTCCAGGGCAGCCACGGGCAGAACAGGCAAACAGGAATAGGCGGCGACCCGCTACTCCCCCGCCACGCTTGCGCGCAGCTTGGCGGCGATGGGCTCGGATGCCAGCAGGAACACGAGCATGACCACGGAGCACGCCAGGCACACAATCCAGGTGCTCGCAAAGGAGCCCGTGGCATCGAACAGCACGCCCGAGACAATGGCGCCCACGGTGCCGCCGACCATCTCGAGCGAGGTAATGGTGCCCGTGACCTTACCCAGGTCGGCCATGCCAAACTGCTTGGACGCGGCGATGGTAGGCGTGATGGTGCCCATGCACGTTCCAACACCAAAGCTCACAGCGGCGACAATAGGACCGAGGTCCGTCGTCGGGAAACACAGCGCCACGCAGGCGATAATGCACGCAACGGAGCCAAGGATATTGCCAAAGCGCAGGCCAAAGCGGTCATAGATCGCACCGAGCGAAATCTTGGCAATAACGACGGTGACCATGTAGGCCGAAAGTACGGTACCCGCCCACATGGGATCGTGGCCGCCCGTGACAATCTTGGCACCGTTGACGGAAACACTCGTCATGTTGGTAACCTGGTTGGGCAGGATGGCGCCATTGACCAAGCCCATAAAGAGGAAGGCGACGACAAGCAGCCAAAATGCCGGGCTCTTCTTGATACGAGACCAGCCGACGCTAACCTCGGGCGCCGTGTGCTCGTCCTTGTCGCCAGCCGTCGAGACGGACGGATCGCCCGGGTTCTCGCCGAGCGGCTTCAGGCCGATCTCGGAAGGCTTGGTGCGGAAGGAATAGTCATGCAGTTAACGAAAATCGTGTAGCACGTGGCCATGATCACAAAGCTGGAGGCCACCACGAGCCAGCCGGGGAAGAACTTACGTTGCTGGGACATGGATTACTCCTTGTGGTCCGCAATGTATCCGAGAGCGACGGCGGCATAAGCCGCGGCGCCAAGGGGAAGCTCGGTATCGCTAAAGCGTGCCTTGGGATGATGCTGAGCAAAGTGCTCGTCCGTATCAGTCACGGCAGCGCCCACGGTAAAGTACGCACTCGGGATCTCGCTCGAGATCAACGCGAAGTCCTCGCTCGCCATGGCGTGGAACAGCGGCAGGAAGGCAGCCTTGGGCAGCACCGCGCCCACGTAGCCAAGCGACGCCTGGGTCATATCGCTGTCGAGCACGAGCGGCGGAACGTCCGAAAGCGTCTCGATGGCTGCCGGCGTACGATATGTTGCGGCAACGCCGTTGACGACCTCCGCGATACGCTCCTTGAGATGAGTCATGAGCTCGACATCGAAGCCGCGCAGCGTTCCCTCGAGCACACAGGTGTCGGGGATGACGTTGGCCGCCAAGCCGCCAGCGAACTTACCAACGGTAAGTGCGACTTCCTTGGCCGCTGGCACCTCGCGGGAGATAAGCTCCTGGAGCGCCAGGTGCACATGGACGCCGGCCGTGATGGGGTCGATGCAGATCTCGGGGCTCGAGCCATGGCCGCCCTTGCCCTGCAGCGTGATGCGGAAACCGTACACGCCCGAAAGCGCCGGGCTCCCATAGAGCACCAGGCCGAGCGGCGATTGGCTGTTGACGTGCATGGCAAAGGCAGCCTGGGGGCGCGGGTTCTGCAGCAAGCCATCGGCGATGGCAGCGCGGGCTCCCTCAAAGGTCTCCTCACCCGGCTGGAACAGCAGTTTGACGGTGGCATTGGCGTCGACAAGCTCGGCCTCGCGGGCCTTGAGCAAACGGGCCGCGCCGAGCAGCGCCGTCGCATGCATATCGTGGCCACAAGCGTGCATGCACCCGTTGGTGGAAGCGAAAGGCTCGCCCGATTCCTCGACAACGGGCAGGGCATCCATGTCGCCGCGAAGCATGATAACCGTACCGGTTTGCTCGTCCGCGCACGTACCATTGCCCTGAGCAGCCGCGGCCGCACCGGCACCGATCAGGCCAACAACACAGGAGCCGTCGACAAGCGTGGTATGGGGAATGTCCATCTCGTCCAGACGTGCCTGGATATAGGCAGACGTCTGCGGAAGATTGTTACCGAGCTCGGGCGTCTGATGGAGATCGTGGCGCCATGCGGCAAGCTCACCGGCAAATGCCTGGGCTTCTTTGACCAGACCATCGCCGATAGCGGTCTGCGCCGCTGCGGTAGCCTGAGGCGCTGGTTGCGGTTGAAGATCGGACAGAGCTGATGCCATAGATGCCCTCCAGTAACGTTTTTGCAGCACGCACTTTGACAGCGTAAAGTGCAAGGTACAACTGTAAGGGCATGACATAAAAAATGCCGCCCCGGGAGGGCGGCGCAACAAGTTGTTTACAAATGCGGGTGTGATTTTCGGCGCAAGAAATCGAAATGCGTCTCGCTCAAGATAATCGACAAAAAGATGAGCGCAAAGCCGGAAAGCAGGCGCGAGGTGAGCGCCTCCCCCATCAACAACACCGAGAACAGCACACCCGAGGGCGACTCCATCGAAAGAAGCAGCGAGCCCGTCGAGGCCGGGACGTGCGCCAGACCGACGTTTTGGACGAGCAGTGCCACGCACGTGCAGCCCACCGAGAGGAAGACCATCACGCCGATAAAACTCGGCGTCCACACGGACAGAGGCGCCTGAGTCTCGAATAGTAGCGACGTGATTAAGCTCAAAACGCCATTGCCCACAAACATCCAAAACGTGATGACGTTGATATCCATCTTGCGGCCATACTTGGCGGTCACCGCCATCTGGATAGCAAAGAAGACCGCGCCGCCCAGCGTGATGGCATCTCCAGCATTGAACTCGACGCTATCGAGTGCCACCAGGCCAATGCCCGCCAGGCACAGCAATGCAGCGCCCAAGTTGTAACGGGTAAGCCTTTCTCCGCTCAGGACATAGCTCGCAAACGGCACGAGGATGCAATAGGTACCCGTCAAAAACGCGCTCTTGCCCGCCGTGGTCTGTGCCAGGCCAATCGTCTGCAAACCGTACGCGCCCCACATAAGTGCGCCCATACCAAGCCCGACGATAAGGTTGCGAACATTAAAGTGTGCGATGATGCGTTTGCGGAAGATGGCGAACATAACCAGCGAAGCCGGGAGAAAGCGAACGTAGACCAGCTCGAACACCGGAATGGTGTCGAGTGCGTCCTTCATAGTGGTAAAGGAGTAGCCCCAGATAATCGCCACCGAAAGCAGTAGAACTTTCCAGAACAACGGCGAGCGTGCGCCGGCACCCCGGGGAATACCACCCGCGCCCAAATCCTCACGGGCTACAGGGCTATCGGGCATGTTTTCGATTTCGTTGGCAGCGTATTGGGCCATGGAACATCCTCGCGCTCAATCTGGGCGTGGTGTCCGCACGCGCGTGACCGCATGCCGCCTCATGGTCAAATAAAAACGGGGCGCACCGGACCCCCGGTACGCCCCGCTACTGTAGCAACAACCAAGTAACCCACGCAATTCACTACGCTAAAGCGTCGGTACAGAAAACCTCGATGTTCCGGCAACGTCAGCGAAAACGCCCCTAAGCGAGCAAGGTGACGTGAAATGGAAGGGCGCTGACCTTCTGGTCGCGCCCTTGAAATTGAACGTCAGATTGCCGCTTAGGGACGTTTGCAGCGTCGAGCCGTTACGCGGTTTGGTAAAACCGCGTAACTAAATAAGCTTCGTGCTTTCAAGCTTTTCGATGATCCAGTCGTTGGCTTTGATGACCGGGCGGCGGAAGACGACGCCAAGGGCCAGCGACGGAATCAGGTAACTCGCCAAGATACCCAACTCAATCCAGTACTCCATATGGTAGGCGCCGGCCATGGCGGCATGCATGGCGTTGATGCCGTGGGTAAACGGCAGGAACGGGTAGATCGCCTGGAACACGGGGCCGGTCATCTCGATGGGGAACGTGCCGCCCGAACCGCCGACCTGCATGACCAGCAACACGACGGCGAGTGCCTTACCGATATCGCCAAACGACACCGTAAGCGTGTAGACGATATTGGAGAACACGAGACTCGCGATCCAGCCCGCCAGCACAAATTGCAGCGGGTTGTCGCACTGGATGCCAAAGAACAGGATGTCGCCCGCGCACACGAGCGTTGCCTGCAGCAGCGCCAGACCGCCAAAGAACAGGTAACGGCCCAGGTAGATCTCGTGCAGGCGCACGGGGATAAGCTCGTTGATGAGCTCATCGTCAACCGACACCTTCATCATGGCCGCCAGTACAATCGAGCCGACCCAAAGCGACAGAATCGTGTAGAACGGTGCCATGGCCGAACCGTAGTTGCGGATCGGATAGACCGGTTTGCGGTCGAGCGCGACGGGACCGGAAAGCGACACGGCCAGACCCTCGGGATCGTTGCCGATCATTGTCTTGATCGTGGCCAGATCGTCCGACATAAGGGCACCGTCGAGGTCGTCCTTAAAGGCGCTGATCTTGTCCGACGCCTCGCCCAGCTGATCGGAAGCCTTGTTGACCAGCCTTGCGGCCTTAGAGAGACCCTTTGCCAGCGAACCAGATGCGTCGGTCAAGCCGTCTACGGCGCTATCCAGGTCGCCCGAGATGCTGTTCAGCGAATCCAAAACGCCCGAAATGGTCTTCTTGAGCTCCTTGGCCTTAACCGAGAACGTGGAATCGTAGTCGGACTTGGCGCCCGAGATACCAGCCTTGGCATCCGCGATTGCCTGATCGACCTCGGCACGCGACTTGTTAACTTCTGCCATGCCGTCAGAAAGGGACTTTGCGGTTGCCGTCAGGTCCTTGGCGTTATTGCGATACTCCACTGCGATTCTGCTCAGCGATGTTGCCACAGACTTGAGGCTGTCCTGGAGCTTTTCGTCAGTCAACTGATCGGCAAAGCTGCGGAGCTGGTCAGCAGTGGCGTCGATATCGTCGGCACGCGTGTTGAGCGCCGCCGCGGCATCGTTGAGCTGGGACACCGTAAGGTCCACATGTTGATTCGCGGCATCGAATGCCTTCGCAAGCTCGGCGGACACATTGTCAAACGAGCCCGCGCTTCCGTCAATCGCGGCGTTGATGGCGTCGTTGGCGTCCTTCAGCGCTTCCTTGGAATCGCTCATACCGCTCTTGGCATGCTCCATCAGCTGCTTAGTCGACTCATCGACCGTGCCCGTCTGCTTGAGCATACCGCCCGCCGACGTCAGCGAATCGGACGTGGAACTCAAAATGCCCGCCAGCGACGTCGCGCTGGCCTGAACGTCCTGCAGGTCCTGGACCGAATCGCCCAGCGTCGAGGACAGGTTGGCGATAAAGTTGCTCACTTGGTCGGTGCTCATGTAGTCGAGCAGGCTGGACACGGTTTTAAGACCGATGGTCGTGATGGTCTTGGTAAAGGTCTCGTTGACCTGACTCTGGACGGCGCTCGAACCCTTTTCAGTCACGATCTGTGCGATGGCGTTGGCCTTCTGGTTCTCATAGAACTCGATATCGGCGTGCTTCACCTCGGTCGAGAAAAGCGTCATCATGTCGGCGCTAAACGTTTTAGGGATAACGACGGCAGCGTAGTACGCGCCCGACTTAACGCCCTCAATCGCCTTATCGCGGTCGTTGAGGACGACCCAGTCGAAGTTCTCGTTGCCGCGCAGGGTGGCGGTTACGTTTTCGCCCACGTTGACCTCGACGGGAATCAGATCGCTCTCGTAACCCTCATCGGTGTTGACCACTGCAATCTTAAGGTTGCCGGTATTGCCGTAGGGATCCCAGCTTCCGGCGATGTTAAACCATGCATAGAGACATGGCACGATGATCAGGCCCATCACGACGACCATGCCGATCACGGAGCGAGACACGTTTTGGACATCGCGCTTAAACAGGTGCAGGATGTTTTTCATTTATGCCTCACCTCCTTTAGAGTGCTTGCCAAGCGGGGTGGTGTCCCCGTCGTTTCCGTTTACGTTGTCAGCGCCGTCGGCATCTTGAGCCTTACGATGCGCACCGATATGCGGCAGACGGCTCGTAGGCTGTTCGCCTCCCTTGGCGCCACGCTCGCTGGCGTTGAGACCAAACATGCGACGGGCGGCAGGGATCGCCGCCGTGTGCTCGCGCATCTCGCGGCGAAGGTCCTCGTCCGAAAGCGCCGAGATACGCATCTGGGTATTGAGGCTCGCACGGATGTATTCGATGTTGATGAGCCAGCCGCAGATGGCGATAACCGAAATGATCCAGATAACGAGCAGGATGATCTTGCCGTTATTGTCGATATCGAGCACCGTCGAAAGCACAAAGAGCAGAACCTGCACGCCTACCACGGCGGCAAAACCGCCCTTGATGTAGTACGGGTAGCGATGCTCAAACGCCACGGCATGATCGAGCAGCTCGCGACGGTACGAATCCGAATCGAGCATGACGCGCATGGCCGTGCGCAGCGAATAGCGCTGGCGCGGTAGGTCGTTGGACTCGCAGATCATTAGGCCCGTCGTGGAAAGCTGCTTATCAAAGAGCAGATTGAGGTTGAGCAGCAACGGGCGCAGCTGCAGACCGATAAAGAGCGCGATGGCAAGGAACACGCCCAGGACGCACAGGTTGAACAGGTAGTTGAACGAATACATGCCACCGACGGTCTCGCGCAGCAGGTTGATGCCATAAGTGAAGGGCAGCAGCGGATGCAGCCATTGGAAGAAGCCGGGCATCATCTCGATGGGATACATGCCCGACGAGCCGGGGATCTGCACAATGACGAGGATGACGCCAATGGCTTTACCGATATGCTTAAACGTGGTGGACAGCGCATAGATGATATTGACGTAGGTGAATGAAATCGCGATGCCGCCCAGCACGAACAGCAGCGGGTTAACGCACTGTACGCCAATGACCAAATCTCCCACCGTAACGATAATGGCCTGGAACGCGCCCAGGATCACCAGCAGCAGCCAGCGGCCAAAGTAGCCCTGACGCGCCGTAAAGCTACCGATGCCCTCGCGGTCGACCTCGAGTTTATAGATAGCGATGAGCACATAGCCGCCCACCCACAGCGCCAGATTGGTGTAGAAGGGCGCGATGCCCGAGCCAAAGCTCTTGACCGGATAGATTGACTTGGACGTCAGCTCAACCGGAGATGCCATGAAATCTGCCACGTCATTGACGTCGACGTCCATGAGGTCGGCTAACTCGCCCATAGACTCAGAGGTCTGCAGCGCCGCAATGTCATTGGCGGCGGTCGCGAGCTTGTCCTGAACCTTGGCAAGGGAGGCGTCGGTTTGGGATAGCGTGGTCTTTGCCTGCTTGAGCGTGGCGTCGAGCTGCGCTAGCGTGCCGCGCGCGCTCGCTATCGTGGGGGTCATACCCGACACAATGCCGGTCAAATCGCCCGAAACGGCGGCAAAGGAGTCAAGCGCGCTCGAAGCCTTCGGAAGTGCGTTCTGACCCAGATCGGTCTGAGCCTGACCGAGGTTAGCCGTACCGGTCTGAATTGCCGCGTTGAGTGCGTTGCTCGCGTTCGAGATTGCCGTAGCGTCGTTTGCCATGGCGCTCGACTGTGCAGAAAGGCCATCCTTGATGCTCTGCAGCTTCTGGTTTTGCTCGCGAAGCGAATCGATGGTCGATACAATGCGCGCGTCAATTTCCTCGGAACCTGTCGACGTGTCATTAACGAGAATCTCCAAGTGCCCGATAACGGCCTTATTGTGATCGATCGTCGCCTGGAGAGACTCGAGCGAGTTGTCGATGCGGGTGGTCGTAGATGTGACCGTACCCGTTAGCTTGCCAATCGCAGCGTTCGCGGAGGCTGACGTCTTGGTGAGTGCAAGGCTACCTTCCGAGAGTGCCTTGGAGAGCGAGGTGATAGAGTTGCCCGCCGTGGCGCGAGCCTCGCCCAGCAGGTCGTTGCCCTGGGAGATCGCCTGCGTTAGAGAGGGCGCCTGCCCCTGCAGGCCCGCCAGCGCAGCATCGGCCGAAGCAATCGAGCTGCTCGTCTTGTCGATGGCGGTGTTCATGTCGCCGATGGAATCGCGTACTTCGCCCAGGGTATCAGACGCCTCGGACACCGAGCCCGCCAGCGAATCCCGGGTCTGGTTCGCCTTGTCTTTAAGGTCGATGCCAGCATCTTTGGCAATGCCCGCGACGGTCTCGCCCACCGTGGAGACAAACTCCGAGTTGATCTGCTCCTCGATGGTATTGGCACCAGTGTCGGTGACCTTGGGCGCAATAGCGCTCTTCTTCTCGTTGACGTAATAGGTGAGCTTCGGCTGATGGTAATTGCCATCGAGCATCGAAACAAGATTGTCGGAGAAGTTCTTGGGGATTACGATGGCCGCATAGTACTCACCACTCTCGACGCCCTCTTTGGCATCGGCGGCCGAATCGACGAAGGTCCAGCCCAGCTGATCGTTCTCCTTGAGCTGATCGACGACCTGGTCGCCCGCGTTGAGCTCGCCCACCAAGTCATTCTGAGTGCCCTGATCGTTGTTGGCGATGGCAATCTTGATACCTTGGGTGTTTCCGTACGGATCCCAGTTTGCCACGATGTTGTACCAGGCATACAGCGAGGGGATAACGCACACGCCCAGGGTAACCACCAAGGCGACGGGGTTCACAAGCAGTCGCTTAATGTCGCGCTTGAATATCGCAAAGGAGACCTTTGCGTTGGATAGTTTGCTGCCGAGACTCACGCTTGGACCATCCATCCTGTCGTTGAATCGAATCGTACTATCGACAACCATTGTACGTAGGCGCTTTAGTGCCTCGCGGCACAATGGTGCTGAGTTTTGCGGGTAGCAATATACTACGAAGATGAGTTAGTGTACAGTTGTACAGTATCTTTAATTTCAGCAGGTCACAAAACCACAGCCCGCACAAATTAGCAATCCGAATAGTCATTGGGAACGTTCTTAAACGACTAGTCAAACAAGAACGTCCCCGATGACTACTTAGGGCCACGAAAGCGTCGCAGGTTGAGCATAAGTCAGCGAAAACGCCCCTGAGCGAGCAAGGTGACGTGAAAGAGGAGGGAAGCGTACTTTGGTACGCGACCGACGATTGAACGTCAGATTGCCGCTTAGGGGCGTTTGCAGCGTCGACCGGTCCGTCGTTCGTTAGAACGACGGAACCAATAGGTTCGTTAGAACGGCGGACCCAAAGGCGTAACTACTTAACTACATCAAGTTGCAAACAGCCGCCGCGAAGGCAACGGGGTCCTCGGGGAGGATACCCTCGACCAGCAGGGCCTGATCGTAGAGCAGGCCGGAGTACTGCTTGATCTTGTCGGCGTCACCTGCCTTCTGGGCAGCGACAAGCTTGTCAAAGACCGGGTGCTTGGCGTTGAGCTCGAGCACGCGCTGGCTCTTGGGCATGCCGTCGGGCGCGCCCTCGGGCCCCTTCTGGAGCACCTTCTCCATCTCGAGCGAAAGCGGACCCTCGGTGGTGATGCAAGCGGGGGCATCGGTCAGGCGCGCGGAGACGGCAACTTTCTCGACCTTGTCACCGAGCGCCTCCTTCATAGCGCTAAAGAGGTCCTCGTTTTCCTTGGTGGCGTCCTCGGCCTCCTTCTTCTCGTCCTCGGTCGCCAGATCAAGATCGCCAGTCGCAACGTTCTTGAGCTCCAGGTGACGATCCTCGACCTCGGGCTCGGCACCGTCGGCAACGGCCTTTTCGGCAGCCTCGCGGGCGGCGTCGTCCTCGTAGATCTTGGGCATATCGGCGGCCACGTACTCACGCATAGCCTGGAACGTGAACTCATCCACATCCTGCGTCAGCAACAGCACGTCATAGCCGCGCTCGAGCACGCCCTTTACCACGGGCATCTTGGCCAAGCGCTCACGCGAGTCGCCGGCGGCGTAGTAGATGGCCTTCTGATCCTCGGGCATGCCCTTGGCATACTCGGCCAGGGTGATCATCTTCTGCTCCTTGGCAGACCAGAACAGCAGCAGGTCGGCGAGCTCGTCGGCCTTCATGCCGTAACTCGAGTAGATGCCGTACTTCAGACCGCGACCAAAGTTCTCAAAGAACTTCTCGTATGCCTCGCGGTCGTTGTCGCGCATGTCCTCAAGATCGGCAGTGATCTTCTTCTCGACACGCTTGGCAATGGCCTTGAGCTGACGGTTCTGTTGCAGCGTCTCACGCGAGATGTTGAGCGTCACGTCGGCAGAGTCCACGACACCGCGCACAAAGTTGTAGTAGTCGGGCAGCAGGTCGTCGCACTTCTCCATAATCAGCACGTTGGAACTGTAGAGCGCCAGGCCCTTCTCGTAGTCCTTGCTGTACAGATCGAACGGGGCGCGACCCGGCACAAACAGCAGCGCATCGTACTCAAGCGTACCCTCGGCATGGAAGCTGATAGTGCGCGCGGGATCGTCAAAGTCGTGGAACGTGGACTTGTAGAACTCGTTGTAATCCTTCTGCTCAACGTCGGAGCTGCGCTTTTTCCAGATCGGCGTCATGGAGTTGATGGTCTCGAGCTCCTGGTAGTCCTCGTACTCGGGCTTGTAGTCGTCGCCGGCGTCCTCGGGCTTGGGTTTCTGGCGGCTCTTGCTCACCATCATCTGAATCGGGTAGCGCACATAGTTGCTGTACTGCTGAATCAGGCTCTTGAGGCCCCACTCGGTCAGGAAGCGATCGTAGGTCTCGGCCTCGCCGTCGGCGTCGAGCTTCTCGTTCTCGCGCAGCGTCAGGATGACATCGGTGCCGTGCTCGGCGCGCTCGCCGTCTTCGATGGTGTAACCCTCAAGACCATCAGACTCCCACACGTGAGCGGTGTCCTCGCCATAAGCGCGGCTGACGACCTTTACGTGGCTGGCGACCATAAAGGCGGAGTAGAAGCCCACGCCAAACTGGCCGATGATGTCGACATCGGAGCCCTGTTGCTCGGCGTTCTCGGTCTTAAACTCCTCGGAGCCGGAATGGGCGATGGTGCCCAGATTGCGCTCGAGCTCCTCGGCGGTCATGCCAATGCCGTTATCCGAGATGGTAATGGTGCGGGCGTCTTTATCAAAAGAGACGCGAATAGCCAGGTCGCCCTGGTCGAGTTTGACACTCGGGTCCTGCAGGCTCTTAAAGTTGAGCTTGTCGACGGCGTCGCTCGCATTAGAGATAAGCTCGCGCAGGAAGATTTCCTTATTGGTGTAGATGGAGTTGATCATGAGGTCGAGCAGTTTTTTGCTCTCGGTCTTAAATTGACGCATGTGCAGTCCTTTCGCGCTACCCCCGTCCGCAAAAACGGCCCGGTTGCCCGAGCCGCATCGCAGACCTGCTATGTCCAGACTTAGATTTTATAACCCATTAGCGCGCATATATACATACGGAATCGAAAAACTGTATGTCCAAACGCTCTGATACGCCAATTGCCAAGGAGTGTCCCCGACTGCCGGCAGGAAAGGAACGTCCCTATCTGCCATCTACGCGCTTGGCCATCCAAGCATGGGGCTGGCCCTCGTCTTCGTAGTCCACCGGGGCAATCTGCGTGTAGCCCGCCTTGGCATAGAGCGGCAGCACGTATTCCTGCGCATGCAGCTTAATGAGCTTGGCGCCGGCATCACGCGCGCGCGTATCACTGGCCTCGACAATCTTGCTCGCCAGACCGCGACGGCGCATGCTCGGCAGCACAGCCACGCGCCCCATAATGTAGGTCTCCCCCGCCGCGACGCCTTCGTCCAAGTCGCACGCCGGCGACACCGGAGCCTCCGCGTCAGCCGCACGCTCAAGCTCTTCGGGAAACACGCGCGAGCAACCGGCAAGCTCGCCGTCTACATAGAGCGTCACATGAATGCAGTTCGGATCCTCGTCGATAGCGTCAAACTCGTTCTCGTAGCCCTGCTCGTCCATAAAAACGACGCGGCGCACCAACGCCGCGTCATCAAAGCATCCCGTCTTAAGTTGGATATCCATGGCTGCCCTTTCATTCAATGCGAACGTTAGGGACAGATTTTAGCGAAAATGAGCTCCGCGCACGCTAAACTTCGCGCGAGCCTTCGCCAGGCAGTCGTAATGACCCACGTTATGGGCATCGCTCGCGATGAAGCTGTACAGGTTCTGATCGAACAGGCGCTGTGCCGGCTTTTTCTCGCGACCAAAGCGACCGCCGGCAATAAAGTCCGCCGAAGCCTGCAGCTTGCAGCCCATATCGACCAGGCGCTCCGCCACGCTTACATCCTTTTGAACCGCACGATAGCGCTCAGGATGAGCGATGATCACCTGGTAGCCACGGCACTGCAAATCGTAAATCGTGTTCTCGTACTCTCTAAACGCATACGCATCGGCATGCGTCGAAAGCTCGAGCAGAAACTCGTTGGTCCCATCGAAATGCAAGTGATCCGCGGCATCGATACCAAGCTCAACGAGCTTTCGATGGTTGACCTCGAAGCCCATCTGGAGCGGAAAACCGTCAGCGTTATCGCGCAGCAGCTCAAAGGCATCCCACATCTTGTCGTAATCAAAATAGGGATCACGGCAGTGAGGAGTGCAAACGATTCTGGTTACACCGGCCCGCTTGGCAGCCTCGAGCATCGCCAAGCTCTCTTCGAGATCGGCGGCGCCGTCGTCTACACCCGGCAAGATATGGCAATGAATGTCACGCATAGGTCAGCCTTAATCAACTAAACGTTTGCTCGGTTGGTGAAGATGCCCTTTTTGGAAGTGCCCTGATCGTCGGAGCCCTTCTTAACCTTCTTACCGTCCTTGGTGTAGTAAGAATAGTAGTACTCGCTGGTCTCGGTCTCACAGTAATTCATGACGGTACCGATGAGCTTGACCTTCTCGGACTTCTTAAGCTGGGCGATAGCGTTGAGCGCCTCTTCGCGCTTGGTAAAGTCCTCGCGCACCACGAACAGCGCGCCGTCGGTCAGGCTGGCAATCTCGGCAGCATCGATGAAGGTGCCGACCGGAGGAGCATCGAAGATGACGTACTGGAACTTAGCAGACAGTGCCTTGACCAGCTTGGCAAAGCGATGGGAGACGATGATGTCGGCAGGATTGGGAATATGCGGCTCGGCATCGAGGAAGTAGAAATTCTTCTGACCTGTCTCGACAATCGCCTGGTCGATAGAAACCTGCTCGGACAGGACTGCATAGAGTCCGCCGCGGGAGCGGACGCCGAGCATATCGGCAAGGGACCTGCGACGCATATCAGCCTCGACCAGCAGGACACTCTTGCCGCTCGTGGCGATTGCCTGAGCAAGATTAATGGAAACCGTAGACTTGCCCTCGTTGGGAATCGAGGAGGTAACGGTGATGGTGCGAATGGGGTCGTCCACGCTCGCAAAGCGGATGTTGGCCAGAAGGGTCTTGGCGGCATTCTGCACAACGAGCTTATCGGTGTTCTTTGCCTTAGCCATGCCTATTTACCACCTTTCATAGCCGGAATTCGGCCAACAACGGGAATACCCAGGAGCTCTTCTGCCTCTTCGGCACCGCGGATGCGGGTATTGAGCATGTCTGCCAAAACGACATAGGCAACTGCGATAAAGATACCGGCGAGGAACGCGACGGCAATATACAGCGTGCGCTTGGGGCCGCTGGGGGCTTCGGGGGTCTTAGCCTCGTCGATAACGTTGATGCTCTGGGCAGCGCCGACGTTCTGAGCGACCGTACTCACCGAGCTGGCAATGGCCTTTGCGACCTCAGCCGTCTCCTTGGCATCGGTGCCGGTAACCGAAAGCGTAATGACACGCGTGGTGGTCTCGGAGGAAACAGACACCTTGTAGTCATCCAAATCGGTGAGGCCCAGTTCTTTGGCGGCGCCGCTCTTAACGCTATCGCTATCCAGCAGCGTGGCGATATCGTTGGAAAGCATCTGGCTCGCCGAGAGATCGTTGTAGCTCATCTGACCGCTATCGTCGGTCTTGGCGAGAATGTACATGCTCGTCGTCGCGGTATAGGTGTTGTCCATCGCAACGAAGGACACGATGCCCATGGCGATCGCGCAGACCACCGGAAGGGTGATGACCAGCTTGAGGTGCTTCTTCAGCAGCTGGAACAGTTCGAGAAGGGTCATGCAGCTTGCCTTTCATTTCCCCAGTTCGGATTGACAAAACTGTCCGTATGTTATCGCATCTTTTTACCGAGACCAAACTCTATACATAAGAAACAGGCTCTCCTGTAAAAATGTCGGAAGCAATCGTAAAATTGCACAACAACGCCGCACCCGAAAGTCAAATGCGGCGTCTACATCATTATCTATGTTGTATCGCTATGCGAATGGCTCGTCCTGCTGTATGGGAAACGCCACCGTAATGGTGGTTCCCACGCCCAACTCGCTCGATAGATCGAGCGTGGCGTGATGATACAGGGCCGCATGCTTGACAATGGCAAGCCCCAGGCCGGTTCCGCCGCGTGCCTTGGACCTACTCTTGTCCACGCGATAGAACCGCTCAAATACCTTGCCCTGTTCTTCAGGCGCGATACCGATTCCCGTGTCGGCGACAGCGAGGAACGGATGGCCTTTGTCGTTGGTGCCGCACTGCAGCGTAACCGTACCGCCGGGCCGATTGTAGCGGATGGCGTTGCTTGCCAGATTATAGATGAGCTCGTCGACCAAGCGCGACACGCCTTCGATGACCACAGGCTTGGTCTCATGACTTATCGTCACATTCGCCTGACGGGCGACCTGTTCAAGACGCTGCTCAACCGCGTAGATGGCACGCGAGAGCTCAATAGGCTCCGTGGAACCAATGGGCACCGCCTCGCCCTCAGTTGCACGCTCGGCCTCGTCCAAGTTAGACAGCGTAAGGATATCGTTGACAAGCGCTGCCAAGCGGCCCGCCTCACGATAGATGCGACCGCCAAAGTTGCGCAGGTCGCCCTCGCCCTCGACCATGCCGTTTGCGATGAGCTCGGCATAGCCCGAAATCGCCGTAAGCGGCGTCTTGAGCTCATGGGTGATATTCGCCGTGAACTCGCGGCGCATACGGTCGTTGTCCGCTAGCACCGCCATTTGGCGCTTGAGTTCCTGGCGCTGCGACTCGATACGCTCAAGCATGGGGACCATCTCGGCATAGGCGTGCTCATAGCTACGGCGCGGGTGGTCCAAATCCACCTCTTGCAACGGCGCGATGATGGCACGGGACTCGCGGCGCGCCATGAAAAACGAGAGTACCGCACCCGCTGCTGCGATAAGCAGCATCGGCGCCACCATCGACAGCAAAATCGCCGCAACGCCAGGCTGGGCCTGCGCCAAGCGGACAACCTGTCCGTTATCAAGGGCGACGGCGCGATACAGCATAATCTCGTCGAGCGTAGAGCTTGCGCGCTCCGCGGAACCCGAACCACTCTCAAAGGCCTCGATGACCTCGGGGCGATCGCCATGGTTGGGCAGTGTGGAAGGCGACGCCTCGTTGTCGTAGGCAACCGATCCATCCTTGTTAATCAGCGTGATGCGTAAGTCCTCGCGATCGAGGCTACGCAAGAACGGGATGGGCTCCTGCTGCTCGTCGAGGGCGGCAGCAATGAGCTCGGTTTCCTGCGCCAGATTGGCACTCGTGGCATCCGCCAAGGTGTTTTGCACAAAGAATGCACCCAACACCGTAAACGCCACGATAACCGCCATGGCGCAAACAAAGATCGTCACAAAAACGCGATGCGACAGCGTTTGTTTTCCCTGGGGGGCGAAGACCACGGGTTACTCCTCCGATGCGGTGGCCGCGGTGTCGTCACCTTCGGCACCATCACTGGCAGAAGGCTCGGCCAAGCGGTAGCCCACGCCGCGCACGGTCTCGATGGCGCTGGCATGCTCGCCGAGTTTTTGGCGAAGCGTCTGCACGTGCACGTCAACGGTGCGCGAACCGCCGTCGAAGTCCCAGCCCCACACGCTCTGCAGCAACGACTCGCGGGTAAAGACCACGCCGGGTTTGCGCATGAGATACTCAAGCAGGTCGAACTCGCGCAGGGTGAGCTTAAGCGGCTCGCCGGCAACGGTCACCTCGCGATGGCTGGGCGAGAGCACGATGTCGCCCACACTGAGCACATCGCTCGCCTGCTTGACCATGCCGCCGCGACGCAGCAGTGCGCGGCAACGGCTCGCAAGCTCCATGAGCGAAAACGGCTTAGTCAGGTAATCGTCGGCACCGCCATCGAGCGCCATCACCTTGTCGAGCTCGGCGTCCTTGGCAGTAAGCATCATGATGGGCACCGTCGCCGTCAGGCGGTCGGCACGCAGGCGACGCATAATTGCCAGGCCATCGGTATCGGGCAGCATGATGTCGAGCAGGACAGCATCGGGCACCCGTCGCGCCACAGCAGCCTTAAACTCGCCATCGCACGAAAAGCCCTCGGCCTCGATCCCCTGCTTGCGCAGCGCATAGACCGTCAAATCCCTGATGTTGTCATCGTCCTCGACGTAATAGATCATGTTGAACCCCTTTGCGGCCGGCATGACCGCATCTTAACCCTAAAGGTACCTTTACGAGATGGTATCAGCCAAAACGTCCCGTCAAATAATCCGCTGTGCGCGGATCGGTCGGTTTTTTGAAGAGCTGAGCGGTGGGCGCGTGCTCCACCAGCTCGCCCAGCAAGAAAAACGCGACCGAGTCGGAGATACGCGCCGCCTGCTGCATATTGTGCGTAACGACCACGAGCGTACAGGCCTCCTTGAGCTCGCAGGCCAGCTGCTCCACCACGAGCGTCGACACGGGGTCGAGCGCCGAGGTCGGCTCGTCCATCAGCAGAATGTCGGGCTGGACGGCCAGCGCACGGGCGATGCACAGACGCTGCTGCTGGCCGCCCGAAAGACCCAGGCCCGACTCTTTGAGCTTGTCCTTGACCTCATCCCATAGCGCAGCGCGACGAAGGGAATCCTCGACCAGCTCATCCAGCACAGCGCGATCGCGCACGCCCATGCCGCGCGGACCATACGCGACGTTGTCGTAGATGCTCATGGGAAACGGGTTGGGGCGCTGAAACACCATGCCCACGCGCTGGCGCAAACGGCAGATGTCGTAGTCGCCCAGGATATCTTGACCATCGAGCGCGATCTTGCCCTCGATTCGGCAATCCTTGATGCCGTCGTTCATGCGGTTAAAGCAGCGCAGCAACGTGGACTTTCCGCAGCCCGAAGGCCCGATAAACGAGGTGATCTGCTTGTCGCGGATCTTGATATTCACGTCCTTGAGCGCATGATGGTCGCCATAGAACAGGTCGAGGCCCTCGACGTCGATGCGCGTCGGCGAGGCGGCAAGATCCTCTGCCGTGGGGCGAGTCGCATCCCCAACCTCGCGCTCGCGCGCGGCCTCGGCTCGCGCCTCCATTAGCTCCTCGAGCTCCGTGGGCTCCATAGCCACACCAGCCGTCATACCGCATACCTCCACGTCGATATCAATTCAGCAGTATCGATAGTAGAAACCGCGGCTCATACGCACGTGAGCGCATTGTCAGGTGTTTGTAAGGGCGCCTACGCTACGCGGCGGGCAGCTCGATGGTAAAAACGGTATGCTCGGGCGTCGATTCGCACGCGATGGTGCCGCCATGCGCGCATACAATCTCCTTGGCGATGGCGAGACCCAGCCCAGCGCCGCCGCGATTGGTCGCACGCGCCGCATCCAGGCGATAGAACTTCTCAAAGATCACCTTGAGCTTTGGCTCAGGGATCGGGTCGCCCTGGTTTATAAACCGTACGCGCACGCCGCCGTCGCTCAGGCGCCTGGCCTCAATCGTGATCATCGAGCCTTCATAGCTATAGGCGACGGCGTTTTTCATGATGTTATTGAATACGCGAGCCATCTTGTCGCCGTCCACGAGCACCGTCAGGTCCTCGCAGATATCAACCTGGGCTTCTTTATGCTGCTCATTGAGAATGGGGTAGAACTCGTCAGCCACCTGTGCCAGCAAGAGCCCCAAATCGACGTAGCTGCGAGTGAGCACGATATCGTGGAAATCAAAACGCGTGATGTCAAAGAACTCCTCGATGAGCGCGTCGAGCCGGTGGGCCTTGTCGAGTGCCACACCCGTAAAGCGTGCGCGCTGCTCAAGCGGCAGATCGGGAGCATCCTGCAAGAGCGAAAGGTAGCCCACCACGCTGGCGAGCGGCGTGCGCAGGTCGTGCGCCAGGTACGTCACCAGGTCATCTTTGCGATGCGATTCGTCACGCAGGGCTTGTTGAACCCTACGCTCGCAATCGCGCGCCCGGTTGAGCGCGCCCTCGACCTCGAGGAAGTCGCCGTCAATGTTGTCCCATGTGTCGGGGTTATCGATCAGACGATCCTGAATGCGGGCGGCAATCACGCGGTCGGCGTGCAGCTCGCCCTGCTCGTAACCCTGGTAGTACAGGGCGCGTCCGCAGAAGAACAGGACGCACACGGCAAGCGCCAGCACAAATCCAAGCATGTTGAACACAAAGCCGGCGTCAAAGAATACGGGCTCGCCAATACCGCCAAGCGCCATGGACCCGATCGCCAACGTAATTGTCCACGCGGCGCCGCCGATCACCACACAGCGGCGAACGATTTCGAATCGATCAATCAGCAAAAAGCCAATGAGTAGAACTGCCAGGATGCCAACGATATTGTCAATGCCGATTAGCAGCAGACTCAGCAAAAAGAGCAGTACCGTCGCGAGCGCGCGGTTGTCGACGACCGCCCTCACGTATTCAAAGAGCCGATCGGGCACCTCGAACGCCCGTCTATCGTCTTTTGTCATATCAAGATCCTCACAAGCGAACAGCGTTATTCGATGATGTAGCCGACGCCCCAGACGTTTTTGATAAAACGCGGCTTCTGAGCGTCGTCACCAATCTTTTCGCGCAGGTGACGAATGTGCACCATCACCGTATTGTTGGAGCCGGGCATAAAGTCCTCGTTCCACACCGCGCGGAACAGGTCCTCCACGGGCACTACGCTGCCGCGATGCTCGGCCAGATACAGCAAGATGGAATACTCGATGGGCGTGAGGCGCACCGGCGCACCGTCCACCGTCACGGAGCGAGCGTCACGGTTGATCTCGAGGCCGTCGAGCTGGAGGGTCGGCAACTCGGTCGCCTGCGCGCGGCTACCGTAGCTGGTGTAGCGACGCAACTGAGCATGAACGCGCGCGATGAGCTCCAGCGGGCGGAACGGCTTGACCACGTAATCGTCCGCGCCAAGCGAAAGGCCTTCGATCTTATCCTGCTGGGCATCGCGTGCCGTCAACATAATTACGGGATAGGTATGGCTGGCACGGATGGTACGCAGCAGCTCAAAGCCATCGATATCGGGCAGCATGACATCGAGCAGTGCCAGGTCAAACTCTTGTTCCAGAATTGCCTTGGCCGCATCGGCCCCGCTGTAGGCGATCTGGACGTCAAAGCCCTCTTTTGTAAGGTAGATACCAACCAGGTCGGCGATGGCCTTCTCGTCATCAACTACCAGTATGCGCTCGTTCATGCGTGCTCCTCTCGCGCTCCATTATGCCCGAGGCGGCGCCCGCCACACACAACAAGCGTGGGCGATTAAGTCGACCTTAAGCACCCTTGCGCCCATTCGAGCACGAATGCGGGCCATGCGCGCACGCAACGATCGTCGTCGCCGGCAAACGATATACTCTAGTGCCAGAAGAGACCATCCCGTCGAAAGCGAAATCTGTGAAGTCCCTCACCTCTTTTGCAAAACGCTCCGCCCAGCTTGCCGCCGGCTTTGCCTGCGCCATCGCCCTTGTTGCCGGCGTACCTGCTGTTGCCGGCGCCCAAGTGCTCACGACCGACGACGTCTGCGGCAAGACCGCCGACGTCCGCGGCATCACGACAGAAAACCTGCCCGATATCGAGGCAACTAATGCCCTTGTTATGGGCAAGGACGGCACCGTCTACTATGGACGCGGCGCCGATGAGCAGGTCAAGATTGCCTCGATCACCAAGGTCATGACCGCAATCCTGACCGTCGAAAACTGCAAGATGGACGAGAAGGTCACGGTGAGCAACGCTGCCGCCACCGTAGGCAACTCGACTGCCGGCCTGCTCGAAGGCGACGAGCTCACCGTGGAGCAGGCACTACGCGGCCTGATGATCCCCTCGGGCAACGACGCCGCCATCGTGCTTGCCGAGTACGTGGGCAAAAAGATCGACCCCAAGACCAAAGACGCCGAGGCAACCTTTGTGAAGGCCATGAACGAGCGCGCCAAAAAGCTCGGCTGCACCGGCACGGTCTTTGAGAACCCACACGGTCTGGACTTTGATGAGTGGGCCGGCAACATGCACTCAACCGCACATGACGTGGCACTGATGATGCAGGAAGCCATGAAAGACGATACGATTCGTAAAGTCGTCGCGAGCGAGGATTCTTGGATTGAGGTCACGGGCGCCGATGGCTCAGACCATTCGCATTCCATGGACACGCACAACGTTTTGCTCGGTCAGGACGGAAACATTGGTGGCAAGACCGGCACCACCGACGACGCGGGCTATTGCTTTACGAGCGCCTACAACCGCGACGGCGACGAGATCTACACCGTTATTTTGAACTCCACCACCACCGACCAGCGCTTTACCGATACCGCCACCCTTGCCAACTGGTACTACGGCCACAAGGTCACGGTCGCGATCGCCAACACGCAGGAGAAGACCGCTAACGGCAACCCGCTCATGGCGCGCATTAGCCAGACAGATTGGACGGACAAGACGATCGACGCCACGCTCGCCGACCCCGCCGCACAGGCAACGGTGTTCTCACTCGCCGGCGAAGTGACCGAAAAGGTTAGCTACGATGACCTTTCGGGCACGGTGCATGTTGGCGACAAGGTGGGCAGCGTTACGCTTAAGCAGGACGGCACCAAGATCGCCGTTATGGACCTGGTTGCCGACGAGGAAGGAACGGGGCCCAATCCCATCGAGTGGCTGCTCGTGAAGCTCGACCGCCTGGGCCGCCGCATCGACAACCGACCGCTCACAGCCGAGAGCGAGACCGTAGCCAAGGCTCCTGAGGTGTAGGGCCGAAGAACAATACGCTCACTGAAAGAAGGCATCCTTTCGGATGCCTTCTTTTTTAGGGTTCGAATCCCCAGCTAACGTGGTTCAACTAAAAAAGGGTCCCTTTCGGAACCCCTCTTTAAAGTCTTACTGGCGGAGAGCTGGGGATGTCCGGGCATGCTACGCATGCCCTCCGGCTTCAAAGCCTAGCGGCTTTTCGCCCACGGGCTACAAACGCATTCGCGTTTGCTTAACGCCCGCGCCCTCTCGGGTTCGAATCCCCACGTTCTCCAAACTAAAAAAGGGCCCCAAATGGGACCCTTCTTTCAAGTCATACTGGCGGAGAGCTGGGGATTCGAACCCCAGATGCCCTTTTGGGGCATACTCGCTTAGCAGGCGAGCACCTTCGGCCTCTCGGTCAGCTCTCCGTAACAGCCGTTCTATAGTAACCAAACAGTCGAGGATGGGCAAGGGGGAATTTTGGAGCGATTCCAATTTGCCAGTAGACGTCTCAGCCAATCATCTCAATCTGTAACAGGTACAGGCCGAATCTTCGTCCAGATGTTACAGATTTAGACAAACAGTCAGCGCCATCCGCAAATGTCTCAATCTGTAACAGTTATCGAGCAAATCGGACCGTAAATGTTACAGATCAAGACAAACAATCCCTCAGGACACAACGTCTCAATCTGTAACACCTACAGACTGCCCCCTATCCCAGCGAGCGGTTGAGGGAACCGAGTTCGTCGTTGCCCATGGTGCGCCACATTTGATAGATGCAGCCGCGCGCCAAGAAAAAGAAGCCGTTATCGACGAGCTGCACGGCGGCATCCGCGAGTTGATTGGTCACGGCGGGCACCGGCGGCAGCTCAAGACCTGCCTTGCGGATGGTCTCGACAGCCTCCTCAAACGTGGGCGGTTTGATGACGCCCATCTCGTTCATAAGGCCCTGCATTTCCTCCTGCGCACTGCCGCCCGACTCCTCGCCGCGCGGCACCAGGCGATAACATGCCAGCGCCAGCTCGAGCTGGTCGCAGTTCCAATAGGCAAACGCCAGGCGATAGAACAGGTAGCCGATCGAAGGCCGGTCGCTGGCAATACGCAGGCCGTGGCGCGCCACCTCGATAATCTCGTCATAGCGCTCCAGGCGTGCTAGCACGTTGATCAGGGCAAAGTGGGACTGCATGGACGAGCGTGCCAAATCGTAGAGACGACGCACCTCGGGCAGTGCACGCTCAAAGTCCTCTTGTTCGGCGTAAAAGCTGCAGATCTCGTGCTGGGCAAAATACAGCGCATCGGGAGCGCGAAGGATACGCACGGAACGGTCCTCCTCCATCACCGGCAGCACTATGCGCACCAGCTGGTTATCGCAGAACTGGGTCTGCACCGGACCCGTCGCCAAAAGCTCAGCAACAGTACACTTGGCTTCCAGCTCCTCCACAAGGCGAGAAAAGCACTCGAAAGCACCAGCTCGGTCAACTTTGGATTGCTCGCGCAGCTCGACGATGCGGGCGACATACGGATCGTTGTCCTCCTCCATGACCTCAAGCTCGTCAGCCGTATCAGCGAGCAGCAAATCGCGAAGCGCAGGCGGCAATGGACGATGGTCATCACGTGGTCGGGCGTGAACCTCTGCAGGCTCAATCATGTCCGGCGCATCTGTCTCATATGCCTCGAGCAAATGCTTGCAGGGCATGTCGTCCATATCCATGCTCTCAAGATCCTTGGCGACAGAAACGCAATCGGCCAGATAAGCCGCACGGCCAAAGGAGTACGTTTTAACAACGCGCTCGCCCTGCTCGCCGTCGGGAGCCGCAATCTGCACGTAGCAGCGCGTGATGCGAGCACCCGAGGCAAAGCATGCCGCTGCGAGTGTAAGCGCAATACGCGCATCGTGCTCGGTGGCCCATGCTGCGCGCTTAGGCTCATCCACCTCGCGCCAGGCGTCATCTTGAGCATCGTATTCGCGCTGCGGCATAGCATCGACAACCGTGCGGCCAAATCGCACCAGCATGATGCCCTCGGCGACGTTCGCTCGATAGGTGTAGTCGAGCCGCGTGACCACGTTGAGCGCTTCTACGATACGTGCAAAGCGGGTGCGAACGTCCCACTCGCCACCCGGCTGGCACGCAACCGTCCCCGGCTTGGCCCACGGGTTGTCATTCGACAGCGTTTCGAGCAGGCGAGGAACGTCGTTTGTCGTCTTGCTGATGTGCCATAGGTCAAAGAGCGAGCAGCCCTCAAAGCTCGGCGACGAGGCAACGGGGCCCAACCCTGCCCCAATACGCTCAAGAATGCCCGATAGGCGGTTCAGGCGGCACTCGACGGCAAGCAGGGTATCGATCTCGTCCTGGTCCAGCAGGCTACGGTCAAAATTGAGATAGAAGAGCCTTGAGCGATCGATGCGCGCCAGGCTCATTTCGGTTTTGGCCGCAATGGTGCGCAGGCGAGGCAGATTGACTTCGCCCATCAAAGCGGCAGCATAGCGCTCAATGCCGCTTGGATTATCTGTATGGTCAATGCGGTAGAGCAACGTTTCGATTGCATCGGGCAGCGGCGTGGAATCAAAACCCAGCAGTACCTCAACCGGCTCGGGGAGTTTTACAAGCTTGATCTTGTCGACGGCATTTTTCATGCCCTCGTCGAGGCCGTCACCGTCTGCCGCGCCTAAGACAGCGTTTTCAGAATCGGCGAATACCACGTAACGCAAGAACATCGAGGCCATGAACTCGCCGTAGCGAAGGCTACGTGTCGAATTCCATGTCTCGCGATCGGATTGCTCGCGCATGGTGCCTTCGGGAGAGCCGATGACTCGCGCCCGGGAATGCATCGTCCCATCGGCGCCCCTGACCGCAATCTCACCGATATTGGAATCGGACTTGTCAAGAATCAGTTGCATGTCGGGATCGTCGGGCAGCGATACCTCGTTAACGGGACGATCCACCTTATAGACCTCACCCGAAACGCTCACATAGCCCAAAAGCGAAACATGGCTTTTGCCGACGAATTCGACGACATAGCATGATTCATGCGGGTCCTCGTCAAAGAGCTTCCAAACCACGCCATACGAGCGTCCCGCAGGCTGCTCGGGCATGGTCGGAAAGCGCTTTTTGGAATCGAGAAACCTGAGCTTGTATGTCGGACGCTCTGCCACGAAATATCACCCTGATCGGTCGTTTAAAGAAAGAGCGCACCACGGGCTCACCGAGGCGCATACTCGAAATCTTACACGAGTCGATGGGAAATAGTCCCCGTTGACCGAGGTTCGAATCCATGCGACGCCTGCCCAAAAGAAAAGCCCCCGCTGCCGGAGGCTTTCAATTTCAATTGGTGCGGCGTATAGGATTCCGTGCATCCGCTGCGCGGATCCGCACCGGCTTCGCCCGCCTGCCGGCGCGCTCGCCCGCGGGCTAAAAACGCTCCGCGTTTTCTTTACGCCCGCGCCTCGACCGAGGTTCGAATCCATGCGGTGCTTACGTAAAAGAAAAGCCCCCGTTGCCGGGAGCTTTAATCTCAAATGGTGCGGCGTATAGGATTCGAACCTATGACGTTCTGATTCGTAGTCAGACCCTCTATCCAGCTGAGGTAACGCCGCAGCGCAAGACATATAAAACCACTTTAGTTCGTTAGAGTCAAGCAAAATCTCAAACTTTTTTCGCGCGGGCCGCAATTTGTCACGCTGCACCACAAGCATCAGCGCTTCTTGTGCGATCGATTGGCTTCTCAATCACATCGAACCCGGCGCCAAGCTCCCCCAGAAGCGAACGCACCCGTTGGGCACAGTCGTAGTCGGCAAACGAGATACCCAGCATGCGCGCCACCTGGTTAGAAGTTCCCACCTCATAAAACCGCTCAAGCGCCACAAGCCCCTCATGCGCCACAAACGTCTCGACCACATGCGGCGACTCCTCAAAGCACCATTGCGTCAATGGTCCCTCACTCGTCTGCCGAACCACCAAGCCGCCCATACCCGATGGCTCGCACGTTACCAGCAGGTGTTCCCCGCCCTCATTGCTCTGGAACAAAACAACCCGCTCGTCGAACAGCTCCATCACATCCCCTTTCTCTTGCTCTTAGTCAACAAAAGAATAGCAGGTAAATGCATATATACAGAACGTCTGTTCGTGTGTTTTCTATCGAGCTGTCCGCACGGCATGGTATAGCCGTACACAAAAAGGGCGCCCCTAAAAGGAGCGCCCTCGCAAATCGCCTATGCAGCTAGTTTACGCGACCGGCTCGATCTTCTCGAGGCCGCCCATGTAGGGACGCAGAACCTCGGGGATCGTGATGGTGCCGTCGGCGTTCTGGTAGTTCTCCAGAATGGCAGCCATAGTACGACCAGCCGGCAGGCCGGAACCGTTAAGGGTGTGCAGGTAGCGCGAACCCTTGAAGTTCTCGGGGTCGCGATACTTGATGTTGGCACGACGGGCTTGGAAGTCACCGCAATTGGAGCAGGAGCTGATTTCCTTGTAGGCGTTGTAGCTCGGCAGCCAAACCTCGACGTCGTAGGTCTGACGAGCAGAGAAGCCCAGGTCGCCGGTGCACAGGCTAATCACGCGATACGGAAGGCCCAGCTGCTGCAGCAGGTACTCGGCCTCGGCGGTCATGCTCTCGAGCTCCTCGTCGGACTCCTCCGGCTTAGCGAACTTGACCATCTCGACCTTGTCGAACTCGTGCTGACGGATAATGCCGCGGGTGTCGCGACCGGCGGAACCGGCCTCCTCGCGGAAGCAGGGGGTGAAGGCGGTGTAGCGGCGCGGCAGGGTGTCGGCATCGAGGACCTCGCCGGCGTGCAGATTGGTCAGCACGACCTCGGCGGTGGGGATCAGGAAGTTATCGCCCGAGACGTGATAGGCGTCGTCCTCGAACTTGGGCAGCTGACCCGTACCGAACATGGTCTGACGCTTGACGACGATGGGCGGCCACCACTCCTTGAAGCCACGGCTCGTGTGCGTGTCCAGGAAGAAGTTGATAAGGGCGCGCTCCAGGCGGGCACCGGCGCCACCGAGAACGGTGAAGCGGCTTCCGGAGAGCTTGTTGCCACGCTCGAAATCGAGGATGTCCAGATCGGTGCCCAGATCCCAGTGCGGCTTAAAGTCGAAGTCGAACTCGCGCGGGGTGCCCCAACGACGGCGCTCAATATTCTCGTCCTCGTCCTTACCGTACGGGGTGGCCTCGCACGGAATGTTGGGCAGGTGAGCCATGAAGTCGTACTGCTCCTGCTCAAGAGCGGTACGGCGCTCGGCCAGACCGTCGATCTTCTCGTTGACGGCGCGCACGGCCTCCTTGGCGGCCTCGGCCTCGTCCTTCTTGCCCTCCTTCATCAGGGCGCCGATCTTCTTGGACTCGGCATTACGCGTGGCCTGGAGCTCCTCGACCTCGGTGATAACGGCACGACGCTCGTCGTCGAGCTCAAAGAACTTCTCGCGATCCCAAGACGTCTGGCGATTTGCCATGGCGGTATCGATGGCATCGGGGTTCTCGCGAACAAACTTGATATCAAGCATTAGATCCTCCGGCGATATACATTCCATTTAGGTTGCAACCTTGTACATGTATGGGCAAGTATATACTTATGAGCGTTTACGACCCAACTCAACTACGCAAGAAGGCACCCAATGGACGCAGTTTTTTCCTTTTTGTTTGGCACCCGCACCGGTTTTGCCATCCTTTTCGCCGGCGGTATCCTGCTATTTGCGATTCTTGCCTTTGTGATGGAGAAGCGCACCCATAAGATGTATGTCGACCGCGGCCCCAAGTCCGAGGACGAAGAAGACAGCTTCTGGGACTAACCTGCCAAAAAGGACAGGTTTATTTTGTCGGTTTTTATCTGGGCAAACGCAAGCGCCTCGCAACTGGAATTGAGCCAGTTGCGAGGCGCTTTTCGTACATACGACAAAACCGCAGGAAAACCCTGCCAAAATGAACCTGTCCCTAAATGGCAGGTTTTACTGGAGGGTGGCGTCGATGGCCTTGACGAGGGCGCTGCGCATGCCGGCGTCCTCGAGCGCGACGACGCCCTTGATGGTAGCACCGCCGGGCGAGCACACGGCATCCTTCATCGCTGCGGGATGCTGACCGGTTGCAAGCTGCAGCTTTGCCGTACCCAGCACCATCTGGCTCACAATGCGATAGGCATCGGCGCGCGGAATACCGTGTTTGACGGCCGCATCGCCCAGAGCCTCGATCGCCATGGCGACAAACGCCGGGGCGCAGCCGCCCACGGTACCGCCCACAAACAGCAGATTCGAATCGAGCTCGACCACCGTGCCAAGCTTTCCGAGCAGACCGAGCACCGTGGCACGCTGCTCATCGCTAAGCGTGCAAGCCTTCTCGCAGGCGATAACGCCCTCGCCCACCGAAACCGGAGTGTTGGGCACCGTCGAGATATGAGCAACACCTGGCAGGACCTGTTCCCACTTGGCGCTATCCCAGGTCCAGGCGACCGAAAGGATGATCTTGTCGGCTAGCGTATCCTTGAGTGAAGCGAAGACTTTCTCAATCATGTACGGCTTGACCGCCGCAACCACGATATCGGACGCGGCAACAACCTCCGCCGCATCATGGCAGGCAGCCATGCCCCGCGCCTCGCAACGCTCGACCAGGGCATCGTAACGGCCTGCGCAGGCGCACATGTCGCCCGCGGCCACGCCGGCGGCAATCCAGCCATCGGCCATTGCGCTCGCCATATTGCCAAAACCGACAAATCCGATCTTCATATCACACAGTCCTCTCAGATGCGTTCCTCAAAACGAAAGCCATTGTCCCACGCTATTGTTTCGTATTGCCGACCTACTTGTGATACGGCTCGCCACGGCTGATCTTGCAGGCGCGGTAGATCTGCTCCAGCAGCACCACGCGCGCCAGGTTGTGCGGCAAGGTAATGCGCCCAAAGCTGAGCATCTCGTCGGCGCGGGCGCGCACGGCATCGCTCACGCCGTCCGATCCGCCGATTACAAAAGCGATGTCGCTGTTGCCTCGCAGCATGAGGTCATCGAGACGGGTCGAGAGCTCCTCACTCGAACGCTCCTTGCCCTCGATAGCCAGCAGAATCACATGCGCCCGCGGTGGCAGAGCGGCAAGAATCGCCGCACCTTCTTTGTCGCGCGCGGCATCCACGCCGCCCGCCTTGGCCGGGTCAATATCGGCCACCTCGCGGATATCCACCTTGGCATAGGCACCTAGGCGCTTGGTGTACTCGGCGCACGCGTCCTTCCAAAAGCGCTCTTTGAGCTTGCCAACGCAAACAACAGTATATTTCACGCGCGTTTACTCCTTTGACTCGTTCTGAACTTTGCCGGCGGTCAGCATCTGCTCGAACATCGAGGCCGACTGCGAGAAATCGCTCGGCAGCACGACCGTCGAGGTTTTGCCCGTGCGAGCGAACTCCGTCATCATCTCGGACCACTGCGTAAACATGAACAGCTGGTTGGCCTCATCGTTGCCGACGCCCGTCTCCTGGATGATCTCGAGCGAATCTTTGATGCCCAGCGCGATGGCCTTGCGCTGGTTGGCGATGCCCTCGCCCGCCTTTTCCATTGCCTCGGCCTCGGCGGTCGCCTCGGTAACGCGCTTGATGCGATCGGCCTCGGCGAGCTCCTGCGCAGCGGCGCGCTTTCGCTGGGCGGCGTTGATGTCGTTCATGGAGTTCTCGACCTCGGTCGGCAGCGCGATCTTGGTGATAAGTGTCGACACGAGGGTGAAGCCGTAGGCGGCCATTTGCTCGGACACGGTGGCGTTGACGTCCTTGGCGATATCGTCTTTTTTGGCAAAGACCTCATCGAGCGTGTAGACGGGGATGGAAGAGCGCAGGGCATCGGTGATGAAGTCACGCATCTGGTCGACGGGCTCCTGCAACATGTAGTAGCTCTTGTAGATGCCAGAATCTGCCGGGCCGGCGCCCATGTCATAGCTCACGTGGTACTGAGCAGAGACCTCAAGGCCGATAGTCACGTTGTCCTGGGTCTTAACGTCAATGCCAAAGCCGTTTTTCATGGTGCGCAGACTCACCGTGGCGGCTTTGCGGTCGATCACGGGCACCTTCATGTGGAAGCCCGCGTTGACGATGCGATTGAACTTGCCCAGACGCTCGATGATCACGGCATGCTGCTGTTCAACGACATAGCAGGCGTTGGGGAGCAGCAGCAACAAAATGATGATGGGAAGTAGAAAGCTCGTAAGAGCAGCGATGATACCGGACAACAGCATGGTCTCTCCTCTGATAGGCACACGTTGGCATTAGGATACCCGCACGAAGCAGCCACGTGACACCAACAGGAGGCCCATAACAAAAAAGCCCCCATTACTGGGAGCTTTTTCATTTAGTGGTGCGGGCGAAAGGACGTCCGCGTATCCGCTTCGCGGATCCGCACCGGCTTCGCCCGCCTGCCGGCGGACTCGCCAGCTCGCTAAAAACGCTCCGCGTTTTCTTTACGCTCGCTCCTTCGCAGGTTCAAGTCCCTGCGATGGGCCCATAACAAAAAAGCCCCCATTGCTGGGAGCTCTTTCATTCAATGGTGCGGGCGAAAGGACTTGAACCTTCATGGGGTTGCCCCCATACGGACCTGAACCGTACGCGTCTGCCAATTCCGCCACGCCCGCGTGCAGGAATTAGAATAACGGAGCGCCATCGCGAACGCAAGAACTATTTTTGAAAAAGTTTGCAGGCATTTTCCCAAGCTGCTCGCGCGATTGCCTCAGCATCCTCGCCGGTACGATCGACACGGTCGTTGACCAGCGTGTTTGCCGTAATGGAGATCATTGCGGGCTCGCATTCAAGACCGCGGATGGGCTCCGGAGCCATATACGGGCAATCCGTCTCGAACAAAATTCGATCGAGTGGGGTTGCCGCAAATGCCTCGCGCACATCGTCGTTGCGCTTAAAGGTAGCCGCGCCTCCATAAGCGATATAGCAGCCCAGCTCCACAAAGCGCTCCATCGTGGCGCGGTCCTCGCCAAAACAGTGCAGCACACAACCGGCCTGGGGCACGCCCACCTCACGAAGCACGTTGTACGCATCAACGTGCGAGGTGCGCTCCCCATCCGAGTCCTCGTGACGCAGGTGCAGCTCCACCGGCACGTTACGGCACACGGCAAGCTCGAGCTGGCGCGTCATGCAGTCAATCTGCACGTTATGGGGTGCCGGCGCGATATCGTCGTCATAGTCCATGTGGTAGTCCAGGCCGATTTCGCCAATACCGGCGCATAAGGGGTCATCGAGTGCGGCAACGACCTGCGCGTGAACGTCGTCGGTATAGTCCGGCGCACCATACGGATGCACGCCGGCAAGATACTTGATCTGAGGGATATCCTGCATCGGCAGAATTTCGCGCACGAGCCAGTCGCTATAGTCCGTCACGCTGCGTTTGTCAGCGATGGGGTCGAACATCGTCACCAACAGGTCGACGCCCGCGGCTTTGGCGCGCACGAGCGTCTCGGGCACTTCTTTGCCCCAAAACGAAAGCAGATGCGCATGCGTGTCGGCAAGCGGCGCCAAGGGCACGGGACAAGCAACCGTCTTCTTTTTCTTGGTAAACGTCACGCGTTCGGCATTAAGCGTCATGGATTAGCTCCTGGGCCAGGCGGACAAAGTCGGCAACATCGAGCGTCTCGGCGCGCGTGGTGGATGCGATACCGCAAGCCTCAAAGGCGGCATCGAGCACGTCCTTGGCAAAGCCGTTGGCGCTCATGGAGTTGCGAATGGTCTTGCGACGCTGAGCAAATGCAGCATCAATCACGCGGGCCACAAACTCGCGGTCGAGTCCTTCGGGCACCACACCGTCAACACGGTCGATACGCACGACGGCCGAGTCCACGTGCGGCGCCGGCATAAAGCAACGCGGCGGCACCTCAAAGCGACCCGTCACCTGCGCATACAGGCCGAGCTTTGCCGTATAGCCGCCATAGGTCTTGTTGCCCGGCACTGCGGCAATGCGATCGGCAACCTCCTTTTGCACCATGACGACGGCACGCTTGAGCGCGGGCATCGTCTGGAAGAACTGCAAGATGATTGTCGCCGCCACGTTATAGGGCAAGTTCGCGACAAATACCGTCGGCTCACCGCCGGCGGCCTGCTCAATCTGCTCCGGGCCCACCTTAAGCGCGTCGCCCATGATAAAGCGGAAGTTGGCGTAGTCGGCGGCGTGAGCATCGAGCACCGGCTCGAGCTCGGGATCGGCCTCGATCGACGTGACGCACGCCGCCTCCTGCAACAGCGCAAGCGTGAGCGTACCAACGCCCGGACCAACCTCGAGCACGCGCTCATCGCCTGCAAGCTCGGCAAGCTCGCAAATGCGCTCAATTACATGGTTGTCGATCAGGAAGTTCTGGCCCAGGCGATGCTTGGTCGCAAGGCCAAACTCCTCCAGCAGCTCCCTGGTGGCCGTGGGGTTTGCCAAAGGCGAAGTTGTCATGGTTGCCTCCTTAGCATGATGGCGGCGTCTTGAAACAAAAGGGCATGGACCGTGGCGGCCATGCCCTTACAGCTAAACAGCAAATTGCCGATATGGCGCGCTGCGTCTTAGCCCAGACGCGGGAACAGCGGATCGCCCTTCTCGACGGGCTGACCACCAGCAAGCAGGCCCCAAGCGCAAATGCCCTTGAGGTCGTCGCTCGCGGCCTCGTCCTCGCAGGACAGGCGGCGCAGAGCCTCGGCAGAAGTCTGGGGCATGAGCGGCATCAGCAGGTGAGCGGCAATGCGGATGGCCTCGAGCAGGTTGTAGATCACAAACGCCAGCTCGTCAGCCTTGGCCTCGTCCTTGGCAAGTGCCCAAGGCTCGGAGTCCTCGATGTAGTGGTTGGCGGCGTGGATGAGCTCCATGACCTCGTCCTTGGCTCCACCGTAATCGAGCACGTCCATCTTGGCCATGTAGCGCTCGACCAAACCGTCGGCAATCTTTGCCAGCGGGTTGTCGAACGCATCGAACGACGCGGGCTTGGCGGGCGCGCAACCGTCAAAGTACTTGCCGCTCATGTTGAGCGAACGCGAGATAAGGTTGCCCCAGCTGTTGGCCAGGTCGGCGTTGTAGACCTGCTCCATGCGATCGAAGCTGATGGCACCGTCGGTGCCGGGGACGACGTCGGTCATGAAGTAGTAGCGATAGCCCTCAACGCCCAACATGTCGATAACGTCCTGCGGAGCGATAGCGTTGCCACGGCTCTTGGACATCTTCTCGGCCTTGCCAGTCTCGGCATTGCGCACGGTCAGGAAGCCGTGGGCAAAGACGTGCTCGGGCAGAGCCTCGCCGATGGCCATGAGCATGGCGGGCCAAATGACGCAGTGGAAGCGGATGATGTCCTTACCCACGATGTGGAACTGCGCGGGCCAGCGATAGGCCAGCTCGGCACGCGCCTCGTCGGTGTCGACACCGTAGCCGACGGCCGTCATATAGTTGAGCAGCGCATCGAACCACACGTAGGTCACGTGACCCTCGTCAAACGGGACCTGAATGCCCCAGTCAAAGCTCGTGCGGCTCACGGAAAGGTCGTTAAGGCCGCCCTCGACAAAGCTGCGCACCTCGTTCATGCGGAACGCGGGCTCGACAAAGTCGGGGTGCTCGTCATAAAGCTTGAGCAGCTTGTCCTGGAAGGCGGAAAGCTTAAAGAAGTAGGACTCCTCCTGCACGCGCTCAAGCGGACGGTGGCAGTCGGGGCACAGGTGCTGGCCGACGCTGCCGTACTCCTCGTCGCCCTTCTGGACCTGCGTATCGGTAAAGTAGGTCTCGTCAGGCACGCAATACCAGCCGTCGTAGCTGCCCTTATACAGGTAGCCGGACTCCTTCATGCGCTCCCACAGGTACTGCACGGCATGATGCTGGCGCGGCTCGGTGGTGCGGATGAAGTCGTCGTTGGAAATCTCGAGCTTGCTCCAAAGCTCTTTGAAGTGCGGAGCCTGGCTGTCGGTCCACTCCTGCGGCGTCATGCCATGCTTGGCTGCGGCCTCGGCGACCTTCTCGCCGTGCTCGTCCATGCCGGTCAGGAACTTGACGTTATAGCCGGCGGAGCGACGATAGCGAGCCTGAACATCGGCGATGATGGTGGAATAAGCCGTGCCCAGGTGCGGATCGGCGTTGACGTAGTAGATGGGCGTCGTGATAAAGAACGAAGGCTTGCTTTGATCCATGGGGTTTGTCCTCCAGAAAAACGTTGCATACAGGGGATGATTCTAGCGCAAGGGCTGGATATCCTCCATCTATTGCATATCGAGCACCATGGCATAGACATCGCGCTTGCGGCGCGAATACTTCTGAGACAGGCGCTTGGCCACCGCAGACGCGGGCTCCCCCTCCTCGAGCGCGGCGCGGATATCCTCGCGCAGGGCCTCGTCGGGATCCGCTGCCGCGGCGCCAACCGGCACGATACCGGCCTCCTCGTCCTCGCTCGGCGGCGCGATGACCAGCGCAATCTCGCCCTTCACCTCGCCGCGAGCACGCAGCTCCTCGGCGAGCTGGGCGGCGGGCCCGCGCAAGACCTCCTCGTGCAGCTTGGTAAGTTCGCGGCAGACGGCAACCTCACGCTGGGGAAAAACCTCTGCCACAGCCTCGAGCGTCGCCACGATGCGATGTGGAGACTCGTAGAAGATGAGTGCGCCGGGAACCACGGCAAGGCGCTGCAAACGGCGCACGCGGTCGCCGCGCTTTCGACCCAAAAAGCCCTCGAAGAAAAAATGTTCGCAGGGAATGCCGGACGAAACGAGCGCCGTGACGCAAGCAGAGGGCCCGGGAACAACTTCGACGGGCACATCGGCCTCACGCGCCGCCTCGACCAGCGCCTGGCCGGGATCGGACACGCTCGGCATGCCGGCGTCCGAGGCAAAGGCGAGGGTCTCCCCCGCCAGCAGACGGTCGACCAGGCCGGTGGCGCGGCTGGCGATCACATTCTCGTCGCAACGGACAAGCGGCTTGGAAATGCCCAGGTGCATCAGCAGCTTTGACGTCACGCGCGTGTCTTCGCAGCAGATGACATCGGCAGCGGCAAAGGCCTCGCCAACGCGCGGGGACAGGTCGCCCAGGTTGCCGATGGGCGTGCCGACCACATAGAGTTTGCCCGTATGGGCGCTGTTTTGCGTCATATCAACCTATTCAATCATGCCGCGCTCGAGCGTACCGAGCGCCGCGCGGGCGTCCCATGCTGCAATGCGCTTCTCGGTCTTCCACGTTTGGAAGAACCAACCGGCAGCCGGCGCAAACGAAGCCAGCTGGTTGGCGATAAACACGCGCTCGTAGGCATTGCGGCCCTCGGGCGTAACCGACGAGTTGGCAAAGATCGCCGCGCCCGACCATTCGCCCACCAGCACGGGGAACCCAGTCGAAATCGCCTCTTTAAGCTCGCGCTTGTTACGCGAAATCGCCGTCGTCAGCCCGCGGGGGCTCGTGATGTCGAGCGCATGCTCGTCGCGGTAATGGTACAGGTGAAGGTCCATGTAGACGTTCTTGTACTTGGCGCCGCGCATAAAATGCTTCCACTCGCTGGGATGCCCCGAAGACGAAAAGACGACGATCTTATCCTCGGGCATATACGAACGGACGAGCTCATAGGCGTCGCGATAGAAGTTGCGCAGGTAGTGCGCCGGAATGCCATCCGTCATGGTGAAGAGGCTCTTGCGGACACTCATCTGCGGCGTATCCAGCAGCTCAATGCCCAGCAGGCTCTCGGCCTCGCCGTAACGCTCGGCCAAGCGCTCGAGCACGTCGAGTGCGACATGGCGGCCGTTAGTGGACGAATGCCACTCGGCAACAGCCTCCGGCGTGGCGGGCGAATCGTTGGAATCGCCCTGGCCACCGGGCACAGTCGCCAGGTCAAGCAGCACGCGAATGTTGTACTTGGCAGCCCACTCAATCGCGCGGTCGATGTAATCGACAACCGAGATGTAGGAGGCATCGGACTCCTGTGAGCCAAAGGCATACCAAGGCACCGGCAGGCGCACGGCGTTGAGGCCGATCTGCGCCATGCGACGGAAATCATCCTCGCTCACAAACGTCTCGTAATGACGGCGCATGCGCTCGTTATAGGCGGCGGTGCCCATGGCCTCCTGCAGCTCGGCCGCATTGGATGCACCGGTCGCCGCGTATAGCGACGGGGTCACCCAAGGCTCGGGAATAAACCAGCCAGAGAGATTAACGCCGAGTATCCTCTCCATCACTGCCCCCTTCGGATCGTGCAGGCCGAGCCTGCATCGTATTGCATAGGAAAAGTATCGTTTTGAGTATACCCGCGCGTGCGGACAGACGACCGAACGGTCTGTAAAGTGGCGCAAAAGCGGGAGGAATGTCTGAGCGGGCCCGAGATGGCGCGCCGAGATGTGCACGCACGTCGGAAGTAAGCGCCGGAAAGCGCGTCCCGTTTTTCGCAAAAGACTGGGATGCATTTTCCGCGGGTCCACATAAAAGAAAAGGACCCCTTTGCAGAGGTCCTAGTCAATTCAAGGTGGCGGGGAAGGGAATCGAACCCCTGACACGAGGATTTTCAGTCCTCTGCTCTACCAACTGAGCTACCCAGCCATTTGAGGTGTGCCTTGTTTCAAGGCTTGATTAGTATAACCAAGGACGCGTTCCGGTCAACCGAGAATTTTAAAAAAGTTTTTGAGCACAGCCTCGGTTCTATAAATCGGCACGTCAGAGGCATCAGTCGGCAGCAAGAAGTTTTTCGCTCAGAGCCGCACGGGCAAACTCACTTGGCGTCATCCCCTCGGCAGCCGCCCGTCGACGAATGGCCTCCTTCATTCCCAGAGGAATCTTGACCGACAGCGTTGCCGTCCCCTCACCTGAGAGCGGGGGCCGTCCATGCACGATCCCACCAACGGTGTGTTCGCCATCCGGTAACTCTCCGCGCTCGTACGACTCGCACCACGCGTCAATCATTTCATCCGTTACAACCTGACCATTAGCGGCCGTATACGTCTTGCTCATCATCGACCCCTCTGCCGAGCTCGCTCGATCTCTTGCCAGAATTTCTTCTGAACCGGAGACAGGGCATGAATAATGAGCCATCCACGAATTAGTTCGACCGCAACAAGTTCCACACTTCGACCATCTGGAAGCCATCCAATGGCAAGCCATCTCGGCGGCTCGTCCTCCGACTCGCGGCGAATGCACTCAGTAACCGCGAACCAGGCACCTAGTACCTGCTTTTCCGTCAGGTGCTTTTTAGCGTTGGGATGGATCTCAACATCCATGCATCTTCTCCTCCATCTTACCCAATTTCGTATGACGAAAGTCCGCTGTCGCCAATCTCTTACGCCGGCACTTGTTGGAGGGCGGGAGGTGTAGCGAGGATTGAAGGGCGTTCCAATACCGCCCAGGCGCCGGGGCAGGAGCACATACACCAGGGACATACGTTTTCGTAGCGCGCGAGGATATTGCCGCGTGCATCGATGAAGGCGATGTCGATGGGATAGGCCATAAAACACGTATGGACCGAAGAGCAGCGTGGAAACGCCATGACGAGCGGCAGGCCGTTGGCGGCAACCGGACGCCGTCCCAGCATGCCGCGCAGGCGCACGGCAAACGACTCCGCCACCACAAACTCGGCCGGCGTCCAACCCAGCCTATTGAGTGCCCGCGCGTAGGCGATGTAGGACGAGACCGCGGTCACATGACCACCCCCGGACGCCATGGATCGACCGTCACCGCACGCTCGTGCGACAACGTTGTCGGCGCCCCCAGCGAAACGCCAGCGATGCTGAGAGAAGTCGGCCACGGCTCATAGTGCATGGTGCAGGTGTAGGTCCTAAACGTACCGGATAGGGAGAGCAGGCCACCATCCGATGCCTCCGCGCCTTGCTCGCTCGACACTTCGATCCGCAAGTCATAGCCTTCCATGGCATTCAGAATTTGAGTCTGAACCGTCGCCGAGGCATCGGCAGAGCTTTCGTCGCCCTCCCCCTCCGACGCCACGGCGTGCGCCAACACGATGTCGGGTACCACGCGGTCGAAGCGCGCGACAGCGCTGGCAAAGATCATGACGTTGTACACGATGAGTGCCAGCACCAGCAAAACGGGCGTAACCACCGCCATCTCCACCGTCGCTTGGGCGCGCTCCTCGCGCAGACGCATGCGGATACTCATTACGACCCACCGCCCAGAGCGCCAACCAGCGTGGCGACATCGACGGTGAGTGGGATGGAGCCGCCGCCGGGCAGAGGAATCTCCGCAAGCGTGAACACCGTACCGCTAATGGTGCGTTCGACTTGATATTCCAACGCCTCGCAAAGCGCCTTGGGATCGGTCACGCCCAACGGAATACTTCGCAGTTTGTCTTGCGCTTGAGAGAGACCGGCAATGTCAGACCCCGGACTCTTAATGACGTTGGCGGAATCGGTCAGCACCGGCTTTCGCAGGCGCAAGTCGCACGGCTCCAGACCCAACGCCGCCACGGACGCCGAAACGGTATCGCCGAGCCACGATGCGATGGAGCCCAACGCGCCGCTGCCCCCTCCTAGGCCTTTAATCATCTCGTCCATAAGTTCGTCGGCCGAACCTTGGATATCACCGTATCCTACGAGCAGCCGTCCCCAAACATCCATGACGCCGTCGAGCACGCCGGCAACGCCGCCCGAGCGTTCCTTCAATGTCGAGAAAAATCGCGAAAGCACGTTGTTTTGCGCTGTCGCGTCATCGGGTGCCAACACCGCGGCAGAGATAGCACCGCGATCGCCAAGCCTGACTGTCGTGTTAAACGAAGAGTTGAGCTCATCGGGGCTCGAGATGGCACCCGAAACCGCAAAGGCAACCACGCCGTTGCGACCGGGAGGAGCGATACGCGGACGCTCGCCCGAAAGCGCTTTGATGGCCTGGTCAAACGCATTGCTCGCACGGTCGGTCTCGTCTTCGGTCTGACGTTCGAGCTCGAGCTCTTTGTTGCGGCATTCGACGTAGCCTTCCAGGGCGTCTTTAAACTTGTCAAAGTGATACTCGAAGCCGTTTTCGATAGAGGTTGAAGGCGCCGCAACAGCACCAAGCGACGAAACGCCAAAATGGCATTTGCTGCATTTATCCTGTCCATCGTAATCGGCAACCGAAGCAAATCCGCTCGGCGTCCCTTTCTTATAGTTAGGGCAGGTCGTCCCGTAATGCAGATACGCCTTGTCATCGTTCACGCTCGTCGGCCACACCGCATCGGTATAGAGCTCCGTCGCCCGAACCTCATCAGAGTTGCGCGGCAGCAGCGGAATATAGGAGGAAACCCTGTCTCCGTTCTCGGTTATATGTGCCCGATCGACCTCCGCGCTCGCATAGGTATAAAACGCCTTACGCGCCGCAGACTCTGCCTTCATCTCGACACTCGAGCCGTGGGGCTTCTCATTTGTCAGACGCCAATGGTAGTAGTCCTTCGCGCGATCAAGGGCAACTTGGGGCTCCCACGTAACGCTCGATGAGTAATGCGGATTTTGAACACCGGAGAGATCCGTTAGGCTTTTCGCACGCTCCCACATGCAAGAACAGCTGCCGACCGAGCCCTTGTCAGACCCACCACAATCCGCCAGCCAAGCACGCTCTTTAGCCTTCGCCGTGTCCTCAGAAGCCTTCCGCAGCTCCTCGGCCGCACCCTCTAAATCATCTGATGTGTCTTTAATGGTATCGGTCGAGATCTCTGACCCTTTGAGCGCAGCGAAGTCAGACTCGGATGTCCTGGGCACGGCAAGCGCCGTACCGGTATAGGTCACACTATCGGTATCCTGCGCCGACACCGCCTGCGTGGCACGTGCGGCGATCAGATACGGCAGAGCCGTCTCGATTTTCTGTAAGCCTTCCGATGCGCTTTTGGCAAACTTGTTGCGCGTTTTAATGATCTCAATCCCGGTGTCGACCATATTGCTGGCAACTGGTTCGGCACCTGGAATGAGGATGGCGACCAGGCCCGTCCCGATCGTGGCAAACCCCGCCAGGCCCAAACTCAAGATGCTCGCATCAACCACCGTGGCAGCCGTGTGATAGGACGACACTACGTTGGCACCCGCCAGCGCGCCGCTATCTGCCGCCACCTGGGTATCCCCGGCACGCGACATACTCCATATCGCCGCGGTCGACGAAAACAACAACGTGAGCACCACTAGGATGACCACGGCAGAAGAAAGCGTGGTATAGGCGCCGTCTTCGATAAACAGATCAACACCGGCGCGGCCCATAAAGCCGCCTCGCTTGCGATGGCAGCTCGGACGGCGCGTCAAAACGCATCTAGACCAGAAACGCTTAATCCCATGCAGCAATCCACGAATCATAATCTCCCTCCAGCCATTCGGGACGCGATTGATACGAGACATCGACCTTGAGCTCAACGTAGCCGCCCTCGGCGGTACCACCCATAGCCTGCGCAAACGCACCGATCACAGGCAACGGCTTGACCTCGCCGGAAACGGACACGGACGAGACGCCACCCGCACCGGCCCGGCCAAGCTCGATATCCCACGACAACGGCCCGCCGGCATGAAAGATCGAAACGTTGGGCACTGCGGCAAGCCGGCGGCGGGTGAACTCCTTAAGATCGTCGTCCTCCGCCGTCGTCGTGGTCATGAGCCGCGCGGTCTCGGCGGCGGCAGACTCCATGACCGCGCGCGTATAAAGCAAGCACACTGGTTGCAGTGCGAGAAGGATGAGCGTCAGAAACGTCGGCAGCAAAAAAGCGGCCTCGACCGTAGACTGCGCCCGGTCCTCGCGCGCGATATCAATACAACGCGATGTCCTTAGCGCCCGCAGCGGCGTCGATAACCGACGACGAGGCAACGCCATGGGATGCCGCCCGCTCAACCAGCGCCGCCAAGCGCCCATCGGTGCCAGCACGCCAAAGCCCCGCGATCGCCAGCACGATCGATAACAGCGCCACTGTAACGATGGCGTATTCCACAGTCGCTTGGGCAACCTCTTCACGCAGAACGCCATGCATTTCACGATCCCTCCTTTGAGCTTATTGTTTGCGGGACCAGACGCACGGCGCGCAGACGACACGAAGCATCGCCAGCATCCGCGGCAACCGTCACCATATCGACCCAGCCGCGCCCATCGCGCACGATGGCGCCCCATACGTTGCCCTTAATATCGAGATAGCCGCTCAGGGCGAGCTGGGACGTTGGCACCTCGCGGTAGGCGCGTAACATATCCGCCGCTGCCTCGGTCATCGGTCGGTCCTCGGACCATGCAAGCCGGACCGCAATCGCGTTGTCCTCAGGCGAATCCGTCGCAGTGCCAGACCGCTTGTCGAGCGTCCGCAGAAAGGTTTGCGCCGTGACAGCGACATCCGAATCGTCCGCATCTCGCATCTCATCTTTTTGAGACGCCACCGCCGAATCTGAGCCCGAATCGAAGGCGGCCCCAGGACGCTGCTGCCGCGCGGCGTTAAGCCCCCAAAGCACCGCCGCTATCGCCACGGTCAGGCATGCAAACACCAGCAACACCCCGATGGGGCGCTCGCCCTCTACAGGCTGTTGATGCCCTCGCTGATAGCGTTCCATAGATCTTGGACCTTGCCTTTAAATGCAACGATGGCAATAATCGCGATCACCACAAGCACACCCACCAAAATGGCGTACTCGGTGGTACCCTGCGCGCTCTCCTCCTGCAACAGCTCCTTGGCATGCTGGCGAGCGAGAATCGCCCGGCAAAAAGCCCAGTTCCAAGCCTTGTCAGCAACTTCGACCATCGTGTTCATGTATTCCTCCCTACATCATCCCGCCTGCTCCCAGCAGCGGGCCCAATATGGACAGAAGCAACGCCGGCAAGATGAGCGTGCCGGTGGGAATCAGCAGCTTGACGGGCGCACGCTCAATCTCGCGCTCGACCGCGGCGCGATGAGCCGCACGGATCTCGCGACTTTGAGCGGCCAACGTCTCGGCAAGTGGGGCACCCAGGGCGAGCGCCTGCCCCACCGTGATGGCAAAGGTCTCGAGCGCTCGCACGTCCAGGTCGCGCGCGGCGGCCAACAACTCGTCCTCACGCGTGCCCACGCCCACCTGCCACGCCATGCAGGCCCGCTCAAGGCGAAGAGCCAGCACTGACCGGCGGTTGGCGCAGAAAATCTCAAGCGCCGCATCAAACGAAAGACCGGCCGAAAGGCCCAAGCGCACAACATCGATCATCTCGGACACTTCGCCGAGCGACACTCGCGCCGGGCCGCCCGCTCCAACCGCGCCCTTCACTCGCGCGGTCAGGGCATCGACCACCGAGCGACCCGCGGCAGCGACCAGCACCGCCTCGCGCTTGCAGGCCCCTGCGATCTTGCGCGCATCCGCCCGATCCAAACCCGTCGCGACAAATACACTCAGGGCACACAGGCAAGCCACAACTGCAACCAGGGCGCTCATAGCTCCACCCGCATAATGCGCCGGATAACCACCAGGGCAACGACGTTGAGGGCTAGACCCAGCACCACAGCGCCCGCACCGGCAGGCGTCGCAAGACCGCGACGAAAATCTGCCGAAAGCAGCGCCAACACCGCGCACATGCCCGCCGGCATCGCCGCGACCATATGCGCAGACATGCGAGCCTGCGACGTCTTAACATCCAGGCGGCGCTTGAGCTCAATGCGCTCCCCCACCATGCTCGACGCCTCGGACAGTAAGTCGGCAAGCGGAGCACCGGTGCGCTGAGACACCTTAAGCGCCAAGGTCACAAGCGAAAGGCCGGGGGCATCGATGCGCACGAGCAAGTCATCGAGCGCGTCGGTCGCCGAGATGCCGCAATCGATCGCCGCCGCTACCCGCAAAAACTCGGTATGTACCGGCTCTTGCGCATGAGCGCCCACAAAGCGCATGCCCTGGGCCAGCGAATGTCCCGAGGCAAGCGACATGGAAAGTGCGGTAAACGCCTCGGGCATGGCCTCTTCTGCATCGTGTTGCTCGCGCCGGCTCTCAAAGCCATCCCGAGCGGCGCCAACGGCAATCGGAGCAACAAGTCCCAAGGCAAATCCGAGGGGCGATAACGACACCATCGTTAGTAAAACGCAGCAGACACCGCTCGATAGCAGCAGAAACGCCAAACGCCCCGAAGCATCTTCAATCACGAGGCCAAAGCGATGCGCCGGAGCCAGCGATGCCCACGAACGGGCGATCTTTTTCAGCAGATCGTTTTCCACCAGCTCACGCGGCAGCTTCTCTGCCACCGTCTCGAGCGCCTGACGCGCCAGCTCCGCCGGCGGTACCTGCGGCACACGAGGTTCCGCCCCGCACGCCGTCGCAACAGAAAACCCTGCCAAACCCCCTACGACGAGGGGCACAGCGACCTCCATTCGTCCACCTCCTCTTGTGTGAGCGTCCCCGACCGCAGGCCTTCTGCGATAAACGGCGGCTCGCGGTCAAGCTTCCAGGTGCGCTCGGCGGCATCGAAAGTCACATAGCGCTCGAGTTCTACGCCGCCCGACGCGGCGCGACGCACCCCCGAATACGAGGAGACGAAACGCCTGCCATCGGCGTGGCGCTCGGACATCACGATGCCGTCGAGCGCCATGGCAATCTGCTCCTCGATGAGCTCGCTCGGCAGATCGATGCCATAACGTGCAAGCAACGTCAGACGCACCACGGTCTCCTGTTCTGAACCCGCATGAAGTGTGGTGAGCGACCCATCGTGGCCCGTGTTCATGGCCTGCAACATGTCGCAGCACTCGGCACCGCGCACCTCGCCCACCACGATGCGGTCGGGGCGCATGCGCAGGGCATTGGTCACCAGGTCGCGGATCGTCACCGCGCCCTCGCCCTCAATTGAAGCCTCGCGCGCCTCTAGGCGCACCACGTGCGGATGATGCGCAAACTTGAGCTCGGCAGAGTCCTCGATCGTCACGATGCGCTCGCCGGTGGAAATCTCGCATGACAACGCGTTGAGCAGGGTGGTCTTACCAGACCCCGTGCCTCCCGCAACCGCCAGGTCCTGTCGCAGCGACACCGCGCACGACAGCAGCTGCGCATACCAAAGCGGCAGCGACCCCAGCCCCACAAGCTCGTCCAGCGAGCAGATACGGTCCGAGAACTTTCGGATGGTGAGAATCGGTCCGTCAATCGCCACAGGCGGAATCACCGCGTTGACGCGATAGCCCGTTTTGAGGCGGGCGTTGACGATGGGGCTGCGCTCGTCGATACGGCGGCCAAGTGGCGAGATGATGCGGTCGATAAGCACACGGATCTGTTCATCATCCTCAAACGCATGCTCGATGGGGTGCAAGACGCCGCCGCGTTCAAAGAAAGCCGAGCGGCAGCCGTTAATCATGATCTCGGTAACGGTGTCGTCCTCGATGAGCGGCTGCAACGGCCCCAAGCCCACCACATCATCCAAAATCTCGTCGATGATGGTCTCGCGCTCGGGCGTCGCGAGATCGGTCGGCTCCTCAACATTGAGCGCCGCCTCCACCGCGGGACGCAATTCCGAGCGGGCAAGTGCCGGGTCGATATAGGCGCTGATACGCGCCACTTCGTCGTAACCCATGCGGTCCATCACGGCGCGCTTGGTGCGTCGTTTCACCGCGCGGCGACGCCCCGCATCTACAGGCGCTGCCGCCGCTGCAGCGCCGGCAGCCTTAATCCTCGTTTGCAGGCTCATCGCTGATCACCCTCGCGCGACCAGGGAAGGCGGATACGCGGACGTTCGGTGCGCGTTGCACGGTCGGCGACCATATCGCTCCAAGGGCCGACGGCGCACCCCAGTTCCACGAGCATCTCTCGCGTGGCCTCGCGCACGCTGGTCGCAAAAGCGCTGGTCTGCCCCACTGCCTCGTCAGCGCGCCCAAACGCCATGAGCGCGGCGAGATCCTGCCCGCCATCGGCGATACGAATCTTGGAGCTCAACGCACAGGCAATCTCAAAGCGCATGGCGACGTCCTCGTCTGCCCCGCGCGCGCCAAACCGGTTGAATACAGCGCTCATGCGCGTGCGCGGCACACCTACTCGACTTGCCAGTTCAATGACGCGCGACGCCGATGTCGCGGACGACACCGCCGCATCGCCAACGACCAGGCAACGGTCGCTCGCCGCCACCGCAGCCGCCACGGCATCGCCCCAAAAGACCGAGGTATCGATAAAGACCACGTCGGATTCGCGACGCAGGACATCGAGCAGCAGCTCCACCGGACGTGCCATGAGCTCAGCTTGCTCGGGCGCCGCGACGGGACCCCAGAGCGTAACGCCCGGGGCGACGCGCATCGATGCGGCCACGATATCCGGCTCGGTGAGCGTGCCCGCCGCCGACGGCTCGATAAGTGCCGCCATATCGTGCGGAGCATCGACGCCTAACAAGTCGTAAAGGTTTCCAAACATCAGGTCCAGGTCGAGCACGGCGGCACGCAAGCCCAACAGCGACGATGTGTGTGCCATGGTGGCAACGATCGTCGACTTGCCGCAACCGCCCGAACCCGAAATGGCGCAGATGACCGGAGCTCGATGCGGCGAAGCGGCAGCGTCTGCCGGCGGCATCGGAGGCGGCGGGGCGGGCGGCGGGGACAGCGTCCCCCGCCTCCCCGCCGCCACTACAC